>Ga0207695_10008796_pt1 | contig 12589 bp, 9 predicted proteins | sample KBSC54metaG_FD_184354 | JGI IMG/M metagenome (GOLD analysis project Ga0207695, IMG submission 184354) | Corn rhizosphere microbial communities from Kellogg Biological Station, Michigan, USA - KBS C5-4 metaG (SPAdes) (version 2) | ecosystem: Host-associated > Plants > Roots > Rhizosphere > Soil...
CCTCGGAGCCGGCGACAACTAGCCCGGTATCGTCGAGCGCGAAACGACAGGGTCGAAGCCCGTTGCGATCGAGTATCGCTCCAACCTGGTGACCGTCAGTAAAGGCCAGCGCGGCAGGACCGTCCCACGGCTCGATGATGTCGCCGCTGTATTGAAGAAACGACGAAGAGTTCCCCGGATTTGCCGGTGGCACCACCATGCGAACCGCCTCGCCGACTGTCCGGCCGCTGTGAGCCAGCAGTTCAACAATCTCATCCAGGGAAGTGGAGTCCGAACCGCCCTGCGTCAGGATCGGATACAAGTCCAGCGGCAGCGTAGCGGCTCGGGCTTCCATGCGCGCCCGGTTGCCCCAGATAGTATTGATCTCGCCATTATGCGCAATGCAGGGAAAAGGTTGGGCTCTATCCCACGACGGCAATACATTGGTTGCATATCTCTGGTGAAAAATCGCAAACGGTGTCTTGAACTCGGGATCAGCCAGATCCGGATAGAAGTCGGAGAGCAACCGCCCCGCGCATAGAGCTTTGTAGATCATCGTCGCTGACGAGATGCTGACGATATAGCCGGACAGGCCGGAACGCTCAAACTGTTTTCGCGCGAGGAACAGGCGGCGGTTGAAGAACTCTGAATCGTCCGTCGTGGCGAGCAGGTGCCAGATTTCCGGACGCGAAGAATCGGCAATCTCCCCCAGGACCTCGGGCCGAACTGGAACCGGTCGCCAGGAAAGTACTTCGATATCCTGCTCGAAGAGAGCGGACTCGATCTCCGTGCGCTGCGCCGTATCGTCTTTCGGCAGAAAGACCACCGCCACTCCCAGCGGGCTGCTCTCGTCGAGCATAAGGCCCGACTGCTGGAGAAGCCACTCACGCGGAATAGCCGTCGTCACGCCCACGCCGTCAGAAGACTTGCCATCTGCGGCCACCGCGCCGCGGTGCTCGAGGCGTGCAAGGGCTGTAAGTGCATGCTGCAGAATCTGGTGGGAGCACAGAGCGGAGAGTTGAGCGACAAAGCCAACTCCGCAAGAATCAAAGTCGAATCTCGGGTCGATCAGGCTGCCGTCGATATACGAAGGCACAGGCAAGGCAGAACCGAGTTGGGCGGAGTTTCGCTTCGGGCTGTGTGTAGAAAGAGATGAAAGCCGATTGGGGAAGCCCATAGTCAACTATACGACCTTTGAAATTTGGATTTGAGAAGCGGCTTAGGAAGCGATGGAATGCAAGGATCGCGGAGAAATCACGCGGCGCGCGGTGGCGCTGGGCGCCGGGTAAGTCGAGTTCGAACTTGGGGTCGAGGTGCGCGCATATTACTTTGCTGATTCCGCTGACATGTGGTGGAAATCCTGCTTGCATAGTTATACAGCCGCTTGTATATTTATGCAAGCGCGGCCGCCGCATGCGAGCCGCGTTTTGCTTTGCTTGAAACAAAGATGAAGTTCCAAAGACACAATGCGATTCGCGAGCTAGTTGCGCACGCTCTGGTTGCAAACCAGGACGAGCTCCGGCGCAAGCTCCGCAGGCGCGGCTTCGAAGTGACGCAGGCGACGCTCTCGCGCGACGTCCATGAGCTGCAGCTGACGAAAGGGCCGAACGGCTACTCCCTTCCTAATGGAAACGGGAATGGTCATGTCGAGATTGACGACGGTCCTCCTTCAGTGGCGGAGATCATGGAGAGCTTTGGTCTCGACGTGAAACACGCGATGAATCAGGTAATCCTGCGGACCACGATGGGCGGCGCGCAGCCCATGGCCGCGGCCCTCGATCGCGAACGCTGGACTGAGATCCTGGGCACGATCGCCGGTGACGACACCGTCCTGGTGATTTGTCCCGACCTGAAGCGGGCTCATGAAGTCGAATCCCGGCTGAGAAGGATGCTGGAATCGTGAGCAAACCGATACAGACCGCAGTTGTTGGAGTGACGGGTTACGCCGGAGCGGAACTCGCGCGATTGCTGTTGCATCATCCCCGGCTGAAAGGTAGGCCGCCCGTGTTTGCGGGACGCGTGGATGATAAGGATGCTGAGCGCGGCGGAGTTCCACTGGGAGAGATCCATCCCCAACTCGCGGACAACAACGGCAGCCAGTCGCTCAGAATGGAGCCATTCTCTTGGGAAAGGCTCGCTGAGCGTGGTGTCGAACTGTTGTTTCTTGCAACTCCGCACGAGCAATCGCGCGAGTGGGTTCCGGGGGCGCTGAAGCACGGACTGCGAGTTGTAGATCTGAGCGGTGCCTGGCGCCTTACAGATGCGAAGAACCGGTCGGTATACGCGTTTCAAGATGAAGGCTCATCAGTAGCGGCGGCGACTCAGACGCAGGCCGTCTATGGGATGCCGGAGTTGCATCGCTCCGAAATCTCTGGAGCCAGGCTCATTGCCAATCCGGGCTGCTATGCAACGTCCGTGATCCTCGCAGTGCGGCCGCTGGTTGCTGCCGGCATTGTTGATCTCTCGCACGGCATTGTCGCGGATGCGAAGAGCGGAGTGAGCGGTGCAGGCAAAGCTCCCACGGCGAAAACGCACTATATGTATGCCGCGGACAACCTTTCGGCATATGGTGTGTTCAGTCATCGGCACACGGGTGAATTGCTCGAGCAGATTGGAATCGGCGCCTCCGACATCGTATTCACACCGCATCTGCTGCCCATCCCTCGCGGGATTATGTCGACGATCTACGTGCGCTTCAAAGAGCCGCAGACGCGCGAGAGCGTCTCGCAGATCTATCGCGATTTCTTCACCGAGAGCCCAATGGTGCGGCTTTACGACAATTCGCTGCCGCAAATTCAATACTCTGTGCGCACCAATTTCGCGGATATCGGGTTCCAGGTATCGAGCGACGGAAAGCGAGCGGTGATCGTCAGTTGTCTCGACAATCTGCTGAAGGGCGCGTCAGGGCAGGCGGTACAGAACATGAACGTGATGCTCGGCTGGAGCGAGGCGGAGGGCCTGGCATGAAGTATGTCGTAAAACTCGGCGGAGCAGGGCTGGAAGTTCCAGAACTGTTGCAGGGCTGCGTTCGCGCGATTGCCGATCTCGTGCGGGATGGCAACCAGGCGGCCGTGGTGCACGGCGGCGGAATACAGCTGACCAAAATGATGGAGCGCCTCGGCGCCAAGAGCGAGTTCGTCAATGGCCTGCGCATCACGGACGCGGAGACGCGCAACATCGCTCTCATGGTTTTCGCCGGAAAGGTAAATAAAGGCTTGGTCGCAGCGCTTGGTGCGCTCGGTCAGCCGGCGGTCGGAATGACGGGCGGCGATGGATTGCTCTTCCGTGCCCGCAAGAAGCGGACCGCCGCTGACCTTGGATTTGTAGGCGAAATTGCCGCAAGCGATCCCCGCTGGATCGACGCGGTCTGGAAGCTGAACGGGGTTCCCGTCATTGCACCGATCGCTCTCGGATTCGACGGCGAGTATTACAACGTGAACGGCGACGAAATGGCGGCAGCCTGTGCGGTTGCCTGTCACGCCGATGCACTGGTATTTCTGACCGACGTGCCCGGAGTAAAAGGAGCCGATGGAAACGTGCTCCGCTGGCTAAGTATCGACCAGATTGCTGAGATGGCGAAGAACGCAATCATCTCCGGTGGAATGCTGCCGAAACTTGGCGCCTGCCGCGAAGCCCTGTTGAACGGAGTGAAACGCGTTCGGATTCTTCCCGCAGCTGCGGCCGGTTCCCTCCCCGACCTGTGCAGCAGCCGGATAGCGCATGGAACAGAAGTGATGGTGGCCTGAGGGGCCGAGTACTATCGAGCTGAACATTGATGTTGAGGAGCTATTTGAATTGACGAAACTCGAACAGATTCGAGCAGCAGAATCCAAGTTGCTGCTGCAAACTTACGATCGCAATCCGATCTTGTTTGTCGGCGGCGAGGGCGTGTACCTCATCGACGAGAGCGGTGCGAAGTACCTTGACCTGCTGAGCGGAATCGGTGTAAATGCGCTCGGATATGGACATCCTGCTATCGAGCGAGCCATCGTAAACCAGAGCCGTGCGCTCATCCACACATCGAACCTCTTCTATCACGAGGGGCAAGCCGACCTGGCACTGCGCTTGACCGAGCGCACCGGTATGGATCGCGTCTTCCTCTCGAACACGGGCACGGAGGCATGGGAAGGCGCGCTGAAGCTGGCTCGCGCGCATGCGGGCCTGCTTCGCAGCGAGGGGAAGCAGATAGGGACAAAGTTCCTCGCTCTCGAGCAGAGCTTCCACGGCCGCACCTTCGGCTCGATGTCAACCACGTACAAGGCCAAGTATCGCGAGCCATTTGCACCGGGTGTGCCGGGTGTGGAGTTCGTTCGGTTCAACGACGTGGCGGATCTCCGCGCGAAGTTCTCCAATGAAGTCTGCGCGATTCTCGTCGAAGCAATTCAGGGTGAAGGTGGCATTCGGCCGCTTACCCAGGAGTTCATGGCAGAAGCTCGAAGCTTGGCTGACTCAACGGGAGCCTTGCTGATCGTCGATGAGATCCAGGCCGGCATGGGACGCACCGGGAAGTGGTGCGGCTATCAGCACTACGGCATCAAGCCGGACATTACGACGCTCGCCAAGCCCATCGCAGGTGGCATTCCGCTCGGCGCAGTTCTCTGCACGGAAGAGGCTGCACGCGCAATCCACGCCGGAATGCATGGAACGACCTTTGGCGGCGGTCCCCTCGCCTGTGCGGTTGCGATTGCCGTCATTGACGAGATCGAGTCTCAGGGCCTGCTTTCGCATGTAACTGAATTAGGCGACTACTTTCAAACGGAACTGCGCAATCTGGCAAAGAAGCACGAATGCATCAAGGACGTACGCGGCAAAGGCCTAATGCTCGCAGCGGAATTGGACAATGCCGATCTGGCCAGGCAGACCGTGGCCGAAATGCTGAAGAGGCGCATCGTGATCAACTGCACCAGCGATACGGTTCTGCGCTTCCTGCCGCCCTACATTCTCGAGCGCCATCATATCGACGAAGCAATCAGGGCGCTCGACGAGATCTTCACTTCGAAAGCCGCGGCTGTAAGCGCCGCACATCAAACCGCTGGAGGAAGCAACCGTGGCTAGCAGAACACTTGTAGAGCGGCGGGCCGCAGAAGTCCCCGTTCAGAAAGACCAGGACATTCTCGCCGCGGCCGCGCGGCTCGGAGGCGAAGACCTCTGTTCCATCGCCGATCTCTCCAGCAGCGAGATGCACGCGATCATGAAGCTCGGACACGACGTAAAGCAGAACCCTCGCGATTATCGCCATGCCCTTGACGCAAAGCAGATGGTGCTGATGTTCGAAAAGGCGAGCCTGCGCACCAGGCTGTCTTTCGAAGCCGGCATCAACACTATGGGCGGCAATGCGATTTTTTTCGATCAGACTAATTCTCCCCTGGGCGAGCGCGAGTCGATCGCCGATGTTGCGCGCAACGTGGAGCGCTGGGTCGACATCATCGTGCTGCGCACATACGCACATGACACCATCACCGAAATGGCAGCGAATTCACGCGTACCGGTCGTAAATGCGCTTTCCGATTTTGAACATCCTTGCCAGGCGCTGGCTGATTTCATGACGCTCGAGGAGCATTTCGGCTCCGCAACGGGCCTGAACTTCACTTATGTAGGTGACGGTAACAACGTCTGTCACTCGCTGATGCTTGCCGGCACGCAGCTAGGCGCCAACGTCACCATCGCCACTCCACGCGGCTACTCGCCCGACATCGAAATTGTCACAAAGGCGCGCGAGATCGCTGAGCAGAATGGATGCGAAGTCAGACTCACGCAAGACGCACAGGCAGCGGCCGAGAATGCTGATGCCATATACACAGACGTGTGCGTGAGCATGGGCATGGAACACGAGTCCACGAAGCGTGCACCGATCTTTAGGCCGTTCCAGGTAAATGAAACGCTGATGGGCAAGGCGCGTGATAGCGCGGTGTTCATGCACTGCCTTCCAGCGCGGCGCAACGCGGAGGTAACGGACGCAGTTCTGGACGGACCGCAATCCATCGTGTTCGACCAGGCCGAGAACCGCATGCACGCACAGAAAGCTCTGCTTCTGTTATTGCTCGGCGGCCTGGCAAACGTTGAGAAGTATAGCCTGTAACCCGCAGCCGCCGTTTGTAGATCGGCCCTGAACATCGAGGCGTTCCGATTATGCCTCGGTCACGATTTTGCGGTGCGACGTGCTCTGGGCTGAAAGCCGGGGCGCTTTGAGGATTGGAAAGCATGTCTGTGATTCTTGAATCTCTGCCCGTTGGCGAAAAGGTTGGCATCGCATTCTCCGGCGGACTCGACACCTCCGCTGCTCTGCACTGGATGAAGCAGAAAGGTGCCATCCCCTACGCGTACACGGCCAATCTCGGTCAGCCCGATGAGAGCGATTACGAAGCGATTCCGCGTGCAGCTCTTGAGTATGGTGCGGAAAAGGCTCGTCTGATCGATTGCCGCGGACCTCTCGTTCGCGAAGGTATTGCAGCCCTCCAATCCGGAGCCTTTCACATCAGCACAGCCGGCATCACGTACTTCAACACCACCCCGATCGGCCGTGCTGTAACCGGCACTATGCTCGTAACCGCGATGAAGGAAGACGACGTCAACATCTGGGGAGACGGCTCCACCTTCAAGGGCAATGACATTGAACGTTTTTACCGCTACGGCCTTCTGGTCAACCCCGCACTGCAGGTCTACAAGCCGTGGCTCGACGCGTCGTTCATCGAAGAGCTTGGCGGCCGCGCGGAGATGTCGGCCTACATGCACCGGTCGGGCTTCGCCTACAAAATGTCTGCAGAGAAGGCCTACTCGACCGACTCCAATATTCTGGGCGCGACCCACGAGGCCAAAGATCTGGAGCAGCTTTCATCCTCGATCCGAATCGTCGAGCCGATCATGGGCAAGGCGCACTGGCGCGATGATGTGGACGTGCCGCGCGAAGAAGTCAAGGTTCGTTTCGAAGAGGGCTTCCCTGTCGCGCTTAACGGCCAGCACTTCGACGATCCCGTAGCTCTGCTGCTCGAAGCAAACCGCATCGGAGGACGGCATGGCCTCGGCATGTCAGATCAGATTGAAAACCGCATCATCGAAGCCAAAAGCCGCGGTATCTACGAGGCGCCTGGCATCGCGTTGCTTTACATCTGCTACGAACGCCTGATCACCGGTATCCATAACGAAGACACGATCGAGCAATACCGCGAAAACGGCCGCAAGCTGGGACGGCTTCTGTATCAGGGCCGCTGGTTCGATCCGCAAGCCATCATGCTGCGTGAATCCGCCCAGCGGTGGGTTGCCAAGCCGGTCACCGGCGAGGTCACGCTCGAGTTGCGCCGAGGCAATGACTACTCGATCCTGAATACCGAGTCGCCAAACCTGACCTTCCATCCTGAGCGGCTCAGCATGGAGAAGACGGACTCCGCCTTCTCACCGCGCGACCGCATCGGCCAGCTTACGATGCGCAACCTGGACATTACAGACACACGGGAAAAGCTCCTGACGTACTCGAAAGCCGGGCTTCTCTCTCTGAGCAGAGGCAGCGAAATGCCGCAGCTGGATGGAGGCGCCGGGAAGAAATAGAAATGGCGATCTGCAAGTATTGCGAACTCGAGATGAATGAAGCCGCAGGGTGTGTGGGGCTACCAATCAAGACCGTCGATGGAGAGCTCACCCCAGTTCTGTACGGAACCGAAATCGGAGTTCCACCAGAGCCGCCTGGTCACCGCTGCCATGACTGCGGCGCATTGCCTGGGAACTACCATCATCCCGGGTGCGACTGGGAACAGTGCCCTCGCTGTCATGAACAACTTATTAGTTGCGACTGTGAAGAAGATTCGGGTGAATAGGTAGAAAGCTCAAGGAATTCAAAACGTCTAATGTCGAACGAGCAACAATCCGGAAAGATGTGGTCGGGCCGCTTTCGCGAGCCGCTGGACAAGGAATTCGAGCTATGGCAACGGTCGATCGTCTTCGACTGGCGCCTCCTCCCGCACGAGGTCGCCGCAAGTAAGGCACATGCATCCGCGTTGGCCGCAGCCGGAGTACTGACGCCAACCGAGCTGAGCGAGTTGCGCGCAGCTCTGGATGCGGTTGCTGCCGAGTTCGAAATAGCGAACGGTGCAGAGCAGGTGCGCAACCACCCGGTTGCCGAGGATATTCACCACTTCGTTGAGCTCTCTCTGGTCGAGCGCGTGGGCTCTCTCGGGCGCAAGCTGCACACCGGCAGGTCTCGTAACGAGCAGATTGCGACGGATCTGCGGCTTTATGTCCGCGAGCAGATCAGCGATGTCATCGCATCGCTCGCAAAATGGGCCGATGCTCTGCTTGCACGCGCACAGGCAGCAGGCGATGCCGTGATGCCCAGTTACACGCATCTGCAGCGGGCAGAGCCTGTTCTCGTCGCTCACTGGCTTCTGGCGTATGTGGAAATGATTCTGCGCGACGCAGGCCGCCTTGCGGACCTGGCTCAGCGTCTGAACCTGTGTCCACTTGGGTCAGGAGCCATTGCAGGAGCGACGCTTGCGCTTGACCGATCGATTGCCGCAACGGAGCTTGGTTTCGACGGACCTACCGCCAACTCCATGGATGCAACCAGCGATCGTGACTTCATCCTCGAGTACCTGCAGGCGCTCACGTTTGTCGGCCTGCATCTCAGCCGGTTCGCCGAGGAGATCACTCTTTTCGCAACAGCGGAGTTCGGATTCGTGAATCTGCCGGAAGCATTTTCAACCGGATCGAGCGCCATGCCGCAGAAGAAGAATCCCGACCTGACGGAATTGATTCGCGCGAAAGTGGGGCGCATACACGGAGCCGCAGTGGCGGTGACACTGCAATTGAAGGGTCTGCCCCTCGCCTATAACAAAGACATGCAGGAGACGCAGGAGCCCGCGTTTCAGGTGGAGTTCGTTGCGCAAATGCTGGAATTAGTGGCGCGATTCACATCCGCCTTGCAGTTCAAATTCGATCGTATGCGTGAGGCCGCGCAGACAGGCTATCTCAATGCCATGGCCGGGGCCACGTACCTGGTACACAAAGGAGTTCCCTTCCGTACGGCGCACGAAAAGATCGGAAACTCCGTTCGTTTCGCGCTCGAAAAAGGCGTTGAACTGAACGAGTTGAGTCTGGACGATCTTCGGCAGTTCGGAGACGAGTTCGCTGACGACTTCTACGATGCGGTATCGCTTCAAGCCACGCTAGACTGCCACGACGTCATCGGCGGCACAGCGACGGCTCGAGTCAAAGCCTCGTTGCAGGATGCGAAGGCGCGAGTCGCCGCCTTGAAGAAAGCAGGCGCACCGGAGGTAGCTAATGCAGGTGCGTAAAGCCCTCCTGAAGGACGCTAGCAACATTTACGACCTGGTCAACTCGCTCTCGGGAGACGGTACGCTCCTGAAGCGCACTTTTGCCGAGATCTGCGAGAACGTGCGCGACTTCACAGTTGCCGAGTCGGATGGCGGCATCTTCCTTGGTTGCGGCGCACTGCACTTCTACGGTCCACACCTCTGCGAGGTTCGCTCGATTGTCGTGAAACCCGAAGGCAAGGGTCAGGGAGCCGGCGGACGTATTCTGAAGTCATTGATCGAGGAAGCCGAGGAGCATGGAATCCAGTCGGTTTGCCTCTTCACGCGTATTCCTGACTTCTTCTTCAAATACGGCTTCCGCCCGGTTGAAGACAAGACGGAGCTGCCTGACAAAATCTTCAAAGACTGCCAGAACTGCCCTCGACTGCACCGCTGCGACGAAGTGGCCATGGTACGCGGCCGAATTCCGCGGATCTCCATCCTCGGCCCCAAGTACGAAGCCGAGCAGCTGGTGAAGTTGGGCAGCTAGAGAAGCAGTCACTCAAGAAGCTGCGGTCAGCGGCAGATCCCTTCCCGGCGGCGAGCTCCGATCTATCGCTTGTATCCCCAGGCACTCACGTGATCGTCAACTAACAGGGCGATCAGATTCAGTATCACAACCGCGAAGTAGGCAAGAACGACGTCGGCGCTGATGGTCTGCATCACCGTTGCGATGGCGCTCTCGCAATATCCTAGTTCGCTGCAGGTCCGCCAGTTCAGCATGGAGAACACCGCGACAAACGACAGCGCCATCAACGAGAGAACGAACGTCGAGCGGCTCAACGGACGCAATAAAAGCAGTACAGGAAAGCAGAGTATCGGCATCCCGCAGTAGACGACGCTCAGTGCAGTGTCCTGCCTCAAGTCAATTGACATCGCCGACCAGACACCATGCACACTGACGCCGGCGCTGACAACGGCGGAGACAGCAACAAGAACAGACCAGATGATTCCTCGAACCGTCATGCGTCGCCCTCGAATACAATTTTCAACGAGTGGAGTCTGTCCCAAGAATGGCGGCTGCTACCGCAGCTTGTCCATAACTAAGTCCACCGTCACCGGGGCTCACCTGACGGTGCTGAGAGACTTTGAAGCCGCGTTGCTCGAGTCCAGATCGCAGAAGTCGGGCCAGTCGCCGATTGTGCATGCACCCGCCCGAGAGCGCAACCAGATGGATTCCTGTTTTTTCCCTCGCCGCCACCGCAGCGCGAATGAACCCCTGCGCGACCCCGGCATGAAATTGCGCAGCGATCCTCTCCGGCGGGACTCCTGACCGTATATCACTCACGAGCGCACGCCACAGAGGCGCAATTCCCAGCACTCGAGGTGCTACCTGTCCAGAATCTGCCGCGGCAAGTCCCGGCACGTAGTCTTCCCGCATCTCCTCATCCGGCTGTTCAATCGCGATCCCCTCCAGTTCGATCGCGGCCTGCGCGTCGTAGTCCACCGTGCGTCGCTTCAGGATCACCACGGCAACAGCATCAAACAGCCGCCCCAAGCTAGACGTCAGCGGCGAGTTTAGTTCCCTCTCGATCATCCGCGAAAGGAGCCGGACTTCCTGGTCGGTCGCACCCGTGAGTTCTCTTGCCTCACTCTCGGCAAACCCCGCAGCGAGCAGATGCGCGAAAGCCATCCGCCAGGGCCCTCGAATCGCGGCTTCTCCGCCTGGCATGGCGACATAGTCAATGTGCGCAAACCGTTCGAATCGGTCGTGAGTGCAAACCAGCACCTCCCCGCCCCAGATGCGGCCGTCGGTCCCGAATCCTGTCCCGTCGAGCGAAAGGCCGATTACCGGACCAGCGAGCCCGTGTTCGCCCATGCACGCCGCAATGTGCGCATGATGATGCTGCACAGTGATCAACCGAAGCCCGCGTTGCTTTGCGTACTCCTTCGACCAACTTGTGGACAGATATCCAGGATGCAGATCGTGCACCACCACCTGCGGCTCGATTTCGAACGTGTGCGAAAGATGAGCGAGGGAGTGCTCGAAGAACTCGAGGCCTTTCAGGTTTTCGAGATCGCCAAGATGCTGGCTTTGATAGGCAAATCTGCCCCGCGCGAGTGCAAATGCATTTTTGAGATGCCCTCCTACAGCTAGCATCGGCGGAGCTTCCATCGGCAGCGGGATCGCAAGCGGCACGTATCCGCGGGCGCGTCGAATCAGTTGCTGTCCTCCATCAACAATCGCCGCCACCGAATCATCGCAGCGTTGGAGTATTTCGCGATTGTGCATCAGAAATACATTAGCAATTTTGCCCAGGCGAACTCGGGCCTCTTCGTTATCGATCGCGATGGGCTCTTCGCTGAGATTTGCGGAAGTCATCACCAGCGCTTTTACTCGTCCATCTGCGAAGAGCAGATGCTGCAACGGCGCGTACGGAAGATAGACGCCCAGCCACGGGATGCCCGGGGCTACTGAAGGAGCAATGCCATTTCCTGAACGTGCATAAGCCAGCACGATTGGATGCGCCGGTGTTTGCAGCAGCGCTTCTTCGTCGGAAGCCAACTCGCATACAGAGCGCGCCGCATCGAGATCTCGAACCATGACGGCAAGCGGCTTACCGTAGCGGTGCTTGCGGTCGCGCAGACGCATCACGGCAGTTTCGTTCGTCCCGTCCACCGCGAGGTGAAATCCGCCAATCCCTTTGATGGCGACAGTATCCCCGCGCAGAAGGTGCTCGATCGTATCCGCAACCGGATCGGCGCTCTCGATCTTGCTGCCGTCAGCGGTCTCCAGCCACACGCGAGGACCGCATCTCCAGCAGGCGTTCGGTTGGGCGTGGAATCGGCGGTTCAGCGGATCGTCGTACTCGGCCTGGCACTCGGCGCACATCGGGAAGACGGCCATCGATGTCTGTGGACGATCGTAGGGAATGCGACGGGTAATCGTGAATCGCGGTCCGCAATTTGTGCAATTTAGAAAAGGATATCGATAACGCCGATCGGTAGGATTGAGAAGTTCGCGAAGGCAATCGAGACAAGTCGCAGCATCCGCGGGAATGCCAGTACTCACTCGCCCGTGAACCTCACTGGCGACGATGCGAAAACCCGATTCACCTGTGGCCGCCAAATCCGCCGTCACAACGGAATCGATCCTGGCCAATATCGGCTTCTCCGCTACAAGCCGGTTTAGGAATGAATCAATGCGCGGCCGGGGCCCCTCCACCTCGATAACCACGCCATCGGTGTCATTGCCGATGGATCCGCCGAGGCGCTCTTCGCTCGCGAGTCGATAGACGAATGGCCGAAAGCCCACTCCCTGCACGACACCCCGAACCCGAATACTCTTGCGAGCGGATGCCGAATCG
>Ga0207695_10008801_pt1 | contig 12578 bp, 8 predicted proteins | sample KBSC54metaG_FD_184354 | JGI IMG/M metagenome (GOLD analysis project Ga0207695, IMG submission 184354) | Corn rhizosphere microbial communities from Kellogg Biological Station, Michigan, USA - KBS C5-4 metaG (SPAdes) (version 2) | ecosystem: Host-associated > Plants > Roots > Rhizosphere > Soil...
CCTTTGTCCATTCGGTCATCAGGCCGATCACCGGATGTTTGGGCCGGCCGATCTCGGTGGTACCGGCACCTTCCAGCCCCGCCAGATCACGTGCCGCTTCGATCACGGCCATGTGCAGGCCGTAGCAGATGCCGAAGAATGGCACCTTCTTCTCGCGGGCGAATTTCACGGCTTCGATCTTGCCTTCAGTGCCGCGCTCGCCAAAGCCGCCGGGCACCAGAATGCCGCTCACATTTTCCAGGAACGAAGCCGCGTCATCACGCTCGAACACTTCGCTGTCGATCCAATCCAGATGGACGCGGACATTGTTGGCGAGACCACCATGCGCCAAGGCTTCGCTGAGCGATTTGTAGCTGTCCTTGACCTGCATATATTTGCCGACCACGGCGATGCGGACATCGCCTTCGGGATTCTTCACCCGGTCCACCACGGCAAGCCAGCGGGACAGGTTTGGCTCCGGCGCATTGTCCAGGCCGAATACTTTCAGAAGCTGTGTATCGAGGCCGACCTCGTGATAGGCGACCGGCACCCGATAGATGGTGTCCAGGTCCAACGCCGGGATCACCCGGTCGGCCGGCAGATTGCAGAACAGGCCGATCTTACGGCGCTCCTCTTCCGGAATGGGGTGGGAAGCGCGGCACAAAAGAATATCGGGCTGGATGCCGATGGCGCGCAATTCCTTGACGCTGTGCTGAGTGGGCTTGGTCTTCAGTTCGCCCGCCGCGTCGATATAGGGCACCAAAGTGAGATGGATAAAAGCCGTCTGCCCGCGGCCCAGATCATTGTGCAGCTGGCGGATGGCTTCGAAGAAAGGCAGGCCTTCAATGTCGCCCACCGTGCCGCCGATTTCCACCAAGAGAAAATCCAGGCCGTCCGTGTCGGCCAGCACGAATTCCTTGATCATATCGGTGACGTGCGGAATCACCTGCACGGTGCGGCCCAGATAGCCGCCCTTGCGCTCCTTCTCGATCACCTGGCTGTAGATACGGCCTGACGTGACATTGTCGGATTTCAGTGCCGAGACGCCGGTGAAGCGCTCATAATGCCCCAGATCCAGATCGGTCTCCGCGCCATCGTCGGTGACATAGACCTCGCCATGCTGAAACGGGCTCATCGTGCCCGGATCGACATTCAGATAGGGATCGAGTTTGCGGAGACGAACCTTGTATCCACGCGCTTGAAGAAGCGCGCCAAGGGCAGCGGACGCCAGACCTTTTCCGAGGGAAGAGACCACGCCGCCGGTGATGAAGATTAACCGGGCCATGGGAGGCCAACATGTCGAAAACAGGTGGCCGCCTCAAGCGGAAAATTTGAAAAAATTCTTTCGCTCACAACCTGGCCGGAACTTGCACTTGGCCGCGCATTAAGGCGCGGCATTCGCCGCTTTCGCGGGCGCCGCTGCCGCATGCTGCGACTCACTATTGAGGTTTGGGGACTTGCGGACCGGTCGGCGCGGGGGCCGGCGCGGCAGGCTTGGGTGCCGTGACCGGTGCCCGGCTGGTCGCGGGCGTATCAAGGATCGATCCTTCCTTGCGGCCATGCAGCGCCAGGATATTGAGTGCCACGCAAGTGAGAAAAAACAGCGCCGCCAGAATCGCCGTGGTGCGGGTCAGCGTGTCGGCCGCGCCCCGCGGACTGAAAAGACCACCCATGCCGCCACCGCCGCCCATGCCCAAAGCGCCGCCTTCGGAGCGCTGCAGCAACACAAAGATGATCAGCGCAACGGCGATCACCAGTTCGATGGAAACGAGAATGGTTTGCATAAGAGGCAATTCCAGCTTGGACCGAGGCTTTAAGACCGATATCGGCAGCCGCCCCGGCTTGGACAAGGCCGGGGTCTTTAGAACAAAGCAGGGCAAATGGGAAGCCGAGTGGGCAAATCCGCCCTAAAGGCCAAAAAACGCCGTCAGGATGCCAAAGCGGTGGCCTGGTTCCGAGCTCGGATGATCGCCACCGTGGCGTCGATTTCGTTCAACTGGTCGGTGGGGGATTTTTCCGGACAGATTGCCTGATGGATTCCCAAGGCCGCCGTACCCACCGCGGACAGCATGGTCTCGTAGTCCTGCCCCTCCTTTAAGCCGTCAATTGCCGTCAGAATTGCAGCGCACCGCTCCACAACCCTCACCTGCCCCAAGTCGGTGCAGCGCCGCTCGATGGAGCGGGTGAGATTGCCCAGCTTGATAAGATCCGCGCCGACCTGCGGCGTTCCCCGCCCCGGATCGCGCAGCAGCCGCCACAAGATGCAAATCTGGAAGGAATCGCGGCGCAGCTTTTCACCCGCCAGCTTCTCGCGCGCCACCTGCAATTCCAGGTCCAGTTTTTTGGCGATAAGATCGGCCGGCATCCTGTCCTTGGCCTTCATCTTCAGCGAATTCGGTGGATCGAACATCTCCGCATCGCCCGAACGGCCAGTATCGCGGCGCCGGTCGGGGCCCACATAATCGGTGGTGATGACAAAGCCCTTGCGGCGCTCGATATGGGCCTCTATGCGGGTCCCCAGCAGAGCAGTCGAAAAGGGACGCAGCAGAAGATCGTCGGCGCCCGAATTGACCACTTTGGTGATCAGCGCGGAGCTTTTCTCCCACGCCGTCACGATAATGACGATGAAGGGATTGTAGCCGCTCGAACCCTGGCGCAATTGCTGAATGGCGAGACAGAGTTCATCGGCGGCGCCCTGCGTCTCGGCAAGCACGAGGTCAGGTGCCTGCTTCTGAATGATGTCGACCATCGCTTCCAAGGTGGGCACCGTTTCGGTGCGCCTAAAGCCGAGCGAATACAGGGCCGCGCGCGTCGCCGTGCGATTTGCCGACACCGGGTCGTAGATCAATGCTTCGACGCTGTCATAGCTAAGACGCGCCATGCCCCACCCTTGTTTTATGGGGTCAGAATGCAGGGCGCGTATTAAAGAAGGGTCGAAATTCCTGGTTAACGTGTGGCGCCGGCGGCGATAATCGCCAGAAAATCCTGCGCTTTCAGGCTCGCGCCGCCCACCAATGCGCCATTTACGTCGTCCAGCGACAGAATGACCTTGGCATTCGACGGCTTCACCGAGCCGCCATACAGGATCCGGACCTTCTCTCCCACCGCGCCCAGATGCTCGACCACGCAACGGCGGATATGGGCATGCATGGCGGCAATGTCGTCGTCGCTGGGCGTCCGGCCGGTACCGATCGCCCAGACCGGTTCATAGGCGATGGCGGTGTTTTCGGCCGTCGCGTCCGTAGGAATGCTTCCTCGAAGCTGGCCACCGCACACATGATGCGCCTTGCCTGCATCACGCTGATCCTCAGTCTCACCGATGCAGATGATCGCAGTCAGTCCCGCGCGCCATGCCGCGCGCGCCTTGGCCGCGACATCAGCGTCCAATTCGCTATGATATTGGCGGCGTTCGGAATGACCGACGATGACCGCGGAAGCGCCCGCGTCTTTCAGCATCTCGGCAGAGATATCGCCCGTGAAGGCGCCGCTTGGCTGGGCATGGCAGTCCTGGCCTCCCAGCGCGAATGCGCCTTGGGCCTTTGCGGCCGCCCGCGCGATCAGGCTGGCGGGTGGACAAACCAGGACGTCGCAAGCCGCCGGGGCGGCTGCCAGTCCCTGCTTCAAGGCGTCAAGCTCACCCAGATCGGCCGAGAGCCCGTTCATTTTCCAGTTTCCCGCCACCAGCTGACGCAATGCTGTTTCCTCCTGCCATGGGCCGCCAGCCTGTGCCTTGGCGCCCTTTTCGCCGCGGCCTGCGCCGCTTGCCCTGACCTTTCCCCCTCCCTATCATTCGCGGCCATTTTCTTACAAGCCGTGGGAAGTTCTAATGATTCAGTGGATGCACCAGCTCTCCAAGTCCTGGGTGGCTTCGCTTCTGATGGGCGGCCTCGCCCTCAGCTTCGTGGTCTGGGGCATCGCTGACGTCTTCACCGGCCAGTCGGCCGGCGCGCTCGCCACCGTCGGCTCGACCGAGATTTCCAGCGACAGCTTCGCGCGCACCTATCGCAACTTCCTGCGCAACCAAGGCCAGCAAATGGGCATGCAGCTGACGCCGGAGCTGGCCCAGAAGATGGGCTTGGACCGGGCGGCGCTGCAGCAGATGATCGACCGGACCGCCTTGGACAATACCGCGGCCCGGTTCGGCCTCACCACCACCGACGCCGAGCTAGCCCAGCAGGTGCGTGCCCAATCCGTCTTCAAGGGCGCGACGGGGGAGTTCGACCACAATGTCTTCCTGCAGGCCGTGCAAGGCGCGGGCTATAGCGAACAGGCGTTCCTGGAAGAAATGCGCGCCGACCAGGCCCGCGCCCAGCTCACCACCGCGATGGAAGCCGGCTTCTTCCTGCCGGACAGCTACACAAGGGGCCTGTTCCGCTATGTCACCGAACAGCGCGCCGTCGATTATGTGATCGTCTCGCCGGAATCGATGGGCCCGGTTGCGCCGCCATCGGACGCGGTGCTGGCGGGCTATACCAAGGCGCATCCCGAGCGCTTTTCCACCCCGGAATATCGTGAAGTCGAATATGCCTCCATCGCGCCGCAGGACGTGACCCCGCTGGTGACGGTGACCGACAAGATGATCGCCGACGAATTCAAAGAACACGAAGCAAATTACAACGTGCCGGAAAGGCGCGACGTCGAGCAGATCGAATTCCCCAACGAAGCCGACGCCAAGACGGCCGAGGCCCGGATCAAGGCCGGCACGCCGTTCGAAAAGGTCGCCGAAGAACGGAAGATTTCCGCGACCAGCCTGCTGTTGGGCACCCTGTCCAAGGCGGACATTCCCGATGCCGCCCGCGCCGACGCCATTTTCGCGCTGCCGCTCAATCAGGTCAGCGACCCAGTGAAGGGTGCCCTTAATGGTTACGTCTTGTTCCGCGTCACCAAGATCACACCCGGCATCGCCCGCACGCTTGACGATTCCAAGGCGCAGATCCGCGAGCAATTGGCGCTGCAGATGGCGGGCGCCAAGATCACCGATATCCTCAACGCTTATGAAGACGCCCGTTCCGGCGGCGCCGATATCGCCACCGCCGCCAAGAAAGTCGGCATGAAGGTCGGCCACATCAAGGCGGTGGACAAGGCGGGCCTTGCGCCGAGCGGCGAGAAGATCACCGACCTCCCCCCCGATCCGGAATTCCTCACCACCACCTTCACCGCCGAAGTGGGCGAGGATAATGACCCGGTGGCCGCAAAAAGCGGCGCCTATTATGCGCTGAAGGTCAACGGCGTGACCCCAGCCAAGCTCAAGCCGCTCGATGACGTTCGCGCCGATGCGCTGGCCGCATGGACGGCGGAAGAGAAAGCCAAGGCCCTGGCCGTCAAGGCCGTGGCGCTGGCCGCCCAGGCGCAGAAGGACGGCAATCTGGCCGCAGTCGCCAAAGAGTTGAAGGTGACGGTGCAGTCGAGCCCCGCTCTGTCCCGCAATACCAATGATACAACCTTCTCGGCCGATCTGATCACCAAGCTGTTCGATGCGGCGCCCGGTGCCATCGTGCAGGCGCCCCAAGGCACGGGCGGCAATTACATCATCGCGCGCATCACCGGCATCGTTCATCCTCAGAACAGCGGAACCGATCAGATGTATGCGGCGGGCCGCGGCCAGATCTCCCAGCAGGCTGCACTCGATCTGTCCGCCGTCCTGGCCAATGCGTCACGCACCCAGCAGGGCGTCAAGGTGAACCAGAAATTGCTGCAGCAGGTCACCGGCGGCGCCTCGTGAGTCTGAATCCCGATTTCGACAACTTCGCCCGAACCTACGCGGCGAAGAAGCCTCAGGCCCTGTTCCGCCGGCTGGTTGCCGATCTGGAAACGCCGGTTTCGGCGTTTCTCAAGCTGGGCTTCGACGAAAACAACAAAGGCCGCGACAACGCCTTTCTTCTGGAAAGCGTGCAAGGCGGCGAGACCAGAGGCCGCTATTCCATCATCGGCCTGAAGCCGGATCTGATCTGGCGCTGCCGGGGCGATGTGGCGGAGATCAACCGCCGGGCTCTCCATGGAGATGATTTCGTCACCGAAACGGTCAAGCCGCTGGAGTCGTTGCGCGCTCTGATCGCGGCGACGCGCATGGAATTGCCGTCGGGGCTGCCGCCCATGGCCACCGGCCTGTTCGGGTATCTGGGTTATGACATGGTGCGCCAGATCGAGCATCTGCCCGACATGCCGCCCGACCGGCTCGGACTTCCCGACGCTATTCTTTTGCGTCCCACCATTGTGGCCATCTTCGACACGGTGAAGGACGAGATTGTGGTAGTGACCCCGGTCTGGCCCGATGCGGACATCGATGCCAAGGCCGCCTATGCACGCGCCAGCGAACGCATCGAAGACGCCGTCGCCGCGCTGGATCGGCCCCTGCCCCCGACTGCGCAGGCGCCCGCCGACCTGCCGATGGAATCCAAAATCGATTCCAACATGACCAAGGACGAATATTTCGACGTGGTGGCGCGAGCCAAAGATTATATCCGCGCCGGCGACATCTTTCAGGTCGTGCCCAGCCAACGTTTTCGCCGCCCATTCAGCCTGCCGCCTTTTTCGCTGTATCGCGCACTTCGGCGGTTGAACCCTTCGCCCTTCCTTTATTATCTGGCCTTTCCCGGCTTCTCGATCGTCGGCTCCAGTCCCGAGATCTTGGTTCGCCTGCGCGACGGCAAAGTCACCATCCGCCCCATCGCCGGCACCCGCCCGCGCGGCGCGACGCCGGACAAGGACGCCGCGCTGGCCGAAGAATTGATGCACGATCCCAAAGAGCGCGCCGAACATCTGATGCTGCTGGATCTGGGCCGCAACGATGTGGGACGGGTCGCCAAGACCGGCGCCGTCAAGGTCACCGGAAGCTTCTTCATCGAACGCTATAGCCATGTGATGCACTTGGTCTCGAATGTGGAAGGCGATATCCGCCCGGGCCTCGATGCGGTGGACGCGCTGGCTGCCGGATTGCCGGCCGGCACGCTCTCCGGTGCGCCCAAGATTCGCGCCATGCAGATCATCGACGAATTCGAGAAAGAGAAGCGCGGCCCTTATGGCGGCGCGGTGGGCTATTTCGCGGCTGACGGTTCGATGGACACCTGCATCGTGCTGCGCACTGCCCTGGTCAAGGATGGCATGATGTATGTCCAGGCGGGCGGCGGCGTGGTCGCGGACAGCGAGCCGGAAGCCGAATATCAGGAAACCGTGAACAAAGCCCGGGCGCTGATGGCGGCGGCGGAAGAAGCCGTACGCTTCGCATCTTCCGCGCGAAAAGGACAGTAGCCGCGATCAGCGCGCCGCGAGCAGTTGGGAGCGTTCGGTCTTGAGGCGTATCGCCTCCGACACCGGCACCAGCCGGACGCCATGATCTTCCGCCAACCAGGCCGCCAACACGCGCAACGTGACGCCGTGCGGGTGACCGATGGCGATCGCAATGCCCGATGCTTTGGCCTTGTCGGCCAGCTCGTTCAGCCGCGCCTTGACCGCCGCATCCGTCAGTACATTGTCCAGGAACACATCGCGGCCAGCGCTTTCCACGCCATGCTGGTGCGATACTCGCACGATCTGAGACCGGCCGATGGTGCGGGAATCGAAAAAGAACAGGCGCTTTTCCGAAAGCATCTGGACCACTGGGACCAGTGACGCGGCATCGCTGGAGAATTTGCTGCCTTCGTGATTGTTGATGCCGGAAAGCCCAGGAACCCGTGCCACTGCCCAGGCCAGGCGCTCCGCATTATCCGGCGCCCCGATTTTTAGGGCCTTGGGGCCGGGATCGCTGGGCCCGATCGGCTCCATCGGAACATGCGCCAACACTTCATGGCCCATTTCCCTGGATTGGAGCGCCAGCGTCGGGGTCGCGGCGGCATAGGGCAGGAACGAGAGCGTCACATCCCGCGGCAGCGCCATGGCTTTCGCCGTGCCGCCGGCATCGCCGCCCATGTCATCGATACAGATGGCAATGGCGGGGATATTGGCCGGCGGCGAGGGGCCGCCGCCCTGTTCCGGAAGCACGGTGGCAGAAACGGACATGGTCGTCCGGGACCGGCTCGTGCGCAGGCCATCGGGGTACATGATCTCGGGCGCGGACGAAAAGGCCGACGCATCCGCCGCCCGGGTCTTATCAGCTGCGAAAGGCGCAATCGCCGCCAACGCAGCGACGCTCGCGCAAATCCCCCACCGGATTGCACCCCGACGCGAACGACGAATCAAAGGCCTTCGACCCATGATCGATCTGCGCGTGGCTAATGATTCGAGTCAATTGCGGTTAACGAGCCAAGCTCCGGCTTTCTTCCCCGTGAGGCTGACAAGCGAAAGCTCCAGAGCAGCTTTCGCCGGCCGAACGCCCGCGCAGCGGGCAGCAAGGCGAAGCCCATGACGGGGGAAGATGTCTGCTAGGCCGCTTGCTGCCGTGGCAGACAGATGGGGGGAATCAAAAAAAGCAGTTACGGCGGACTAGTCCGCCGCAACTGGCGCGCCGCCACCGGACTTGGCTCTGCGGCAGAGCCAGACCATGCCGATCAGGATGAAGCAGGACCAGCCGGACACCCAGAAAATATCGTTGGCGCTCAGAAGGTAGGCCTGGCTGGTCATGACGCGGGCGATCGAGGCCTTTGCTCCCAGATCCGGGAAGCCCAAGCGGTGCAGTCCAGCTAAGGTCTGGGCGAACACGGGATTAAAGGCGGTGGTGACGTCGGCCATGCGCGCCTGATGAAAGGCTTCTCGCCGGTCCCACAGGGTCGTGACCATGGAAGCGGCAAACCCGCCCGCCGTGATGCGCGCGAAGTTCGAAAGGCCGGACGCCAGAGGAATCCGCGGCGGCGACACACCGTCCAACAGGATGGTGATCATCGCCAGGAAGAAGGTCGCCATCGCGATACCTTGCACCAGCAACGGCAGCATGAAGGCAAAGAAGCTGGCATCGGCGGTCAATCCCGCCCGCATCAGATAGGAGATGCCGAAGGCGATGAATGCCAAGGTGGCGATCAGGCGGGCATCGATCCGCGAGATGATCCGCGCCGTGAAAGGCGTCAGCAGAACCGCGATCACACCGGTCGGCGCCGCCACCAGCCCCGCCCAGGTGGCGGTGTAGCCGATCTGGGTCTGCAGCCATAACGGCATCAGAAGATTGTTGGCGAAGAACACCGCGTATCCCAGACAGAATGCCAGGGTTCCCAGCGCGAAATTGCGGTTCTTGAACAACGACAAGTCCACGATCGGATGGGCCTCGGTCAGCTCCCAGATCAGGAAGGCGACAAAGAAGACCACCGTGACGATGGCTTCGATCACGATGGTGGAGGAGGAGAACCAATCCGCATCCTTGCCACTGTCGAGCATGATTTGCAGCGCACCGACCCAGACGATCAGAAGCCCCAGCCCCACCGAGTCGATCGGCAGTTTGCGGGTCGGGGTCTCGCGGCTCTCCAGCGCACGCCAGGACAGGAAAGCCACGATGATGCCCACGGGCACATTGATCAGGAAGATCCAGCCCCAGTGATAATTGTCGGAAATATAGCCGCCCAGGATCGGGCCGCAGATCGGCGCCACCAGGGTGGTGATGGACCAGATGCCCAGCGCGGTCGCCCGCTTATGAGCGGGGAAGATCGAAATCAGAAGCGCCTGCGAGCCGGGGATCATCGGGCCCGAGGTACCCCCTTGCAGGATGCGGAAGAAGATTAAGGACGACAAATTCCAGGCAATACCGCACAGGAAGGACGCGACGGTGAAGGCGATCACCGAGAAGACAAAAGTACGCACCACGCCATAGCGGCCCATCAGCCAGCCAGTGAGCGGCACACCGATGCCGTTGGCCACCGCGAAACTGGTGATGACCCAGGTACCCTGGTTGGTGCTGACGCCCAGATTGCCCGCAATGGTGGGCAAGGAAACATTGGCGATGGTCGAATCCAGCACCTGCATAAAGGTGCCCAGCGCCAGCGCCAGCGCCGTGACCGCCAGGGACGCGCCCTGCATGGGCGGCGGTTCGCTGCGGGCGGCCGCGCCGCCCGGATTGGCGGCTGGGCTACTCATTTGCGGACCGTGGTCTGGGTGGCGCCGTTCTCGGCCAGGATGCGGGCGATGATCGCGTCGGCCTTGGCGTTGGCGTCATCGCCCAGATCCGCCCGGGTCGATCCCGCTCCGACCCGCGATGTCACTTGCGGCCCGGACGTATCCTTGATCGAGACGCTGACGCTGACCGACAGCCCCACACGCAAGGGGTGCGCCGTCACGTCTTCAGGATCGAGCGCGATGCGGACAGGAACGCGTTGCACGATCTTGATCCAGTTGCCGCTGGCATTCTGGGGCGGAAGCAGAGCAAAGGCACTGCCAGATCCCGCGCCCAGGCCTTCGACCTTGCCGCGATAAGTGACTTTGCCACCGTAAATGTCGGCATTGACCGTGACGGGCTGACCGATGCGCATATCCTGCAACTGACCTTCCTTGAAATTGGCATCAACCCAGACATTGGTAAGCGACACCACCGCCAGAAGCGGCGTGCCGGCCGCAACCTGCTGGCCCACCTGCACCGTGCGCTGGGCAATCACGCCATCGACAGGCGCGACGATGCGCATGTGACTCTGCGCAATAGCGGCCGACCGGAGCGTGGCTTCTGCGGCCAGAACGTCGGGATTGTTGGCGACGTCGGTTCCGGCGATCTGAGACAGGGTCTGCTGATGTCCGCCCTGAGCCGAAGCGACTGCCGCCTCCGCGGCGCGGACATTGTCACGGGCATGCGCCAATTCTTCGACCGAAACCGCACCGTCCTTGGCCGCCTGCTGGCGGCGCTGATAGTCCGTGCGCGCGAGGGCCAGCGCAACTTCCGCCTGCGCCACCTGGGCACCGAAGCTTTGCGCGCGGGAGAATTCGCCTTTCACCGAACGGATGGCGCGCGCCAGATTGGCTTCGGCCGACGCCAGATTCACATTCACCACCGACGGATCCATCTCCATCAGAAGCTGGCCGCGCTGCACCGACTGGGTGTTGTCCACATGCAAGGCCATCACGGTCGCATTTTCACGGCTGGTGACGGCCACGATATTGCCGCTGACATAGGCGTCGTCCGTCGTTTCATAGAACCGGGCGTCGAAAAACCAATAGGCGCCATAGGCCAGCGCCGCGATCACCAGGATCGCGCCGAAAATGAGGAAGCCGCGCTGGCGGCGGGAATTGTTATTGCTGTTGCTGGCATCGCTCATGGCGTCAGTCCTTGGCAGTATTGGTCTGAGAGGTGGAGGTCGCGCCCGCGCTCGAGGCATCGAAGTCCGGCGCGGACGGATTGAAGCCGCCGCCCAGCGAAAGCAGCAAGGTGACGCGCTGAATGGTGGAATTGGCGATCAGGCTGACCATCTGCTGGCGCGAGGTCAGCAAAGTGCTCTCGGCATTCAGCATGGGGATCTGGTCCGATAGCCCGCTCTTGTAGCGGGTCTCTGCCAGCGCCAGGGCGCGGGTGGCGCTGTCGAGTGCATCCTGCTGATCGGCGCGCTGGCTTTCCAGGCTTTGCACTTCCGTCATGGCATCGGCGGTCTGGCGCACCGCGGCCAGAACCGTGCCGTTATAGTCGGCGATGGCGGCATCAAGCTCGGCCGTCGCGCCGGCATAGCGGGCGCGGATCTTGCCCGCATCGAAGATCGGCAGATGAATGGCGGGACCCGCGCCATAGGTGAAGGAATCGCCGGTCAGGAGATTGGACAGTCCGATCGCCTGGAATCCCACCAGAGCAGTGAGATTGATGTTGGGATAGAAATCCGCATGCGCGGCTTCGCGTCCCTTGGCGGCAGCCTCGATCCGGACCTGGGCCGCCAGAACATCGGGACGGCGTGCCAGAAGATCGGCCGGCAGGACCATGGGCAGCGGCAGCGCGGTATCGAGATGCGGGGCGGGTCGGGTGATGATCGCATAAGCGGCGGCGCCCTGCCCCGTCAGCGCCGCAACCGCATGCACATTCAGGTCGCGCTGCGCGGCCGTACGCTTCACATCGACCCGCGCCAAGGCCAACAGCGCCTTGGCCTGTTCAACCGCGCTGGCACTTTCCAGCCCGGCGTTGAACCGACCTTCCGTGAGGCGAAGGATATCCTCGCGCTCCGACACGGTCTGAAGCGCGATGTCGTTTTCCTGATAGGCCAAGAGCAGATTGATGTAGCTCTGCGCCAGTGCGCCCGACAGGGCCAACCGGGCTGCGGAGGCATCGAGCGCCGCCGCCTTGGCGCTGTCCTTGGCGCGAGCGATGATCGCGGCCTGCTTGCCCCAGAAATCCAGATTCCAGCTCAGGTTGGTGACGACTTGGCCGTACCATTGATAGGAACCGCCGAACGGCGGCGGAATGATATAATCCTTGCTGAACAGCAGCCGCTGCTCCTGGCCGTCCAATGTCACCTGCGGCCGGTCGTCGGCGCGGGCGCCGGACAGCTGGGCCTGCGCGGCGCGGATGCGTGCCAGCGCGCCCTGCAAAGTGGGATTGCCGGATAGAACCAGTTCGGCGAGGCGATCGACCTGCGGATCGTTGAACGCCTTCCACCATTGATCGTCGAAATGCGGCCCCGGTTCGCCGGACAGACCCAGGCTTTGCGGTGCGATCTGACTGGCTTGCGGTGTGGTCGGCGGCGCTGAAACGCAAGCCGACAGCAGCAGCGCGGATA
>Ga0207695_10008802_pt1 | contig 12578 bp, 11 predicted proteins | sample KBSC54metaG_FD_184354 | JGI IMG/M metagenome (GOLD analysis project Ga0207695, IMG submission 184354) | Corn rhizosphere microbial communities from Kellogg Biological Station, Michigan, USA - KBS C5-4 metaG (SPAdes) (version 2) | ecosystem: Host-associated > Plants > Roots > Rhizosphere > Soil...
TGCCGGCGCCGCAATGGCTACCGTTGAGTTCGTTGACGTGGACGTGGCGGATGAGATCGAAGTAGCGGTCGACCAATTCGGCGTGCGGCACGGTTTCGAAGACGGCGTTGTGGACGTCGAACATGGTGCGCACGGCGGGACTGTCGATCTCGTGAACGATGCCGACGGCTTCTTCGAGCGACTGGATGACGTCGCACTGATCGATGGGAAGCGCTTCGACCAGGATCGTGACATCGCGGGAGGCGGCATGCTGGGCGACCGAGACGAGGCCTTCGACGAAGTTGCGCGTGGCCTGTTCGCGCGTGATGCCGCCGGTGGTGCAGCGCTGCTTGGGAGAGCCGAAGACGAGGAGGCCGCCGGGGCCGAGGTCGGCGCTGAGGTCGACAAGGTCGCGGATGTGGGACCAGCCACGGGCGCGGACCGCGGGGTCGGGGGCGGTAACGTGGAGGTCTTTGGGTCCGACCATCAGCCAGTGGAGGCCGACGAAGGTGAGGCCGGAATCGGCGATGATGCGGCGGCATTCGTGGCGCTGGTCGGGGGTGACGGCGCGCGGGTTTTTACCGAGGGTGAAGGGCGCGATTTCGATACCCGTATATCCGGCTGTGCGGAGAGCATCGCAGGTGTATGCGAAGGAGTGCTTTTCGAAGGCCTCGTTGCACATGGCGTGGCGGAAAGACATGAAATTCTAGTGTACCTGTACGGGGGCCGGGGGCCGGGGACCGGGGATGAGTGGCCGCTCGTTGCGCTTGCGGCGGGGGTGGGGCAGATGATAATAGGACAGATGAATAAGGTTTTTCATTTTGATGCGCCGAGGGCGAGGTATCACTGCGACGCGGCGATTCTTTGGTGTTTCGACAGCCGCTTCGAGTTGGGACTGCGGAAATATTTGCATCGGTTGGGGATCGTGAATATCGATCCGATCAAGATCGCGGGAGGGGCCAAATGTCTGGCGACACCGGAGTTGGAATCGGACCGGGAGTTCGTGTTGGAGCAGATTCGCAAGTCGATCAAACTGCACGGGACGAAGCGAGTCATTTTGAAAGTCCATTCGGACTGCGGCGCGTATGGCGGGCTGGACGCGTTCGATAACGATCCGAGGCGGGAGGCGGAGCACCATTGCGTGGAGTTGCACAAGGCCGCCGCGTGCCTGCGGTCGGCGATTCCGGACCTGGAAATTCTGGCCTTCTACGTGGACTTCGAAGGGATTTGGCAAGAGGAGGTGTAAGCGATGAACTGGCGATGCATCATGCTGGCGGCGGTGAGCGCCTGCGCGGCCGCGGCGGCGACCTGCGAAAGTCTGACGGAACTGAAACTGCCCCACACGACGATTCGGACGGCGCATGCGGTTCCGGCCGGAGCGTACACGCCCCAGGAGGGCCGGCCCATTCCGGATCTGCCGGCCTTTTGCCGGGTGGCGGGAACGCTGAAGCCGGCCGAGGATTCCGACATCGAATTCGAGGTGTGGATGCCGTCCAGCGGCTGGAACGGCAGGTTTGCGGGGATCGGGAACGGCGGATTTGCGGGGTCGCTCACGTTGTCGGGCATGGCGCAGGAATTGCGGCGCGGGTATGCCACGGCGACGACGGACACGGGTCACAACGCGGCCGTGACGCCCGGGGCGACGTGGGCGCTGGGCCATCCACAGAAGGTGATCGACTTCGGGTATCGGGCGATTCACGAGACGGCGATCGCGGCGAAGACGATGATCGCGGCGTTTTATGGCGAGGGTCCGCCTAAGCATTCGTATTTCAATTCCTGTTCGAACGGCGGACGGCAAGCGTTGATGGAGGCGCAGCGATATCCTGAGGACTACGACGGCATCATCGCGGGCGCGCCGGCGAATTACTGGACGCACCTGCTGCTGGAGGGCGCGTACCTGGCGCAGGCGGTGGCCGAGGATCCGGCGGCGTTCATTCCTCCGCTGAAGATGCCGGCGATCGAGGCGGCGACGCTGGCGGCGTGCGATGCGGGCGACGGTCTGAAAGACGGGCTGATCAGCGATCCGCGCGCCTGCCATTTCGATCCGGGAACGCTGCTGTGCAAGGGCGAGGAGAACGAGCGGTGTCTCACGGCGCCGCAGGTGTCGTTTCTGCGCAAGGTGTACGGCGGGCCTCGCAATGCGAAGGGTCAATCGCTGTATCCGGGATACTCGCCGGGCGGAGAGACGGGCGGAGGCGGGTGGGTGAGTTGGATCACCGGGACGGCGCCGGAGAAGAGCGAAGGTTATGGATTCTCAAGCCAATTCTTCTCGCAGATGGTTTACGAGAATGCGCAGTGGGATTACCGCAAGTTCGATGCGGAGCGGGAGGTCAAGGCTGCCGATACGAAATTGGCGCCGGTGCTGAACTCGACGAGCCCGGACCTGCAGAAGTTCAAAGATCGCGGCGGCAAGCTGATTCTGTATCACGGTTGGAGCGATGCGGCGATTCCGGCGGTGAACGCGATCGAATATTACGAGTCGGTGGCGTCGAAGATGGGTGCGGCGAATACGGGCGCGTTCGTGCGGCTCTACATGGTGCCGGGGATGCAGCACTGCGGGGGCGGTCCGGGACCGAACTACTTCTGGTCGACGAATCCTACGGCGCGGGGGGATGCGCAGCACGATATGGAGGAGGCGCTGGAGAGTTGGGTGGAAAACGGGTCGGCGCCGGGTCCGATCGTGGCGACGAGATTCAAGACGGGGCCAGGGCGGGCGGTGGAGCGGACTCGGCCGCTGTGTCCGTATCCGCAAGAGGCGCGGTGGAACGGGAAGGGCAGTATCGAAGAGGCGGGGAGTTTTGCGTGTAAGTAGAATGGGCAGGCGAAAGCGTCTACCCTACGCTTTCGCGGCGTCTGCGATGGTGGGGAAAAACGGGAAGACCTGATCGAGCAGGCTGACGTGGAAGGTGTGGAACACGTGGCCGGTGGCTCCCGCCATGCGCATTTCGCCGCCTGCCGCCATGATCTTATTGAAGCTGGCGATGAAGTGGCCGACCCCGGTGCTGTCGAGGACGGTGATGCCGGCGAGGTCGAAAATGAAAATGCGCGTGCCGCTCTTGAGCAGCGTCTCGACCATGTCGACGATGCGGTCGCCGTCGCCGCCCACCATCATTTTACCGGCCAGGGTGATGGCAACTGTTCCCGGCGCGACTTCCGCTTGACTGATCTCCATCCAGGGTACAGTGTACCTTCTCGCTCATGTCCGCGCCACCAGCCGTGAGACAGTTAACGCTAAATATGGTTAATATGAGGAGAGCCTATGCGCATTCGATTTCTCTGTTCGATTTCGGTTTTGCTGGCCGGCGGCTGCTTCGGCGCGGACCTGACGGGTAACTGGGTAGTCGCCCAGCCGAATTCCGACGGAACCAGCCGGAACACCTACTTCGATTTGAAGCAGGAAGGCAGCCGAATCACAGGTCACATTCGCCTCACGCAGTTCTACTACACGATCAACGAGAGCACCGGCGACGCGGGCGGATTCACGATTACCGGCATCACGCTGGACAACCGCAAGGTCACGTACGAAGGCAAGCTGGATGGCGACGAATTGCAGATCGGCACGCACGCGCGTCCCGATCAGCCGCTGACGAAAATGGTGGCGCATCGCGCTCCGGCGGGTGAAGGCGCCTATCCGGCACGGCTGCCTCTGCCGACGCTGCACAAGATTCCGGACAACGGCCTAGCGAAAACGCCGCCGATGGGCTGGAACAGTTGGAACAAGTTTCGCGGCCGGGTGGACGATGCTTCGGTGCGCGGCATGGCCGATGCGATGGCGTCCAACGGCATGAAGGCGGCGGGGTATCGGTACATCAATATCGACGACACGTGGGAAGGGGGCCGCGATGCGAAGGGCAACATCATTACCAACAAGAAGTTTCCCGACATGAAGGCGCTGGCGGACTACGTCCACAGCAAGGGGCTGAAGCTCGGGATTTATTCGTCGCCGGGTCCCAACACGTGCGCGGGATACGAAGGCACGTATGGCCATGAAGAGCAGGACGCGAGGACGTGGGCGGGCTGGGGCATCGATTACCTGAAGTACGACTGGTGCGGCGCACGCAACATTTATACCAACGACGAAATGCAGGCCGTGTATCAGAAGATGGGCGATGCGCTGCGCAAGGCGGGGCGCCCGATCGTGTTCAGCCTGTGCCAGTATGGCCTGGCCGACGTTTGGAAGTGGGGACCGGACGTGGGCGGGAATCTGTGGCGCACTACGGGCGATATCCGCGACACGTGGGCGTCGATGGCCAATCTGGGATTCGTGAAGCAGATCGGGCTGGAGGAGTGGGCGCGCCCGGGCCATTGGAACGATCCCGACATGCTGGAGATCGGCAACGGCGGGATGACGGATACCGAATATCAGACGCACATGAGTCTGTGGTCGATTTTGGCGGCGCCGCTGCTGGCGGGCAACGATCTGCGGGATATGTCGCCGGCTATCTCGGCGATTCTGACTAACAAGGAAGTAATCGCCGTAGATCAGGATGCGGAAGGGCGGCAGGGCCGGCGACTGTGGAACTCGGGCGACCAGGAGATTTGGGCGCGCGAACTGTCGGGCGGGCGGAGGGCGGTAGCGGTGTTCAATCGCGGAGAGTCGGAGGCGAAGGTGAGCGCCAAGTGGTCGGAGTTGAAACTGGCGGCCCCGGCGAGCGGGCGCGACGTTTGGGCGCACAAGGAGGTCACGCTGCAGGGTCCTGAGTTGAGCGTCACGGTTCCGTCACACGGCGTGGTGATGTGGGTGGTAAAGTAATCGCGCAGGCTATACTTACTGTGTAATGCCGGGACCTTCAACTGGTGTGGTGGCGTTTGCCCTTTTCGGCCTTGCGCTCACAGGCCCTCTCCAGGCGATCGATGCCGATCGCGATTTCAGCGGACATTGGATGCTCGACGGCCGCACGAGTAATACGCGCGCGCTCGGGATTCCGGCCGATCAGGAACTGACGATCACGCAGCAGGATGTAGTGATCCTCTGTTCGACTCCGTCGGGCGGGCCGAAGCCCACCGAATGGTTCTATTCGCTGAGCGGGGCGGAAGCGCGATACAAACTCGGCGACCAATCGTATAACAGCATGGCTAAGTGGGAAGGCGCCGCGCTGTTGATCAACACGCTGGTGTCGGGGGCGCAGCAGTTCACGATCATGGACCGATGGCGATTGTCGCGGGACCACATGAATCTGACGATCGTGCGGCAGATCGTGAGGCGCGGCGCGCAGGTGGAAGGCACGATGGTGTATCGCAGGGTGGCCGCGCCGGCACCGCCGCCTCCTCCGACGCCCACTGTGGAATCGGAGACCACGCAGGTAACGATCGATGTGCCGAAAACGCAACCGGCGGCCCGCGAACTGGCACGCCGCGAACCGCTACGTCCCGAGCCTGCGCGGCTCGAGCCGGAACGGCACGCGGCGCCGCCGGAACCATCGCCGGAGTTCGTGATCCCGGCCGGCACGCGGATCCCGCTGTCGCTGCGGAATACGGTGGACACGAAGCATTCGCACGAAGGCGATCACATTTACCTGCAGGTGGCCATGCCGGTGGCGGCGAACGATCGCATTGTGATTCCGCAGGGAAGTTTCGTGAACGGCACACTCACGGTGTCCAAGGCCGCGGGTAAGGTGAAGGGCAAGGGCGAGTTGTTCATTCGCTTCGATTCGCTGATGCTGCCCAACGGCATCACGCGCGATTTTCATTCGCGGCTGGGGTCGGCCGATGCCAATGCGAGAGGGCAGGTCGATGGCGAAGGCAACGTCACGGGCGAGCGGGATTCACGCGGCGACGTACCGGCAGTGGCGACGGGAACGGCGGTCGGCGCGTCGGTGGGCGGTATCGCGGGGTCGGCGGCGGGGCATACTTTAGGCGGCGTAGGGATCGGGGCGGCGGCAGGCGCGGGCGCGGGTCTGGCGTCGGTCCTGCTGTCCAAGCGTCCCGACGTGGTGCTGCCGCAGGGGATGACGCTGGAGATGATTCTGGATCGCGATCTGCACTACACGCTGGCGGAACTGCGGCGTCCGCGGTATTAGGGCCTTGCGCGGCGTGGTCTAGAATCGTGCTATGACGATTCTTTGTCTCGCCAGCTATGAGAAGGGCCACGCGTTCCTCCACGAATGCAAACGGCAGGGCTGCACCGTGCTGCTCATTACGGCCGAGAGCATCCGGCACACGGCGCACTGGCCGCTCGAAGCGATCGACGAGATCTTCTACCTGCCGGACGACAAGCAGCAGTGGAATCCGATGCACCTGCGGAATGCGGTGAGCTATCTGGCGCGGACGCGGGTGATGGATCGCATCGTGCCGCTGGACGATTTCGACGTCGAACTGGCGGCTATGCTGCGCGAGCACCTGCGCATCCCAGGCATGGGAGTGACGACGGCCCACCACTTTCGCGATAAGCTGGCGATGCGGATCAGCGCGGCGGACGCGGGGCTGAATGTGCCCGATTTCATTCACGTGCTGAACCACGGCAAGCTGGCGGAATTTCTGCAGCGGGTGCCCGGGCCGTGGGTGTTGAAGCCGCGATCGATGGCGGGTGCGATCGGGATCCGCAAGATTCACGACGCGGAGGAGTTCTGGCGCGCGATCGAGAGTCTGGGCGACGAGCAGTCCAATTACGTGCTGGAGCGATTCGTGGCGGGGGCGATTTTCCACGTCGATTCGATCGTGTACGAACGCGAGGTGCGGTTCGCGATTGCCAGCGCGTACGGGACGCCGCCGCTGGAGGTGGCGCACGGGGGCGGCATTTTCACCACGCGCATTCTGGAGCGCGACGGGGAAACGGCGCAGCGGCTGCTGGCGGAGAATCGGGGCGTCCTGCAGGGGCTGGGATTGCGGCACGGCGTGTCGCACACCGAGTACATTATCGGGCGGGACGACGGCAAGATCTACTTTCTGGAGACGTCGGCGCGGGTCGGCGGCGCGCACATCGCGGAACTGGTGGAGGCGGCCACGGGGATCAACATGTGGGCCGAGTGGGCCAAGGTGGAGATCGCCGGGGGAAAGTCGCCGTACGAACCGCCAGTGGCGCGCGGCTATTATGCGGGGCTGCTGGTGTCGCTGGCGCGGCAGGAGCATCCGGATACGTCGCAATTCCAGGATCCCGAGGTGGTGTGGCGGATGGATAAGGCACACCATGTGGGGCTGATCGTGCGGTCGGCGGATCCGGGGCGGGTGCGGGAGTTGCTGGAGGATTACTCAGTGCGGGTGGCGCGGGATTATCATGCATCGGCGCCACCGCAGGATAAGCCCGGCATTAGGGAGGCGGGGCGCCGGCTCCGCGCGCAAATAAACCCAGCGCGCCTTCGGCGCGTCGCCGGCCGGAGGCCTACGCTACGCCAAGCGTGGCGGCCGCAAAAAGAACCGGCGGCAAAGGAGCGGCGCGGAGAGGGTGGCGCGACAGGGAGCGGCGTGGCAGGAAGCGTGTTACAAATGGACCGAATGAGACTTGGCTTGGTGTTTGTTGTTGCGGCGATGCTGGGGGCCCAGACGGGGCGGGACTGGCAGGCCGTTTTCGCGGTCGATAAGAAATTGTTGGGCGTGAAGGGCGCGAATCCGTTCTTCCCGCTGAATGTGGGGGATCGATGGTCGTATCGACACGAGAAGGACACCGAGACGGTGACGGTGCTGGCGGAGACGCGGATGATCGACGGGGTGGAGTGCCGTGTCGTCGAAGATCGCGAGATGAAGAACGGCAAGACGACTGAACTGACGCAGGACTACTACGCCATCGATGCCGCGACGAACGACGTTTACTATATGGGTGAAGCCGTGAACGGCGGAAAAGGCGGCTCGTGGCTGTCGGGCGTGAAGGGCGCGAAGTTTGGCCTGATGATGCCGGGGAAACCGAAGCCCGGTCAGAAGTTCTATCAGGAGCAGGCACCCGGAGTCGGCATGGACCGGGTGGAGATCGTGTCCGATTCGGAGACCGTGGTCACCGGCGCGGGGACGTTCAAGAATTGCATCCATGCGCTCGAAACCACGCCGCTGGAGAAGGGCGTGACCGATCACAAATGGTACGCCGCAGGGGTCGGGCCGGTGAAAGATGCGGAGATGGTACTCGCCAGTTACAGCGGCGCTTACATGAAGTAGTCTTTGACCTTCTCGAACAGGCCTTTTTCGTTGGGCGTATTGTCCACGGGGAGCGTTTCGCGGAGCTGCTCCATGAGTTTGCGCTGCTCGCGGGTGAGGCGAGTCGGCATCTTCACGTCGATGTGGACGTAGAGATCGCCGCGACCGCCGCCATTCACGATGGGAACGCCTTTATGGCGAATACGGAACTGCGCCGCGTTCTGCGTGCCTTCCGGAATCTTCAGTTTGTGCGGCTGCTCCAGGGTGGGCACTTCGATTTCCGCGCCCAGGACGGCCTGGCCGATATTGATGGGAATGGTGCAGTGCAGGTCGGTGCCCTGCCGTTCGAAGAAGGCATGCTCGCGCACCTTCAGGAAAACGTATAGATCGCCGTGCGGACCGCCGTGCGCTCCGGGCTGGCCCTCTCCGGCGAGACGCAGGCGGTTGTCATTGTCCACACCGGCGGGAATGTTGACCTTGAGCTTCTTGTGGACCTGGCGGTAGCCGTGTCCGCGGCACTCGCTGCAGGGGTTGCGGATGATCTGGCCCTGGCCGTTGCAGGTGCTGCAGGTGCGGCGGATAGAGAGGAAACTCTGCTGGTAGAGGATCTCGCCGCGGCCGTGGCAGGTGGGACACGTAGTGGGTCCGCTGCCCGGTTCGGAGCCGGTCGCTTTGCAGCGCTCGCAAGCCTCCATACGCGGGACCTGGATCTCGGCGTTCATGCCGAAGACCGCCTCTTCGAAGGAGATTTCGAGGTCGTAGCGGACATCTTCGCCGCGTTCAGCGCGCGAACGGCGACGGCCGCCTCCGCCACCACCGAAAAGATCGCCGAGGTCGAAGAAATTGCCGAGGATGTCGCTGAAATCGGTGAACTGTCCGGGATTGAACCCGGCTCCGCCCGCTCCCTGCACTCCGGCATGGCCGAAGCGGTCGTAGGCGGCGCGTTTTTGCGGATCGCTGAGGACGCTGTAGGCTTCGGAGGCTTCCTTGAAGCGCTCCTCGGCCTGGGGATCGTCCGGATTGCGGTCGGGATGATGCGCCATCGCGAGTTTGCGGTAAGCGCTTTTGATATCGGGATCGCCGGATTCGCGACCTACACCTAGAACTTCGTAATAGTCTCTTTTCGCCACTGGATTCACAACGTTTTACTTTACTGCCACCCGGACCATCGCCGGGCGGAGCAGTTTACCTCTGAAATTATACCCGCGTTGAAACTCACCCAGAATCGTCTGGTCTTCGGCGTCGTGGTTCTCTACGCGCTCGACGGCCTGGTGCAGGTTGGGATCGAATTTCTGGCCGGTGGTGTCGACGGGCTCGAGGCCCATCTTCTTCAACGTTTCCGACAGCCGGTTGTAAATGAGTTCGACGCCCTTAGCGTATTCCTTGTCGGCCGTTTCGACCTTGAGGGCGCGCTCGAAATCGTCCAGGACGGGCAGGATGTCACGAACCAAGTCCATGGCGGCAAACTGCAAAAAGTCGCTGCGTTCGCGCTCGACGCGGCGGCGCGCGTTGTCGAACTCGGCGCGGGCTCGGAGAAGGCGGTCCTGCAGATCGGCTTTGTCCGCCACAAGTTGGTCGCGTTCGGCGGTGATTGCCGCAAGCTGGCCTTCCGGAGAGTCGGCGGGCACGTCTGGAGACACGTTGGTCACATTCGGTTCGGGGTTCTGGGTGTCCACTGAGATTATTTTAGCAAAGGTGGAAAAATCGCATGACCGCTCCCTTTACAGTCGCGGCTCTGATAAGACCATTGACGTGACCTTGATGGTGTGGGTTTTCTCGTCCAGTGTGCCGGTGATTTTCACGCGTCTTGCGGCAAATTTGGCCGGCGTCTTCTGATCGCTAAGCTTCAGGACGGTTTTGCCGTCGTAGAGCGCGTACTGGCTGGAGCCCTTCACGCAGGCGGCGATGCACTTGTCGTCGGGCTGTCCGGCCATCATATTGTGAGATTTGCCGCACATGGTGTCGGTGATGACGCCAGTGAAAGTCTCGGCGAAGAGTCCGTTGGAAAGGGCGAGGAGCAGAATCGTTCGTTTCACAGGTGTTCCTTTTTGATGCGCAGGCGGACGTAGAGGTTCACGCCCCAGGGCCGGCCGCCGTAAGTTGGTTTTAAAGTTTCCGGCAAGGTGTACGCGGTCAGATTGGCGCCGATCCCAGTTTCCAGGTACGGCAGGCTGCCGATGTCGTGCGTGTATCCGGCAGTGTAGGCGCCGATGCGCCAGATTCCGGGAACCGAAAGCTCGTCCTTATCGACCAGTTCCCAGCGGCCCGTCAAAAAGTTTCGACGGCTGAGCGGGTAAACGGTTTCGGCGAGATAGGAATTGAGATTGCGGCCAGTGACAAGGTCGTGATTGAGTCCCCAGATGAAGCTGGTGGACCAGGAATTGTCGCCGATGGGGCGGCTGTAGTGGAGCGACGAAGTGACGCGGGTGACGTCGCCGGATTGCTGGCGCTCGGGGTCGGTGAGGTGGCCGGCGGAGACCTGAAACATCCAGTTTTTGGAGGGCATGAGGCTGAGGCGGCCGGAGTAGGAATTCATGGGACCCCAGTCGATGCGCCAGCGATTCTCGCCGGGTTCGGAGCCGTAGAAACCGCTGGCTTCGAGGCGGAACCAGGAGTGCTGCACGCCGACGGTGGCGACGTTATCGGCGATGTGGGTGGAATCCTGCCAGTGGTGTCCGATGGGGGCCTGCGGCAGTTCGGCGGCAGAGGCGCGATGAGGGAATCCGACTGGTCCGAGGGCCGGGTCGCCGACGGGAGCGTAGTAGAACTGGAGCGTGGTCGATTCGCCGAGTTTGTGCGCGTACTGGAGTCCGGCGGCCATCACGAAGTTGTGCGGGTGCTGGGCGTCGATGAGCGGCCGGCCGTAGGCGGTTTCGCCGGTTTGGAAGAGCAGCGGGTAGCGGCGATCGGTGATGGTGGCGGCTTCGAGGCTGAACATCGACTGGAACATGAGGCTGCCGCCCCAGAGGCTGTGCTCGGCGGAGAACATGAGGGCGTTGGGCGAGTAGAGCTTGTCGCCGCCGCGGGGTCCGGACTGCTGGGTGTCGACCAGGAAGGCGTTGCCCATGAACATAAGATTCCAGGAGCCGGCGCGGGTCATGACCATGGGCATGGTCCAGGACGCCGGATTGCGGCTGGTGCCGGAGGCCATGTCCATGAGGTACATCCCGGCCTCGTTCATCTGGTGCATGTGCATGCCGGACATGTCGTCCTGCGCGGGGGCGCAGATGGGGAATACAAGTAGAGTCAGGAATAGTTTTCGTTTCATACGTCCTCCTTCGCGAGCGAGAGGGGCGTATGGATCAGGCGCGCAGAGGGGTCGGAATGCGTGGCGCGGGTGGCGAGACGAGGGCCGCGGGTGGATCCAACGGGCGCTGCGTGAGAACCGGATCTGCGGCTGATTGCGGCGCGGGTCCGAGTAGGGCGAGGGGCGACGGCGCGGGCGGATGCGGCGCTTCGACCAGCACGGGAGTCGCGCAGGGCTTCACGGTTTGGTGCTGCCGGTGGCACGGCGGGAGGTGGCCCGGGTCGGGAGCGATACTGCACTGCGCTACGCACCAGGTGTTGGCGAAGAGCAGCACGAGCGCGAGCAGGACGATATGACGGGCCCGGGGCATCCTTGTACACAGGATAACCCAGGATTGGGCCAAATCCCCCAGCGAGCCGGAGGCGGGCTGTTGAAAATGCGAGCTCGGGGTGGTGGTACGCTGATTGCAGTTGTCGCAATACGCCGTGATTCGCGCAATTGCCAATATCGGGCTTGTGATGCTGCTGGTGGCCGCCCTGGTCTCCGGCGCTTGCCTGGCGTGCGCTCCGGTGAAAGCGGGCGGTTGCTGCGATCCAACGGGTCACTGCAAGAAGATCACGAAGACTTGCGATGAGCAGTCGGCGGCGGTGTTGACGACGGCAATCGCGGCGATTGAGCTGCCGGTGGCGGCGGTCGAGATCGTGTCGACACCAGACGGTGCGACCTTCTCAGGCATGATTACGGCGAGAGAAGTTTCGCCACCTGACCTTTGTTTGCTCCACTCTATTCTGCGCGTTTGATGCGGCCTAGAAGCAATTCTGGCCACAGATGAACACAGATAAACACAGATAAAAACGAGGTTTAGTTTATGTCTCGGGTTGGGATCGCCATTTTGGTTGTCCTTGCGAGTGGAGTGCAGGCAGCACAATTAAAGAATTTTATTGCGACTGCGCTGGAGCGGAATCCGGAGATTCTGGCAGCACAGAAGCGGTACGAGGCAGCGCGGCAGAGACCGGCGCAAGAGAGTAGTTTGCCGGATCCGCGACTTTCAGTCGGGTATGCGAGCAGCGGCGGACCGCTGCCGCTGCAGGGGATCGGGAGCCAGCCGACCAGCAATGTCGGGGTGACGGTGTCGCAGGAGATTCCGTATCCCGGCAAGCTGAAACTGCGCGGCGATATCGCGGCGAAAGAGGCCGGCGTATCATTCCAACAATATCTGGCCGTGCAGTTGAACGTGCGGTCGCGCGTGATCCAGGCATACCACATGCTGCACCACACGTACGCGGCGGTG
>Ga0207695_10008803_pt1 | contig 12574 bp, 13 predicted proteins | sample KBSC54metaG_FD_184354 | JGI IMG/M metagenome (GOLD analysis project Ga0207695, IMG submission 184354) | Corn rhizosphere microbial communities from Kellogg Biological Station, Michigan, USA - KBS C5-4 metaG (SPAdes) (version 2) | ecosystem: Host-associated > Plants > Roots > Rhizosphere > Soil...
CCAATGGGCCACCGCATAGCCCAGCAGATGGCTGCCGATCAGCGCCACCCACAGCAGCACGAAGAGGCGCTTGAAGAGCGTGTCGGACCACCACCTGCTCATCGACCTTCTCCTGCGCCATGCCTCGGAGCGTGAGAGCGTATCGGCGCGTGGGCCAGCGCCCGGCCGTTTCGAAGCGGGCGGCGACCCGCTTGGCTGGTCGTGCCGGCATCCCGGCGCCGGGTGCCGCATCCACTCACTTGTCGACCTTGGCGTTGAACTGGTAGCCGGCGCCGCGCACGGTGCGGATCAGGCCGGGCTCGCGGGTCGGGTCGCCGAGCTTCTGGCGCAGCCGCGAGACCGCGAGGTCGATGCTGCGGTCGGTGATGCCGGGGCCGCCTTCGCGCGTCAGCTCCAGCAGCTGGTCGCGGCTCAGCACACGGCCCGGGTGATCGACGAAGGCGCTGAGCAGCCGGAACTCGGCGTTCGACAGCGCGACCAGCACCTGATCCGGCGAGCTGAGCTGCCGCTGCAAGCGATCCAGCGTCCAGCCCTCGAAGCGCACCAGGCTGCCGGCAGCGCTGACGGGCAGGGGCGGCGCGGCCTTGGCGCGGCGCAGCAGGGCGTTGACACGCGCCACCAGCTCGCGCGGCTCGAAGGGCTTGGCGATGTAGTCGTCGGCGCCGAGTTCGAGGCCGATCACGCGGCTGATCGGGTCGCCCTGCGCGGTCAGCATGATCAGCGGCAGGCCCGGTGCCTGGCCGCGCAGCCAGCGGCAGAGGTCCAGGCCAGATTCGCCAGGCAGCATCAGGTCGAGCAGCACCAGGTCGTACCTGGGCGGCAGGATGTTCAGCTCGCGCCGCATCGAGGGGCCGTCGGCCACGGCGCGCACTTCGATGCCGTAGCCCTGTAGGTAGTCGGCCACCAGCGTGCGGATCTCGCGATCGTCGTCGACGAGCAGGCAGCGGGGCATGGCGTGAAGGGCGCGCGGCGGGGCGCACCGGCGATGAGGAAGGCCGCATTGTCGGCCGCGCTCAGGCGGCGGCGTTGCCTTCGAGCAGGTCGATGTAGGCGCCGGCGATCAACTGATGCTCGCCGATGCCCCAGCGGGCCAGCAGCGCGTGGGCGACGGCGATGCCTTCGTGCTCGGGCTGGTCGTCGCGCAGCACGACTTCGAGTTCGAGGAAATCGCCGAGGCCCTCGACCCGGTCCAGGTGCACCCGCGTCGCGCCGATCAGGTAGAGCGTGCGCTGCTTGCGCACCCGGCCGCGCAGGCCGCAGCTGCGTGCCAGCGCCGCGCGCAAGGCCGCGGGATCGGGCGCCGGCACCAGCAGGTAGTTCGACAGCTTCGGGCCGGTCTGGTCGCCGCGGTCATAGGCGATCAGCTCGCCACTGCCGTCGGCGAAGACCCGCAGCTTCAGCCGGCCGTGGGCGGCGTGGAAGAAGCTGTCGTCCTGCAGGATCAGGCGCGGGCCGCTGTCGGCGAGCGCGGCGACCTGCGATTCGAGCGCCTGGATGCCGGACAGCCGCGCCTTGATCTCGATGTTGCGTGCCATCGCGCTGCCGAGGTTCAGGAGCGGAACAGGCGCGAGTACTGGGTTTCGTGCTGCGACGACAGGATCGCGAGCATCGGCGTGAAGGCCTGGCGCTGGTCGTCGGCGAGCGCCATCGCGTGCTCGACGGCCGCGGGGATCGCGCCGGCCAGGCGCGCGAGCATGCGCTGCGCCGCGCTCTGGCCCAGCGGCACGGCCTTCATCGCGGCCTGCACCATGTTCTCGGCCCAGCCGAAGGCGAAGGCCAGCAAGGCATCGCGCGGCGCGGCACCGGCCAGCACGGTCGCGAGCGCGAACGCGATCGGCCAGGTCGGGGCCGGCGAGAGGCCGGACAAGGCGGCGATGCGCGGGTCGGCCGACTGCTCGCCGTTGCGCAGCCACTCGGTCAGCGAGCGGCCCATCTGCTCGGTCTGCAGGCGCATCTCGGCCGTCTCGCGGGTGCGGCACACCCAGTCGTTCAACTGCTCGGTGCGCGGAAGATCGTTGGCGGACCAGGCGATCGCCGCCTGCGCGGCGACGGGCAGATCGGCGCGGGCGAGCGACAGATGCAGTTGGTCGAGCAGCCAGTCGCCCGCCTGGGTCTCGGTCGCGACGAGGCCGGCATCGACCGCGGATTCCAGCCCCTCCGAGTAGCTGAAGCCACCCACCGGCAAGGCCGGGGAGGCGAGCCAGATCAGGCGCAGCAGCGTCGCCGGCGTGCGCTCGGCCGGCGACGGGGAGGGGGCGGGGCCTGCCGGCGGGGTCGCCAGGTGCTGGCTGGCCTTCTCGTCCGGCTCAGTGGCCGTGGCCATGCTTGGCGTGGTCGTGCCCATGGCCGTGATCATGGTCATGGTCATGGTCATGGCCGTGGTCATGGTCATGGTCATGGTCATGGTCATGCTCATGCTCGTGACCGTGCTCGTGCCCATGGTCATGCACAGGGGCCCCATGCGCGTGATGCGCGTGCCCTTCGTGCCCATGCGTCGCACCCGCCGCAGCATAGGCGCCGCTCTCGGGCTCGAACGCCGCCTGTTCGGTACTGACGATCAGGTGCATCTGCCGCAGCATGTCGGCCAGCACATGATCGGGTTCGAGCTTCAGGTGATCCGGCTGCAGTTCCAGCGGCACGTGGCGATTGCCGAGGTGATAGGCCGCGCGCAGCAGGTCGAACGGCGAACCGTGCTCGCTGCAGTGGCGCACCACCAGCACCGGCTGCGGCGCGGCGACCACGCGCACCAGCGAGCCGTCCTCGGCCACCAGCACGTCGCCGCCGCGCAGCACGCTGCCGCGCACGAGGAAGACGCCGAGCGCGCGGCCCTGCGAATCGGTGGTGTCGAAGCGGCTTTTTTGGCGCACGTCCCAGTCGAGTTCGATGGTCGCGGCGCGCTTCAGCAGAACCGAAGCGATGCCATGGCCGCGCGGCAGGATCTTGTTGACGGTCAGCATGTTCAGACGCGGCTCAGCAGCTCGGCCTTCTTGTTGGCGAATTCCTCGTCGCTGAGGATGCCCTTGGCGCGCAGGTCGGCGAGTTTTTCGATGGTCGCGAACACGTCCTGCTGGCTCACTGGACTGTTGCCCGATGGCGGCGCGAAGCTGGGCGCATTGTTGAAGGATGGCACCGGCGCCGGCGCGCGCGGCGGCACGCCGTTCGACGAGATCACCGGCAGGCTGGCCACGTCCACCAGCCCGTACTGGCTGTTGAAGCTCAAGGTGCCTCCCACCGATTGCTGCTGCGAAAAGCCGCCGATCTGGTGGTCCAGCGTGTCGTAGACGGTGACCGTGCCGCCGACGTCGATCACCAGCCGGCGCGCCTGTGCGAAATAAGCGTAGCGCACGCCGTTCTGCGAGCCGGTGCTGTTCGGGAAACGCAGGTCCGAGGGCCACCAGTCGTTCGTCGTGCCCGGCACGAACAGACTGGCCGCGCCGAAGCTGCCGCCGCCGTCCTGCTGCTGTTGGCTGCCGTGACTGCCGTTGAACTGCGCCTGCCCGCCCTGGCTCTGCGACTGGAAGCTGCCGCTGCGCACCAGGTCGGGCTGGCTCGCGATCAGGTTCGACAGCTCGAAGCACAGCGCGTCGACGCGGCCCTTCAGGTAGTTGTTGAACATGTCGGAAACCATCGTCATGCCGCCGCGCATCCACTGGCCGGAGCCTGCGAATTCCGGATGGTTGAACTGCGCCATGCTGCCGTTGCCGTTGATCACGGCGTCGAGCATGCTGAGCGTGGCGTCGACGCTGAAGCCGTGGCGCTGGGCGATGTCGTTGATGGCCTGCTGGCCGGAGGGGGAGAGCTGTCGCATGGCAGTGCCTTGTCGAAAAAGTGACCCCGATTCTGAGGCTTCGGCAAAAACCGGGGTTCCGGCGGGCGGGCGAGGGCGGCTGAAGTAAGCTGGCTTCGAAGCCATCAGCCGCTGCCTCCCCCTTGTGATGACCCGCCCCGCCGCATGATCGTTCGCCCTCGCCCCCACTGGCTGCGCATGCTGCTGGTCTGGCGCGGCTCGGTGCTGTCGGACATCGCCCCGCAGCTGCTGCTGACGACCGCGCTGGCCATCGTCGTCACCTTGCTGCACGGCCAGCTCTTCCTCTGGAAGATCCCGCTGAACTTCGTGCCGTTCTCGCTCATCGGCCTGACCTTGGCGATCTTCCTCAGCTTTCGCAACAGCACGAGCTACGCGCGCTACTGGGAGGCGCGCAGCCTGTGGGGTGTGCTGCTGAACGAGACGCGCAGCCTGACGCGCCAGGCCCTGACCTTGGCGGACGATCCCGTGCCGGCGCCGCTGCTGGTGCACCGGCTGATCGCCTTCGTGCATGCCTTGCGCCATCAGCTGCGCGGCACCGACCCCGCCGCCGACTTCGCGCGCCTGCTGCCCATCGAGGATTGCCGGCGCCTGGCCGGCCTGCGCTACCCGCCGGCGATGCTGCTGCTGATGGCCGGCGAATGGCTGCGCGAAATGCGCCAGCGCGGCCTGCTGGCTCCGCCGCTGGCGCAGGCGATGGAGGTGCCGATGGGCCGGTTGAGCGAAGCGCTTGGCGGCTGCGAGCGCATCGCCGGCACGCCGATCCCGTTCACCTATGCGGTGATCATCCATCGCACCGTCTACCTGTATTGCCTGCTGCTGCCGTTCGGGCTGGTCGATGCGATCGGGCCGATGACGCCGCTGATCGTGGCCTTCGTCGCCTACACCTTCTTCGCGCTGGAGGCGCTGAGTTCGGAGATCGAGGAGCCGTTCGGGCTGGCGCCGAACGATCTGGCGCTGGATGCGCTGTCGACCGGCATCGAGGCGAGCCTGCTGGAGATGCTCGGCGCCGGGCCGCTGCCCGAGCCGGCGGCGCCGGTCGATTACATCCTGAGCTAGTACCGGAGCGCCGCTACGCGAAGCTCGCGCCCGGCCGCAGCGGATTCACGATGCGCACGCCGACCAAGGTCGCACCCTCCTGCATGTCTTCCGACAACAGCACCGCGCAGCCGCTCTGCCGCGCCGCCTGCAGGATCATCGCGTCCCAGAAGGAGAGGCTGTGCAGGGTCTGCAGATCGAGGGCCGAGACGATCAACGGCACCGAGGCAGGCACGACCTCGAATCCGGCATAGAAGCCGAGGCGGCTGCGGATCAGCGCCTGCGGCAGGCGTAGCTTCTTCAGCGCAGCGGAAACGTATTCCTGCAGTACCTGCGTCGAGATGACACCCGTGCCGGCCAGCATGTGCTCGCGAATCGTCGCGATCGCGGCCAACTGCTTATCTCCTCCATCCGCAGCGTCGGCGTACACCAGCAGGTTGGTGTCGAGGAAGCTACGCACGTTCGTCGTAGAGCGACTCGCGGTCGAAGGTCCAGCCGTTCAATCGGCCGGGTGACCGCAGCGCGGATTGCTCGAATTCTTCGACGCTGGCGAGGCGCTGATCCGCGCCCGCAAGGCTTTCAAGGTAGTCGCGCACGGCCTGATTCAGACTTTTACCCATGGCCTGGGCGGCGATGCGCGCCTGTTCGGCGACGCGTTCGTCAACGGAGAGAGTGATGTTCATCGGATTGCGCAGGCTATGTGCACACAGTTTATGTGCGGCATGTGCCCAAATCAAGGCTAGAACAAGAAATACCGCTGCGCCATTGGCAAACTCGTCGCCGGCTCGCAGGTCAGCAGCACGCCGTCCGCCCGCACCTCGTAGGTCTGCGCATCGACCTCGATCACCGGCGTGCCGCTGTTGTGGATCATGTCGGCCTTGCCGATCTTGCGCGTGTTCTGCACCGCCATCGTGGTGCGCTGCAGGCCGAGCTTCTTCGGCACGCCGAGGTCGAGCGCGGCCTGCGAAACGAAGTTGACGCAAGAGAAGTTCATCGCGGTGCCGAAGGCGCCGAACATCGGCCGGTAGTGCACCGGCTGCGGTGTCGGGATGCTCGCGTTCGGGTCGCCCATCGCGGCTGCGGCGATCATCCCGCCCTTCAGGATCAGGCTCGGCTTGACCCCGAAGAAAGCCGGCTTCCACAGCACCAGGTCGGCCAGCTTGCCGACTTCCACCGAGCCGACCACGTGCGAGATGCCTTGCGTGATCGCCGGGTTGATCGTGTACTTCGCGATGTAGCGCTTGACGCGGAAATTGTCGTTGCGCCCCGTGTCTTCCGGCAGGGCGCCGCGCTGCGTCTTCATCTTGCTCGCGGCCTGCCAGGTGCGGATGATCACCTCGCCGACCCGGCCCATCGCCTGGCTGTCGGAGGACATCATCGAGAACACGCCCAGGTCGTGCAGGATGTCTTCGGCGGCGATCGTCTCGCGCCGGATGCGGCTTTCGGCAAAGGCCAGGTCCTCGGCGATGCTCGCGTCGAGATGATGGCAGACCATCAGCATGTCGAGATGTTCGTCGATGGTGTTCACCGTGTACGGCATCGTCGGGTTCGTCGACGAGGGCAGCACGTTGGGCAGGCCGGCGCACTTGATGATGTCCGGCGCATGGCCGCCGCCCGCGCCCTCGGTATGGAAGGTCGCGATCGTGCGGCCCTTGAACGCGGCGATCGTGTCCTCGACGAAGCCGGATTCGTTCAAGGTATCGGTGTGGATCGTCACCTGGATGTCGTGCTCGTCGGCGACGCTGAGGCAGTTGTCGATCGCGGCCGGCGTCGTGCCCCAGTCCTCGTGCAGCTTCAGGCCATAGGCGCCGGCCTCGATCTGCTCTTCGAGCGCACGCGGCAGCGAGGCGTTGCCCTTGCCCTGGAAGCCGAGGTTCATCGGGAAGCTCTCCGCTGCCTTCAGCATAGCCTGGATGTGCCAGGGGCCGGGCGTGCAGGTGGTGGCGAAGGTGCCGGTCGCGGGGCCGGTGCCGCCGCCGAGCATCGTCGTCACGCCGCTCATCAAGGCCTCTTCGATCTGCTGCGGGCAGATGAAATGGATGTGGGTGTCGATGCCGCCGGCGGTGACGATGTTGCCCTCGCCGGCGATGACCTCGGTACCCGGCCCGATGACGATGTCGATGCCCGGCTGCACGTCGGGGTTGCCGGCCTTGCCGATCGCGCTTATCAGGCCGTTCTTCAGGCCGATATCGGCCTTCACGATGCCCCAGTGGTCGATGATCAAGGCGTTGGTGATCACCGTGTCGGCGACCTCGGCGGCGAGGCGCTGGCTCTGGCCCATGCCGTCGCGGATCACCTTGCCGCCGCCGAACTTCACCTCTTCGCCGTAGCCGCCGGCGGCCAGCGTGTAGTCCTGTTCGACCTCGATGATCAGCTCGGTATCGGCGAGGCGAACACGGTCGCCTTTCGTGGGGCCGAACATCTCGGCATAGGCGCGTCGGTTGAGGGTGGCCATGGGTTTTTCTTGTCTCGTGTCAGTGTGGGCTCGTCCTAGAGCTTGCCTTGCACCAGCCCGCGGAAGCCGTACACCGTGCGTTCGCCGGCATAGTCGACCAGCTCCACCGTGCGCTGCTGGCCGGGCTCGAAGCGCACTGCCGTGCCCGAGGCGATGTTCAGGCGCATGCCGCGCGCGGCGGCGCGGTCGAAGGCCAGCGCGGCGTTGGTCTCGGCGAAGTGGTAGTGCGAGCCGACCTGGATCGGGCGGTCGCCACTGTTCTCGATCACGAGGGTCAGCGTTCTCCGGCCAGGGTTCAACTCGTGGTCCGGACCGTCGGTCAACAGCTCTCCAGGGATCACGTCAATTCCTTTCGAGCGAAGTCATGCAATCGGTTGGTGCACGGTCACCAGTTTGGTGCCATCGGGGAAGGTGGCTTCCATCTGGATTTCGGGTATCAGCTCGGCCACCCCGTCCATCACGTCGGCGCGGGCGAGCACGGTCTTGCCTTCGCTCATCAGCTGCGCGACCGTCTTGCCGTCGCGTGCGCCTTCCATGATCGCGGCGCTGATCAGGGCCACGGCCTCCGGGTAGTTGAGCTTCAGGCCGCGAGCCTTGCGGCGTTCGGCCAGCAGGGCAGCGGTGAAGATCAGCAGCTTGTCTTTTTCGCGCGGGGTCAGTTCCATGGCGGGCGTCGTGTGGGTCGGCGGAAAGCCGCAAGGCTCGTGCCCGTGCATCGTAGCCGAGCGCATCCGGCGCGGTCACCGAGGACGGTAGAGTCGCGCGTGATGACGACCGCCGCCCCGACACTGGAAGCCCTGCGCCACGCGCAGCAACTCGCCTTCACCGCCGGCTCTGAGGAGCTCGAGGTCGGCGATCCGGCCGGCCTGCCGTTGACCCTCGATACGCTGGCCCGGCTCGGCGCGGGCTCGCCGGAAGTCCTGCATCATCTGGATGCCGGTCTCACCGCCAACGTCTTCCGCTTGCGCGACCCCGCCGGCCGCGAGTGGACCTTGAAGCGCGCGCGGCCCCAGGCCCTGGTGCGCAACGTCGACGGCCAGACCTCCTTCCTCAACGAGGTGCAGCGCCGTGCCGACGTCGAGCGGCTGAAGCACGAGCCCGGTGGTGAAGCGCGCTGGCGTGCCATCGTCGACACGCGCTATGCGTCGTTTCGCCGCGGCATCATCCTGTCGCCGTGGATAGCCGGCGAGGTCGTGCACGAGTGGGACGAGCGCCGCCTCGAACAGGTGTTCGAGACGATCTGCGCGCTCTGGGTCGAGGGCCTGTTCGAATGGGACTTGTCGCCCGGCAACATCCTCGACGACGGCACGCAGCTGCGGCTGTTCGACTTCGGCTACATGTACCGCTTCGATCCGCTGCGCCACTTCAACACCGCCGGCCACGGCGCCGACGAGCCGGTGTTCCATCCGGCCGAGCGCTTCGAGACGCGCAACCATTGCGCCTGGCTGCTGCAGCTCGAACGAAGCGGCGGCATGGCGCCGGCGCTGGCCGCGTTCCGGCGCGAGAAGGAGATTGCGCTCGAGGCTTACCGGCGCATGCGCGCCCGGATCGCCGCGCGCGGTGCCGAGGCGACCGTGCTGCATTGGCTCGACGGCATCACCACGCGCTGGAGCGATGCGCTGCGCGGCGATGGCGCGGCGCTGTACCTGGCCGAGAACTGGCGCTCGCACGTGCTCGATCTCGACGACGACTTGCGCGGCCAGACCTGCACGCCGATGACGCTGCAGCGGGCGGACTGGATCCTCGCCGCGCTGCGCGATCACCACGATGCGCTGCAGCAGCACGACGCCTTCCTCTGGGGCGACCGCGGGCAGGGGCAGGCGGTGCTGCTCGAACGTTATGCGGCGCAGCGGCGGCAAGCGCAGAAGTTCCAGGTGCGAAGCGGCGGCGCCGAGCTCAGAGGCTGAGCGGCCGCGCCGGATGGCCTCTCAGTTCCGGCTGACGCGATCGAGCTTCAGGTCGACGCTGCCGTCGGCCGACGGCACCAGCCGCAGCGGCGCGGCGCCGGGCCTGGCGAACCACAGGCCGCCGGGCGGTACCGAGAGCCCGGGCTCGATCACCAGGCGCAGGCCATCGTCTCCCTCGGGCGCGAGGCGGAAGCTGAGCGGGCCGTAAGCGGTGCCGAGCCGATGCACCGCGACCGGACCGGTGCGCCACCAGCTCGCCGGCACGCCGCCGCCGAGCACCAGCGCGCCGTCGGAGGGCCGTTCGTAGGCGAGCAGGTCGAGGGCCGAGCGGATGTAGTCGGACGAGATCCAGGCATGCGGCATGTCGCCGACGAAACGCGGCTCGCGCGGCGACTTGCCGACCACCTCGGCCCACTGGTTCCAGCCGGCGGGGCGCTGGTCGCGGAAGAAGAAATCGAGCATCGCCAGCGCGCGCTCGGGCTGGCCGAGGCGCACGAAGGCCGAGACCGAGCGCAGCTCGTAGGGCGTGTAGTCGATCCACTGGCGCTGACCGTCGCGGCGCGCGACGCTCTCTTGCCAATAGCGGTTCCAGGTCGCATCGAGCAAGGCGCGCGGCACGCTGGTCTCGGCGCCGGCGGGGCTGAAGATCATCGTGCTCGAACTCGGGTCGAAGTCGCCCAGCTCGGCGGCGCCGGGCAGGTAGTCGATGCGGTGCTGGGCGATCGCGGTCTTCAGCGAGGCGGCCAGCTCGGCCTGGAACTGGTCGCGCTGCGCGGCCAGCTCGGCGGCGCGGTCGGCCAGGCCGAGGGCAGTCGCGAGCTGCACCGCGTCTTTGTAGCCGGCGAGCGCCCAGAAGTCGTCCCAGTACGAATGCATCGGCTTGGCCGAATAACCTTCATGGCTGATCGAGGCCGGCATCAGGCCGTAGAAGGCCTCGCGGCCGGGCTGGCGGTTCTGCGGGGTGCGTTCGGACTGGCGCAGCTGCTCCATGTAGCGCGCCGCCGCATCGACCTTCGGCCACAGGCGCTCGAGCATCGCGCGATCCTGCGTATGGCGCCACAGCTGGGCGACCGCATCGATGAACTGGCCGTGGCTGTCGTTCTCGGCGACAGGATCGGCGCCGCGCGCATCGACGCAGCAGGGCACCTTGCCGTTCGCGAACAGATGGCCGGCATACCACTCGGTGAACTCGCGCGCCGCGTCGACCTCGCCGAGGCGCAGCAGGCCGGCGACCATCATCGCGCCATCGCGCACCCAGCTGCGCGCGTAGCTGCGCGTGCCGGGCTGCAGCGCCGGGCCGTCGCGCGACATCAGGATGTGGGCGAGCGCGCTGCGCAGACTGTCGGGGATGGCGTGCTGGGCTGGCGGGAGGTCGACGCTGACGCGGTTCAGGCGTTCGCGCCAGTGGCTCGCGATGGCGTCGAGGCGGGCGGCAGGGGAATCGGCGGGCTCAGGGCGAACGGAGGTCGGCTCGGCGCGAGTGGACGAAGATGGCGTGCCGACCGGTGTCAGCGGCAGCACGATCGCGACCTCGCGCGCCTCGCCTGGCGCGAGGCTCAGCGGCCAGCGCAGCACCGCGCTCGCCAGGCCGAGCGGATCCTTCAACTCGCGCAGCGGCGGCAGCTTCCCAGCCGCGGCGAGCAGCAACGCGTCCCCTTGTTCGAACGCCGCCGCGCCAACCGCCTGCGGGGCCTGCATTGCCTGCAGCCAAGGCCTGCCGTTGACCTGCAGGCCGCCTTGCTGCCAGGCCAGCGCGCCGATCGTGCTGACTCCGCCGACCGTGTTCAGGAACTGCGTCGGCGGGTTCACCTGCCATGGCCGCAGCGCCAGCGTGAGGCTCAGGCTGCGCGGCACGCTGCCGGAGTTCTTCAGCGTGTAGCGAGCGATCAGCCGTGCATCGTCGCGGCTGCCTTCGGCGCCGGCCTCGATGTCGAGTTCGAAGCCCGCGCCGCGCCAGGCCACCTGGGGCAGCGGCAGGTAGCCCTCGCGCAGCGTGTGCGTCGTCTGCACGTCGGCCCATCCGCTGAGACGGCCGTCCTCGTCGATCACGAAAGGCTCGATCGACGGACCGCCCTTGTGCGGTTCGATCGCCCCGTCTTCCGAGACCAGTGCCACGTTCGCGCCGCCGCCGTCGACGCCGACGATCGTCCAGTAGCTTTGTTCGCCGACGATGCCGCGCGGGTACAGACTGGGCGGCGACGCCAGCGCCAGGCTGCGCAAGGCGTCGTTGCGGCCGCGCCATTCGTTCGGCCCCATGAATTGCAGATCGCTCAAGGCATAGACCGGCTGCGGGCCGCGGCGGAGCACGAGGCGCAGGTAGCGCGTTTGGTTGCCGGCATCGTCGGGCGGCAGCATCAGCGGCAGCACGTCGCGCCCGCTGCCGCGCACCGCGCGCACGGTGCGCCAGCGGCGGCCGTCGTCGCTGAACTGCAGGTCGAAATCACTGGCATGCGCGCCACCGGCCCAGCGCAGCAGCAGGCCGCTGAGCTCGCGCGGCGCGCCGAAATCGACCTGCCATTGCGCGCGCCCGCTGGCCGATACGCGCCAGGCCGTTGTCGGGTCGCTGTCGATCGCGAGCGCCGCGTCGCCGGGCGACGCCGACGCGCTCGCCACGGGCGCCGGCAGCGGTTTCGGCGCGGGCAGCGTGTGCAAGGCGAGGCGCTCGAAACACAGCTCGCCGCGCCCGCCCTCGCCGCTCGCGACGACCAGTTCGATCGCCGCGGCGCGGCGCAGCGTCTTGTCGCTGGTCGGACCCCAGGCGAAGCCGATCTGGCGCTGGCGGATCAGCATGTCGCTGGCCTGGCCGGGCGGCACATAGCCCGGCCGGTCCATCCACCAGACGTTCTCGCCGCTGGCGTCGACCAGCTTCATCTGCAGCGCATTCGGCGGGCCGCTGCCATGCAGCCGCAACGTGAACGCATAGTTTGCAGGCAGCTCGATCGGCAGGGCGCGGCGCAGCACCGCGTAGCCCGAGACCTTGCCGAAGTCATAGCGCAGGCAGAGGCCGCCGCCGGGGGCCTGGGCCATGGTGGCCTGCACTTCGTCGGAAGCGCTTGCCTGCCAGGCGTTTGCATCGCTGAAGTCGTCGAGCACGCGCGTGCTGCCATCCGCGGCCGAGGCATTCATTGCCAAGGACAGCGCCAGCAGTGCGAACCAGTGCTTCATGTCATCGGCTCCGCTGCGCTGCACGACGAAGCCGGCATGTGCTCTGAGTCTGTTTGCGGCCCATTGCGGACGATCGTTGTCCGCGTTCTGGTGCAGAGGTCGGCACGGCAAAGGCGGGGGCGGGTAGGCCGCCCCCGCCTTTGTGGAGGCATTGGCTGTTCGCGGTCGAATACAAACCACCGGTTCAGCGCGGCAGGCGGTATC
>Ga0207695_10008805_pt1 | contig 12573 bp, 8 predicted proteins | sample KBSC54metaG_FD_184354 | JGI IMG/M metagenome (GOLD analysis project Ga0207695, IMG submission 184354) | Corn rhizosphere microbial communities from Kellogg Biological Station, Michigan, USA - KBS C5-4 metaG (SPAdes) (version 2) | ecosystem: Host-associated > Plants > Roots > Rhizosphere > Soil...
AGCCGTTGTGTGTTGAAAATGCAAAGTAGTCCTTGGGATCAGAAGCCGGAACGACGACCGCCGTTCCCGTTCCTCCGCCGGTGTTCAGGGTGTTCGCAGAGTTCGTCAGGTCGAATGGACGCGCCGAACCGAACTGGATGATCGGGGAGATCTCGAACCCCTTGGGCAGGTTAACTACACCCGCGACGGAGATATGGTGCCGCTCATCGTTCGGCGAAGGACCCCACTCCCAACTTGCAAAGGGAGCTGTTGACAGCTTCGGGTAGTTCCGGAATGAACCACCACCCGTTCCAAATCCATACGCCCAGGACAAGGTGTAGTTTGTGATCAGCTGTAATCTCTTCATGCGTTCACGGAAGCTGAAGTTGATTCCGTCATAGTGTTCACGCCCAATCGACTCCTCGACCCGAACGCTCGCCGGTTCGCGGTTTGCAATTGACGACGCTGCAAAATCAGAGTGCAGCGGACGCGTAAGAGCTCCGTTAATCGGGATCTTCTGATCGATGTTCATTGTTTTGTTGCCGTGCAAGCCAAGAACATGTGTGTATTCGGTTTCGAACGCCGTGTTGGAGTTGATGGCCCAGGTGTATCCAACGTTGAATTCCTGTGTTACCGGATTCCGATAGTGTGGATCCATCAGGCGTCCTACGCTCAGGGATGCCAACTCAGACGAAGGTGGAGGGATAGTCGGCAACGGATCGATGCCATAGCGCCAATCCTTGAGCTGCTTACCGGTTCCAGGAACGACGTCTGTTGGGCTCGACAAGCTGAGAACCGTCTGAAACACGGTCGGGTTCGACATCTGCTCCATGAAGAGCGGGATGTTTTGGAACACGTTGCCGTAGTACAGGCCGTACCCACCACGCAGCACTTGGGTACCTTTGCCATTTAGGTCATACGCAAATCCGACCCGCGGGCTGAAGTCGAGGTTGTCATCCTTCGCAATGCTGTTAACGTAAGGGGCTGACACCGGACTATTCACCGTGCGCAGATCGAGATAGGTGCGGCTGTCCTTGATGTCTGACCCGCCGATCATGTTGTAATCCTTGTCCCAGCGAAGGCCAAGGCTCAGATTGAGGCGACGGGACACCTTCCAGTCGTCCTGTGCATAGAGACCGAGCTGCTTTGTGGCGACGATGAATGTCGGGTCGCCGTTTGCGATGGACATCCCCGAGACGATTCCCGGATGAGAGAACGTGTCGCCAGGATATGCCGCGATGATGTCAGTGGGATCCTGTGTGAAATCGATTTCGAGTGTTGAGCTGAACTCGAAGAACCCGCCTTCAACTGGATTCCAGATGTAATCGGCGCCGGCCCTTAGGGTGTGCCTCCCAATCACCTTCGAGAAATCATCCTTGAACTGCCACTTGCGCTGGAATGACTGCTGAGGCACGTTTGTGTTGGTACCGAACGATTCTGCCAGCGAATTGAAGGTAATCAGAGGGGAGCTGATCGAACTCGCGATGAGGTTGTTCCAGTACTGGAATCCAAACGTCGCGGTGTTCACTGTCGTATCCGAAAGAATGGAATTCAACGTGAAATTCGCCAACTGCAGGTGATTCACAGTGTAGTTTCCGTTATTCAAATCGCCCGAGCCGTCAGATTGATCATTCAGACTGTTATTGGCTTGCGAGTTGTAGCTGAGGTAGGCACTCTCACGTTTGCTGAAGGCCCAGTCTGCACGACCGCTGTACCGGGTCTCAAAGAACGGCCTTGGGATCGTTGCGGATGGCTTATCCAGATCGCCGAAGAAGGGCTGCGCCGCGACAAGTTGCGCGTAAGGATCGGTTTCTTCCTGCAGGGCTTGGTGCTCGCGCTCGCGATTGATCGCGAAAAATAGGAAGGCCTTGTCCTTCTTCAATGGACCGCCAATCGACCCGCCAAACTGCTGGCGAGTGTAGTCGGGATGCGAGTTGGTGGTACCGCCAACGCCATCCGGATCCTTCTCGTCGGTATTCAGGTTCGTATCGCGGAAGAGCGCAATAGCTGAACCATGGAAATCATTCGTCCCGCGCTTGGTGATGATATTGATCGCTGCGCCCTCCGATCGGCCGTTCTCAGCCGAGAAGCGCTGCGTGCTGATGTGGAACTCTTCAATAGCCTCCGCTGGAAGCTGCATCACTGGCCCGCCGACCGTGTTGTCCTTGTTGTCAACACCGTTCACCGTAACATTGACGTTGCGTCCGCCATCTCCATTAACCGAGAGGATCGCGTAACGGTTCTTCGTCGGGTCGTACGAGTCAGTCTGCTTGACGCCCGGTGCCAGATAGGCCAGGTTGGCTACGTCTTGCCCGACCATCGGAAGATTCTGCACTTCGTTGGGTGTGATCTCGGCGCTCACGCTGGTCTTCATCACGTCGACCAGCGGATTTGCCGCTTCCACTTCGACGGTCTGCGATGCTGCGCCAGGAGTCAGGGTCACGTTGGAAGTTGCAGTCGCGCCAACCAGTAACTCGAGGCTCTGTACAGCGGTTGTGAACCCGCTGGCCTTCACCGTCAGCTTGTAAGATCCTGCAGGCAGAAGGTCGAATCGATAGCTGCCAGCATTGTTGGTCACCATTGTTCTTGCGGCTCCGGTCGACACGCTCGTGATCGTAACTTCTGCCCCGTTGATCACGGCTTGTGATGGATCGGAGATTGTGCCAAGAATCGTTCCGCTGGCCGTGGCCTGTGCGAACATCGCTCTCGGCGCCAGAATCACGAACAGGAATAGGTAGATCGCGGCGTAAGTGATCTTCTTCATACGTTGTCTGATCCCTCGTTTCGGTTTTGCTAGACCTGACCAGCAAATGCACTTCGCGACGTTTGACTCATTGAACGCTGGGCAAGGTCGGGGAAGCATCACGCCGACCACTCGTGACACACGGCAGGGGATAGTTGCGCTATCTAATGCAATTCGGAGGCCAATCCGCAGGTGCGAGTGATTCATTTATGAAATCAGTAACTTGGGGACGAAAAACGGACATTCAATTTCTAGATAACGATATATTTTTGTGTAACTTGCTTTTGAGTTTCCCAAAAACCGTATCGCCCCGTCGGGTCAGTGTTCCCCCGAATGCCTGCTCTGACCCTTCCAACTGCAGTTTCATTCCACGCCTAACCAATCTCGTTTGCAGTCCATTTGCCCTCGGGGGAGCATAATGGAGCCATACCTTCTGAAATCAGCCATGCCTTTAGAGATCTCAATGAGGGCTGGGCTAAGTTCTTTGTCCTGTATCACGTACAAGCAAGTACTTTGTTTTCTATTAAGTACGAAAAAGTAGTAGGGGAGGGGAGGGGAGGGGAGGGGAGGGGAGGGGAGATGATCCTCCGATGCGTCCGGTTACGTCCGATTGTTGTGACCCATGTCTGGAGAAGCTGTTGCACGCCTTTTTCGGTCAGCTTTAACGAGACTCGGGTTAGCTTCTGCCTCAGCGAATGAGGCCGGTTCTGGATTCGCCGCGCTAAGTTGTTTGTTTTGTATTAAGTACACGTAAACGCTTTGTTTTCTATTAGGTAGAGAAAAGCAGGGGTGGGGAGCAACTCAAAATAGTTGACGAGCTGGCATAAAGGTTAGTTTTTTGGATTTTCCAGGGTGCTAAGTCGTTTATTTTGTATTAAGTCTCGACAAGCGCTTTGTTTTCTATTAAGTACGAAAAAATAGGGGGAGGGTAGCTGGACGGGGCTCCAATACCCAATACCCAATAGTGTCTCGCGACCCGAGAGGTCCCGAGCACGAACGCCTCTGATCCACACAATTGCAGGACGTTGGCACAATCCGTTAATCTGCCCACGATCACTCCCCGGCGGTCAGCTTGTTCCGAGAACGAGGCGAGAATGGAAAAGCGGAAAAGGGAACAACACACCACCGATCAACTGCGGGGCACCATTCGAGGTGAGTCTTTCCAGAGCGACTGCACCGTCGCCCTGGTTACAAAGCTGGATCATGGAAAACCGAACGTCGGAGTATGGACCAGCCTGCGTATCACCGCCGCCACCCAGACACCCCCGGATGGAATCTACCGGCTTGAGGTTCACGGCCGCATGTTCAACGTAAGGCGCGTCGGTGGACAGTGGGCCGCCATACAACTGTAAGCAAAGTCCCACCTCATTAAGAGCGTTGCGCCTGCTCCAGCGCCATATCGAATACTGCAGCTTCAGTACAGACCCACATCTTGCCGTTCAGTTCGGCGAACCTCCGCACAAATTCCGCAGTGATCTGAATCAGCTTCGACCCGGTCAGCATGGTGATTGACTCCAGATCGCCGCGATGCTCGTTCAGCCACGAAGCCCATTCGCTGCTCACGTCGATCGAGGCGCCTCTTACTGCCCGCGCATCAATAAACAGCTTCACCGGCCCGCCCGAACCAAGCCATTCATTCAAGCCCTGCATCGGCGCATCCCCGAGTTCACCCGTATCGGTTCCACTGATCCGCAGAAGGATCACAGACTCAGCAGGTCGCTCGAGAACAATGCTGCAATGCACTCCGTCAAATCGAATCTGAGATTGTGCTGGTGGAGTCATAGCCTTCTGATTCTCTCTTCACTCCCCCGCGTTCGACAATCCAAAGCGGGCAGACCGCCGATTTGATCGCGTAAACCTCATGTGACAAAGTACCTTGCGAGGCAGTACAAGCCCGTTAAAATCAGCCTGTATGCTCAACGCTGATAAAAGTGCCGTCCGGTTAGACAACGGTCAGGACTCAGTCCTGGAGGGCACCCGCTTTGTCCGTGCCTGCCTCCGCAAGCCAGTGGATCGGACCCCAGTCTGGTTCCTTCGCCAGGCCGGACGCTACATGCAGGAGTACAGAGACGTTCGCAAGCACCACACGCTCGTCGAGATCTGCAAACAGCCCGAGCTCGCCGCAGAAGTCACGATCACTGCAGCCGAGAAGCTGGGCGTCGATGCCGCAATCATCTTTGCCGACCTTTTGCTTCCTCTCGAGCCCATGGGATTGCCGTTCGAATTCCAGGCCGGCGAGGGACCTGTCGTTCACCACCCGGTTCGGACGGCGGAAGACGTGAAAGCACTTCGCACCGATCGAGCAGCGGACCTCGCATACGTCGCGCGCGCAATTGAGAAAGTCGCCGCCCACTTCGGCGACCGGCTTGGTGTCATCGGATTCTGCGGCGCGCCTTTCACCCTGGCCAGCTACATGATCGAGGGCGGCGGCTCGCGCAACTATGTGTTCACCAAGCAGATGATGTACGGCGATACCACTGCGTGGCGGAGCCTGCTGGACAAGATTGTTGTTGTGCTTATCGAGTATTGCCGTCTCCAGGTGCAGGCTGGCGCTGACGTCATCCAGATCTTCGATAGCTGGGTCGGTTCTCTAGGCCTGAGTGACTATCGCGACTACGCGTTCGAGGCCTCGAAGCGCTTAGTTCGCGCCGTGCAGGATATGGGTGTTCCGGTGATTTACTTTGGCGTGGAGACGGCCGGATTGCTCGCGCAGATGGCTGCGACCGGAGCCGATGTCATCGGTCTCGATTGGCGACAGCCGCTTGATGTGGGTTGGCGTGAGGTGGGGCATTCACATGCCATGCAAGGCAATCTTGATCCGATCACTCTGTTTGCGCCGATCGAGGTGATCGAGACGCGCGTGAAAGAGATTCTTCGTGCGGCTGCCGGGCGGCCTGGACATATCTTCAATCTCGGCCACGGCATCGTTCCCAACACGCCGGTGGAGAACGTGCAAGCTGTTGTGCGCATGGTCCGCGAGTTCCGGCTGGAGAACCAGAATGGGTAAGCAAGCCGTCCTTCTACTTGCTCACGGAACACCGGAGACCATCGATGACATTCCCGAATACTTGCGGAACGTGGTGAGTGGGCGGCCGCTGCCCGGTCACGTTATCGAGGAGATCAAGCACCGGTACTCGCTGATCGGCCGAAGCCCGCTGACCGAGATCACGCTGGAGCAGGGGAGATTGGTTGAAGCGGAGCTGGCGATGGAGGGCGTGGACGCGCAGGTCTACGTAGGCATGCGCAACTGGAAGCCTTACATCCCGGATGTTGTGCGGAAGATGCGCGCTGATGGAGTGGAAGAGGTTGCGGTGATTTGTCTTGCGCCGCAAAATTCGCGTACTAGCGTTGGGCTATACAAACGCGCGGTACAGGCTGAGGCTGGGTCGCTGAAGATCGACTTCACGGAAGGCTGGGCGGACGACCCGCTCCTGGCGGATGCGTTCGCGGAGCGGCTTCGGGCCGCGGAACAGAAGATGAGCGAAGAGACCGGCAGACCGGTTCCGGTTCTGTTTACTGCGCACAGTGTGCCTACCCGGACGGTGCAGGCGGAGGAGCAGCCCAGTGGACCGCGGATGTGGCCGGGGCAAGGCGCGGATCCCTATGCGGACGATGCCCGGAAGACGGCGGAGATGGTGGCGGCTCGCGTTCCGGAAATTCCGAAGTGGTGGTTTGCATTCCAGAGCCAGGGCGCGAGCGGCGGTCCCTGGATCGGTCCCACTGTTGAGGAGACGCTTACCATGATTGCTGCCGAGGGTGTGAAGACTCTCCTGTTGCAGCCAATCGGCTTTCTTTGCGATCACGTCGAGATTCTCTATGACGTGGATATCGCCTTCAAGGAATACGCGGACAGTGTGGGGATCAGGTTGCAACGCCCTGAATCACTGAATGCATCTCTTACTCTGGCACGGGCCGTTGCGGGCCTTGCGATCCGTGGCCTTCGTCGATTACAAGAGAATGAATCCGCTACTCGCCTGAGTTGAGCCAGCACCGGCCGCGCCGACGCTAAGCCCTTCCCTGATTCCGTCGAGCGAGCTTATGGCTAAAGGTCGTTGGTGATGTCCGAAGGTGAATTTCCGAAAGATCGTCGTACTGCCCCCAAGCCTCTTTGTCCCGACTGCGAAACGCTCCGTATGCGCCGGTTGCCCCGGGTCGGTTTCTGGCAGCTGAAGTTCTGGCCGCTTCTGGGAATGTATCCATGGGAGTGTCCTACCTGCCGCAAGCTTCGCCTGGTCCGATATCGAGGCAAGCGCGGCGAGTACGCTCCGCATCCCGAGCGGCAGGACCAAAGGTCGCGCTGAGCCCTGCAGCAGGCGGATGCCCCAGGGGATGCTGTCAATTAACTACCACCCCACCAAATGCCCCTCACCGTAACTTTCTCTACGTAATAGGTGGAAAGGGGGTTTAGGCGACTCTTATCCCCGCGCGGTTCGCCCGCCGCAGCGCCTGTCCAGTGTCTTTTTTTTTGCAATTAATAGATTCTGAATGCCTTACGGCTACCTAATAGAAAGCGCAGTACTTAGAGCTCGTGTTTGGCCGATGTTCTCAGGTATTCAGATATTCGTCCCTCACTCTATTTTTGTACATAAAACATTCTTAAGCACTTACGTCTACTTAATAGAAAATAGAAGAGTTAGAGAGGACCACTCAGGTGAGATGAATTCCGGTTTTCCTTTTCCACCTCACGTTTTTTTCTACGTAATAGATTCTGAATGACTTGCGGGCACCTGATAGAAAACATGAGACTTAGCCATCCGCTCCGACGAGGAAATCCGCAATCCAAAAGGGTTTATTCTCTCGAAGCCTGGTTAGTAGAAAACATTCTGAAGGACTTACATCCTACGAACATCAGCTCCAGCACTGGCTGGCGCTAAGGGGCTCATTGGAACCTGGTACTCGCTCCCTGGCGTGGTCAGCTTGTGCATGCCTTGCACTTCACTCTCACCACATTTTTCGTACTTAATAGATTCTGAACCACTTGCATCTACTTAATAGAAACCGAAGCACTTAGCCGATCGAGGCCGCCTTCGCATTGCCTCGCGGGCAATCTCGCCTACCGCTATCTGTACCTACATTTTCCGCACTCAATAGATTTTGAAGGACTTAGAGCTACGTAATACAAAGTATGGGATTTAGCAAGCAGGCACAGATCGGCTAGTGTCTGATCGGATTACTTCTCATGACTTCATTTTGCTCCTTTGAGGGCTAATTGGCTGCAATGCCACCGTGGACTAAGAAGTGCTTTCGGAATTGGTTTGCGGTGGTTTGGGGGCCGGGCATACGCTTGAGATCTTAACCGTCTCGATCTCTGAACAATGGTCAACAGATTGTCAATCTATTTTCCTGATTGTGACCCTTTAAGGGGGGACGAGCGGTTCTGAAATTGGGCGTGAGTGAACCCACGAACATCATCGGGGCACAATCTCTCTATATGCTTGATTTGCGAGCTGAGACTCCTTAGATATTCTTGTTCGGGGATTGGCAACTGCTCACCGCGTTTGAAATTATGGATGCCAGCCCGAACTCTGCTTGTTAGATTTCGGGGAGCTCTTACTTTCTCACCGCCTAGGCGAGTTCCGGTCAGTAGCTTCGTCGCCCGTGGGCCCATGATCTTGATTTTGCTTCGCGAGACGGCGAGCCTTTCATGGGCCAATGTGCGCACTGCAAACTCTATGATTTCTCGAGCTCGCTCTCCCGAAAAGGCCAGATCATCAATGAACGTCGAGTATCTGACACCAAGGCGAGCACATTCGGCGCGAATTGGACCATCGATCGACCAGATGAATAGATTTGCGAGTGCAGGACTCGTAGGTGCACCTTGCGGCAGCCGGCGCTTGAAGGTGGTCAGCTTGGTTAGCAAATCACCTACACGTGCTGAACAGCCTAGTGTGTTCGTCCAGGTTCGATAGACCTGTAGATTCGAGATACTCGGGAAGCAACTGCGGATATCGATCGCGACCAAAAGGCGTGCTCCAAGATGGAAGGAAGCATTGCCATGAATGCTACGTGCTCTCACTGCCCCAAATATGTGGGCCGGAAACAAGACTGGATGGAGCAAGACTCGTTCAATTCGTCGCTGAACGGACTTGAGTTCGCTCGTCGGGCAGTCAATGTGCCTTGTTCTTCCCGAAGGCTTTTTCCCGAATGGATGTGGGCGGACTTCTAAATCAAATGGGCTATAGAAGGATTGAGCCCGAGACGCGATATCAGCGAGGCTTTTGAGATTTATGCCGAGTCGGTCTGCCAATATGGCTGGACTTTGGATGTTTAGTTTCGCTACTCCCGGTTCTTCCTCCGCGATTCGTTTCATCGATCTTCCCCTGCAAAAGGAGTCTTGTTAGTCCCGCTGCGAGTTGAGCCATTTCTTCCTCGGTAATTCCATGTAAATCGCCAGGTTCAGCAGCAAGCAAGGTGAGAAGATGAAAAGGGATTTCCAATTGCTCAGATATCTTCTCCAGGGTCGCTAAACTAGGCCGCCTCTTTCCCGCTTCCAGCATAGAGATGAGACTTGGATCTGAAGAAATCCTTTCCGCCAATTCCTTTTGCGGAATGTCTGACAGAGATCGGGCAATCCGGATTGCTTTGGAATAGTTCATAAAATTTGGTTATGAGTCTTCCTTGGAACTCGACAGCTGGTCATCACTTCGTGAAGTTAGTGAAGAGTAATTCGGATACTTTGCGAATGACCCTGTAGACCTTCTGTTTACGGGGATTCGCATCGCGGCGAAGACCCTTCAACTCCACGAGCGCACTTTCCAGCACACTCTTCTGTTCCGGTCCGAGTCCACTTCTGCTCAGCATTGAGTTAAGTACCTCGATGCTGAACTGCACGTCTTTGTTCCGCTTCATGCGGGCTCCTTTGCCGGCAAGCTGCCGGGTGCCTTGAATCGACACGCTTCCGAAAAGGAGTGGACAGAACCGAAAGACTCAACCTGTGTGCCTTAATACATACTGGTCATCAACAGACGGGTTCTCACCCGTCCCAAGCTCGCAAAAGCGAGCCGCGTTACATTCGCAAAAAATGCGAACTCAGTCATGGAAGCGCAACGGAGCTGGTTTTCAAAGAACGTACTAAGTCAGCGTGACGCTGACCCAACTCTAAGATCGCAGATTTTCTCCTTGCTGTCAAGAAAAATGACAACCAGTCACTCATAGTGCATTTCACCGCTCCCAATCAACTTGTTGCCCGCTGACACTTGAAATGTACTTCCCTTCAGTCACACCCAGACACAACCCATTCTCGAGGAATGCTAAATCGCCAACTCGACAACGGACCCCAGGGTTCGATTGCGTCTCGACAGACGAGTGCGTTGGGCTGTTGGCAACAGTTGAACCCGATGGTCCGAAAACTAGGTCAAGCGCCTCAGGTGTGGCCGCGCGGTTGCCAGCGCGTTCCGGCCAGTACCGGTAATTTCAGTCGCAGTGGGTGTCCAGGCATTTTTTGCTTCTGCGCTCGATCTCGAACGAGAATAGGCTGGTGACAGAGATGACTAAGCTTCGATGTATTCATTGCGGCAACGCTGTGGACGAGACGACCAAGGATCATGTTTTCCCGACATCCTGGTATCCCGACACGACACCGGATGATACCCAGCGGTGGACTGCGCCAAGCTGCGGCACGTGTAACAACATCCTTGGTTCGATGGAGAAAAAGGTCTTCAGTCGCCTCATTCTTTGCGTTGATCCACAAAAACCTGAAGCTGCGGGGCTTTACGCGAAGCTCAAGCGCTCGCTCGGAGTGGGCGTGGTTGATCTGAGTAAAGAAGAGGTGGCGCACAGACAAAGGCAAAAGTTGGGGCTGATCGCTGCGATTACGCCTCATAGTCCAGCATCGAGTGGTTCCATACTTCCCGGCTTGGGTTCGCATCCCGGGTTCAGAGACGAGGACCTTCCACAAATCCGTATTCCGGGCGATCTCCTTTTGCAGGTTTACGAGAAAATCGTGCGTGGCTGCGAATACGTCTTGGCAAGCAGGATCATTGAAGAGCCGTACGGCATTCAGATTTACTTCGTACACGAACGCAACTTTCCAGAAGACCTCACGCAGGGACTCAAAAGCCCAGCTGCTGAAGATGTGCATGTCGGTCCGGGATTCAAAGTAGTTCGCGCTATAGCGCACGATGATCCTTGCACGGTAGCGTATGAGATCACGCTTTGGGGCAGTGCCTATTTTCTCGCGATCATAATGAATCGTTCAGACGAGGCGCTTTCTGCAAATTGAAATCAGCAGAATCACCATCGTTTGAACCGCATACGTGCATACGCACCCTCCGTTTGCGTAAAGTGAACCCGCAGACCACGGGATCGTGCAGTTCGCCAGGTGGCGTCGGTCTCCGTTTATGCCCAATCGCCAATTCGCTCAGAGCTTCCATCAGTTGAGAGTTTCGCTTCGTGACTTGCTGCTTCGTGACTTGCTTAGGAGCGACTGGGCACTCGGAGCTTGAAGTCGAAAAGCTGTGGCTTCCGATCGGGAGAGGCGGCGTCTCAGGAGCCTCCAGGAGAGGGGTGTCTCTTCACAACCTCTTGAATTTGCCTCCCTTAAGGGGGCATTCTGCAGTTCGGGGGGTCTTCTGGGTAGATTTTGCGCCGGAGGGCGGCGGATTGACATCAACTATTGAGAGGCACTAGGCTTAGGGCAGTTGATGAACACGTTCTCCACAATCCGCATGGCTTGCTGTTGTTGCTGTCACAGCCTGCGGGCCTGTGTCTGAGAAAGCGCGATCAACTTCAAGTTTTGCGTTTCCCCTGACCCACCCGCAGCGACCTGCGAGTGGGTTTTGATTTTGTGCAGGACCCAAAACAAGGCAAAGGCCTCCAGGAGGAAGAATGTCTCTCCGCATCAACGATGTTGCCCCAGATTTCACCGCCGAGACGACGCAGGGAACCATCCGGTTCCACGAGTGGATTGGCGATGGCTGGGCGGTGCTGTTTTCGCATCCCAAGGACTTCACACCTGTCTGTACCACCGAATTGGGCGCTGTTGCCGCCCTGGAAAAGGACTTCGCGCGCCGCGGCGCCAAAGTGATCGGCCTGAGCGTCGATCCGGTTGCGAGCCACAGCAAATGGGCTTCAGACATCAAGGATGTGGGCGGCTATGACGTGAATTATCCGATCATTGGCGATCCCGAACTGAAGATTGCAAAGCTCTATGACATGCTGGCTGCCGATGCGGGGGACAGCTGCGAGGGGCGGACGCCGGCGCTGAACGCACCGGTGCGGACCGTGTTTGTGATCGGGCCGGACAAGAGGATCAAGCTGACGCTTTCCTATCCGATGTCGACTGGGCGCAACTTCGACGAGATCGTGCGTGTGCTCGATTCGTGCCAATTGACAGCGAAGCATCCGGTTTCGACTCCGGCGAACTGGAAACAGGGCGAGGACGTGATCATTGCGGGGTCGGTTTCGAATGAGCAGGCGGAGAAGCAGTTCCCGGGATTCAAGACGGTGAAGCCGTATCTGAGGACGACGACACAGCCGCAGTGAGGCAGGGACGAAAAGACAGGGAGTAGGGAACAGGGAACAAGGATTAGAACCGAAAGCCTGGTTCAGAAGCAGACGGAGAGTATTGGTGGCGCATCGGGCTTACATTTCGGAACCGAACTGGGATGACCGGTCGAAGGTGACGCGGGAGGACCGGTACGGGTCGGAGCTGATCGACCGGATTGGAAACACTCCGCTGATCCGGCTCGACAGGATTGTGCGTCCCTATGCCGGGATCACTCTGTTGGCAAAAGCGGAGTGGGTGAATCCGGGTGGCAGCGTAAAGGATCGTGCCGCAGCTTCGATGGTGCGGCACGCGCTGATGGCGGGCAAGCTCGGGAAGGGCAAGACTCTGCTCGACGCGACGAGCG
>Ga0207695_10008806_pt1 | contig 12572 bp, 13 predicted proteins | sample KBSC54metaG_FD_184354 | JGI IMG/M metagenome (GOLD analysis project Ga0207695, IMG submission 184354) | Corn rhizosphere microbial communities from Kellogg Biological Station, Michigan, USA - KBS C5-4 metaG (SPAdes) (version 2) | ecosystem: Host-associated > Plants > Roots > Rhizosphere > Soil...
GCAGATGGATCTCGATCGCGCAAGCGTGTTCGACCCGGTGTCGCAGGAACGCATCGATCTGCACGCCGGCGCGTTCCGGCATCGCACCCGCTGATATCGTCTCGGCCATGGCAACGATCAAGGACGTCGCGAAGCTCGCCGGCGTGGGCGTGGGCACCGCCTCGCGCGTCATCAGCGGCAAGGGCTCGTTCTCGCAGGCCGCCGCGGCGCGCGTCGAGGCGGCGGCGCGGCAACTGGGCTTCCGTCCGAGCGCGATCGCGCGCGCCCTGTCCCTGCAGAGCACCGGCACCATCGGCGTGTTCGTCCCCGACTTCAAGGGCCCGTTCTACGGCCCGCTGCTGGACGCGATCGACGCCGAGCTGCGCCAGCACGACCGCCACATGGTCGCCGCCAACGGCTGCGGCGACGAGGACACCCGCCAGCAGTCGCTCGACGGCGTGCGCTTCCTGATCGAGCGCGAGTGCGACGGCATCATCATGTGCAGCAACGCCCTGCGCGATGCCGACTTCGTCGCCCTGCGCGACGACTTCGCCAATCTGGCCGTCGTCAACCGCGACGTCAAGGGCATGAAGGCGCACTGCTTCACCGTGGACCACCGCGCCGCCGGCCGCGCCGCCGCCGACGCGCTGCTGGCGCACGGCCACCGGCGCATCGCGGTCATCACCGGCCCGGCCATCGCGGGCGACAACAAGCAGCGCCTGCACGGCCTGTTCGACCGCCTCGGCGAGGCGGGCGTCGCGGCGGATTCCGTGCTGGTGGAAGAGGGCGACTTCAGCGCGCCGTCCGGCTGGGCGGCCTGCGAGCGCCTGGTGGCGCGCAAGCCCAGGATCACGGCGCTGTTCTGCGCCAATGACCAGATGGCCATGGGCGCGATCAGCTTCCTGGGCCACCACGGCATCCGCGTGCCGCAGCAGTGGTCGGTGATGGGCTATGACGACTCCGATGTCGCCGCCTTCCTCTCGCCGCGCCTGACCAGCGTGCGCATCCCGATCGCCGAGATGGCGCTCAACGCCTGCCGCATGCTGATCAATACGCGCTTCGGCTCCGATCTGCCGGTCTCGCGCAAGTTCGTGCCCACCGTGGTGATGCGCGACTCGCTGGCCAGGGCGCCCTGAGCGAATCGCGCCCCTCGCCTGCCACAGCCGGCGGCCAGGCGCATCGGGCCAGGGCAATGCCCCCGCACTTCGATTTTCAGCAATAGTCAATTGCATGCCGCGCGGTTTTTCCGCGCGGCGGGTCTGCCTACAGTCCTCGCACGACGACGCGCAGCCGGCGCCCCTCCCGCCCGGCGATGCGCGCGCCAACACGAAAGCGAGAATCTCATGCTGACCCGACACCTCCTCACCTCCGCCACCCTCGCGCTGGCCTTCTGTGCCTCCGGCGCCTTCGCCGCCGACGACGGCTGCCGCACCAACGCCAACGGCGTGCAGACCTGCGACGTCACGACCGGCCACGAGCGCACCCGCGAAGCCGTCGCCGCCGAGATCCACGCCAGCGCCGACAGCTCCACCGGCTGCCGCACGAACGCCAACGGGGTGCAGATCTGCGACGTGCCGACGGGCCACGAGCGCAGCCGCGAGTCCGTCGTCGCCGAGCTGCGTGGCGGCGCCGGCTACACGATCGAGGGCTGCCGCACGGTGGCCAACGGCGTGCAGAAGTGCGACGTGCCGTCGCCGTACGCGGCGCGCCGCGACACGGCGCTCGCGGCCGCGCATTGAGACGCTGCTCGCCGGCTTGAACCGCGCGCCCGGCCGTCCGTCGGCCGAAGGCGAGCACTTTCTCGCTCGCGGTCGGGCACCGGACGCGCCTTGGCGTCTCCGGACGCGGCTTGCGGGCGGAGCCAGGCCCCTGGGCGATGCCCTCAGTGCCGCTGTACCGTCTTGTAGACGCCGCAGCCCAGCACCAGGTCATCCGTCACGGGCACAACGAAGGACGTCTTGGGCGCGACCTGGCCGGTGGACGGGTTGAGGAACTCGTAGTCGACCCAGCCGCCGCCCTGTGCGGCCGCGGCCCAGACGTCGCGCGTGAGCTGCGTGACGTCGGTGCCCAGGATCTGCGCGCCCGTCTTGCCCACGTTGTGCGGCTTGCCGGCGAACGCGAGGTAGACGAGGCCGCGATCCCACGCGAACACGTACATGTCGCGATCGGCGAAGCCGCTGGCGACGTCCGTGATCTCGGCCAGGCTCGCGGCGCCGCGGCGCCGGAACAGCGCGACGGCCCGTGTCACGAGCGCATGCGCCTCGTCGGCGGTGCCCTGGCGCAGGCGGAACGTGCTGACGGTGCGTGCGAGCCTGTGCGCGCGCTCGCCCAGGCCGGCCGACGCCGACGAGGTCCTCTCGACCATCGTCGCATTCTCCTGCGTGATGCCATCCAGGCTGTGCAGCGCCTCGGACATCTGGCCCAGGCTGTTGCTCTGCTGCTCGGCCGCCAGCGTGATCGCACGCACGTTGCCCGCGACTTCCCCGATGCCCGAGACGACGCTGGACAGCAACGCGCCCACTTCGTCGATGCGGGACGTGCCCGAGGTCACGTGCTCGCTGGATGCGGCGATCAGCGACTTGATCTCGCGTGCGGCGTCGCCGCTGCGCACGGCCAGCGTGCGCACCTCGGCGGCCACGACGGCGAAGCCGCGTCCGCTCTCGCCGGCGCGCGCGGCCTCGACCGCGGCGTTGAGGGCGAGGATGTTGGTCTGGAACGCGATGCCGTCGATGACGCCGATGATGTCGTGCACGCGCTGGGAGCTGGCGCGGATCGCGTGCATCGTCTCGACGGCCTCGCGCATGCGGCTGCCGCCCGATTCGGCCATCTCGTGCACGCGGCTGGCGAGCTGCTCGACCGCCCGCGCGTCCACGGCGTTCTGCTTCACGGAGCCGCTGAGGTCCTGCACGCTGGCCGAGGTCTGCTCCAGGCTCGCTGCCTGGCGCTCGGTGCGCTGCGCGAGCTCGGTGGTGCCGGCGGCGAGCGTCTCGCTGGCCTGCGACACGAACGTCGCCTCGCTGCGGATATCGGCCACCAGCGCGGACAGGTTCGCGTTGACGTCGTCGAGCGACGCGGCGATCGCGCCGAACTCGGCGCCGCGCACCCCGTCGACGCGGCGCGACAGGTCGCCGTCCTTCATCGCGCGGACGCTGGCCTGCAATGGCGCGAGCGAACGCGCGAACTGGACCTGCAGCGACAGCGCGAGCACGACTGCCACGGCGCCGAGCGCCAGGCACGTCACGGTGACGACCGACAGGCCGTCCACTTGCAGCAGCCGGATGCCGGCGCACAGCGCCAGCGCGACGCAGGCCAGCGCCAGCAGCATGATTCGACGGCGCACGGACGCGCCGGCCTTGGTTCGTTCCATCCCCGGTTCCTTGTTGCGGCCGCCCAGGCGGCTCTCGGTTGTCATTCTGGACAAGCGCATGCCCGGGAAAACGCCTAACAAGGGCGCCAACCGGGCGCAATTCGACGCCTGCGTCGCTCGCGCTGGCCCGGCTCGGCCGGGAATGCGCCCGAAACCCGGCACTGATCGGGCGGTCGGACTCCACGCGCCTGCCTAGACTCGTCTGGCGCGAGAACGCTTCGCGCGGAAGGACCGCCCGCATGATCACCCCCAGCCTCAACATCAACCTGCCGTCGTCCGGCACCGCGTCGACGGCGGCCAAGTCCGTCGTGCCGTTGCCCGCCGCCCCGGCGCCCGCGGCCGCCGCGCCGGCCCCGGCGCCAAGTGCAGCGCCGGCGCCCAGCGCGACGGTGACGTTGAGCCCGCAGGCACTGGCAGCCAGCCATGCCGCGTCGACGGCCGGCAACGCGGCCACGGGCGCGCCCCTGCCGCTTCCGGCGACCGTGCAGCACGACAGCTCGGTCTACGAGTCGCTGAAGCACGGCATCTCGACCGCCGTCTCGGACGTCGGCGACGCCATCGCGGACGGCGCGCACGCCGTGGTCGACGGCGTCGAGACCGCCGTGTCCACCGTCCACACCGTCGCCAAGGGCATCGTCGAGCTGCCGTTCGCCGCGGTGGCCAAGACCTGCGACGCGGCCGGTGCGCTCATCGACGAGCTCTGACGTTCCTTGCCGGCCGAGTCCGCCTCGACAAGCGCAAGGCGGCTCGACGCCCTCGTCGACACGCTGTCGATGCCCTGCCCAGGCGAAGACGCCTACGCTCGGTGCGGCACCCGCTGCGCCGGGTCGTAGAAGAACGTCTCCTCGGCGATGCGCTCGCCCTCCCAGCGCTGCCAGGCCAGTTCCTCCATGCGCGTGACGCTGCCGTCGCGCCACGTGAACTGGAAGATCCAGCGGATGACCACATGGTCGCCATTGACGAGCACCGGCCGCACGCAGGTCGACGCGACGGACTCGGCACGCGCCATCACCTGGCGCTCGTTGGCCACGTGCGCGTCGCGCCCGACGCGCGGCGTGCCCTGGTTCTCCTGCATCGTCGAGTGTTCCGTGTAGAACAGCTCGCAGGCCTGCGCATGGTCGTTGCGCTCGACCATCGCGATGAATCGTTCGAGTGTCTGCGGTGACGGCATCGGGGAACTCCTCCCGCGCAGTATCACCGCCGCACGAAAGTCCTCAGGTGCCCACGGGTTTGAGCAGCGTCGCGACGACCGCATGCTGGTAGCACGTGATCTCCCATGGATTGCCGTCGGGGTCGGCGAAGTACAGCGACCATGAGAGCTCGTGGTCCTCGGGTTCGACGGGTTGCCTGAGCTTGTCGACCAGGTGAAGGCGCCAGGCCACGAATTCCGCGGCGCCCACCGACAGCGCGATCACGCTGCGGCACGGCTGCGGCGCGGCCTCGAACAGCGCGATGTGCACCGTGCCAGAGGAGTTGCCCAGCGTCAGCGGCCCGTCGGCGGCCCAGACCTCGAGCTCGGGCACGCGCGAGAATCCCATCACGTCGGCGTACCACTGCTCCGCCTTGTTGCGGTTCGCGACGTAGACGTGGATGTGGTCGATGCGGTCGAAGACGGGGATCATGGCGTGTCGATGAGCGGTGAATGTGGGCGGGCAGCAATTGTCGCGCCCGCCTCAGCCGTCCTTGCCGTCGATCCTGGGGGTCGCCAGCCAGGGCGCGAAGCGCCAGACGTACAACGCGAATGCGGCGATCCAGGCGGCGCCCGCCGCGCTCGCCGCGAGGGCGAACCAGGCCGGCACCAGCGCCGCGGCGACGCGCAGCACGGCCGCGAGCATCACGCAGGCATAGGCCGCGACCTCCGAGCGCGACACCTCCAGCGGACGCCCCGTGTGGCCGCGCGCCGTGCGCGTGATCATGCCCAGCACCAGTCCACCGGTGGCGCCCACCGCGAGCGCATGCACCCCGGCGCTGCGCGCCACGAGGCCGGCCGCGGCCAGGGCCAGCAGCGCGAGGCCGGGCGCGATCCAGGCGTACGACAGGTGCAGGATCCACAGGATCGGACGCCGCCGCGCGATCCACGGCTTCCAGCCGGCCAGGCGCCAGGCCTGAAGCACGGCGGCCAGCGCCAGCATGGGCGCGGCACCGGGCATGGCGACGATCCACGACGCGAGCCCCAAGGCCGTCGCACCGATCGCGACGCGATCGAGCGACGGCCGCTCGCGCAGCCTCAGGCCCGGGTTGACGCTGCGCGTGAACGCGGGGATGACGCGGCCGCCGATGACGCTCTCCAGCACGACGAACAGCGCCAGGCCGGCGAGCAGCGTCGACGCCGGGTCGATGCGCCACGCACCGAGCACGGCGGCATGGAACGACAGGTTGGCGGCCGCCATCGACCACAGCACCAGCGCCACGCCCGCGTTGCGCGCCTGCCGCGCGCGCCAGATCAGCCGTGCGAACACGGCCGCGACGACGACCAGGAAGGCGCCGTCCAGCAGCGCGAACGCCCACGCCGGCGCCAGCAGCCCGGCGCAGCGGCCGGCCAGCCACAGCGCCACGAGCGCGCCGAGGGCCGCGCCGCGCGGCGTCGCCTGGCCCGTCCACGCCTTGCCGGCCGTGAACAGGAAGCCGACGACGACGGCCATCATCGCGCCGAAGATCATCTCGTGCGCATGCCACAGCACCGGGGCGAGACCCGACGCGGGCCGGACGCGGCCCAGGAACACCGCGGGCCACAAGGCCATCGCCGCGACGGCGAACAAGGCCGCAGCGAGGTAGAACGGACGGAACCCCAGCCGCAGGCCGGGCCATCCGTGGGGCGCCGGGCCGAATGGCGCGCCGCGCCGGCCGCCCGGTTCGGCGATGGTCAGCAGTCGCGTGGTCATGGTGGTCTTTCGCTCTTCGGGTCCGCCCCGCGTGCGGCCGCGATCAAAAACATTCATCGACGATAAATCTTAAAGTCGTGGCGCGATAAAAGCAACATGTAAGATAAACCTTCATGAGATTGACCGTCTTCACCGACTACGCCCTGCGCGTGCTGCTCGTGCTGGCCACCCGCACCGAATCCCTGGTGACGATCGCGGACGTCGCCAAGGCGTTCGACATCTCAGACGCCCACCTCACGAAAGTGGCCCACGTGCTGGGCAAGACGGGCTGGGTGGACACCGTGCGCGGCCGCAACGGCGGCATGCGCCTGGCCGCGGCGCCGCGCACCCTCAAGCTGGGCCAGGTGATCCAGCGGCTGGAGGCCGATTTCGCGCTGGTCGAATGCTTCGGCGAGGCCAACCGCTGCGTGCTGACCGACGGTTGCGGCCTGCAGCAGGCGATCGCGCTGGCGATGCAGGCCTTCTTCGCCGAGCTCGACAACTACACGCTGGCCGACCTCGTCGCCAGCAGCCCGGCGCTGGCGACGCTGCCGATGTGGCAGCCGCTGACCTGGCAGCCACCCGCGCCGCCGCGCAAGCTCAAGGCCTGACGCGGACGGCAGGGACGGGCACGGCGGGGCCGCGCCCGTCTTTCGAACGGCTGTCACCCCGATGTCACACGGCCGCCCGACGATCCCTCGTTGTCTCACGCCAAGTCACGAAGAGGGATTCCCATCATGAACACCAATGTCGGCTCGATGCCCGGCGGGCTGGCCGCGCCCGACCGTCCGCGCCTGGACCACCGGCCCGGCACGGCGACCTGGATCGTGTTCACCGGCCTGCTGCTGGCAGGCCTGGGCTACACGGCCTGGAGCATCGCCACCGACTACGCCGGCTCCGGCGAGCAGGCCACCGCGATCTGGCCGTTCGTGCTGCTGGGCCTCGCGCTGCTGATCGCGCTCGGCTTCGAGTTCGTCAACGGCTTCCACGACACCGCCAACGCGGTCGCCACTGTGATCTACACCAACTCGCTGCCGCCGCAGGTGGCGGTGGTGTGGTCGGGCATGTTCAACTTCCTGGGCGTGCTGGTGTCCAGCGGCGCGGTGGCGTTCGGCATCATCTCGCTGCTGCCGGTGGAGCTGATCCTGCAGGTGGGCTCGTCGGCCGGCTTCGCGATGGTGTTCGCGCTGCTGATCGCGGCCATCGTGTGGAACCTGGGCACCTGGGCGCTGGGCCTGCCGGCCTCGTCGTCGCACACGCTGATCGGCTCCATCATCGGCGTGGGCGTGGCCAACGCGCTGATGCACGGGCGCGACGGCACCAGCGGCGTCGACTGGTCGCAGGCCGTCAAGATCGGCTACTCGCTGCTGCTGTCGCCGCTGATCGGCTTCGTCGTCTCGGCCTTGCTGCTGCTGGCGCTGCGCGCGCTGGTGAAGAACAAGGCGCTGTACGAGGCTCCCAAGGGGTCGACGCCGCCGCCGTGGTGGATCCGCGGCCTGCTGGTGCTGACCTGCACGGGCGTGTCGTTCTCGCACGGCTCGAACGACGGCCAGAAGGGCATGGGCCTGATCATGCTGATCCTGGTGGGCACGGTGCCGATCTCGTACGCACTCAACCGCGCGATGCCCGCCGACCAGACCACGCAGTTCGCCGTCGTCGCCCACGCGGCGCAGGCGTCCCTCGCCATCGACGTCCCCGGCGCCGCGCCCGCGGATGCGCGCGCGACGCTGTCGCACTACGTGCGCACCAAGGCCGTCGAGCCCGACACCCTGCCCGCGCTGGCCGCCATCGCCGGCTCGATCGGCGACCAGGTGCAGCAGCACGACACGCTCGCCAAGGTGCCCGCGGCCGCGGTCGCCAACGTGCGCAACGACATGTACCTGGCCTCCGAGACGATCCGCCTGGTCGACAAGGACGCGCACGTCAAGCTCGCGGCGGACACCCACGACAAGCTGATGGCGTTCAAGAAGAACATCGATGCGGCGACCAAGTTCATCCCGCTGTGGGTGAAGGTGGCGGTGGCGATCGCGCTGGGCCTGGGCACGATGGTGGGCTGGAAGCGCATCGTCGTCACCGTCGGCGAGAAGATCGGCAAGACGCACCTGACCTACGCGCAGGGCATGTCGGCGGAGCTGGTGGCGATGTTCACCATCGGCCTGGCCGACAACTTCGGCCTGCCGGTGTCCACCACGCACGTGCTGTCGTCCGGCGTGGCGGGCACGATGGCCGCGAACCGGTCGGGCCTGCAGTGGGCCACGATCCGCAACCTCGCGATGGCCTGGGTGCTCACGCTGCCGGCGGCGGTCCTGCTGTCGGGATCACTCTACTGGCTGTTCGCCAGGCTGTTCTGATTTCGGAGGAACTCACATGAACGCATTGTTCGACCAGGACGCGATGCGCCGGCGCATCGAGCGCGAGCTCGTCGACGGCTACGACGAAGAGATCGAGATGGAGATGGAGGACCGCCTCGTCGCCGACCCGCTGGACGCCAGCGGCGAGGACGCGACGGCGCGCGCGCGCTACTTCCGCGAGCTGTTCCGCCTGCAGGGCGAGCTCGTGAAGCTGCAGGACTGGGTGTCGAGCACGCGCCAGAAGGTGGTGATCCTGTTCGAGGGCCGCGACGCGGCCGGCAAGGGCGGCGTCATCAAGCGCATCACCCAGCGCCTGAATCCGCGCGTGTGCCGCACCGTCGCCCTGCCCGCCCCCAACGACCGCGAGCGCACGCAGTGGTACTTCCAGCGCTACGCGGCGCACCTGCCCGCAGCCGGCGAGATGGTGCTGTTCGATCGCAGCTGGTACAACCGCGCCGGCGTCGAGCGCGTGATGGGCTTCTGCACGGACGACGAATACGAGGAGTTCTTCCGCTCCGTGCCCGCGTTCGAGGGCATGCTGCAGCGCTCGGGCATCAAGCTGATCAAGTACTGGTTCTCGATCACCGACGACGAGCAGGAGCTGCGCTTCCTGAGCCGCATCCACGACCCGCTCAAGCAATGGAAGCTGAGCCCGATGGATCTCGAGAGCCGCCGCCGCTGGGAGGAGTACACCAAGGCCAAGGAAGTGATGCTGGAACGCACGCATTCCGCCGAATCGCCGTGGTGGGTGGTGCAGGCGGTCGACAAGAAGCTGGCGCGCCTGAACTGCATCCACCACCTGCTCGGGCAGTTCCCGTACACGCAGGTCGAGCATCCGCCGGTGCAGTTGCCCGAGCGCCTGCGCCACGAGCACTACTCGCGCCAGGCCGTGCCGGAAGAGATGATGGTGCCCGACTACTACGGCGAGAATTGACAAGCCATCCCGGCCGTCGTTTTCGGATGCAGGGCGGCTCGTTCGACGCGCGTCGAACGAGCCGCCCTACGGGAGCAGCGGGCGGACGCCGTCGCCGGACACCACCGCCGCGCGGCGCAGCTCGTGCGACGCCGCGATGCCCGCCACCACGACCGCGCGCGGCTCCGCCGCCGCGACGTCGCGCGCCTGTTCCAGCGCGTCGCATGCGAACCGGTTGCACACGTCCGAGCGGCGCTCGCGCGGCAGCGTGCAGCCGGCACGTCCGTGGAACAGGCAGGAGCCGCGCAGGTGTTGCGCGCCGATGAAGCCGAGCCAGTGGTCGACCGCGTCGGCCCAGGCCGCGCCGGGACGGCGTGCGAGCCAGGCGCGCAGGTCCCGCGGCTCGAGGAAGGCCCGGCCGTCGAGGCCGAAACGGCAGCAGCGGCCGCGGCACAGCGCGCACAGCGGGGCGTCGAGCGCCGAGCCCGGCTCTTCGACGGGCGTGACGCCCGGCGGATCCGCCGCGGCCGGCTGCCGCTCGCCCTCGAGCGCCAGCAGGAACGTGCGCAGGTCCGCGACGTCGGCCGCGTCCGGCGGCACCATCTCTGCAGCGTGATCGCGCAGCCACACGACCGGCGCGGCCGCCAGCGCCGGCGCGCTCCAGGCCCGGGCGGCCGCGGCCTTCGCGACGTCGAGCTCGCCTGCCGGGCCGGCCGGTGCGATGGCAGCGGCGGCGGCCTTCGCGCGGGTGGACTTCGACGGCGAACGGGTCATGCGGCCATCGTAGTCCTGCCAGTTTCCGAAAGGCATGACAGTCCATGAGGACACACGCCCCGCTCCTATCATCCGCCCCGAACTCCACTCTTCGCTTCGATCCACGCCATGCTGTTCACCCCCCTGAAAATCCGCAACCTGCCGCTGTCCAACCGCACGGTGATGGCGCCCATGACCCGCAGCCGTGCCCTCGAGGCCAACACGCCCAACGCGCTGATGGCTGAGTACTACGGCCAGCGCGCGTCCGCCGGCCTCATCGTCACCGAAGCCACCTCGCCGTCGCCCAACGGCCTGGGCTATGCACGCATTCCCGGCCTGTTCGACGCGGGCCACGTCGCGGGCTGGAAGCTCGTGACGGACGCCGTGCACGCCAAGGGCGGCCGGATCGTCGTGCAGCTGATGCACACCGGCCGCGTCGGGCACACGGCCAACCTGCCGGCCGGTGCGGAGGTCCTCGGCCCGACCACCGACACCCTGCCCGGCGAGATGTACACCGACACCCACGGCATGCAGCCCCACACCGCGCCGCGCGCGATGACCGAGGCCGACATCGCCCGCGCGGTGGAGGAGTTCGCGCAGTCGGCGCGCCTGGCCATCGAGGCCGGCTTCGACGGCGTCGAGCTGCACGCGGCCAACGGCTACCTGATCGAGCAGTTCCTCAACGCGAACGTCAACACGCGCACCGACGGCTACGGCGGCAGCATCGCCGGCCGCAACCGCTTCGCGCTGGAGGTGGCACGCGCCACGGCGGCGGCCATCGGTGGCGACAAGGTCGGCATCCGCCTGTCGCCCTACGGCGTGTTCAACAGCACCGGTCCGTTCGCCGACGTCGACGCGCAGTACCTCGCGCTGGTGACCGAACTCTCGACGCTGGGCCTGCTGTACCTGCACGTGCTCGATCACTCGGCGATGGGTGCGCCGACCGTCCCGGCCGCGATCAAGACGACGCTGCGCCGCGCGTTCAACGGCCCGTTCATCGCCGCAGGCGGCTTCGACGCGGCCAGCGCGCAGCAGCTGCTGGCCGCGGGCGACGCCGACCTGGTGGCCTTCGGCCGTCCGTTCCTCGCCAACCCCGACCTCGTCGCGCGCATGAAGGCCGCCGCGCCGATGAACGACGTGGACATGGCCACGTTCTACACGCCGGGCGCCAAGGGCTACACCGACTATCCGGCGCTCGCCTGAGCGCCCTAGTCGCGACGGCGGAAGGCGATCCAGCCCGCCAGGCCGGTGAAGCCGCCCACCAGCACGGCCACCCACAGGAAGCCGTGCGGGTCCTGCGCGAGCGGGATGCCGCCGACGTTCATCCCCAGCAGGCCGGCGACGAGGTTGATCGGCAGGGCGAGGACGGTCACGACGGTCAGCGTGAACACGCTGGAATTCGTGTGCTCGCCCACCTGCGCGGCGATCTCGTCCTGCAGCAGCTTGATGCGGTCCTGCAGCGAGGCGAGGTCGCGCAGCACCAGCGAGAACTCCTCGGTGGCCTGGCGCAGCGCGTCGAGGTCGACGTCGCTCGTCCACGGCGGCGGCTGGCGCAGCAGGCGGAACAGCGCGCCCGGCTCGGGCGCGAGCAGTCGCTGCAGCCGCACCAGCACGCGGCGCAGCTTGCCGAGATCCTCGCGCTTGTCGCCCAGGCGGCCGACCAGCAGCTTGTCCTCCACCTCGTCGACCTGCAGCGTGGCCTGGCGCACGATGCGCACCATCACGTCGCCCTGGTCGCGCAACAGGCGGTCCAGGAACAGCAGCGACGAGCGGAACGTGATGCCCTGGCGCACCGCGTTGCGCAGGCGGTCGATCGAGCGCAGCGCGTGCACGCGCGCCGTGATCGCCATGCGCGGGCCGACGTTGGCCCACAGGGTCTCGATCTGCGACGGGTCGAACGAGAACTCGAAGGACACGTCGTTGACGACGGCCACCAGCGTGTCGCGCGCGTCCTCGATGCGCGTCGAGCGCGACCCTTCGTGCAGCGCCTCGAAGAACTCCGGCGCGACGGCCAGGTTGCGCGCGATCCAGGGCTCGGCGCCGGTGTCGGTGAGGTTGAAGTGCAGCCAGACGAAATCGCCCGTGGCCGCGGACGCCTCGTCGGCGAGCCAGGCCAGCGCGCCGGCCAGGTCGATCGCCACCCCCGGCGCGCCGCCCGCGAACAGGTAGCCGCAGATCAGGCCGTTGGGGTCGGAGCCGTAGCGCATGTCGCCGAGGGCGGACGGCGTGCCGGCGGTTTGCGCGATTCGTTCTTGCTGGCTCATTGCCGGGACCTCCCCATGACGACCGCCGGATGGTAGCGCGCGACCTTGCGGGACTTTTACAGGCCCGTGGCAAGATCGTCGCCA
>Ga0207695_10008808_pt1 | contig 12571 bp, 9 predicted proteins | sample KBSC54metaG_FD_184354 | JGI IMG/M metagenome (GOLD analysis project Ga0207695, IMG submission 184354) | Corn rhizosphere microbial communities from Kellogg Biological Station, Michigan, USA - KBS C5-4 metaG (SPAdes) (version 2) | ecosystem: Host-associated > Plants > Roots > Rhizosphere > Soil...
GTCGGACGTCTACGGGATGGATGCGTTCCTGAACGACTTCGACATGTACTTCTGCAAGCTGTTCGACGGCGCGCGCCACGATTCGGGCGATCCGTTCGACTGGGGCGAGCGGATGCTGCGCCATTACGAGGCGAACCGGTGCGACCCGCGCACGAAGGTGCTCGTGTTCTCGGACGCGCTCGACATCCCGAAGGTCATGCAGTTGTACGAACGGTTCCGCGGCCGTTGCAAGCTCGCGTTCGGCGTCGGCACGAACCTCACCAACGACCTCGGCTACGTGCCGCTGCAGATCGTGATCAAGATGGTGCGCTGCAACGGCCAGCCGGTCGCGAAGCTGTCGGATTCGCCGGGCAAGAGCATGTGCGACGACAAGGCCTATCTCGCCTACCTGCGCCAGGTGTTCGGCATCGCGCAGCCGGTCGAGGAAGACGCGTCGAAGTGAGCGTCGGCCGTTCGGTCGAAGGTGCGTGGCGGCAGGGGCGGCCGGTATAATCCGACGTATTGCACGCCAACGTCACGAGGACCGTTCATGGACACTTCTGCTGCCCGTCGCCAGATCCTCGCGCGCATTCGCGCGGCGCAGGGGCGCGCGGCCGAGCCCGATGCAGCGGAGCGCGACGGCGTCGCCGATTATCTCGCCCGCCATCCGCAGGGCCCGCGTCCGCCGATGCCGGCCGATCTCGTTGCCGCATTCGTCGACGAAGCGGCACGCCTGTCGACGACGGTCGACGAAGTCGCGGCGCTCGCCGACGCACCGGCCGCCGCTGCCCGCTATCTTTCCGCTCACGGCCTGCCGACGCAGGCCGTCGCATGGCGCACGCTGGCCGATCTCGACTGGGCCGGCGCAGGCCTGTCGGTCGAGTGCCGCAAGCCGCGCGACGGCGATCTCGTCGGCCTCACGGGCTGCTTTTGCGCGACCGCCGAAACGGGTTCGCTGGTGCTGCTGTCCGGTCCCGATACCTATGCATCGGCCGGCCTGCTGCCGGAGACGCACATTGCGATCGTGCCTGCGTCGCGGATCGTCGCCGGTCACGAAGACGCGTTCGCGCTGATCCGTGCGGAGCGCGGCGAGTTGCCGCGCGCGGTCAATTTCGTGTCGGGCCCGTCGCGCACGGGCGACATCGAGCAGACCATCGTACTGGGCGCGCACGGCCCGTACCGCGTGCATGCGATCGTCGTCCGGGGCGCATGACACGCCCGCCGCATCCACTACCACTCGAACAAGGAAGTTCTGCATGAAACGACATGCCGCCTGGGCGGGCATGGCGTCGGGAGTCGCGCTTGGCGCCGTTCCCGCGCTTGCATCGGCCGCAACGCTCGACGGTGCCACACTGTCCGCGCTCTGGGGCATCCCGTTTGCCGGGATCCTGCTGTCCATCGCACTGTTCCCGCTCGCTGCCCCGGTATTCTGGCATCACCACTTCGGCAAGATTGCGGCGGGGTGGGCGGTCGTGTTCCTGATCCCGTTCGCGTTCGCGTTCGGCGCGGGCACCGCGTTCGGCACGCTCGTGCATGCGCTGCTCGAGGAATACATTCCGTTCATCGTGCTGCTCACCGCGCTCTATACGGTGGCAGGCGGCATCTGCGTGAACGGCAACCTGCACGGATCGCCGAAGCTGAACACCGCGATCCTCGCGCTCGGCACGCTGCTCGCGAGCGTGATGGGCACGACCGGCGCCGCGATGCTGTTGATCCGGCCGCTGCTGCGCGCGAACGACAACCGCAAGCATGTCGTGCACGTCGTGATTTTCTTCATCTTCCTCGTCGCGAACGCGGGCGGCTCGCTGTCGCCGCTCGGCGATCCGCCGTTGTTCCTCGGATTCCTGAACGGCGTGAGCTTCTTCTGGACGACGGCCCATCTCGCGCTGCCGATGCTGTTCATCTGCGTCGTGCTGCTGGCGCTGTTCTTCGTGCTCGACACGTATTTCTACCGGAAGGGCGGCGAGGAGCGGCCGGCCGCGCTCGACCCGACGCCCGACGGCGCGGCGCTGTCGATCGACGGCAAGATCAACTTCGTGCTGCTCGCGGCCGTGGTCGCGCTCGTGCTGATGAGCGGCATCTGGAAGCCGGACATCGCGTTCGACGTGTGGGGCACGCACGTCGCGTTGCAGAACCTCGCGCGCGACGTCGCGCTCGTGGTCGTGACGCTCGCGTCGCTCGCGCTGACGCCGCGTTCCGCACGTGAAGGCAACGCGTTCAACTGGGCGCCGATCGAGGAGGTCGCGAAGCTGTTCGCGGGAATCTTCGTGACGATCGCGCCGGTGATCGTGATCCTGCGCGCGGGCGCGGACGGCGCATTCGCGCAGATCGTCCATCTCGTCACGGGGCCGGACGGCAAGCCGATCGACGCGATGTACTTTTGGGCGACGGGCCTGCTGTCGTCGTTCCTCGACAATGCGCCGACCTATCTGGTGTTCTTCAACCTCGCGGGCGGCGATGCGCAGACGCTGATGACGACGGGTGCGTCGACGCTCGCCGCGATTTCCGCGGGCGCGGTGTTCATGGGCGCGAACAGCTATATCGGCAACGCGCCGAATTTCATGGTGAAGGCGATCGCGGAGTCGCGCGGCGTGAAGATGCCGAGCTTCTTCGCATACCTCGGCTGGGCGCTCGTCATCCTGGTGCCGGTGTTCCTGCTGACGTCGCTGATCTTCTTCCCGGCGTAACCTGACAACTTTCAACCAAGCGCGGGCAGTCCCGGCGGCGCGATGCGCGCCTCGATCGGCCCGCGGCATACGGAGATGGCGATGCAGAAGATTCTGGTCGCGCGTCCGATCTTTCCGGACGTGATCGAACGCCTCAAGCAGTATTTCGAAGTCGACTGGAACGACGGCGACGCGCTCGCACCCGATGCGCTCACCGCGCGTCTGGCCGACAAGGACGGCGCGCTGACGGCCGGCGATCCAGTCGGCGCGGCGGCGCTCGCGGCGGCGCCGCGCCTGCGCGTCGTGTCGAACATGGCGGTCGGCTACAACAACTTCGACATGGCCGCGTTCAACGCGGCGAACGTGCTCGGCACCAACACGCCGGACGTGCTGAACGAGTCGACCGCCGATTTCGGCTGGGCGCTGATGATGGCCGCCGCGCGCCGGATCGCCGAATCCGAACACTGGCTGCGCGCCGGTCACTGGCAGAAGTGGGCGTACGACGGTTTCCTCGGCAACGACATTTACGGCTCGACGCTCGGCGTCATCGGGATGGGCCGAATCGGCCAGGCGCTCGCGCGCCGCGCGCGCGGTTTCGGGATGCAGGTGATCTATCACAACCGGTCGCGGGTCGCCCCCGAGATCGAGGCCGAGCTGAACGCCGAATACGTGTCGAAGGATGCGCTGCTCGCGCGCGCCGATCACGTCGTGCTCGTGCTGCCGTACACGAAGGAAAACCATCACACGATCGGCGCGGCCGAACTCGCGAAGATGAAGCCCACCGCGACGCTGACCAACATCGCGCGCGGCGGGATCGTCGACGACGCGGCACTGGCCGCCGCGCTGCGCGACGGGACGATCGCCGCGGCCGGCCTCGACGTGTACGAAGGCGAACCGGCCGTGCATCCGGCGCTGCTCGAGGTGCCGAACGTCGTGCTGACTCCGCATATCGCGAGCGCGACCGAAAAGACGCGCCGTGCGATGGCGAACCTTGCCGCCGACAACCTGATCGCCGCACTGGGCGAGGGGCCGCGCGCGGGGCAGCCGCCGAATCCGATCAACCCTGACGTGATCGGGAAGCCGCGCGCATGACGATGACGTTATTGCTTGCGGCGGTCGTCGTGCTGGCCGTCGCGCTCGCGGTGGCGATCGTCGCGATCGTGCGCAGCGGCGGCCGCCACGACGATGCGGCGGTGCTCGGCGACCAGATCGAGGATGCCGCGCATGCGCAGGCGCGCGCGGTCGAGCGGCTCGAACGCGAATTGCGCGGCGAGATCGTCGAGAACGCGCGCGGTTCGCGCACCGAGCTGGCCGGCAGTTTCTCGCAGCTTCAGCAGACGCTCGCCGCGCAATTGACGAGCGTGGCGACCGTGCAGAACAACCAGATCGAGGGTTTCGCTCAGCAGCTCGGCAAGCTCGTCGCCGGCAATGCGCAGCAGTTCGACGCGATGCGCGAGAGCGTGCAGCGTCAGGCGCAGCAGGCGCGCGAGGAGCAGACGGCCGCGCTCAGGTTGTTCGGCGATACGTTGAACCGGCAGCTCACGCAACTGACCGAAGCGAACGATCGCCGGATCGGCGAAGTGCGCGCGACGCTCGAACAGCGGCTGAAGGAAATCGAGACGAACAACGCGGCGAAGCTCGAGGAGATGCGCCGCACCGTTGACGAGAAACTGCACGCGACGCTCGAACAGCGGCTCGGCGAATCGTTCAAGCTCGTGTCGGACCGGCTCGAGCAGGTCCATCGCGGGCTCGGCGAGATGCAGACGCTCGCGGCGGGCGTCGGCGATCTGAAAAAGGTGCTGACCAACGTGAAGACGCGCGGCACCTGGGGCGAGGTGCAGCTCGAGGCGCTGCTCGAACAGATGCTGACACCCGATCAGTACGCGAAGAACGTCGCGACGGTGCCGAAAAGTACCGAGCGCGTCGAATTTGCAATCCGGCTGCCGGGCCGCGATGCGGGCACGCGCGATGCGCCGCCGGTGTGGCTGCCGATCGACGCGAAATTTCCGCGCGAAGACTACGAGCGGCTGATCGACGCGCAGGAGCGCGCCGATGCGGCGGCGGTCGAGGAAGCGGCACGTGCGCTCGAAGCACGCGTGCGGCTGGAGGCGCGCACGATCGCCGAGAAGTACGTCGCGCCGCCGCACACGACCGATTTCGCGCTGCTGTTCCTGCCGACTGAAGGGCTTTATGCGGAGATCCTGCGCCGACCGGGGCTGACCGACTTGCTGCAGCGCGACTACCGCGTGACGGTCGCGGGGCCGACGACGCTCACCGCGTTGCTGAACAGCCTGCAGATGGGGTTCCGTACGCTCGCGATCGAGCAGCGCTCGAGCGAGGTCTGGCAGGTGCTCGGCGCGGTGAAGACGGAGTTCGGCAAGTTCGGCGACGTGCTCGCGCGCACGAAGGCGCAGCTGGAAACGGTCACACGCTCGATCGAGTCCGCCGAGCAGCGTACGCGTGTGATGAGCCGCAAGCTGAAGCAGGTCGAGGCGTTGCCGGGCGATACGGCGGCTGGCTTGCTCGGTTCGGACGGCGCGGACGGCGGTGCCGATGCCGACGACGCTTGACGGGTTCAGCCGCTCGAGTGCGGGCGGATCGCAATGAAATCGGGCGCCGTCGGCGCCCGTTTCCTTTTGCGGCAGGGTAGTTCGGCCGCGGCTCGCGCGGGCCGACGCTCAGCGGCCTGCGAGCGTATCCAGCGCGTCGCCCGTTACGCGAACGATGCGCCATTCGGGCAGCACGGTCGCGCCCATCTTTTCGTAGAAATCGATCGCGGGCTGGTTCCAGTCGAGGACCGACCATTCGAAACGCCCGCAACGACGCTCGACGGCCAGTGCCGCGAGGTGGCGCAGCATCGCGGTGCCGAGGCCGGTGCCGCGCTGCGACGGCTGCACGTACAGATCCTCGAGATAGAGGCCGCGACGGCCAAGGAACGTCGAATAGTTGTGGAAGAACAGCGCATACGCGACGGTCGCGCCGTTGCGCTCGGCCACGAGCGCTTCGGCGGCAGGCCGCTCGCCGAACAGTGCGTCGGCGAGATCCGCTTCGGTCGCGACGAACAGGTGCGTGAGTTTTTCGAATTCGGCCAGCTCGCGCATCAGCGCGAGGATCGCGCCGACGTCGCGCGCTTCGGCCGCGCGGATCAGCGGCGCGTCGCTCACGCTTCCTCCGGCGGATCGGACAACACGATCTCGATGCCGCCGAAGCGCGATGCGACCCAGTTGTATGCGTGGCATGCGATCCACAGCAGCACGAAGCCGAGGATGGCGTTCAGCAGCAGCGCGCTCAGGATCGTGCTCAGCTCGACCATCCCGTAACGGATGTACGCGACGAGAATGCCGAGCAGCACGATCGGCACGCTGAACGTCAGGTAGACGAGGATCAACGCCTTCGCGGTCTGCCCCGCGGCGATCGACGAAATTTGTTTCTTCATGTGCGGATTGCCCCCGTAGAGATATATCGATAGTGAAATTCAGATCAGGCCGTCGAGCGGCAGGATGTCGACCGGGGTGCCCGCGTCGACTGCCGCGGTATCGTGGCCCAGGACGATGAAACAGTTGGCGGCCGCGAGGCCGCTCAGCGACGCGGAACTCTGCGAACCGGCCGGCGCGACGTGCCAGCGGCCGTCGGCGGCGCGCGTCGCGATGCCGCGCAGGTATTCGGTGCGGCCCGCACGCGTCTTCAGCGCATGCGTGCTGAGCGCCGTGTACATCGCCGGCGGCGGCGTCTGCGCGCCGGCCAGCGTGAGCAGCGCGGGGCGCACGATCGCGTGGAACGTCACGGCGGACGCGACCGGATTGCCGGGCAGCCCGAAGAACAGCGCGTGACCGGCGCCACCGGGCGCACGTGCGAGCGTGCCGCACGCGAGCGGCCGGCCGGGCCGCAGCGCGAGGCTCGCGAACGTGACGTCGCCGAGCCGTGCCATCACGTCGCGCGTGAAGTCGGCTTCACCGACCGATACGCCGCCCGACGTGATCACCGCATCGGCCTGCGCGGCGACGGCGTCGCGCAACGCGGCTTCGAGCGCGGCCGGGTCGTCGCGGACAATCCCGAGATCGATCGCGTCGACGTGCAGCCTTTCGAGCATCGCGATCAGCATCCCGCGATTGCTGTCATACAGCGCGCCGCGACCGAGCGGTTCGCCGGGCTCGCGCAGTTCGTCGCCGGTCGAGAACACGGCGACGCGCACGCGCCGGCGCACCGTGACGTCGGTGAAGCCGAATGACGCGAGCAGGCCAAGATCGGACGGCCGCAGGATGCGGCCCGCGGCGAGCGCGCAGGCGCCGCGCGCGAGATCCTCGCCGGCCTTGCGGCAGTTCGCGCTGTGCGCGACGTCGTGCGCGGCGAAGCGGATCGTGTCGCCATCGACACGCACGCGTTCCTGCGGAATCACCGTATCGCATCCGGCCGGCATCGGCGCACCCGTCATGATGCGCACGCATGAACCGGCCGCCACGGCGCCGTCGAACGGATGGCCCGCGAACGCGGTGCCGGCGACCGTCAGCGCGACGTCCCCCTGCGGCGCCGCGTGCGCACCGGCGCTGCCGTCGAACGCATAACCATCCATCGCCGAGTTGTCGTACGCGGGAATGTCGAACGGTGCGTTCACGTCGGCCGCAAGCACGCGGTCGAGCGCGTCGCGCAGCGTCACCGTGTCGCACGCGTCGACAGGCACCGCGAAGCGGCACGCGAGCGCCTGCGCGTCGGCAAGCGACAGCGGGGCATCGGAATCGGGTGCGGTTCGGGAGGCGGGCGAGGATTGCGTGATCATCAGTCGGACTGCGCCGCGAGGCGTATCGGGTTCGTGGCCGGTGGCGCGAGGAGGGTGCCTGGGCGCGGGTTTCGCGTGCGGTGGACGCCGGGCGGGAACGGCGCGGGCGCCGTCAGCGACGAGCCAGCGCGGCGAGTTCCTGCCAGGAGTTGGCATTGTAAAACGCACGCTCGTCGCGAAACTCGACTTCGACCGTCTTGTGGCGTGCGTACCACGCACGCACCTTGCGGTCGCCGGCGGCAAGCCGCGCGGCGAGATCGTCGGCCAGCGCCGTGCGCAGCAGCGCGAACGTCGGCTGTGGCGAGCGCGCCTGCTGCGCATCGACAGTGACCGCCATCGCGATGTCGGCCTGCTGCGCGTCGAGCGCGGCATGCAGCCGCGCGACCAGGTCGGCGGGCAGAAACGGCGTATCGCACGGCGAACACGCGACGAGCGGCGCGTGCGCGGCCCGCATACCGGCAAGCAGGCCTGCGAGCGGGCCGGGGAAATCGGGCGTTTCATCCGCGACGATGCGCGCGCCGAACGGCGCACCGAGCTCTGCATAACGATCGGCGTGGCGATTCGCGCTGATCAGCGTCTCGTCGACCTGCGGCGAGAGCCGGCGCAGCACGTGCAGCGCGAGCGGCGTACCGTCGAGCAGTTGCAGGCCCTTGTCGACGCCGTCCATGCGCGTGGCGCGCCCGCCTGCGAGCAGCAGGCCGGCGATCGAGGGAGAGGCGGAAACGGGCATCGTGCGAAGGCGGAAAGGGCGGCGTGCGTCAGCCGCCGATATACGACATTTCGACGCGCTTGCCGGCGCCGTCGGGCGCGGGTTCGGCCGACGCGCTGCCGCGCAGTTGCGAATAGCGGTCGGTGCGCGCCTGCCAGATGCGGGCGATCGCGGTCGCGATCTCGGCGTCGCTTGCGCCGCCGCGCACGAGCGCGCGCAGGTCGTGGCCCGTCGACGCGAACAGGCACAGGTACAGCTTGCCTTCGGTCGACAGCCGCGCGCGCGTACAGTCGCCGCAGAAGGCCTGCGTGACGCTCGAGATCACGCCGATCTCGCCGCTGCCGTCCGCATAACCCCAGCGTTGCGCGGTTTCGGCCGCCGTGTGCGCGTCGAGCGGCACGAGCGGGAAATGTTCGGCGATCCGCGCAACGACGTCCGCCGACGGCAGCACCTCGGTCATGTTCCAGCCGTTCGAGGTGCCGACGTCCATGTATTCGATGAAGCGCAGGATCACGCCGGTGCCGCGGAAACGCTCGGCCATCGGCAGGATCTCGCCGTCGTTGGTACCGCGCTTCACGACCATGTTGACCTTGACCGGCGCGAGGCCGGCGGCCTGGGCCGCGAAGATGCCGTCGAGCACGTCGGCGCTCGCGAACTCGGCGTCGTTCATGCGCTTGAACAGCGTATCGTCGAGCGCGTCGAGGCTGACCGTCACGCGTGTGAGCCCGGCGTCCTTCAGCGCGCGCGCCTTGCGCGCGAGCAGCGAGCCGTTGGTCGTCAGCGTCAGGTCGAGCGGGCGGCCGTCATGCGTTGTCAGGCGCGCGAGGCGCTCGATCAGGAATTCGAGATTCTTGCGCAGCAGCGGCTCGCCGCCCGTGATGCGGATCTTCTCGACGCCGTGTGCGACAAAGAGTCGCGCCACGCGTTCGATTTCCTCGTGCGTGAGCAGCGCGCTGTGCGGCAGGAACGCGTAGTCCTTGTCGAACACCGCGCGCGGCATGCAGTACACGCAGCGAAAGTTGCAGCGGTCCGTCACCGAGATGCGCAGGTCGCGCAGCGGCCTGGCGAACGTGTCGGCCAGCGTGCCGTCGGGGGCATGCGCGACGCGGAGACGTCCGGCATCCCGCTGACGTCGGCGAGAGGAATGATGCGTCGGGACATGTTGAAAGAAGTGCGAGCCAGACTTGTATTTTAGCCGCAAGCGGCCGCCCGGGTCCGGTGGGCGGAAACCCGCAGCATGGACGTGAAAAAGCCCGCCGGAGGCGGGCTTTTCCTGGTCGGGCGATGCGCCGGTCAGTGGTGCGTCGTTTCGACCTGCTGCATCGGGGCCGTATCGACCGGCGGCAGCGCCTTGCGCTCGCGCGGCACGCGGGCCGGACGCGGGAGGCGCGATGCGGCTTCCTGCGCAGCGGCGAACTTGTCGGCGTCCGTGTTCACCCAGACGAGACCGGCCTGCTCCAGCACGACATCCAGGCTCGCCGAAGCGGGCGAGGCTGCCGGTTGCGCGGGGGCAGGAGCCGGTGCCGGTGCTGCAACGGCCTCGACCGGTGCCGCTTCGACATGCGCCGGCTCGACAGCCACCGGAGCGGCTTCGGTCGTCACGACCGGTGCGGCCTGCTCGACGGGCGCGGACTGCGGCGCCTCGACAGCGGCCGGCGCCGCTGCCGGTACCGCAGGCACTTCGAACGCGTCGGTCGGCGAAACCGCGACCGGAGCCGGACCGGCTTCCATGTCGACGGCCGGTGCGACCGGTGCCGGTTCTGCAGCCGCCTCGACGGCGACCGCGGGCTCGACCGGAGCGGCCGGAGCCGCCGGAGCCGCTTCGACGTGTGCCGGTGCCGACTGAGCTTCGACAGCGGCCGGCGCAGCATGCTGCTCGACCGCTGCTTCGACGACGACGGCGCCTGCCACGGCCGCGACGACTGCCGGTGCGGCCGTGTGGGCCGGTTCGGCAGCGGCCGGTGCTTCCGGCGTCACGGTTTGCGCTGAGGCTTCGCCATTCGGGCCTTGCTCGGCCTGGTCGACGACTGCGCCGTCTTCGTCGCGCTCGCGACGACCGCCGCGGCGGCCGCGACGGCGGCGGCGACGTTCCTCGCCGTCACGCGCGCCGGCTTCCGCATCGGCTGCCAGCTCGGCGCCGGGCAGGGCCTCTGCAACGGCCTTGTCGGTTTCCGCTTCCGGATGGTTTTCGCCACGGGTGACGGTCTCGAGCGTGGCCGCATGCTGGGTCGGCTTGCGGCGTTCGCCGCGCTCGCGACGCTCGCCGCGTTCCTGGCGCTCGCCACGACCTGCTGCGTCGACGCCTTCCGGCTGCTCGGCACGCTCGCGCGGTTCGCGGTTCTCGCGCGGTTCACGCGGCTCACGGCTTTCACGCGGCTCGCGCGGTTCGCGACCTTCGCGCTGGCCACGGCCCTCGCGACCTTCGCGGCCCTCACGACCTTCGCGGCCCTCACGACCTTCGCGGATTTCGCGACCTTCACGCGGCTCGCGGCCTTCACGCGGTTCGCGCGCTTCCTTGCCTTCGCGCTCCAGGCGTTGCGGCTGACCACGGCCTGCTGCTGCCTGGTCGCGCCCGCCTTGCGCCTGCTGGGCGCCGCCGCGACGGTTGCGGTTGCGATCGCCGCCGCGCTGCTCGGTCTTCTCGGTACGCTCGCGAGCCGGGCGGGCCGCCTGTTCCTTCGCCGGTGCCGGAGCAACCGGTGCGGGCGCTGGAGCCGGCGACATGCCGAACAGGCCCTTCAGCCAGCCGATGAAACCGCCGCTTGCCGCGGCGACAGGTGCGGGGGCCGGAACGGGCTCGACCGGGCGCTGCGGCGCCGGGCTCGGGGCCGGGCGCTCGGGCGTGATGCCCTTGACCGCGGCTTCCTGCTTCGGCTTCACTTCTGCCGTGCGCTTGCTGTAGCCGGTTTCCGACTCGAGTTCGCGGGCAGCTTCCTCGGCCATCTTCCAGGACGCGCGCGGATCGTCGAGGCGCGCGTCGTCGTGGCGCAGGCGCTCGAGCTTGTAGTGCGGCGTATCGAGGTGCTTGTTCGGGATCAGCACGATGCCGACCTTGAAGCGCGACTCGATCTTGTTGATTTCCTGACGCTTTTCGTTGAGCAGGAAGGCGGTCACCTCGACCGGCACCTGGCAGTGGATCGCCGCGGTGTTTTCCTTCATCGCTTCTTCCTGAATGATCCGCAGGACCTGCAGCGCGGACGATTCGGTATCGCGGATGTGGCCGGTGCCGTTACAGCGCGGGCAGGTCACGTGGCTGCCTTCCGACAGGGCCGGGCGCAGGCGCTGGCGCGACAGCTCCATCAGGCCGAAGCGGGAGATCTTGCCCATCTGCACGCGTGCGCGGTCATGCTTGAGCGCGTCTTTCAGGCGCTGCTCGACTTCGCGCTGGCTCTTCGCCGATTCCATGTCGATGAAATCGATCACGATCAGGCCGCCGAGGTCGCGCAGGCGGAGCTGGCGGGCGACTTCGTCGGCCGCTTCGAGGTTCGTGCGGGTCGCCGTTTCCTCGATGTCCGCGCCCTTGGTCGCGCGCGCCGAGTTCACGTCGATCGCGACGAGCGCTTCGGTATGGTCGATCACGATTGCGCCGCCGGACGGCAGCGGCACCGTGCGCGAGTACGCCGTTTCGATCTGGTGCTCGATCTGGAAGCGGGAGAACAGCGGCACGTCGTCGTGGTAGCGCTTCACCTTCGACACGTTGTCCGGCATCACGATGTCCATGAACGCACGGGCCTGATCGTGGATCTCGGTCGTGTCGATCAGGATTTCGCCGATATCGGGCTGGAAATAGTCCCGGATCGCGCGGATCACGAGGCTCGATTCCAGGTAGATCAGCATCGGCTGGCCGGAGTTGCCGCTTTGCGACGCCGCTTCGATCGCGCGCCACAGTTGCAGCAGGTAGTTCAGGTCCCACTGCAGTTCCTCGGCACTGCGGCCGATGCCCGCGGTGCGGGCGATCATGCTCATGCCGTCCGGAATCTGCAGTTGCGACATCGTTTCGCGCAGTTCCTGGCGCTCGTCGCCCTCGATCCGGCGCGATACACCGCCGCCGCGCGGATTGTTCGGCATCAGCACCAGGTAGCGGCCGGCGAGCGAGATGAAGGTCGTGAGGGCAGCGCCCTTGTTGCCACGCTCTTCCTTCTCGACCTGGACGATCAGCTCCTGGCCTTCGCGCAGGGCATCCTGGATGCGCGCGGAGCGCATGTCGATGCCTTCCTTGAAGTACTGGCGGGCGACTTCCTTGAACGGCAGGAAGCCGTGGCGATCTTCGCCGTAGTTGACGAAGCACGCTTCGAGCGACGGCTCGATGCGGGTGACGACACCTTTGTAGATATTGCCTTTGCGCTGTTCGCGCCCGGCTGTCTCGATGTCGATGTCGATGAGCTTTTGCCCATCGACGATGGCGACGCGCAGCTCCTCCTGCTGCGTCGCATTGAACAGCAT
>Ga0207695_10008813_pt1 | contig 12566 bp, 4 predicted proteins | sample KBSC54metaG_FD_184354 | JGI IMG/M metagenome (GOLD analysis project Ga0207695, IMG submission 184354) | Corn rhizosphere microbial communities from Kellogg Biological Station, Michigan, USA - KBS C5-4 metaG (SPAdes) (version 2) | ecosystem: Host-associated > Plants > Roots > Rhizosphere > Soil...
CACCGTCAAGGTCAAGGCCGAGATCGCGAACGACGACGAAAGCCTGTTCCCGAACCAGTTCGTCAACGTGCACGTGTTGCTTGATGTAATGCGCGGCGCGACGATCATCCCGACCTCGGCCTTGCAGCGCGGCGCGAACGGTTTGTTCGTGTACGTCGTGCAGCCCGACAAGACCGTCGCCGTGCGCACCATCAAGAGCGGCCCGACCGAAGGCGAGCGCATGGCGGTGCTGAGTGGAATCACGCCGGGCGAAGTCGTGGTCACCGACGGTGCCGACAAGTTGCGCGAAGGCAGCAAGGTCGTTCTGCAAAGCGATGCGCCGAAACCGATCGCGGCTTCCTCCGACGCAAACGCATCCGGTTCGACCGATGCGAGCGGCGCGAAGCCGTGGCAAGGCCATGGTGGACACGGGCACTGGAATGGCCAGCATCGGCACGGCGGAAATCCGAATGCATCCGGCGCGAGCGGGCCGTCCGACGGCGCGTCCAGCGGTCAGTAACGGATGAATCCGTCGCGCCCTTTCATCCAGCGGCCGGTCGCGACCTCGCTGTTGATGGCGGCGATTTTGCTGGTCGGCATCCTCGCCTACCGATTCCTGCCGTTGTCGGCGTTGCCGGAAGTCGATTACCCGACGATCCAGATCACCACGCTCTACCCGGGAGCCAGTCCCGATGTCATGACCTCGTCGGTGACCGCACCGCTCGAGCGCCAGTTCGGGCAGATGCCGGGCTTGAACCAGATGTCGTCGACGAGTTCGGCCGGCGCTTCGGTGGTGACGCTGCAGTTCTCGCTCGATCTCTCGCTCGATGTCGCCGAACAGGAAGTGCAGGCCGCGATCAACGCGTCGGGCACGTCGCTGCCGGCCGATCTTCCGCAGCCGCCGATCTACAGCAAGGTCAATCCGGCCGATGCGCCGATCCTCACGCTCGCGCTGACATCGAAGACGATTCCGTTGACGCAGGTCGAGGATCTCGCCGACACGCGCCTCGCGCAGAAGATTTCCCAGCTCACCGGCGTCGGCCTCGTCACCTTGTCGGGCGGACAACGCCCGGCGGTGCGCGTGCAGGCGAACCCGACCGCGCTCGCTGCCTACGGCATGAGCCTGGAAGATTTGCGCAGCGCGATCGGCAGTGCGAACGTCAACACCGCAAAGGGCAGTTTCGACGGCCCGACGCGCTCGTACACGATCGACGCGAACGACCAGCTCAAGTCCGCCGCGGAATACAAGGGCATCATCATCGCGTACCGGAATGGCGGGCCGGTGCACCTGTCGGACGTTGCCGACATCGTCGATGGCGCCGAGAACAACAAGCTCGCCGCGTGGAAGGACACCACGCCCGCGGTGATCATGAACATCCAGCGCCAGCCCGGCGCGAACGTGATCGACGTCGTCGATCGCATCAAGCAGTTGTTGCCGACGCTCACGCAATCGATGCCCGGCGGCGTCGATGTCGCGGTGCTCACCGATCGCACCGTCACCGTGCGCGCATCGGTGCACGACGTGCAATTCGAATTGTTCCTCGCCGTCGTCCTCGTCGTGCTGGTGATCTTCCTGTTCCTGCGCAACATCCCGGCGACGATCATCCCGAGTTTCTCGGTGCCGCTGTCGATCGTCGGCACCTTCGCCGTGATGTATCTGTGCGGCTTCAGCCTTAACAACCTGACGATGATGGCGCTGACCATCTCGACCGGCTTCGTCGTCGACGACGCGATCGTGATGATCGAGAATATCTCGCGCTATCTCGAGGAAGGCGACGCACCGCTCGAAGCCGCATTGAAGGGATCGAAACAGATCGGCTTCACGATCATTTCGCTGACGATCTCGTTGCTCGCGGTGCTGATCCCGCTGCTGTTCATGGGCGACGTGGTTGGGCGCTTGTTCCGGGAATTCGCGATCACGCTCGCGGTGACCATCGTGATTTCGGCAATCGTCTCGCTCACCCTCGTGCCGATGCTGTGCGCGAAAATCCTCAAGCACGTGCAGCCGGAAAAAGAGAGCCGCTTCGCCCGGCGCAGCCACGCGTTCATCGATCGCGTGATCGGCGTGTACGGACGCTGGCTGGACTGGGTGCTGGATCGCCAGGGCGCGACATTGATCGTCGCGATCGCAACGCTCGCGCTGACGATCGTCCTGTACATCGTGATCCCGAAGGGATTCTTCCCGGTGCAGGACACCGGCGTGATCCAGGGCATTTCCGAAGCATCGCAATCGATTTCGTTCGCGGCGATGTCCGAACGCCAGAACGCACTCGGCGCGTTGATCCTCAAGGACCCCGCGGTGGATAGCTTGTCGTCGTTCATCGGCGTCGACGGCACCAACACCACGCTCAACAGCGGGCGCTTCCTGATCAACCTCAAGCCGCACGGTTCGCGCGACGGCGCCGAAACGGTGATCCGCCGATTGCAGGACGATACCGCGAAGATGTCCGGCATCACCCTGTACCTGCAGTCGGTGCAGGATTTGACGATCGAAGATCGCGTCAGCCGCACGCAATACCAGTTCACCCTCGAATCGCCGAACCTCGACGATTTGAATGCGTGGGTACCGAAACTGCTCGACAAGCTCAACCAACAGCCGCAGCTCGCCGATGTCGCGAGCGACCTGCAATCGCAGGGCTTGCAGGCGTACCTGAGCATCGATCGCGACACCGCGGGCCGCCTCGGCATCACCCCGGCGGCGATCGACAGCGTGCTCTACGATGCGTTCGGCCAGCGATTGATCTCGACGATCTTCACCGAGGCGAACCAGTACCGCGTCGTGCTCGAAGTCGCGCCGAATTTCCAGAAAGGCCCGAAGTCGCTGAGCCGCATCTACATTCCCGGACTCAGCAACGCGAACAGCGTCGCGCAGACGCCGCAAGGTTCGGTGTCGTCGCCCGGTGGCGCGCAATCGGCGGGCGGCACGCCGCAGGGCGCAACGCCCGGAGTAACCTCAGGAACGACGCAGGCGCCAGCATCGAATGGCCAGGTGCCGCTTTCCAGCGTGACCACGCTCAGCGAACGCGCGACGCCGTTGCTGATCAACCACCTCGGCCAGTTCCCGTCGACGACCGTGTCGTTCAACCTCGCGCCGGGTGCCTCGCTCGGTTCCGCGGTCGATGCGATCAAGCAGGCGGAGACCGACATCGGCATGCCGGCGAGCATCGACACCGCGTTCCAGGGCGCGGCGCTCGCTTTCCAGGCGTCGCTGACCAACACGATCCTGCTGATCCTCGCCGCGATCGTGACGATGTACATCGTGCTCGGCGTGCTCTACGAAAGTTACATCCATCCGATCACGATCCTGTCGACACTGCCGTCGGCCGGCGTCGGCGCGTTGCTCGCGTTGATGCTTGCGGGCGACGACCTTGGCATCGTCGCGATCATCGGCATCATCCTGCTGATCGGCATCGTCAAGAAGAACGCGATCATGATGGTCGACTTCGCGCTCGACGCGGAGCGCGAACAGGGCATGGCGCCGCGCGAGGCGATCTACCAGGCCTGCCTGCTGCGCTTCCGGCCGATCCTGATGACCACGCTCGCCGCATTGTTCGGCGCGCTGCCATTGATGCTTGGCTGGGGCGTGGGCTCGGAGCTGCGCCATCCGCTCGGCATCACCATCGTCGGCGGCATGATCGTGAGCCAGATGCTGACGTTGTTCACCACGCCGGTGATTTATCTCGTGTTCGATCGGCTCGCGCGTCGCGTCAAGGGAAATCGCGGCGACGACGAACCCGATGCCGACAAGCACGCGCTGCATCCGGAGACATCGCCGTCGTGAGCCTGAAATCCGCGAGCCCGAAGTTACCGAGCTCGGGGTTTTCGAGCTTGTCGGCACCTTTCATCCGGCGACCGATCGCGACGACGTTGCTGACGTTCGGCGTCGCGCTCGCGGGCATGGTCGCGTTCGGATTGTTGCCGGTATCGCCATTGCCGCAGGTCGACGTGCCGACGATATCGGTTTCGGCATCGTTCCCCGGCGCTAGTTCGGAGACGATGTCGACGTCGGTCGCGACGCCGCTCGAACGCCAGCTCGGCCGCATCGCCGGCGTCACCGAGATGACTTCGTCGAGTTCGGCGGGTTCGACGCGCGTCACCCTGCAATTCGACATGAGCCGCGACATCGACGGTGCCGCGCGCGACGTGCAAGCCGCGATCAACGCATCGCGCGCGCAATTGCCGAGCGGCATGCCGGGTAATCCGAGTTACCGCAAGGCGAATCCTTCCGACCAGCCGATCCTCGTGTTGACGCTGACGTCGAAAACGCTGAGTCGCGGGCAGGTTTACGACGCCGCATCGACGATCGTCGCGCAGAAGATCGCGCAGGTCGAAGGCGTCGGCCAGGTCACGGTCAGCGGCAGTTCGCTGCCTGCGGTGCGCGTCGAACTCAACCTCACCGCGCTCAACAAGTACGGCATCGCGCTCGATACGGTGCGCACCGCATTGCAGAACGCGAACGCGAATCGACCGAAAGGTTTCGTCGAACTCGACGACAAGCATTGGCAAATTTATACCGATGACCAGGCGCGCGAAGCGAGCCAGTACCGCGACCTGATCGTGGCGATGCGCAACGGTTCACCGGTGCGCTTGTCGGATGTTGCAGACGTCGTCGATTCGGTCGAGGACATCCACAACCAGGGCCTCGCGAACGGCGAACCGGCGATCCTGATCCAGATACTCAAGCAACCGAACGCGAACATCCTCGACACCTGCGATCGCGTCCTCGCGCTCGTGCCGCATTTGCAGGCATCGATCCCGGCCGACATCCAGATCAAGACCGCGATCGAGCGCACCAGTACCATCCGCGCGTCGCTGCACGATGTCGAACGCACGCTGATCATGGCGATCCTGCTGGTGATCCTCGTCGTCTTCGTGTTCCTGCGCAGTTGGCGCGCCACGCTGATTCCCGCGGTTGCGGTGCCGGTGTCGCTGATCGGCACGTTCGCGGTGATGTACCTGTGCGGCTTCAGCCTCGACAATCTGTCGTTGATGGCGCTGACGGTCGCGACCGGGTTTGTTGTCGATGACGCGGTTGTCGTGCTGGAAAACATATCGCGGCACATCGAATCCGGCATGACGCGCATGCAGGCGGTGCTGCAAGGCGCGCGCGAAGTCGGCTTTACCGTGCTGGCGATGAGCCTGTCCTTGATCGCGGTGTTCCTGCCGATCCTTCTGATGGGCGGCATCGTCGGGCGTTACCTGCGCGTGTTCTCGATCACCTTGTCGGTGGCGATCCTGATCTCGCTGGTGATCTCGCTGACGACCACGCCGATGATGTGCGCGCGCTTGCTGCGCCACGATCCCGAACGCAAGCAGGGTAAATTCTTCCAGTTCACTGAGCGCGCATTCAACAAGATGCTGCGCACCTACGAACGCACGCTCAAGTGGGCGCTCGCGGCACCGGCGCTGATGATGTTCATCCTGCTGGTGACAGTGTGCCTCAACGTGTTCCTTTACGTCGAGGTGCCGAAGGGTTTCTTCCCGTCGGAAGATACCGGCCGCCTGATCGGCGGCGTGCAGGCCGACCAAAGCATTTCGTTCCAGGCGATGTCGACCAAGATGGTCGCGCTGATGAAGATCGTGAAATCCGATCCGGCGATCGATACCGTGGTTGGCTTCACCGGCGGTGGCCGCAGCAACGGCGGTTTCATGTTCGCCTCGCTCAAGCCGCTCGCCGAGCGCGGCATTTCCACCGACGGCGTGATCGCACGCTTGCGCCCGAAACTCGCCAAGGTGTCCGGCGCAAGCCTGTTCCTGCAAGGCGCGCAGGACATCCGCACCGGTGGCCGGCAGAGCAATGCGACCTACCAGTACACGTTGATGAGCGACAGCCTTTCCGACCTGCGCGCGTGGGGGCCGAAGATCACCAATGCGATGAAGGAAGTGCCGGAACTCGCCGACGTCAACAGCGACCAGCAGGACAAGGGCCTTGAAACCGCGCTCACGTTCGATCGCGGCAGCATGGCGCGGCTCGGCATCACCACCTCGCAGGTCGACAGCACCTTGAACGATGCGTTCGGCCAGCGCCAGGTGTCGACGATCTACAACGCGCTGAACCAGTACCACGTGGTCATGGAAGTCGCGCCGCAATTCCTGCAGAACCCGGAAACGCTCAAGGACATCTACATCCAGAACAAATCCGGGCAGATGGTGCCGCTGTCGGCATTCGCGACATACGGCCCGGGTTCTGCGCCGTTGTCGGTCAACCACCAGGGCCAGTTCGTCGCGAGCACTGTGTCGTTCAATCTTGCCGATGGCATCAGTCTCGGGCAGGCATCGGATGCGATCACGCAGGCAATGGCGCGCGTCGGTGCGCCGGCATCGATCCACGGCAGTTTCGCCGGCACCGCGCAGACGTTCCAGGATTCCTCCAACAGCCAGCCGTGGCTGATCCTGGCCGCGTTGCTCGTCGTCTATATCGTGCTCGGCGTGCTCTACGAAAGTTACATCCATCCGATCACGATCCTGTCCACGCTGCCGTCGGCCGGCGTTGGCGCACTGATGGCGTTGCTCGTGTTCCACATGCAGTTCACGATTATTGCGTTGATCGGCGTTATTTTGCTGATCGGCATCGTCAAGAAGAACGCGATCATGATGATCGACTTCGCGCTTGATGCCGAACGCAACCGTGGGCTTGATTCGCGCGACGCGATTTTCGAGGCCTGCATGCTGCGCTTCCGCCCGATCATGATGACGACGATGGCGGCGATGCTCGGCGCGGTGCCGCTCGCGATCGGATTCGGCGAAGGCAGCGAGATGCGCCGCCCGCTCGGCGTGTCGATCGTCGGCGGATTGCTGGTCAGCCAGTTGCTGACGCTGTACACGACGCCGGTGGTGTATCTGTATCTCGATCGCTTCCGCCTGTGGTGCAAACGACAGTGGGCGCGCATACACCCCGATCCCACGAGTGCAACGCCGCAGGTTGCGACATGAGGCCGGCAATCATGGAAACGAACATGCAAATGATGCGAACCGGATCGACCATGGCAGAACGCCGCAACATCGCGATCGCGATCGCGATCGCGTGCGCATTGCTCGGCGCCTGCGCGGTCGGGCCGAACTATACGAAGCCTGCCGTCGAGGTGCCTGCGGCGTACAAGGAAAATGCCTCACAACCGATCGCGAACGCACACACATCCGATTGGAAGCCCGCGCAGCCGGCCGACGCGATCAAGCGCGGCGCATGGTGGGAAGTGTTTGGCGATCCGGTGTTGAACCAGTTCGAGCAACAGGTCGATGTCTCGAATCAATCGCTCGCGCAGGCCGAGGCGCAATACCGGCAGTCGCGCGCGCTGGTCAGCGGCGCACGCGCAGCATATTTTCCGACGGTCGGCATCAGCGCATCGGCGACGCGTTCGGGCAATTACGCGAATACCACTGGCGCCGCCTCGACTGGTTCATCGCATCCATCCGATTCGTATTCGTTGCCGCTCAGCGCGAGTTGGGAACCGGATCTGTGGGGCAAGGTGCGGCGGACCGTCGAAGCCAACGTCGCGAACGCGCAGGCGAGCGCGGCGACGCTCGAATCCACGCGCCTGAGCCTGCAGGCCGAGCTCGCGCAGGATTATTTCCAGTTGCGCATCACCGACGAACAGAAGCGTCTGCTCGACGACACCGTCAAGGGCTACCAGCGTTCGCTGCAACTCACCCAGAACCAGTACAACGTCGGCGTCGCCGCGCGCGCCGACGTCGTCGCTGCCGAAGCGCAACTGAAATCCGCGCAGGCGCAGGCGATCGACCTCGGCATCGCGCGCGCGCAACTCGAACACGCGATCGCATTGCTGGTCGGCAAGGCGCCGGCGGATGTGTCGATCACGGTGCAACCGTTGGCGATCAAGCCGCCGCAGATTCCAGTCGGCCTTCCATCGGAATTGCTGGAACGCCGTCCCGATGTCGCCGAAGCCGAACGCCAGGCCGCAGCCGCGAACGCGCAGATCGGCATCGCCAAGGCCGCGTATTTCCCAAGCCTCACGTTGTCGGCGACCGGCGGTTACCAGAGTTCCAGTTTTGCGAACTGGTTGACGGCGCCGAGCCGTTTCTGGTCGCTCGGCCCGCAACTCGCCGCGACCCTGTTCGATGGCGGCGCTCGCCGCGCGCAAACCGCGCAGGCGCGCGCCGGCTACGATGCGGCGGTCGCGAATTATCGCGAGGTCTCGCTCGCCGCATTGCAGAACGTCGAGGACAACCTTGCCGCGCTGCGCATCCTCGAACACGAAGCGGCAGCGCAGGCCGACGCGACGAAATCCGCGGAACAATCGTTGACCATCGCGACCAATCAATATCGCGCCGGCATCGTGAGCTACCTCAACGTCATCAGCGCGCAGGCGACTGCATACAGTGCCGAGCGCGGCACCATCACGATCCTCGGCACGCGCTTGAACGACAGCGTTGCGCTGATCAAGGCGCTCGGCGGCGGATGGGAAGCCGGCGACCTGCCGGTTGCGCGCGACATCAACCTGCACGATCCAGCGCCGACCAACGCACACTGATCGCCAAGAGTGCCGCGCCTGCGAAGAATCGATCGGGCATAGGCCGAACGGCACTTGCCGGGCGCTGCCTCGCTCCTGATCCTGCGCATTCGCCGGTTTGGCCAATTCATTCCACGGGGTCGTGCATGCGTCGCATTCTTGTGTCAGCCATCGTCCTAGCGCTCGCGGGAGTTTCCTCGACTCTTGTCGTGCATGCAGACCCGCAGCCCACAGCCATCGCCGGACAAACGACGACGCAATTGCCACGTAACGTGCGGCCGATCGAATACTTCGTGACGATCACGCCGGATGCCGCGAATCTGCGATTCCATGGCGATGTGTCGATCGTCCTGGACGTGCTGCAACCTACCAAGGCCATCACCCTCAACGCGATCGACATGGATTTCTTGAAGGTCGAACTACAGCCGGGTGGAACCAGGGTGTATCCGGTCGGTGGCAAGCCCAAGGTGCAACTCGATGCCGAAGCGCAGACGGCCACTTTCATGTTTGAACAGACCATCGCGCCGGGTTCCTACCGGCTGGTGATGGAGTACACCGGCAAGATCGGCACCCAGGCCAACGGCCTGTTCGCGATCGACTACGACACCAGGGCCGGCAAGAAGCGCGCGCTGTACACGCAGTTCGAGAACTCCGACGCACGCCGTTTCATTCCTTGCTGGGACGAGCCCGCGTACAAGGCGCTTTTCGACCTGACCGTGTTCGTGCCCGACTCGCAGATGGCGATCAGCAACATGCCGGTCGTGCAGCGCGAAAAAATGGATGGCGGACTCGCGCGCGTGCGCTTCGCGCAGTCGCCGAAGATGTCGACGTACCTGCTGTTCTTCGGCCTCGGCGATTTCGACCGCGCGACGACCAAGCTCGGCAACACTGAAATCGGCGTGGTCACCCAGAAAGGCTCGTCATCGCAGGCTGCATTCGCGCTGGATTCCGCGCGCGACATCCTGCGCGAGTACAACGATTATTTCGGCACGCCGTATCCGCTGCCCAAGCTCGACAACATCGCATCGCCGGGCTCCAGCCAGTTCTTCAGCGCGATGGAAAACTGGGGTGCGATCTACACCTTCGAGTACTCGTTGCTGCTCGATCCGGCGATCTCGACGCAGGCCGACAAGCAACGCGTGTTCGACGACGCAGCGCACGAGATGGCGCACCAATGGTTCGGCGACTTGGTGACGATGAGCTGGTGGGACGATCTCTGGCTCAACGAAGGCTTCGCCTCATGGATGCAGGGCCGCACCACCGAGAAGCTGCATCCGGAATGGAACAGCGCGCTATCGGCGGTGAACGTGCGCGAGCGCGCGATGTCGCGCGATGCGATCGTCACTACGCATCCGGTCGTGCAGCACATCGAGACGGTCGAGCAAGCCAACCAGGCGTTCGATTCGATCACCTATTCGAAGGGCGAGTCGGTGATCCGCATGCTCGAAGGCTATGTTGGCGCGGATGCATGGCGCGCCGGCGTGCGCCGCTACATCAAGGCGCATGCGCACAGCAACACGGTGTCGGACGATCTGTGGCGCGAAGTCGAAGCCGCCGCCGGCAAGCCGATCATGCAGATCGCGCACGAGTTCACCTTGCAGCCGGGCGTGCCGCTGATCCGCGTCGCATCGGCGACGTGCAGCAATGGCACGACGACGTTGAAACTCGAACAAGGCGAGTTCACCAAGGATCGCCCCGACAAGACGCCGCTGTCGTGGCACGTGCCCGTGATCGCACAGGTCGTTGGCAACAGCCAGACCGCACGCACGCTGGTGACCGATGGCAGGGCCACATTCGACGTCCCGGGCTGCGGCGTAGTCGTCGTCAACGCGGGGCAGAGCGGCTATTACCGCACGCTGTATTCGCCGCAGCAATTCGCGGTGCTCAAGTCCGATTTCGCCAAGCTCGCACCGATCGACCAGCTCGGCGTCATGAACGATGTGTGGGCGCTGGGCATGGCGGGGCTGCAGCCGGCGTCGGATTACCTCGATCTCGCGCAGGCGACGCCGGCCGATGCCGATCCGCAGATATGGGGAGACATTGCCGCATCGTTCGACGCACTCAACAGTTACTACGACGGCGATTCGGCGCGTCAGTCCGCGCTACGCGCTTTCGCGATCGCGCGGCTCACGCCAGTGTTCGAACGGATCGGTTGGCTTGCGAAGAAAGGCGAGCCCGATCCAGTGAAGAACCTGCGCAACGAATTGATCGATACGCTCAGCGCACTCGACGATCCAAAGGTGATCGCCGAAGCGCGTCGTCGCCATGCGGCGCAATCGTCCGATCCGTCCGCAGTGCCGGCGGCGCTGCGCAAGACGATCCTCCGCGTGGTCGCACGGCATGCCGATGCCGCGACATGGGATCAGTTGCATGCGGCCGCGCTCGCGGAAAAGACGCCGCTGATCAAGGACGATCTGTACGAATATCTTTCCACGACCGAGGACGCGACGCTCGCGCAACGCGCGCTCGACTTGTCGCTGACCGACGAACCCGGCGCGACCAACAGCTCTGCAATGATCGCGAATGTCTCGGACCTGCATCCGGAACTCGCCTTCGATTTCGCCGTCGCCCACAAGGCGCAGGTTGATGCGAAGGTCGATTCGACTTCGCGCAGCCGCTATTACCCGGGGCTGGCCGGACAGTCGCATGATCCGGCGATGATCGCCAAGGTCAAGGCGTTCGCCGAGGCGTACATCGCCGTTGGTTCGCGGCGTGCCGCCGATACGGCCGTGTCCAACATCACTTACCGCATCATGATTCGCAACGAGCGCCTGCCCGCGATCGATGCATGGCTCAAGCACAACATGCGCTGACGCAACATGCGTTGAGCCGCGTCAGCGTGCGAAGAACGCCTCCGCGTCCTTCGCGCGCGCGGGCCTTCCGAGATAGTAGCCCTGCAATTCATCGCAGCCGATCCCGGTGAGGAACACGGCTTGCGCTTCGGTCTCGACGCCTTCGGCCGCGACCACCATGCGCAACTGGTGCGCCATCGCGACGATCGTGCGCGCGATGGTCGCATCGTCGGTATCGTCGGGAAGGCCGCGCACGAAACTCTGGTCGATCTTGAGCTTGTCGATCGGGAATTGCTTGAGGTAGGCAAGGCTCGAATAGCCGGTGCCGAAATCGTCGAGCGCGAGTTTCGTGCCCAGCGCCTTGATCTCGGCCAGGGTGCCTTGCACGCGAATGACGTTTTCCATCAACGAGCTTTCGGTGAGCTCCAGGCTCAGCGCTTCGCCGGGCACGCCGTGGCGCCGCAACGCATCGCGCACCTGGGCGACCAGGCCCGGGCGCTGCAATTGCTGCGCGGAGACGTTCACCGCGATGTTGAATCCGCGATGGCCGCGATCCATCCACGCGCGCATCTGCCGGCAGGCTTCGTTGATGACCCATCCGCCGATTTCCGGCATCAGTCCCAGCGCCTCGGCGATCGGGATGAAGCGCGCGGGAGAGACCCGTCCGAGCTCCGGGTTGCTCCAGCGCAGCAAGGCTTCGAACCCGGTCAACGCGCGACTGCCCGCGCTGTGGTGCGGCTGGTAATACAGCTCCAGCTCGCCGCGCACGATCGCTCCGCGCAAGTGGCTGCCGAGGGCGAGGCGATCCTCGATGTCCTGCATTTCGCCGATGGAAAACTCGCAGATGCCGTCGCGGCCCTGCCGTTTCGCGCGGGTCATCGCGGCTTCCGCGCGGCGCAATAATTCCTTCGGGCTGTGTCCGTGGTCGGGCGAATGGCTGATGCCGATGCTCGCGGTCAGCAACAGGCGGTAGCCGCTGCGCTCGATCGGTTGCGCGACTGCACTGCGCAGGCGTTCGGCAAGCGCTAGTGCGGACGCCTGGTCGATGTACGCCGCAGCGATCACGAATTCGTCGCCGGCGAAATGCGCGATCTGCCCTGCCGCGCCGAGCGTCGCATGCAGGCGTTCGGCCATCACCTGCAACACTTCGTCGCCGATCTCGTGGCCCATCGATTCGTTGATGACCTGGAAACGGTCGAGGCCGATGAAGAACAGCCACACGGATGCCGATGCTTCCGCAAGCAGGGTCGCCAGCGTGCGTTCGAACACGATGTGGTGCGGCAGGTTGGTAACGGCGTCGTGGCTCGACGCGTGCGCGAGTTCGGCC
>Ga0207695_10008816_pt1 | contig 12561 bp, 8 predicted proteins | sample KBSC54metaG_FD_184354 | JGI IMG/M metagenome (GOLD analysis project Ga0207695, IMG submission 184354) | Corn rhizosphere microbial communities from Kellogg Biological Station, Michigan, USA - KBS C5-4 metaG (SPAdes) (version 2) | ecosystem: Host-associated > Plants > Roots > Rhizosphere > Soil...
ATCGTGCTGGGCGGTGACGAGCGACACGCGCGCATTCACCAAGGTCTGCTGCGCGGTCAGGACGTCGAAAGTCGTGCGCTGGCCGACGCGGGCCTCTTCGCGCACGCCGTTGAGCGCGATCTCGGCCGCCTGCACCTGCGCCTGCGTCGCCTCGATATTGGCCTTGGCCGCCTGAAGCTGGCCCCAGGCCTGCACCACGCTCTGCCGCACCTGGTCGCGCGTGACGTCGAGATTGAGCCGCTGCTGGCCCAGGGTCTCCTTGGCCTGGCGGATCAGCGAATATTCCCCGCCGCCCTGGTAGACCGGCACCGTCAGGGTGCCGAGCACCGAGGCGTTGTAGCTCTCCATGGTCGACAGCGCGCCGACGCCGAGGAAGTTCTTCTGCACGCTGCCCTGCACCGACAGATTCGGCAGCAAGGCGCCCTCGGCGACCTTCACCTGCCGCAGCGCCACGTCGACCGAATACTGAGCGGCGGCGACCGACGGATTGGAACCGATGCCGAGGGAGACCGAGGCCGGCAGCGTCCGCGGCGAGAAGCGGTCGACCGGCGTGCCCGGCGCCAGCTTGCCCGGGCTGATGCCGATCACCTGGCGATAGGTCGCCTGCGAGGCGGAGAAATTGGCTTCCGCGGTCAACACCTGCGAGCGGCCGGCGGCCAGGCTCGATTCGGCCTGGGCGACGTCGGTGCGGGTCACCTCGCCGACATTGAAACGATCGCGGGTCTGGCGAAGCTGCTCCTGCAACACCTCGACGTTGCGGCGCTGGAGATCGAGGATCGCCGTGTCACGCAACAGGTTCATATAGGCGGTGACGGCGTTGAGCAGCACCGTCTGCACGGTATTGGCAAGGGTCGCGCGCGCCGACAGCACCTGCGCCTCCGCCTGACGCGTGCGGTTGGCGGTCTGGAAGCCGTTGAACAGGGTCTGCGTCAGCGTCAGGCCGGTGGAGAACGGCGAGTTGTAGCCGCTCGACGTTGAATATTCGGATGGTTGGCCCGGCGCCGTGGCCAGCTTACTCGTGGTCGAGAGCGACTGCTCGCCGCCGGTCGCGGTGATCGACACTTTCGGGCGGTAGCCGGCGAGCGCCTGCGGCACATTCTCGTCGGTCGCGCGCACACCGGCGCGCTGCGCATTCAGGCTCGGGTTGTTCTGGTAAGCGAGCGCCAGCGCGCCTTCGAGCGTGTCGGCGCGGGCGGACCGCACCAGCATCATCGACGCCGCAGCAACGAGGAGGCATCCCGACAGGCAAAATTGACGAAAATGCGCGGGACGTGCGTGTTTTGCGCACAACGGAAACCAACTCCTCCGCGATTCCACCATCTGTCCCCCGAGCGGAATAAGCGGCCCCGAATCGTAATTTAATTTTGATCAAGCCGGCGCATCACCATTCTTACCGTGATTTCGCTTCCCTTTTCAACCGCCCAAAACCTCGAAACTCGCCTTCGGCGGCATCGACACAGCGGCCGCCGTTCCAGAGGCGCCGAACCGCCCCGGATACCATGAGGTCCGCGTAATGCCAGCGCTGCAAATCGCCATCCACCACGATCCGCGGCAGGGCTGTTAAATGTCGACGGTGCGCCGCGAATATGGCGCCATCGCGAGTCGTTACTGCTGTTTTGAAGCCGAGTTCGGCCGCAATCGCGAATTCCCGGGGCCCGGCCTCGGTCCGGTTGCCGAACGGGTAGGCGAAGTGTCGGCACCTGACTCCCGTCCTATCCTCGATCAACCGGGCGCAGGTCCGCATTTCGGCCTGTGCCTGCTCGCGAATCACCTGGCTCAGGGCAACATGGGTGAGGCCATGGCCGCCGAGAGCCACCAGTGGATCACGCGCCAGCGCCGCCAGCTCATCCCACCGCAGGCACAATTCCGCGGTGAGGGCCCGCAGGTCGATTCCGGCCCTCTGACCCAGCACGTTCACATAGTGTTCGATTCGCTTCGGGTCGGTCAGTCGCGCCCATTCTACGCACCAACTGAACACCGCATGCTTCTCGGCAATCGTCCCACACGACACGAGTTCGCCGCTGGCAGGCAAAGGCAGGCGGTCCGAGATCGCAATGACCCGTTCGAGGGCGCGCCACCACAGACAGCCGGTGCCATCGGCAAAGTCGGTCACGACAAAGATCGTAAACGGTACAGCATGCTCCTTGAGGACGGGGTACGCCCACTCAAAATTATCCCGATATCCGTCGTCGAAGGTCAGGCAAACGAATGGCTGGATGTCATTTTCGTCAGTCAGCCTGCGATGCGCTTCATTGAGAGAAATGAACTCGTAGCCCGCTCGTTTGAGCTCGATGACAAGCTTTTGCAGGAACGCCGGCTCGATTTCCAACTTGAAATTGGGCTGAAACGGCGCATCGCTGCCCGGACGCACGTGGTGCAGGCACAAGATGGCGCCCAGTCCGCCAAAGATCGGGTGCAGAATGGCATTCAAGCCCGAATAATAGATGAGATCGAGTAAAGCTCTGCGGCTTCTGCTCTTCATGATGAGTCACGGTCCCTATTTCGGTTGCGCCCCGGGGGTCGCATCTTCAAACCCGTGCTCCCTCCCACCACTGCTGCAGAATGCCGACGATGAATTTCGGATTTCCAAGCATGTAGCGCGAGCTCAGCCGTCGTGGCTCCTGGCACATCCGAAACAGCCACTCCAGTCGGCACCGCCTCACCCATACGGGAGCACGCATCACGCCGCCCGAAACGAAATCAAACAATGCGCCGACAGCAAACCCGAGCTTGCACCCGGTCTCGCCGAGATGTTCGGCCAGCCATATCTCCTGCCTCGGATTGCCCATCCCGACTAAAATGAGGTCCGCATCACTGTTCTTGATCTCATCGATAATCGCCGGTTCATCCGCCTCTCTGAAATACCCGCTACGATAGCCAACAATGGCATGTCGGGGATGCTCCGCCTGAAACACATCGGCCGCTCGCCGCACAACATCCGCATTCGAGCCAAGCAGATAAATCCGACTGCGATGACGGGTGGCCCGCAAATAGGCAGGGACGAAGTCGGTACCATTCAGATTCGCAGGGAATCGCGTCCGAAACAGTATCTTGCTGGCGATATCGAGACCCACCCCGTCATTCAATACCACCGCCTGTTGCAAACTGAGCCTCAGGCCGCGGTCGCGTACGGCATGATTAAGACAATTGGCATTCGCGAACACCACCACCTGCGGTGTGCCAGCTTCATGAAGGTGATCAAGCTCTGCCACAGCATCCACAAACGTGGTCACCCGCACCGGAACGCCCAGGATGCTTCGCGACCCGATACCAAGTGTTGCTGAATAGACCTGCTCATGGGCCTGGCTGGTTTCTGCCCACCCATACCGCCTGGAAGCCTGCATCAACTTAGTGCGCGTTCCCGAGTGATCGCAGCACAATTCTTCGTAGCTTCGGCGAATGGCGAGCGCAGCCTCTTGCGCATTGGCAAAATCGGTGAGAACCCCGACACCTGCTTTCATAACGAGATTGCGGTGCGCAGGGATATCGTTGAGAACCGGCAGCAAGCCCGCTGACATGGCCTCGACGGCGGCAATGCCGAACCCCTCGTAGGAAGACGCACTCGCTGCCAGCGACGCCCGGCGAAACAGTCGCCGCATCTCGTCTTCGGAGGGAGACGTCACGATCGTCACTCCTTGCGACAGCCCCGCGGCATTGCATGTGTCTGACAGATCAGCCGCCGAGACGTCCCAAGGCCGACCGGCGAAGACCAGGTTCCAGTCCGCATCCATTTTCCGCAATTCCGCCACTGCGGCAACAACGCGATCGAGCCTTTTGTTCGAAGACCAACGCCCATGAACGACGATTGTCTTCGTCGGCGGCGACGCAGCCGTGTCGGCGTACTTCGCTATGTCCACACCGTTTTCCAGGCACACCAGGCCGCGATGACGGATATTCTGAAATCTTTGCTCATCGGATGGGCTGACGGCGATGACCGCGCCGTAGGAGCGCATCGAGCGCCATGTCATGGTTTTGAAGTAGATTTCCTTCAGCTTTGCTGCGAAGCCGGTGTGGAAAAAGCCACCGTGCGTAGACACCACCAAGTTGCGACGGTGCAGCCACTTCGTCCATCCCAGGAAATCGAAAAAGAAATCGATTGCGTGCACGTGGACCAGGTCGCAAGCCCCGATGTGCCGCAACACGGATGGCGCGATGGGGTACCGAAACGAGCCGACAAAGGGAATGCGGATAACCTCTATTCCCCGCACGAAATCTAGGGCCGGCAAACGTGCCCCCCGCGGCTCGTGAAAGATACGGTCGAGCGTGATTACCTTGACCAGATGGCCGGCAACGACCTGCGCCGCCGCAAGCTCGAGAACGACGTTTTCAAGACCGCCTACAGCCGGATAGAATTGCCGCACCACGTGGACGATCTTCATATCAATTTCACCCTCTCTGCCGAACCAAGACATCTCCCGGCAGCATCAGTTTCATCGGAACCCACGCAGTCGCTTCGCCGCCGCGCAATGCGCCAAGCAGGAACCACGCGACGGCTGCCGTTTTGATCGTGAAAGGTGAGTAGCTTACGCACAAAATCATTGCGTAGTACAAAGCCAACATTGCTCGAAACGTGGGAAAGTCTTTCGCCCTGCCCTTGAGCGAGACGAACAAAGTCCAAAGCGCTAGGAATGCGGGAGCGCCAATTACCGCTACCGTGTAAGTATATCCGGAATCGTAGATGTTGACCGTGGAGCCGACACCCTCCAATCCTAGCCAGTTAAACAGATCAAGCGACATGAGCGCCTGTCCCGAGGACACGCTTCGCCCAAGAAAGCTGTCGTTGATGGGATAGAACGGGTTTGCGAGCGCAATCGCGATCACGCCCAAGGCTCCCGCACAGGGAAGAAGCAACAATATCAACTTGAGCAACATCGGCGGCGCTTTACGGACGAGGACGATAAACAAAAGCCCACTACCGCACATGACAAGTCCGAAGCGATTATCGGCAAGGACCGTCAAAAGCAGCGCACAAGCGAATTGAAAGAGCTTCAGCCGCCTGGTCGCGAAAGAGCGAACGAGGGCCCAATAGAATAGCAGAACCGCAAAATTTCCCGGCGAAACCGGCTCAAGAAACACCGACGATACCCGATGATCTCCGATGAACGGAAACAATGCACGCCCCTCGGGGCGCAGTCCGCTGACAAACAGCTTGGCGGACGAATACGCGAACTCCTCGGCGGAGATCGACCCGCGAGCGTAATAGTAGGAGCTGATGTCGAAATAGCGCGTATATTCATTGAGGAAGAGGAACTCGAGCACCCCAACAGCAACGACGATAAAAGCGAGGACTGACATGATTCGGTCGGCAGCTATTGGACTTGGACATCGAGTTCCGAGAACGAAGAAGACGACCGGGATGAGAAAATCCCGCGCCGGCTGCACATCGAACCGCGCACCGGTTGTGGCATCAGCCCTTAATGCAGCCAGAAGCACTGTCACCAACACAATTCCGGCCAAAAGCAGATATTCCCCCAGTCGAATTGCCCGAGAGGCGATTACGATCCCGGCAGCGACGATCGCCACTTCGCACATCGCGACGTCCAGTCTCGTGACCGGAAAGACTTTCGTGTTCACATAGCAGAGTACAAAGTTGAACAGTACTGCGGCGGCCAAAACGACAAATAGAAGCCAAGCCGGTGCGGCCGCTCCAGAAAATTGAAGCGCAGATCCTGCACTAAAGCCTCGATCAGGGTTCATCTCGCAGCGATCCCTTCCGGTAACTTGTTCGCCTCACCTGTCAGGACGGCCGGCATCTGGTCAGAATTCGCATAATCGGCGCATCAACGTCTCCCTTCGGCTCCGATGACAAAACGTAATTGGCCGGCCAGTATCCTCCGGCCCAGTAAACCCAGGCGATCTGGTTCGCCGAAAGCCAGGTGAGCAAGCGGTCAAACTGGTCAAACCAGGCGGGCCGCCAGCTTGGCACGCCAACCTCGGTTATGACTCCGCGCACATGATGCATATTGAGCCAGGAGACGAATGGCGTCACCAGATCGACGTAGTCGGTTTCTGGGGCAGGAGCACGATCATCCCGATACGCGCCGCTTCGGTCCGGATCGAAATATTGGTGCGCTTCGTAAACCAGCTTGTCAGCCGGATCACGCAGGAGGAAATCGTCGTTGTACTTGCGCCAGCTCCAGGCGCCACTCCAATAGTCCCCCGGCGCCAGAATGAGATGCACGCGATCTTCGCCGCGGATCGCGTCCACCGCCTCCTGAGCAGCGGACCGCCAGAGCTTGCCGGTATCGTGCGGCTCGTTCATCAGGCTTAGCGCGTATATTCCGGGAATACCCGAGACGACGTGGGCCAAGCGGCGCCAGAAATCGATGAATGCGCCGACCGGCACCGCCGCGGAGCCGATCACATGCGCCTTGCCGTCGAGATGGTATCGAGCATAGTTATGAGGATCGAGAATGACGCGCATTCCGTGCTGCCTCGCCTTCTCGATCACGGACAAAACGCGGCGAACTTCCTCGTCGTCAAGCGCTCCGAACATCCTAGGCTGCAGGCGCTCCCACAGAAACGGCAGACGAACAACATCAAAGCCGTTCTTGCTGTAGTATTCGAGCTGCGCTTCCGAAGGATAACGGTAATCCTTTCCATATTGCCCCGGCAGTCTGTCGGGGTTGAATTCGCCGCCCGCCAGATTGATTCCTCTGACGAAGCCGATGTCGCCTCGCGTCCAGCCCGGCCCCGCAAGACACTGTGTCATTGCCTGTGTGTCGGCCGGAGCGTCGTCGATCGCGGGGCCTGGTGCCGCACTGCCGGCCAGGGGCAGCAAGCACCAGCAGACTAAGGCCAACAGGTATCCGACGGCCGGGTGCGTCCTGCCACGGCCCGCCCGTTCGGTGACTGTTTCAGCGGCCTTCATGTCTACTAACCACTGTCAACTGGCGCAGACAGTCCCTACGAGCCATAGACATTCAGGATCGCGCCGAGAACTCGACTGGCCACGTTCGGCGCGCTTTCCAAAGCTCGCTTCAGCTCATCGAGGGTCGTCGACGCATGTTTGGCGACTAACACGAACATATCGACATAATCGGCGGCCGCCTCCGCGTCGGCGTTTGTCAGCAATGACGGGAAATCGATGACAACATAATCGTAGTGCTTGGCGGCATTGGTCATGAGCTTTCCAACTCCCGGGCTGCACCAGATGTCGGCGGAATGCTTGGCGCCGTGTGCATGGCGGTCAATCATCAGCAACGATCCGAACGGCCCTGGTGTTACGGCGTCTGCCAGACGAACCTTGTTCCCGGCTACGTCAGAAAACACGACAAGCGCCTGCGCCTCTGGAGCAAGCGGCGCCCGAGATAGCCATGGCGCGCCGCTAATCAACAACACACGGCGGCCACACTCGACCAAAATCGCTGCCAGATTAGCTGCGACGGTGCTCTTGCCGTCGCCGCCGCTGGCCGATGTAACCCCCAGCACACGGCAACGCTCGCCGGGTAATCTCGCCTCAACCCCGGCGCGCACGGCTCTGAGCAATTCGCCACCGCGGTCGGCCGCGCCGCAGTCGTCCAAGACAGGCAAGACACCTATTTTCTGCAGTTGTTTGCCCGCATCACTCACGGGTCTTTTTGCATTCCTGATCCGGCGCATGAAGCCAAGGCATTGCAGTCCCAGCTCATGCTCGACATGCGAGCGGGTCCATACCCTGCGATCTTTCAGACCAATGGCGAGCGCCAACGCACAGCCGACGACGCCACCAACCATGAGCGAAGCCAGGACGGTGAGGCCCAGCTTGGGGGTGCTTTTTTGCAAGGGCGGCGTCGCCTCGCTGATAATCCGCGCCTCGGTAATCGGAAATGCCTGCTCTTGAACGGATTGGACGTAGCGGGACAGGTTCACGGAGGTATCGTAGACGTTTTTGTAGGAATTGACGGTCGCCTCAAGCTCGGCAATGCGCTCGCCTATATCGATCGCCCCGGGCTCCCCGCCCACGGCCGGCGCCGAGGCCTTTATTTTGGCCAAGCGATCTGATGCGGACTTGTATTTCTCGTGCAGATCGAGAAGTCGACGCCGTATCCAAGCGTCGGCCCGGTCCGTGTTATAGATGCGGGCATCGAGCTGATTATCGATGTATGCATTGGCAACCGCATTCGCGATCTTTGCAGCTTTGCCAGGATCCACGGAGCTGAAGCTTACCTCCGCGACGTAACTACGGCCGATCTGATTGACCTGGAGCGATCGCTCGAGGTTGCTCACCGCGATTGTAAGATCATGAACTTCGCCGTTCTGGCGCAGTCCGGGTCCGAAGATCTTGTCGAACATGGCAAGCAGCGGGTTCGAGTTTGTCGCCCCGGCCAGCCGCGCGATGTATCGAATCCATTCGACAATCGCCTCGGAGGTTGCCAGCCGAGGACTGGTAAACTCCGGATCCTTGAGCAACCCCAGCCGCTGGATCACCATCTCGGCGATGACTTCGGATTTTGCGATCTCGACCTGGCTGGCCACCACACTCGAATCTATCATGCCATCAGGAGCGGGATTGGGCTGAAAGACACGCGCTCGCTTCGTGTCGATAACCATCCTGGCCGTGGCCGTGAAATGCGGCGTCGCGAGTAGCAAGTAACCCAGCGCCGTAACCATCGAAAATAACACGGAGACGCCGATGATCATCCTCTGGCGCCAAAAGATGGTCAGCAGCGCCTGGACGCTCCGATCGTCCTTCCCTGGACCAATCGCGTAGCTTGGGAGCGGCCGCACGAGCGAGCGTCGCGGCAAGCCGAATTCCTTCGCCGTAAACGATCGTTCCTCCGTCAAGTGGTCGATGGGAGCGGTCATGTTTTACTCGCACTGTTCAAATGATTATTCGGACGGCGCCGGCACCGGGGCTACGTGAAGCATGACCTCGAGGACGTCCCCGGGCAAAAGCTGGGTGTCCTGATCAATCGGCCCACTAAACACCTGAGCGTTTCCTGCGCGATGGATTGTGAGATCCGGCTTCGAATCGCCGCCACGCACAAGCTGGGACTTCACCATCGAGGTGTAGACAATCTTTTCTTGCGTCGCCTGAAGACGCGCGTGCAGTTTTTTTATATCCAGCTCAGTTTTCACCAAATCCTCGAGAATGCCTATTTGAATTTGATCGCGATAGTGCTGCAGTTTGCGCGACAGTTCTTGCTGTTCGCGTTCGACGCCATAGCGCTGCACCAGCGTCTGCAACTCGCGCGTCGATGAGATCAAGATCAATCGGCGCATTTCGGATACACGAGTAATCGGAACCGCACCCTTGTCGAAAAGGACTTTCACACGATCGTACTCGCCTTGATCGGCGACCGAGCCCTCGCTCTCCTTCTGCTCAAGCTCAGCTAGCGTCGCGACGCGTTTGTTTTCCTGCGCAATCCCGTCGACAAGGCTCGCCAGTTCCTTCTTTCGGTCTTCCACACGCGATGCCAGAACTTCGTTCTGCAGATCCAAAGTACGGCTTGCACTCGCCGCCGGAACGCCGAGCTTGGCGACCGATTGCGCGTCGATTCGAGTTTCGCCGGCGAGCTCAGCCTTGATACGCAGCAGTTCGGCTTGACGCTGAACGTATTCAGCCCAAAGGCCGTTATACTCGGCTTGCAAATCTGCAGCTTCGAGAAACGGATTCTGCATCCTGAAGCGCATGACATCATAGCCGCCAGCCAGGGCCACCGCCTGGCGCACCGTCAGCCCCGGCCGATACGTTTGCTCCCCGGGCTTCGCGACGTCGCCGGTGACATACACGGGGGCGTACTGACTAATCATAAGGCTGAGTTGGCTGGCCGAGAGGACGACCGGATATTCCCGGCCGTCGGCCGTGAGACGGCGCAGAACTTTGGTGGCCAAAATCGAGACCACGCGAGTGCGAAGATCGTCGATGGTCAGTCCAGCTGCCTTCACTCTGCCAATCAGCGGCAGGGTCAACTCGCCCTCCGCATCGATCATCGCCGACTGTTTCAGGTCGTCCGAGCCGATAGTCGCTATCGAGATCACGTCACCGGGATTGAGGAGGTACTCAGCCCATGCCGGTCCTGATGCCATGATGGCCGCAACAATGCAGGCAGACAGGACGCCGATGAAACGGCGCGCAACCGGGGCCGCCTGCGGAAATACGCCCATGAGTACGAACCCCACCCCCAAGCACCACATTTCCCTCAGTCGAGGAAGGACTGTCCTGGACGCACGCAGACACGACTGCTCCGACATCGCTTTTTCCTCAAAATGCATTCGGTTGACGGAAGACAAGCCACATCGTTCTCAACATGATGGATACATCGAGCCAGAAGCTCCAATGATCGATGTACCAAAGATCAAATTCGACACGTTTAGCCATCAGGTCGAGCGTCGGAGTTTCACCTCTCAAGCCGTTGACCTGCGCCCAGCCGGTGACCCCGGGTTTGACATTGTGGCGAGTTGCGTAATCTGCGACGAGCCTTTCATAACGATTGTTGTGCGCCACGGCATGAGGGCGTGGACCGACGACCGACATATCGCCTTTCAAAATATTGAACAGCTGCGGCAACTCGTCGATGCTGGTTCGGCGAAGCAGCCTGCCGACCCGCGTAACCCGCGGGTCGTTGCGCTTCGCCTGCACGACGTCATCCCCCTCTTCCATCACGGTCATCGTGCGAAATTTGTAGATGTCAAATTCAGAGCCATGGAACCCATTACGGCGCTGTCGAAAAACCACCGGCCCGGGAGAGTCCAGTTTCACAAGTGCGGCCACGATCACCAGTAGCGGGCTGAAGAGCACGACCGCGGCCGCGGCTAGTCCGAAATCCAGGAGTCTCTTGGCTGTCTGTTCGGCCACGGTAAGGGGCGGCCGATGCACTTCGAGTAATGGAACGGAACCGACGCAGGTCAGGCCGTGCGCAGCCAGCCTGACAACATTGTCGTCGGGAAGAAGATATACAGGGATCGGCAGAGAGCGGAGCGCATGCCGGAGGCGTATCGCACGGTCGGATTCAATAGAGGCGGCTGAGAGCAGAACGCAAGATAGGTTCTGGCTCCGGATCGCGACGCTAATGTCCTGAACGCAACGCTGGACTGCCCCATCGAATTGTTCCGGCGCGACCTCGCTCAGGTCCAGCACGTGGCTCGGCCGGTAGCCGCATCGACTTAATTCAGATATTCCCACGCTGGTCGCTTCAACGCCGTCCTTGACCAGGGCGAACCTCTGCGGCGAGAAGCAGCCAGTCTGCAGGGCATGCATCAGCACCGAGGCCCACCACCGGCGGGAAGCGATCAAGGCCACCCAGCCAGAGGCAACGAAGAAAATAGTCGATCCGCGCGAATAATCGCTCGTGACTTTGAGAGTGAATCCCACGACCGCAACGAGTCCGCAAACTGCACACCATGTGGTGCTCAGGTCGCGGACCTGACGGCCAAAATTGATCAAGTGGTTGGGCGAGTAATTCTTCTGTAAACCAGTCAATGCGCAGTAATTTGCAGCAACAAGAACTCCGACGGCCAAGTAACGGCTAGCGTCGCCGAAACTCTTGAGAAAGATCAACTGGTAGGCGGCGCCCGAAAGAACGCTCGACACTACGATCAGTACACCGTCGGACACGGCGACAGCTGGGCCAACCCAGCGAAAAGCAATATATTTAAACAGAGTACTGGTATAGATCGATCTCGGAAGCTGAGCCCCCGAAACGCCGGCCGAGACACTTTGGCCTACGTGCGCACTCGATTTACGCCACATGGGACGCGACCCCGTATGGATCCTCCCCCAGCTTTAAAAAAGTTAACCAAAATATTAACCTAATTTCAACATAAATCGAACTTTACTATTTTGATATAATACAAGAGCGACATCGCCAGGCTTGTTAAATGCAGCCCGTGCGGGGGAACAAGGGCTCTCCGGCCGGCTCGAAGATACATGCGTCTCATCTGACGTCTCATTTGAAACTTTTGATCGCCAAGCGTGACCTGTAATTTCAGGCTCGTGACCAATAGCACCCACGCGCGCATCCCTTATAAATTCCTTATAAATTAAGGCGCGATCGGTCAACTCAGCACGAACCTGCCGACTGGAACTTCGCAAAAGCCACGAAAACGATTTTCCGACCTGACCTGTTCCGGCGCGTCAGAACCCGGAACAATATTTCGAATAATCTTCGGAACCCCAAAAGACCATTTTCGTCTTGCAAATCAGATAATGTTAATATTAGATTAACCAAAATGATTAACCGGTAAGGATGGCTGAAACAATATACCAATGTTGACCCGTAGCGTGCGTGATTCGATTGCGACGCCGGAATCACTTGAGCGATCAACCCGCATCAAGCCGTGGCGAAAATGCACGCGGCGAGCAAGAGGCCAGCTCCCGGACTCTCCTTGCCCATCGGAATACGACTTTTACTCCAGTTATGAATGGTGCCTTGCCCCGGCACCGCGCGTGGCGGATGTACTAGCACACCTGCGTGAACAAGTGGAGTGCCGCGCAGATCCTCTTGCCGACTGGCAGCTTCACGAACGTTCGCTCAACGTTTACCTGCTGTCTTGCGCTCTGCTGAATGCGTTTGATGACTTCATTGAAGGAGCTCAATATCGGCTCCCCACGGTACTACGGCGCTCGCCGCTGGCTCC
>Ga0207695_10008817_pt1 | contig 12561 bp, 8 predicted proteins | sample KBSC54metaG_FD_184354 | JGI IMG/M metagenome (GOLD analysis project Ga0207695, IMG submission 184354) | Corn rhizosphere microbial communities from Kellogg Biological Station, Michigan, USA - KBS C5-4 metaG (SPAdes) (version 2) | ecosystem: Host-associated > Plants > Roots > Rhizosphere > Soil...
GAACTCGCATCGGGGAGCGGGCTCGCGATGGCGGCGCGAATCCTGCCGTCAACCGTCGCTGAGGGCAGCCAATTTTACGCGCGCGCAATCGCGGAGGGTTACGAGGGTATCGTCGCGAAGGCACTCGGTAGTACCTACATGCCGGGGGCGCGTGGCCGCGGATGGGTCAAGATCAAAACCGCGCGCACCTTCGACCTTGTGATTGTCGCGGCCGATTGGGGCTACGGGCGCCGCCACGGATGGCTATCCAACTATCATCTGGCGGCGCGCGACGAGCGCAATGGCGGATTGGTCGAAGTCGGCAAAACCTTCAAGGGTCTTACCGACGACGATTTTCGTGCGATGACCGAGCGCCTGCTCGCGTTAAAAACGGGCGAGGGGCGGGGCACCGTCGCCGTGCGTCCGGAGGTTGTTGTCGAAGTCGCCTACAGTGACATCCAGCGCAGTCCACGCTACGCCGGCGGCATGGCGCTGCGCTTCGCGCGCATCGTCGGCGTGCGCAACGACAAGAGCGCCGCCGAGGCGGACACGATCACGGCCGTCGCCGCCGCCTTCGATCGCCAGATGGTTAAGCCGCTCGGCGCGAACGAATGATTCGTGCTCAACTGTCGCGACGTCGATGCCTGCGAGAGCGTAACGTCACTGCATAGTGGAGGGTGGCGCGAGACCGATGCGCCGGGCCGTCATGCGCCGCGCTTTTCGACGAGTGCGATCCAATCGCGCAGGGCGTCGCGGGTGGTGCGGAACGAAAGTTCGGCCCACGGTATTTCGTTCGGGGAAAAATATCTTGTCTCGGTAGCTTCGGGCGAGACGCGAGGCGCGTCGATGCCCGGACGCGCGATATACACAACGACTGCCGCAATCGGATTTTGCGCATCGGTATAGACGCCGAGCAGGCCGTGGGGCGTCACGCGCATTCCCACCTCCTCGAGCGTTTCGCGCAGCGCGGCCTGTGCCGGAGTCTCGCCCAAATCCACGTAGCCGCCGGGAAAGGTCCACGTGCCGATACGCGGTTCGTTGCCGCGCCGCAACAGCAGCACGCGCCCGGCGTCGATCACGAGGCATCCGGCGACCAGTTTGGGGCCCGGAAAATGGACGAAGCCGCAACGCTCGCAGACCTTGAATCGCTTGCGATCGGGCAGCACGATCCGCGTGCGCATCGCGCCGCCGCACAATGCGCAAAAGCGGACGTTTCCCGGGTAGCGATGTTGCAAATGATGATTGGCTTCGACCGGTTCGCCGGCATCGTATGGATCGGTTTCTTGGTGCGCATCGTGAGAATCGTGCGGACGGCGCCGGTCGCTTTGATCGCGATGGTCGTGATCACGCATGACTCGCGCAACCTCAGAAAGTGAGGCGCCGGATCAGCGCCTCGCCGATCAGGAGGATCATCGCCGTCACCACCAGCCAGGGTGTAAACGATGCCGTGTGCTCGAATTGCGGCCGCGACGTTGCCAGTTCCTTGGGCGACGGATTCAGCCGCCCACCAGTGGCCGATGCGAGATGTTCCAGCAGGCCGTAGTTCGGCGCGGGACGCGGCGATTCGGCGTCGATCGCGGGACTGACGGTATAGGCGAGCGGAGGAAAGGTCTGGTCGCTGCCGGGCGGCGGCTTGAGTTCGATGTAGTAGTTCCCGGGCGTCGCCGCTTCCAGGCTTCCCGACAATTCACCCGGCGCGTCCTGCGACAGGATCGCATCGGCCTTCGACCCGTTGGGCATTCGCACCACCGCGTCGATCGGGCGGCCCGCGGCGCGAGGGTCATCGCTATAGTCGGTCAGTTTGATCTCGATGCGGCCGGCGCGGTAACCGAGAGCGACGTCGAATTTCTGCGCGGCCGTGCCGGTCTCCGGCGTCATCCAGGCGACGAGTCTGTCCCATAGCGGTCCGAAGACTCCGCTCTCGACCCAGCGCGAGGACCAGCGTCCGCTGGCGTCGGTAGTCACCGCCAATACTTTGCCCGCGCCGAATTTCCAGCTCGCGACCACTGGTGCGCGCACGCCGGCGCTGTTGACGAAGACGCTGAGGGTGGCGCCCGGCTTGATATCGGTCGAAACAAAACCGGTGAGCGCCGGCAATTGGCGTCCGGCGAGGTCCTTGAGCACCGGGTCGGGCGAGACGCTGTAAGGTACGAAATCCTTCTCGACCATGGTGGTGTCGCCGCCGCGCTGGCGTACGTCTTCGAGGAAAAGTTGCGGCAGGTTTGCGGGGCTATCGGTTTGATAGAAGCCACCGCCGCCGTATTTGCTGATCGATTCGAGCAGGCCAAGGTTGGCCTCGCGGCCGATCGCGATGGTCGAGATCGTCACGCTGCCGTCGCGATGCATGCTCGACACCAGATCGTAGTACATCGCCGCGGTGCCGCCGGTTTCGCCGTCGGTGAGAATCACGACGTGCTTGATCGCGGCGCCGCTCTGCGCGAGCGTGCGTTGCGCTTCTGCGAGTGCGGGCAGCAGGAAAGTGGTGCCGCGCGCTTTCAGCCGGTTGATCAGTTCGCTGAAATACGGACGGCTCTGGCCGACCGACTCGAGCGGAATCACGACGAAGGGCTGCGAGTCGAAGCCGATCACGCTGATCATATCGCTGTCACTGAGCGTCCTGGTCACGGTGAGCGCCGCGGCCTTGGCATATTCGAGTTTATCGTTGCGCCCCATCGAGCCTGACTTGTCGATGATCAGCACCAGCGCCCGTTTGCGCTCATGGCGCTGGGGCGGCTTCATAATGACCGGCATCGCGCGCGCGATGGGACTGTCCTGCCATCCGCCGAGGCCGAAACTCTGATCGCCTCCGACCATCGCGAGCGATCCGCCGTCGGCGGCGTACTGCACCAGGGCAGTTTGCGCAGCGGCCGCAACATGTGCGCGCGAAACATTGTTGAGCACGACCGCGTCGTAGCCTTTGGGACTGCCGTTCCATTCGCCGGCGCCGACGACCACCGTGGTGGGCTCGAGTCCGATGCGCCGGATGACTGTGGCGAGATCGTTCGCATCGCGCTGGGTGCCGGTGAGGATCAGGACCTTGCGCTGGGCGCCGATCCCGACCCAGCCCTGCAGCGAGTCATCTTCGGGATAGGTGTCGAGGGCCGGATTCGCCGGTTTGAAAACGGCCCGATAGTTGACCAGACCCGCATTCTCGGTATGGACCGGGAAGTCGAAGCGCGTCGCGCCGGGCGCGATCGTCACCGCGCGCTGATCGAGCGTCTCGCCATTGCGGATAATCGTAATCGTGCCCGCCGCAGGCACCGCGTTGAGGTTCATCAGCGTAACGCCGAGCGCAAACGGTTCGGCCTTGGCGAGCGCGGGCGGCAGGTTCAACTGGGTCATCGCAATGTTGGCGATCGCTTGCGCGCCGGGCGGCGTAAAGATGTAGAGCTGGATACCGGCGGCGCGCAGCGTGCTGACGGCGTTGCTCGCGTCGCCGTGATTTTGCCAGCCGTCAGTCACCAGCACGATCGGTCCGCCACGAGCCTCGGCGCGGCCCGCGATCTGGTTGAGCGCGGCCTCCAGGTTGGTCGCCGCGGGCCCGCACGCGGAGCATCCACGCGCACTCGTGAGCGTGGAGAGCGCGCCGCCGAGCGTGTCGTCGAGTGGCGACGTGGCAAAAATTATCGCGGGGTCGCGGGACTTGAGCTTCAACTGATCGCGCAACAAGCTCGCCGTAAATTCGCGCATCTGCGAAGTGATACTCGCGGAGGCATCGAGCATGGCTGGCCGTGCGGCACCCTCCGAGCGCATCACGCGATGCGGCTCGGCGAGCGCCGCGACCAATAGCGACAGCACGATCGCGCGCATCACCGGCGCGATCGATCGCATCAGGGTGCGCGCCTGCCAGAGCCACCAGGCGAGCAGCAGCACGATCGCGCCGAGCAGATAGAATGCATCAGGGCGGGCGAAGGTGAGCCCCGGGATCGGCAGGTGCAGCGCGTTGGCGATAGCGTCGGAATTCACGGCGATACTTCGATTGCGCGGCGGCGCCGGTAAACCAGCAGTGATTCAAAAACGATCAGCACGATAATCGCGGCGAGCACATAAGCCGTCAGCGGCGCGCGCACAATCGAGCTTGTGGGCATCGCGTTGGCGGCCGCGGCCGGGACGCTGATCGGCGCAGAATTCGTCAGGTCCGACGCCGTCAAATCCGCAAGGTTTACCGCCCGCGGAGTGTTCTGCCCGTTCGTCCTGATCAACTCGTAGATGCCCTGTGCGTCCACCGAAGTGAACAGCGAACCGGCCTGCACGACCTCCCGGCGTCCTGACGGCAGCACGATCGCGGTCACCCCCGCCGGAACCATCCACGGCTCGCCGGTGCGATAGCCGCTGGTCTGCGCACCGAAACCGGCGAGACTGCCGAGCACGTTCAGCGTGAGAATCGACATCGGCAGATTTTCACGGCCGAGGTAGGGGAAGGGATTGAAGCCGGTCGCGACAAAACGATGGCCCTGGCGGCTGCCCGAGAGCATCAGCGCGCCGCCGTTGCCGATCACCACCGGCTGCATCCACGGATGTTGTCCGAGGTATTCGCCCTCACGAAAATTGAGCAGGCGGAAATTCACTTCGTCGGTGAGCGGATCGGTCGTCGGCCAGTCGGTAACCTCCACCCGCGGCGCGGAGAGCGCGGTAAAATTAAAGACCGGATCGCCCGGCGGCGGCATCACCAGCAGCGTGTTCACGGTGGGCAATTCCTTGGGCACCGTGTACTCGAAGATCGCGAGGTCGAAGTTCGCGAGGTCCTTGGGCGAGTATGCGTTGGGCGCGCGGGTCGCGACGCTGACACCCGGAATAAAGCGCAGGCTCGCGCCGTCGGCTGGCGTGGGACTGACGAACAGCACCGCCACCGGCTTGACCGCGGAGCCGGTCGCGTACGCGGTGTTATCGATCACGAAGCCGTCGGACGGGGCCAGGTGCGCGCTATAGACCGCGGCCGGTGCGAGCCGAGGAAATTCGATCGCGGCGACTTCGTTGGATGCGACCGTCGCCTGCGCGGTGCCAAACGGTTTGCCGTCACCCCGAATCGTCACCGTGAGCGTTTGCGCCGCGGGACTGAAATTCGCGACCGTCACGCGTGCATGCAGGGCGGCGGCACCAAAGGTCTCGCGGCTGAGCGCGAACGATCCAATCGCGTAATTCGCGATCGGCTGCCCGACCACGATTGGCACGACGCGCGCCGGCGCGGGCGCCGCGATCGATCGGTAGCTCGCGAAGATGATCCGTCCGAGGTGACTGTCCGACGCGAGTTGCCCGAGCAGCGTCGCTAGCGCCGCCGGATCGTCGGGCGCATCGACCACCTTGGCGCGTGCGATCGCGTTACGGGCTTCGCCGATTCCGCTGCTCACGCCGTTTAGCTGATGGGGTTGTGGGGCGGTGAGATAAACCGTCACCCGGCCAGTGCCACTCGAGCGATCGAGCGCATTGACGGCTGCCGCGATCGCCTCATCGAATCGGGTCTTGCCCGCCGGCGTAAGCGCCTGCATCGCGGCTGAGTTGTCGATCACGACGGCGATCGGCGTACCCGTTTTCAGCAGGTACGGCCCGGCCATCGCGAGCACCGCGAGGCACAGCGCCAGCAATTCGAGGAAAAAAGTCCAGGTGAAACGCGGACGCCCGCCGAAGCGCTGCCCACGCATCACGTGCAGGGCGCGAAACGCGAGCACGCTGGAGACCGTTGCCTGGCGCGGTCGCTCGCGCGCGAGGTACGCCAGGATCAGCGCGGGCACGATCGCGAAGAAGTAGAGTGCGCCCGGATTCAGCAGGCCCATCGCGTACCCTCACCCGCTCTGTCGCAGTTGCTTGCACCGAGGAAACCTCGCCCTTGCCCTTTCCTTGGACAGGATGAGGGGATGCGAAGCTTTGAGCCGGCTCTCGAACGAATCACTAATGCACCAGGCCGAGGTCGGCGACGGCGCGCAGGAAGAAATCGTGGAAGTTCACGCCGGTGGTGTAGAGCGTGTAATGCAGTCCGTTGCGGAAGCAGAAGACCTTGATCTCGCGTGCCAGGCGCAGCAGCGTTTCGCGATAACGGTCGCGCTCGCGCTGGCCGATCGAGACGCGTACGCGCTCGCCGCTCTCGGCGTCAACCACTTCGACGTCGCCGTTGAGGCCCTGGCCGTCGAGTTCCGTCGCGCCGAGGATCTGCACCGCGGTCACGTCCATGTTCGCGGCCGTAAACAGACCCAGCCCGCGTGTCGCGACATTGGGCAACATCATGAAGTCCGAGATCAGGAAGACCTTGCCGGCGCGCCGGATCGAGACCATCTCGCGCGCGAGCGCCGGCGCCAGATCGACCTCGCCGCCCGGACGAATCGCGGTCAGGCTGCGCGCCAGCTCGACGATCCGATGGCGTCCGTACACGAAGGCCGGAGGCGGCGGAGTGCCGCGCCCCGCGATCACTCGGATCATCACGCGGTCGCCCGAGGCGAGCGCGACGTAGGCGATCGCGAGCGCCATCGCGACGGCCGATTCGAACTTGCGATCGCGTTCGGGAAATCCCATTGAAGCGCTCGCGTCGATAAATATGTAGGTGAGCAGGTCTTCCTCTTCCTTGAACAGCTTGATGTACAGTTTGTCGGTGCGCCCGTAGAGGCCCCAATCGATATAGCGGAAATCGTCGCCGTCGGAATAATGGCGAAAATCACTGAACTCCAGCGACGACCCGCGCCGCGGCGACAGATGCGTTCCCTTGCCGAGACCCGCGAACTCGCGCCGCGTCTTGATGCGCAACTGGTCGAGGCGCGCGATGAACTCGGGGGTAAATTCTTCCGGCAGTCCGAGCATCGCTAGCGCGGGCGCTTGAGCCGCTTGACCGCCTGTTCCAGGATCGATTCCGCGCTGACGTTCTCGGCCTCCGCCTGAAAGTTGCGCAGCAGCCGATGGCGCAGCGCTGGGATGATCGCGTCCTCGACGTCCTCGTAACTGATTGTGACGCGGCCCTCCAGCAGCGCATTGACCTTCGCGCACATGATCAGCGATTGCGCGCCGCGCGGGCTCGGGCCAAAGCGCAGATACTGCGAAACTTCCGGTATCGCGTTGGGGCCGCCCGGCGTGCATGCGCCGATGATCGAGATGATGTAGCGCTCGACCGGCTCGCCCACCATCACTTCGCGCACCAGCGCCTTTTCCGCCTCAATCTGCATCGGCGCGCGGGCGGGATCGAAAATCGACTGGACTTTGTAAGACGTGGCGCCGGTGGTGCGGTTGAGAATCTCGCGCAACTCCTCGGGCTGCGGCGCGCCCATCACGACCTTGAACAGGAAGCGATCCATCTGCGCTTCGGGCAGCGGATAGGTACCCTCCAGCTCGATCGGGTTCTGCGTCGCGAGCACGAAGAACGGCGCCTCGAGCTGATAGGTGGTGCCGAACACCGTGACCTGCCGCTCCTCCATCGCTTCCAGCACCGCCGATTGCGTCTTGGGCGTGGCGCGATTGATTTCGTCGCCGAGCACAATATGCGCGAAGATCGGGCCGGCCTTGAAGCTGAATTCGCGCCGCCCGTCGCTCTCCGCCAGCACCTGCGTCCCCACGATGTCCGAGGGCATCAGGTCGGGCGTGAACTGGATCCGCTTGAAGCTCAGGCCGAGCGTCTCCGCCGTGGCCTTGACCATCAGCGTTTTCCCGAGGCCCGGCACGCCTTCAATCAGTATATGCCCGCCGCAGAACAGCGCGGTGAGCACCTTTCGGATCGGGTCGCGATGGCCGACGATTACGCGGGCGACCTCCGCCTCGGCGCGGGCAAAGGTCTTGCGGAACTCGGCCACGCGCTCGTTGGGTGAAATTTGGGGAGCGGCTCCCATCGCTTCTCCTTCGTTACTGCTCGACTACTCAGATCGCCTTACTACTCAGTCCGCTTCATTACTCAGTCCGACTTACTAATCGGATCGTCTGCTATTCAGTCCGTGCGATCAATCAACTTGCTAATGAATCAGATCGCGATAGCGCGGCGGCACCAATTGGCGCTCGTCGGGCGTGTCAGCCAGGCGCTCTTCCTTGAGCGGCGCATTGGTGTACGCGGCCGAGGCCACCGGATGTTCCGCGTCAGCCACCGTGCGGCCGCCGCCGGTGTTGCTCACCGCCGCGCTCGGCAGCCGAAACGTCACGTAGCGGGCGTCGTGGATTTCCAGTCCGGGGCCTTCGCCGGGTTTGTAAAAACGCTCGTAGTTGCCGGCCTTCGGCATCTCGCCCAGGTGCGTATCGCCCAGCGAGCCCTTGTCGTCGCGCCCTCCGCTCGGTGGCGTGCTGCCCGCGCTCGCCGGCAGGTTGTTGCGGGCCTCGCTGCCGGGCCGCGGCAGCTCGATGCTGCCAGTGCCGTTCGGCTGTTTCTGCGGCCCGGTCGCGTTAGGATTGTCGCCTTCCTTGGGCGCCATACCCGAACCATTGTTGGCCTGCTGCGATCCGGTGTTCTTGTTCTGTTGGCCGGCCGCGGCTTCGATCTGCGCCTGCGCCTTTGAAATGTCGTTGCCTAGCTCGACCATTTTCTGATCGGTCTTGTTGCCCTTGCCACTCTCGCCGCTCCCGTTGCCGGCGCTCGCACCCGAGCCGGTGCCTTTGCCTGCGCCGCTGCCCTGTCCCTCGCCCGAGCCGTCACCGCTGCCATTACCGGTGCCCTTGCTGGTGCCGCTGCCCGATCCGCCGCCGGAACTGCCGGACGAATTCTTCGCGATACTGTTGCCGCTCTGCCGCTGCTGCTCGACCTGTTCGAGCTCACGTTTCATTGCGGCGAGTTCCTGCAGCTTCTGCTCGGGCGGCAGCTTGGGATTCTCGAGGTCGCGCGCGACGTCGCGCATCGCCTTGACGAGGTCTCTTTCCGCAGGCGTCGCCGAGGAGCTGTCCAGCGAACGCGCGACCTGGCGTAGCCGATGCGCGATCGCCTGGTCCGGCGTCGGTATCACTACGAAAGCCAGCGCCGCCGCGGCCAGCGCGACCATCACCACCACCGCCGCGATCGCCGAGCGCTTCAGCGGTTGCGCGAGTCGCAGCCTGAATTCGCGCCGCGGCTCGAAGAGATCAAGGTACGCGATCGCGCGCCGCCACAACATCGGGAACAACGGCGAGCGCCGTTCGCGCTCCTGCGGATGTGTCGGGTTGGCCAGCGTCGCCAGCGTCAAAATCTCCTGATGCCCCCCGACATGGTTGTCCACCGCCTCCGCCGCGGTCAGAAAGTCATCGGCCTTCATGTAGGCGAACAGCGCCAGTAGCCCCAATGTGATGAGCTGCACGGCGCCAGCTGCGAGCAGGACTTCACCGAACAGCGTCTCGCGGCCGTCGGTCAGGATGTAGCCGAAGTTCTCCCACGTCAGCACGCCGATCACGTCGAGGCCCAGCGCGAACAAAATCGTGACCCCGAGCGGCATCGTCAAATCGATCGCCGCGGTCATCGCCGCCAGGCGTGCAAGACGCCGGCGCGATTTGTCGATTTGCTCGATTGGGTTGACCATTAACGCTCCGCCCGACGGCGCAATCTCTTCGTGCCGCTAGTCCTTCAATCCTCGGTTAAGCGCGTTCAGACGCTTGACCTCGGCGATTGCGCGCTGATGTTCCGCGAATGAGCGCGAGAAGATGTGGGTCCCGTCATTGCGTGCAACAAAATACAGGTAATCGGTGTGCGCCGGATAGAGCGCCGCGCGAATCGACGGCAGTCCCGGGTTGGCTATCGGCCCCGGCGGCAGGCCCGCGATTTCGTAGGTGTTGAACGCCGAGGTACTCCGCACCGCCGTCGCGGCCCGCTCAGTGTCGCCTTGTTGATTATATTGGGCGGTCGGATCCGATTGCAGCGGCATCCCGAGCTTCAGCCGATTGTAAAATACGCTCGCGATAATCGGCCGCTCCTGCGGCTCGTGCGCCTCCTTCTCGATAATCGAAGCCATTGTTACCATCTCGCGCGCCGTCATGTTGAGGTCAAACAGGCGTTGCTCGACTTCGGGCGTCAGCACCGCAAAAAACCGCTCCAGCATGGTCGCCAATATCTGATCGGGCTTTGCCAGCGGCGAAAAACGATAGGTCGCCGGGAACAGGAAGCCCTCGGTGCCCAGCGGCCCCAGGCCGAGCGCCGCTGCGATCGGCCCGCCGCGTGCCGCCGCGTCGAAGTTATTTTGGCAGCCCAGCCCGGCCTGCTCGAGCCGCTCGCCTATCTGATGCACCGTCATGCCTTCCGGGATCGTCACCGTTACCACCATGAAGTCGCCGTTGACCAGATGGCTCAATACTGCGGGCATCGCCTCGCCGCCCCTGAAGCCGTAATCGCCGGGCTTGAGGCGCTTCGCGCGTCCGCTCAGGTTCGCATAGAGGATGAACACCAACTCGCTGCGGACGACTCCGGCTCGCGCGAGTTCGCGTGCCGCCACCGTCATCGACGCGCCCTTGCGGATCGAGACCACGCGCGGCGCCGGGAAAATCGCGATCGGGCTGAAGACCAGGTATCCGACGTATAGTCCACCGGCGGCTGCCGCCAAAATCAGCACGGCCACCGCGTATCCAAACTTTTTCATCGTCACGGTTCAGCGAGGCAAATTGGCACGGCAAATCGGCTTAAAGAGTTTTGCACGAGTAAATCGCCGCTCCTCGATCGCGGTCGCATCCCCGCTGCGTGCGCCGCGGCTCATGCTTGTCCGCGTACCCGCCGCTCATTTAGCCAACTCTCCAGGATCACGCCGGCCGCCACCGCGTCGATCGTGCCCTTGTTCCGCGCGTGCCTGCCGGATAATTCCCGGAGCCTTTCTTCAGCTTCGAAACTCGTCAATCGTTCGTCGAAAAGATCCACCGGCAGACCACTTGTCTCGCGCAACCGCTCGGCAAATGCGGTCGCGGCGCGCGCCGCCGGCCCCGCGCTCCCGTCCATGTTCAGCGGCAATCCGACCACCACCTGCAGTACTTCAAATTCGACGAGGCGCGCGCGAATCGATTCAAGGTCGCGCACCACTGAACGACGCTCCAAGGCGCCAATCGGATGTACCGCGAGACCTGCGTCATCCGCGATCGCGATTCCAATACGGCGTTTACCCAGATCAAGAGCAGCTATCGCCATCTAGTAATGATCCTAATGCTATTTAGCACCCGATATGTCGATAAAGTGAGCCGACTTTCTTGTTTAATATGGCTCAGGTCAGGGTTGATTGTGACACAGGCGTGACATACCCTCGACCCCGATGCGGTGGGGACATCCTCGATATCCGTGGCCCCGGATGGGAGTGGGCTTGCTGGTCGCGATCCTCGCGACGCTGGTGGCCGTACAGATCTTCGTCGGCAGCGCCAGCGACCGCACGCAGGACGAGGCGGCACGGCAGTTCGCGGCTGCCGCCGGCCGCATCGAACCCGAGTACATCGACGAGCCGACCGCGGTTGCCCCCGCGCCAGCACCGGTCACAATTAGTCTCACCATCGACCGTTCGGCGCCGGTGTTGTCCTACCTTGAGGAAGCCGGGCTCGACCGCGACGAGGCGCAGCGCTGGGCATGGTCCTTTGCGCGGGCGGCGGCCGGCGATACGCTTCAGAGCGGCCATTCGCTCACCTTATACAAGGACCCCGACGACGGCAGCCTGCGCGAACTCAAGTACAACCTCGACGATCGCGTCGCGATACGCGCCCGCACCTACGGCAACGGAGTCATTCGCTCCTCGCAGGAATTGATTAGTTACGTCGTGCGGCCGGTCGCGGTGTCGTTCAAGATCAAAGGGGACTTCTGGACCGAAGCCGAACTTCATGATTTGCCCAAGCCGATCGTGGCGACGCTCGCGAACGCCTTCAAGGATGAACATCCGTTGACGGCGCTGCCGCGCGGCTCTGCCGTTAAGCTCATCTACCAGGAGCGCGTCAGCCGCGACGGCACCTCGCATTTGCCCACCGGACTCGAGGCCGCGCAGATCAGCTTCGGCAACCAGACGCTCTCGGCCTTCGCCTTCCGCGACGATAAGGGCGAGGCGCATCTCTATAACGCCGACGGCGTCGCGCTTGAACCCCAATCGCTGCGCTTCCCGGTCGAATTCCAGTACATCTCCTCGGGCTTCAGCTTCCATCGCTATCATCCGATCCTGCACGAATATCGGCCGCACGTCGGGATCGATCTTGCGGCCCATTATGGCACTCCCGTCAAGGCGATCAGCGACGGTCGCATCGAGACCGCCGGATGGTGCGGCGAACTCGGCCGTTGCGTCAAGATCGATCACGAGGCCGGGATGGTCAGCATCTACGGCCATCTGTCGGAGATCACTCCGGGTCTGCAGGCCGGCAATCCGGTGCGCGTCGGCGAGGTGATTGGACGCGTCGGCTCGAGCGGGCTTTCGACCGGTTCACATCTCCATTTCGCCATCGAGAAGAACGGCCAGTTCGTCAATCCACTGACCGAGGCGCTCGGCACCCATCATAAAATCTCGCCGACGATGCGCGGACTGTTTGATCGCCTCAAGCAGAACTACCTCACGGCGCTCAACCGGATGCCGCAAATTGGTGGTCATGGCGGTCATTTCAGCGTGCCACACGCAGCCGTCGCCGGGGTCGCGAGCGGCTCGGGCGTGAGAGCCGCCGCGGTACACTCGGCACCGCATGAGTCCGGTGCCGTGCGGACCATCTCGACCGAAACCT
>Ga0207695_10008821_pt1 | contig 12556 bp, 12 predicted proteins | sample KBSC54metaG_FD_184354 | JGI IMG/M metagenome (GOLD analysis project Ga0207695, IMG submission 184354) | Corn rhizosphere microbial communities from Kellogg Biological Station, Michigan, USA - KBS C5-4 metaG (SPAdes) (version 2) | ecosystem: Host-associated > Plants > Roots > Rhizosphere > Soil...
AGGCATGGCGGCGAAGCGCTGCACCATGGGCTGCAGATGGGCGCGATGGCCTTCACCGAGCAGATCGAACAACTGCGCCTTCAGCCCGGCTTGATCGCGGATGCCCCAGGATGCCCGCAGCAACTCGCGCGATTCCTCCACCGGGTCGTCCAGCTGCAGCTGGTCCCACACGTCGCGGTTGCGCACGCTGAACACCAGGATGGAGGCCAGTGCCCAGTGCAATGGCTCGGCTTGGAGATTCCCGGCGGTACCGGACCAGCGCAGGACGAGTGCCGCGGCATGGCGGCGCTTGCGTGGCATCAGGCTGGCAGCGAGGCGGTACAGCATGCGCAGCAGAAAAAAGCCGAAGGTCGCCATGATCGCCGCGCCCAGCAGTTTCAGATACCAGGGCGAGGAGGCCGGCGCGGCAGCGAGCAGCCAGGCGGTGGCGGGCAGGCGGCGTGGGGCCGCGGGGTCGCATTCCATGCGCATGAGGCGTTCCTGGTCAGTTGAGCCCGAATTGTCGCCGAGTCCGGCGCCTGGGCAAAGCGAACCGGCGCGATATGGCTTTCTTCACATGCGCCGGGGCGCGAAAGCTTCATGCTGACGGCTTCCTCAACCGCGCGCAGGGTTCCATCGCCATGTCCACGGATTTCCGCGACGACGATCTCGTCCACTACGCCGCCCACGGCGCGCCGCCGCTTCCGGCGCCGCTGCGCGAGCTGCATGTGCCGTATGCGGGGGCTTCGATCTGGTGTGGCGTGTATGGCACCGGCGCGCCGGTACTGCTGCTGCACGGAGCGTTCAACCAGGCTGCCGACTGGAGCCGTCAGGTCAGCGCGCTGACCGCGGCCGGCTACAGCGCGATCGCCATCGACAACCGTGGCCGCGGGCGCAGCACCCTGGGCACTGAACCCTTGAGCTATGCGCTGGAGGCGGATGAGGTGTTCGCCGTGATGGATGCGCTGGGCCTGGCATCCGCGGCGATCGTCGGCTGGAGCGACGGCGCCATCATCGGCCTGACCATGGCGATGCAGCAGCCGGGGCGCGTCGAGCGCGTATTCGCGTTCGGCACCGTGATGCATCTGGATGGCTTGATACCGCTGGAGCTGGACGATCCGGCGCTGTCGAGCATGTTCAAGCGCGTGAAGATCGACCATGCGCGGTTTTCGCCGGAGCCGGAGCGCTTCGATGAGATCGCACGGGCGGTCGACCAGATGACGCAGTCGCAACCGACCTATGACGCTGCCGAGCTGGCGGCGATCCGCGTGCCGGTGGCGATCGTCACTGGAGAGCGCGATGAGTTCATCACGCGGGAGCATACGGAGTATCTGGCGCGGGTGATTCCGGGGGCGGAGTTGATCATCCTGCCTGGGGTGACTCACTTTGCGCTGCTGCAGCGGCCGGAGGAGTTCAATCGGGCGATGCTGGATTATCTGAATGGCTGATCTGCGCTATTCCTGCGTGAGGGCTGCGCGCTGGTGCATGTGCGTATTGCTGGTCGCCGTGCTCGCCGGGTTGTCGGTTTCCAGCGCCGCAGCCCAATCGGCAGCTTCGACCGGTGCGATCGCTCCGTGTGATAGCAATTGCGAGCGAGCGAAAATGGATGCGCTTTTCGATCAGGCCGAGAAAGACGCTATCGCCAATCATCCAAAGCCAAGCAAGTCCACCGAATGCCTGGTTTTCGATGGGCGCGACCATATCGACCCCTTGATCGATGTATGCGCGAAGTTGAAATACGTCAGATCGTTGCCGGTCGGAACCCCAACGCATTTTGCCTGCCCATTCGACACCCATAGTCTGCTGGGCCTGAAGCTGGAGCGCATTCATTCGCTCTGGGGTGAACCTGATTTCATTGACGAGGGAAAAGATCAGTTCGGTCCTCGCCCGGGACCGCATTGGACCTACTTCATCGGGAGCCCGGTGCCTCTGGCCTTTGGGGGAGGCTTCCCGGAGCTGTCGCTCTACTTTGACAAGAACGGGACCATTGACGACATCACCTGCTACTACTCGAGGTGAATGGTTTCGCAAGAAGAAGGGCGCCCCTGGGCGCCCTTGATTCTTACGCATTCAATCCGCCACAAACCCGATCGTCGCATGCGTCCCATCGCAGAACGGCTTGTTCTTGCTGCCGCCGCAGCGGCACAGAAACGCGCTGGTCACCCGCGCCACCATGCGGCCGGTACCGCTGACGATCTCCAGATTGCCGCGCACCTTCAGCGGCCCGTTCGGCTGCGGCTCGACATGCAAGGGGCCGTCGCGCACCGCCAGCATGTCGGTGGCCTTGCCGGTCGGTGGCTCGCCGCTGGCGTCGAAGCCGATCTCGTGATGCGAGCCGTCGCAGAACGGCTTGTTCTTCGAGGCGCCGCAGCGGCATAGCGTGGCGCGGTAGCCGGCGGGGACGCCGTTCAAGTACAGCTCGCCGCGGAATGCATAGGGACCGGCCTCGCGCGTGCCGGCCAGATTCACCGGCGGCGCGCTTTCATCCGGACGGCCATCGCGGCGGCGGTACTGGATCGCGCCGGAAGGGCAGGCGTGGGCGATATCGGCCAGGCGCTCCACATCCATGGTGTCCGGATGGATCCACGGCCCCTGCACGTTGGCCAGGAACACGGTGGGCGCGCCGGTGACGCAGAAGCGCGCGTGGATGCAGCGTTTGGTTTCGAACAGCAGGGTGAGCTTCTCGCCTTCGACGTGCTCGATGCCGTCTTCCATCGTGGTCGTCGGCGCGGGCGGCGCCGGGGCCGCGACGACGGCCGGAGCCGGCGCGCTCGCCACGCGATCTCGTTCGAAACCCTGCGTCGCGCGCTGGGTCAGGCGCGCAAACCAGGTTGCCGCCGATGCCGTGCGTGCATCGCCTTGCTCGTTCAGGCGCGCCGCCGCATCGGTCAACTGCTGCAGGCGCTCGATGAAGTAACGCCGCGCGCCCGGGCCCGGCGGAAACGCCGACGAATCGCGCAGCGCGATAAACGACAGACCCGCATGGCACTGCGGATTCGACGGCCCCGCCGGCAGGCGCGCGGCGCGCTCGGCCAACGGCGTGAGCGCATGCATCAGGCCCACGGCCAGATCCACCGCCAGCGCCTTGTCCGGATCCGGCGAGGCCACGGCATACGCATAGCCGAGCAGGCGCAGCATCAGGCCGTAAGCCGCATTGGCCAGATCGACGGTGGCGATCGCTTGCGCATCCTCGATCCACACGCGGCCTTCCGGACGCGGCGGGCGGCGCATCACCGGATTGGTGGCGGCGGGGAAGGCGGGGGTGAAGGAAGGATCTTCCGCCAGCAAGGCCTGGTATTCCGCGCGGATCGCGGCGAACTTCTGGTAGTGCGAGTCTTCGACGTTCTCCAGCGCACCTTCGCCTTGAGTAACGATGGCATCGAACGCGGCCAGCGCGGTCTTCAGGCAGATCACGCGCTTGCAGCCGGGCAGGTTGGCATCGGCGTCGGTCAGCTGCAGCTCCGGCGTGCCGCACAGCGCGCCGGACTCGCCATAGGTGTCGACCATGCGGCGCAGGCCTTCGCCGAGCTTCTCGTAGAACTGGCCCACGGTGTCGTAATCCACGCCCATCGGCGTGAGGCGCGGGCCGTCGGCGCCGCGCACGAAGCTGCGGTCCGAGGTGAAGCCTTCGCCATCCGGCTCGGCCGAGCCGGACGGACGCTCCAGATAGATGAAATGCTGCAGCGTGGCCACGTTGAACGGCGCCAGCTTCACCACCACGCCGGCCGGCAGGATGCCGGGGTCCAGCGGGAAGTTGAAGCGGCCGATGCGCGGCGCGCCGCCCAGGGCCACCGTGATATTCCACACCGCGACCAGATGGCCCATCTCCTCGGTGGCCACCTGCACGATGGCGCGGCGCCAGCGCGTCACCGCATCGAGCTGCGCCGGCGTCAGTCCCTCGTCGAGCGAGGTCTTCAGCGAGAAGGCGGCGTACAGATAGGTGCACATCAGACAGTGTTCGAGCTCCGCCGCCTCGTACAGGGCGTGCAGGGCCTGCTCGCGGCTGGGCGCGGAGAGATGCGGGTGATGGCTGGCCATGGGCTGGCTTCCCGGATGAGCTGGTGGGGAGAAGGATCGAGGGTACTCCGCCGTGCACGATAGCGCGGTGCCGCCATGGCCTGGAAGCCAACCAGTGTCATGTTTGCCCGGCCGGAGCCGGAGCGGAGGGCAAATTCCGTTCCGCGTCAAGGCAGCGCGCGCGCTTGTCGATCTCTACAATGCGCACCCTTTGCCATTCCGGATGCCATGCGATGACGGACATTGTCGTCAACGAGGAACTCAAGGCCTATATCGATCCCATGACGCCCGACGAGTACGAGTCGCTGGAGCGCAGCATCCTGGCCGAGGGCTGCCGCGATGCACTGGTGCTGTGGGGCAATGTCCTGGTCGACGGCCACCATCGCTACAGCGTCTGCCGCAAGCACGACCTGCCGTTCCAGACCATGCAGAACACGCGCTTCCAGTCGATGGAAGACGTGCATCTGTGGATGATCGAGCAGCATCTGGGGCGGCGCAGCGTATCGGCGTTCCAGCGTGGCGTGCTGGCGCTGCGCAAGCGCGAGATCCTGGCGGCGCGGCACGGGCGCGCGAAGGAGCTGGAGGAGGAGACGCCGCCGTTCGAGACCGAAGCCGTGGCGGAAACTCCCGCCGAAGCCATCGCCGCCGAAGCGCCGGCAACCGCCTTGCCCAGCCGCGAAGAACTCGCCCGCGAGGCGCGCCTGAGCCACAGCCAGGTCGGCCTGATCGAGAAGATCCACAAGCAGGCCGCCGAGGAAGTGGTGGCCGCGGTGAAGTCCGGCGTGCTCTCGATCAACGCGGCCGCCGCGGTGGCCAGCTTGCCGGTCGAGGAGCAGCGCGCGGCCGCCGAAGCCGGCGGCAAGCAGCTGAAGGAAGCCGCCAAGCGCGTGCGCGAGTCACGGCGCAAGCCGCGGCAGAAGCCGGAAGAGGGAGAGGGCATCATGGAGTCGCCGGCGCCGGGCTGGCAGGAGGAACTGCTGGGGCTGCGTCAGCGCGTGGTCGAGCTGACCGCCGAGAACGAGGAGCTGCGCCGGCAACTGGCCGAACTGCAGGCCTGAGCCGGCTGCGGCATGCCATGCGGCATGCTGCGCGCGACCTCGTCTGGGCTTAGGCTGCCACGGTTGCACGGCACGACGGTTGCCGACCGTCGATCGACCGACCTGACCCGGAGCCTCTCATGTTCGCCTTTCGCCGTTCGCGCCTTGCCGCCTTGCTGATCCCGCTGTTCGCCTGCGCCGTGGCGCAGGCCGCGACACCCGCCGCCATTCCGGAAGGCGATGCGCTGGTGCGCACCGTCACCGAGCTCGATAAGAAAGTCTTCGATGCGTACAACAGCTGCGATCTGAAAACCTTCGGCGATTACTTCAGCGCCGACGTGGAGTTCTTCCACGACAAGGCCGGCCTGATGAGCGGCCGCGAGCCGGTGGTCGAGGCCACCCGCCGCAATATCTGCCACAAGGTGCGGCGCGAGCTGGTCGGCAGCCTGGAGGTGTATCCGATCAAGGACTACGGCGCGATCGAAACGGGCACGCATCGCTTCTGCCAGATCGGCACCAGCACCTGCCAGGGCGAGGGCAAGTTCCTCCATATCTGGCGCTACCAGGATGGGAAGTGGCAGCTGACGCGTGTGGTGAGCTACGACCACCACAGCATCGACGGCAGCGGCAAGTAAGCAGCCTTCGCCGGCGGCTTGCTGGCTGAACGGTAGCCGCCTCGGTCGCGTATCCAGGCCGGTATCCCGGCGCCTTCACACTATGCTGGGCGGGCATCGTCGATCGACCAGGGGGACTGGACTGGTGACCGAAGGGTGATCCCATGAGATTTTCTGGCGTAGGTGGAGGGCTGCTCGCGCTGCTCGCCGTGCTGTTCGTGGCCTTGCTGTGCGCCGTGGCGTATTTCACGGAGACGGTATCGCCCAGGGACCTGGCGACCTGGACGTTCCCCTTCGTGGGCACGCTGCTGGGCGCGGTCCTCGCCTTCAAGTACCAGGGCATCAACGAAGCGGTCAGGCGCGACGAGCTGCGCGCCGGCGCGATCAACCGCGCCATCCTGGTGCTGGTCTCGCAGGCGCATTACCTGTCCACGGTGCAGGCCGAACTGGCCAAGGGCAAGGACAGCTGGCACCAGATCTCCAATCTACGCGCCTTCCCCAGTCCGCCCAGCAGCCATGCGCGCCAGCGCGTGGAAGACCTGACCTTTCTGGTGGAGCGCGGCGACGCCAACCTGATCGTGGAAGTCGAGGCCTCGCAGCGTCGCTACGACGATTGCATCTTGCATCTCAATATCCGCAACGACCTGCTGTTCGAGGTGGTGCATCCGATCGCCGCACGCTCCGGCCTGATGGGCAAGCCGATCAGCATGGAGCAGTTCAAGCAGGCGCTGGGCGACATGCATTTCGCGCGCTGGGAGACAGCGGCGACCAATGTCTATCAGGCGGTGCCCGCCGCGCTGGAGGCGATGCCCAAGGTGGCGGCAAAGCTGCGCGATGCGGGGCGGAAGTGGTTTCCGCGGCGGAAGTTCATCGAGCGGATCGATCTTCCAGTGAGCTGAGCGCCGCGGCGCTCCAGGGAGTGCCGAAAGTACGTTGACATGTAGACATCCACCCGTCGAAGCTGCGCGGCATCGCCACGGGGGACTGTCGTATGCAGCGCAGGTATCCGCAGAGGTCGATCGTCGCCACGCTGTCGCTGTCGCTGTCGCTGTGGCTGTCATGTCTGGCGTTTTCTTCCACCGCTTTCGCCGCCGCGCCGAAAGCCGGCGACATCGTCGTGCAGACCGGCGTGGTGAAAGCGGCCGATGGTTCATCGGTGCCCTATGAGATCGGCACGCTCTACGTGCCGGAGAATCGCCAGTCGCCCACCAGCCGCATCATCGGGGTGGGCTTCGCGCGACTGAAGGCGAAGACGCCCACCGGCGCGCCGCCGGTATTCTGGTTACCCGGCGGGCCCGGGCTCAGCGTGCTGGATGCGCTCGACAGCCAGAGCGCGGCGGCCAAGGCGCGGCTCGCCTCATGGCTGCGCTACGCCAGCGTCGGCGACCTGGTGGTGATCGAGCAGCGCGGCTACACCTTGCGCGGCGAGCGGCTGGAGATCACCGCGCCGGCCGCGCCGCTGGATCGCCCGAGCACGATCGAGGCGGATATCGCCGGCACCGTGGCGCTGGCGAAAGCGGCGGTCGCCGCGCATCCGGACAAGGACCTGTCGGGCTACACCATCGCCGCCTGCGCGGAAGACGTGAACGATCTGCGGCGCGCGCTCGGCTACGACCGGATCAGCCTGTTCGGCGGCAGCTTCGGTTCGCAGTGGAGCTTCGCGGTGATGCGCCTGCATCCGCAGATCGTGGCGCGCGCGGTGCTGTCCGGCGTCGAGCCGCTGGACGATGGCTACGACATGCCTTCGCAGGTCTTCGCCGCCATGCAGCGCATCGCCTTCGATGCGGACAAGGATGCGGGGCTGGCGCCTTACCTGCCGAAAGGCGGCTTGATGGCGGCGATCCGCACGCTGGAAGAGCGCTTTGCCAAGGCGCCGGTGCGGGTGAAGGTAAAAGGGGATGACGGAAGCGAGCAGGCCGTCGTGCTCGGCCAGATGGATTTCCAATCCTCGCTGCTGGAGGAGGCCGGCGATCCGGAAAGCTGGCCGGCCTTCGTGCTGTCGCTGTACTACGGCCACCATGAAGCCTGGGCGCGCGCGGCCATCGAAGACCGCCGCGCCAGGCCATACAAGCTGATCGGACCGCTGATGGATACCAGCCTGGGGCAGACGCCTCAGCGTGAGTATCAGCTGCGCAACGATCCGGCCATCGCGATGCTGGGCAGCGGCGGCTTCGCCGGCTATCTCGCTTCCGCCAGGGATTGGCCCACGCCGGACATGGGCGATGCGTTCCGTGCATTCGCACGCAGCGATATCCCGGTGCTGCTGGTACATGGCGATTGGGATACGTCGACGCCGCTGGAGAACATGCTCACCCAGCTGGCCTACTTACCCAACGGCCGCGGCATCATCGTCCACCGCGGCGGGCATGACGGTACTTTCTATCAGCTGCGCAACGAACCGGCGGCGAAGAGTGCCGTGTACGCTTTTCTGCGCACCGGCGAAACGAAAGGCTTGCCATCGGAAGTCACCTTGCCGGCGCCGACTTTCAAACTGCCGGAGTTTGCGCCGCCAGCGCCGTAGATGCCGAAGCGGCACCAGGTGAGCTCGAATCGCCGAGCGTTCGTTCCAGAAACGCGATCACCATATCGCCGTGGTCATCCAGTCCAAGCTGATACGCCGTCTTCCCGTACGGCGAAATGGGTGTCCGAAAGAACCATTCCCAGATCGCCGCACGGTCAGGCTCGATGCGTTCGGCCAGGGCGAGGATGTGCAGCAGAAGGCTGTTGCTCATCGTTATCCTCCGTGGCTCGTTATGGAGCCGATCGGATCTCCATCAGCCGAGCCGCATCGACAGCTCGACGTCTTCGGCGAACGGCACGGACAGATAGCCGCTCTCCGCCGAGCGCACGCGCTGCAGATATTCCGGGCTGTAGTCGGCGTTGTCGGCGACGATCAGCGCGCCGGGGCGCAGGCGGCTTTCGAGCAGGCCCAGTACTTCCGGATAGAGCGCTTTGGCGCCGTCGAGCAATACCAGATCGATCGACTCGGGCAGATCGCGGCTCAGCGTCTGCAAGGCATCGCCTTCGCGAATCTCCACCAGATCGAGCACGCCGCCGGCCCGCAGATGCTCGCGTGCCTGCGCCACCTTGGAAGGCTCGAACTCCGTGGTGATCAGCCGGCCGCCACCGTTGTCACGCAAGGCCGCGGCCAGGTGCAGGGTGGAAATGCCGAACGAGGTGCCGAACTCCACGATGGCGTTGGCGCGGCAGCCGCGCGCCAGCATGTAGAGCAGCTGCGCGGTGTCGCGCGAGACGGGCAGCCACAGGTCCTTCAGGCGGCCATACAGATCGCGGTACTCGGTCTTGCTGTGCATCAGCCGCGACAGCTCTTCGCGAGGGAAGGCGGACCAGTCGGGGCTGGCCGCCTTGGACTGCTCGAACAGGCGCTCCAGCAGCGGTGCGAGCGGGGCGGTGGTAAGCGTGGTCATGCGTTTTTCTCCAGTGCTTGCGTGGGGATTGCGGTGCCGGATTAGAATGCGACTAATCCGTCAGGTTTCCTATTCGCATTGCTGGAGCGGTCATGGCCGAACGTCAGAATCCCGGGATTTCCTCGCGAAAACAGCCCAAGCAGGCACGCTCCACCGAGCTGGTAGCAGCCATCCTGGAAGCGGCGGCTCAGGTTTTGGCGAAGGAGGGCGCACAGCGTTTCACCACCGCACGCGTGGCGGAGAAGGCCGGCGTCAGCATCGGTTCGCTGTATCAGTACTTCCCGAACAAGGCGGCGATCCTGTTCCGATTGCAGAGCGACGAATGGCAGCAGACCACCGGCTTGCTGCACGAAATCCTGCAGGACCAGCGCCGCGCGCCGCTCGATCGCCTGCGCGCGCTGATCCACACCTTTATCCGCTCCGAGTGCGAAGAAGCGGCGATGCGCGTAGCGCTGAGCGATGCCGCGCCGCTCTATCGCGATGCACCGGAGGCGAAGGAGGTGAAGGCCTCGGGAGAGCGGGCGATGCAGTCGTTCATGCGCGAGGTGTTGCCCAAGGCATCGAAGGCCAGGCGGGAGATGGCGGGGGAGCTGGTGAAGGCGACGATGAGCGCGGTGGGGAAGGAGTTCTCGGAGCGTCCACGCACGGAAGCGGAGATCAAGGCTTACGCGGATGCGATGGCGGATATGTTCTGTGCTTATCTTAAGGAGCTTGGCGCCAGCCCTCGTCTCAAGGAATGAGCCTGTCGCCACGGACTATCGGACACTCCGCGACCGCGGACCCTTTGCTAGGACGCAATCATGATCAAGACCCTGGCCGTCGCCGGCTACCGCTCACTGGGCTCGCTTACCATCCCGCTCGGCCAGCTCAACCTGATCACCGGCGCCAATGGCAGCGGCAAATCCAATTTGTATCGTGCTTTGCGTCTGCTGGCGGAAACCGCGCATGGCGGCGTGGTGGGCGCGTTGGCGCGCGAAGGCGGCCTGTCATCCATTCTGTGGGCGGGCCCGGAGAAGATTTCGCGGCGCATGGAACGCGGGGAGGTTCCGATCCAGGGTGTTTCGCGGCAGGGGCCGGTCGCGCTCAAGCTGGGTTTTGCCGGTGACGAATTCGGCTACGCCATCGATCTGGGGTATCCGGTGCCGCCGGCCTATCCATCGGCCTTCGCGTTCGATCCGGAAATCAAGCGCGAGGCGATCTGGGCCGGCCCGTTCCTGCGTCCCGCCAACCAGCTGGTCGATCGCCGCGGTGCGATGGCCCGAGTCAAGGACGGCCGCAGCTGGCGCGTCGTCGCCGAGCACCTGAACGTATTCGAGAGCCTGTTTACCCAGATCGCCGACCCTGAGCGTGCGCCGGAGGCGATGGTGATGCGCGAGTCGATCCGCAACTGGCGCTTCTACGATCATTTCCGCTCCGACCGCGATGCGCCGGCGCGCCTGGCGCCGCTGGGCACGCGCACGCCGGTGCTCAGCCACGATGGTGGCGACCTCGCCGCGGCGTGGCAGACCATCCTGGAGATCGGCGATCCGCAGGCGCTGGATGCGGCGGTGGATGACGCGTTTCCCGGCGCCTCCGTTCGCGTCGACACCGGCGATGGCCGCTTCAACCTGCTGTTCACCCAGCACGGCCTGCTGCGTCCACTCTCCGCTGCCGAGCTGTCCGACGGCACCCTGCGCTACCTGCTATGGATCGCCGCCCCGCACACGCCGCGGCCGCCGCCGCTGATGGTCCTGAACGAGCCGGAGACCAGCCTGCATCCGGATCTGCTGCCGGCCCTGGCACGGCTGATCGTGCAGGCCTCGAAGCGCAGCCAGGTGTGGGTGGTATCGCATGCGGGGCGGTTGATTGCCGCGCTGGAGCAGGCGGACTGCCATCTGGTGGCACTGGAGAAGAACTTCAGCCAGACGAGGGTGGTGGGGCTGCGGGAGCTGGAGGAGCCGGCGTGGCATTGGCCGGAGAGGTAGCGTCGGTGCGCGGGGGCGGTACCGCGCCATTGCCGACAAGGCTGCCACGAACTTACTGGTACGAAAGCGTAAAGGTCGCCGCCACACTGAGCTTACCTGCTGGAAAGACGGCGCTGCTGTCTTTCGAGTAAGTCTGATAGGAAGCCACGAAGGGCACTTCAAGGATTCCTTCGGGCGTGTCTCCGACCAACCATTGATTGATCGCTCCGGCTGCTGAAGAATCTGGCCCGAAGCTGACACGCGTGCCACCCGTGCGTTCGATCTTCACCGCCGCCAGGCCATAGATGCCGCCTTTGGGGAAGAGCAGGTTCAAGGTCTTGTCCGGATAGTTGGCGTCGGTCATGGTCATGTAAAGCCGGCTGCCTTTCTGGCAACGCAACGCGATGGAAAAAGGCGTCGCTCCGGCATTTACATTGCTTCCCGTAAGGGCTTGCTGCGATACCGTCGGGAGTATCACGGTCTGCGTTGCATTGATGACGGTGCAGGTGGTCAGCGCAGTCTTGTCGATGTACCAGGTGAAGCTTGTATATGAGCCGTTTTCGCTGGTGTTTCCCCAGACTTGGCTTGGAACTGTTGGGGTAAGCACCAAGGGCGTCCTTCCGGCTGCCGGAGTGGATGAGATCTTGACGAGTTCCATCGCACCACTCCATTTGAAGGACTCCTGGCCTATGGAAGCGGTTCCGATGTCGAAAGCATTGGCTTGTCCCGCGATGGTGCCGAGGGGAAGGGGATTGTTGCTGGCGTCCAGGACGCGGAATCCGATGCCGGCGGGGAAAGAGGTGGACGTGTAGACATTGCTCAGTCCCGCAACGGCGGTCGGGTTGGCGACGTATTCAAGTTTCAAGACCCATCGCGACGATTGAGTAATGCCGGACGATCTGCAGGAGAACATCCAGTTCAACGCAACTCTCGTTGCAGGGATGGTTCCGCCGACAGGAAGGTCGCGAGGAATGTTCGGAGAGCCCAGCTGGTTATTGGAGCCTCCCGCCGGCGCTCCGCTCATGCTGCAGTCGCCCACGCCGGCCCTGGCGCCTGAACTGATCAGGCACGCAAGAACAGCAAGGAAAAAGATGCATGGCCACTTGTGCATGAGCGAGTTTCGGTGCGTCGTTCTATGACAGTGCTTTGATGCTAACCGGCCGCTTCGCTGGCGATGTACCGGATGTTTCTTGTGCCGGCCAGTAGCTGGATCAGATCGAGAATAATCTTGGCCGGCATACGGCCATACTTGAGCCGTCAGCGGACGGTTGCGCCGAATGCATGGGAAATGCCAGCCTTTACCGCCACTTATGCGATCATGTCGCATGACCACTTTCACCACGCTCCCCCTCAAGCCCGCCTTGCTCGCCAGCGTCCAGGCCCTGGGCTACGACGAGATGACCCCGATCCAGGCGCAGAGCCTGCCGCCCATGCTGGAAGGGCGCGATGTGATCGCCCAGGCGCAGACCGGCAGTGGCAAGACCGCGGCGTTCGGGCTGAGCCTGCTGCAGTCGCTGAACGTGGAGACGATCCGCCTG
>Ga0207695_10008826_pt1 | contig 12551 bp, 19 predicted proteins | sample KBSC54metaG_FD_184354 | JGI IMG/M metagenome (GOLD analysis project Ga0207695, IMG submission 184354) | Corn rhizosphere microbial communities from Kellogg Biological Station, Michigan, USA - KBS C5-4 metaG (SPAdes) (version 2) | ecosystem: Host-associated > Plants > Roots > Rhizosphere > Soil...
AAGGGCCATTTCGTCGTCACCGACTATGTACCGACCGACGAGAAGACCGGGCCGCGCTTCCCGCTGCTGCTGACCACGGGCCGCATCCTCAGCCACTATAATGTCGGCGCGCAGACGCGGCGCACCGAGAATGTCGCCTGGCACCCCGAGGACCGTCTGGAGATCCATCCTGTCGACGCCGAGGATCGCGGCATCCGCGACGGCAGCTGGGTGGCGCTGCGGAGCCGCGCCGGCAAGACGACGCTGCGCGCTCTGATCACCGACCGTGTCGCACCGGGTGTGGTCTACACCACCTTTCATCACCCGACGACGCAGGCCAATGTCATTACTACTGACTATTCGGACTGGGCAACCAACTGCCCCGAATACAAGGTGACCGCGGTGCAGGTTGCGCCCTCGAACGGTCCGAGCGAATGGCAGGAGAGCTACCAAGCGCAGGCGGAGCGCTCCCGCCGGATCGTGGCCGCTGAATGAGCCAGATGTCGACCGAGGATCGCCTAGTCTATATGGCCAATCAGATCGCTGCGAACTTTGCGATTGCCGGTCGCGAGGCGGCGGTGGCGGCGACAGCAGATCATATCGCGAGCTTCTGGGATCCGCGGATGAAACGCCGGATCCTGTGCCATCTTGACGAGGCCACCTCCTCGATCGAACTAAGCCCGATCGCCCGTCTCGCTATCGCGAAGCTGGGGATACGGAGCGCGCCGCCTGCGCCCACGGCGAGGCGGGCCCTCGGCGGAGTCGATGGCGTATCCGGTTCTGACACAGACTTAGCCGAGCGACAGAGCGAGAATTGAAGGCACGGCCAGTCGGTTTTCAAGCGCCATTCCGATCTTTCATTCGCGTTGCCCGCTTAGCAATACGATCCGACTCAAAGCCAGTGACTGAAAGATTGGCAGAAGCTGGAGCGCTTGAGGCGCAATAGGGCAGGCCTGAAGGGACCTGCCGTAGCCGCAACCTGGCACTTTGGTGGCGGTTCTCGCAATGCTCTCTCGGACAATTGCGCTATCGAAAAGTGGCGGCTTTGGTTCCATCATTATTCGGGCCTCGCAGCAATCTCGGACCGGCTCTGCGCAGCAACCTTTCCTGACTTGCTGGAGCTATTCGGACTCAGAATGTGCCCGCGGTTGACGGAGCAGCCGCTCCATTGCAAGCCGCCATGCGTCGGGCAGCGGGGCCGGCCGCCGATCCTCCCGTCCGACATAGACGTGGGTGAAATGGCCTTCGGCGGCGGCAGCTTCCTGTTTCTGGATGAAGATGCCGAGATGATAGGTAACGCTGCTGCGTCCCAGGCTGGCGATCACCAGCCCGACCTCGATCGCTTGCGGAAAGCTCACCGATGCAGCGTAGCGGCAGCCAGTCTCGACAACGAGGCCGATCGGATCGCCATGCTCGATAACGAGTAAGCCCGACTGGATCAGCCAGCTGTTCACGGCCGTGTCAAACCAACCATAATAGACCATGTTATTGACGTGGCCGTAGACGTCATTGTCGTGCCAGTGTGTCGAGATCGGAACCCAATATCGATAAGCGTCGCGCGGGCGGAAGGGTGTCCGGCTCACAATGCCGCCGCATAAAGTTGAAGCGCCTGGGCCTCGTTCATCGGCCGGGGATTATTGCCTAGCAGACGGTCCTGCAGCATCGCGTCGGAAGCGAGCTGGCCGAGATCTTCCCGGTCTACCCCTACGTCACGCAATTTCTGTGGCATCCCCGTCACGATCGACATCCTCCGCAGCGCTTCGATCAAACCTGCCGCCTTCGCCTGCTGACCAAGCTCGTCGAGAGCCGGGTCAACGATCGGTCCCAGCTCGGCATAGAGCGGCATTGCCGACGGCATGTTGAAGCCTAGGACATGCGGCAACATCAGGACGTTGGATAGTCCGTGCGGCACGTGGAAGCGGGCGCCGAGAGGATAGGCCAGGGCGTGCACCGCGGCGACCGGTGCATTGGCGAAAGCGACGCCGGCGAGATGAGCGCCGAGTAGCATCGCGCCACGCGCAATCTTGTTTTCCGGCTCTTCGCACACACGAAGCATATTGCCGGTGAGTAGGCGCAGCGCTTCACGCGCGAGCATGTCGGAGAGCGGGTTCTTCAGGTGGGCAGACGTGTAGGCTTCGATCGCGTGGACCATGGCGTCCATCCCTGTTGCGGCACTCACCGCACGCGGCAGGTCGAGTGTCAGAACCGGATCGAGCACCGCATGTCTGGCGATCAGCGCCGGCGAGGAGACCCCGCGTTTCTCGTCGCCGGGCAGAGTGATGATCGCGACCGGTGTCGCCTCCGACCCCGTGCCTGCGGTTGTCGGCACCAACACGAGCGGCAGGCCTGTTCCCGTCGTCTTGTCGACGCCCCAGATGGCATCGAGTTCGTCCGGGCCGCCGATCAGATAGGCGGCGAGCTTGGCCACATCCATAGGGCTGCCGCCGCCGAACCCGACCACTCCGGTCACCCGGCCTTCGCGCCCGAGCGCGACAACAACCTCAAGCGTAGCGCGCGAAGGATCCGCCTCGACCGCATCGAAGATGAGGACGTCCCGCTGTGTCGCGCGCAAACCTTCGATTGCGGCGTCAGCAAGGCCGAGGCCAAGCACATGGGCGTCGGTGACGAAAAGGACGGCACCTTTGGGCAATAATGGCGAGAGGTCGGCCGAGGTGTTGTCCCCGCTGATCAGACGCGGCCCGTAAAGGAAGCGGAATTCTGTCACGGCACCGACCTCCTCCTCACGCCAGCACAACTGCACGACCAGTCATCGGGCTTTGCCACACCTTGTCGGACTGAGAAAGCGGTGAGCACCGGTCAGTCCGGCCGACATCTAGGCCTGCCGTCCTTGGAGATGCGCTTCATGACGACGATGATCTTTTTGATGCTTGCGATCGGCTCGATAGCACCGCCCGTGCCCTCCACTATCTTGCCGGAGATCATCCAGTTGGCGACCTCCATCTCCCCGGCGGGGCGAGGTCGATGAGCCCGCCACGGATCATTGCGAAGTATTCCGCCGACGAGAAGTAAGGCCGTCTGCGGCCAGGAATCGTCATGCACGTCGACGCAGCGACCAGATGAGACCGGAAAGACTTGTGATCAGCGCGGCGGTGGCTGTTAGCAGGGTTGGATCGATGTGCATCGAGCGACTCCTTCGAATCACCTGCTAACCTATCTGGCACTATGTAGGAAAGAACAAAATAGGAACTCGGCTGTGCTGAACGTCTGGGTTGCTGGATGGCGTCCCGACAGACGACTGTCTCCTATCGGCCAATCCAAGCTACTTGGCATGAACGAATGCCTGGCTTTGGAAAGCGGGGAGGCCGACCTGAATGTTGCCTTGCGGGTCGAGGCCTCAGAGCAATACCGGACGTGGTGAGGGGCGTGCTGCTCGGCGGATATGTCCAACGTTCAATTTGAGCACGCTTCCGGCCCGTTTACCGCTGATAAGCGCGAGAAAGCGTCCGGATGAGTGCTGATGATCACTCCTTCTGCCGTGCACCGGCGAAGCTGAAAGCGGACCTTTCTTGATTTGAAGTCAAGCGACACCCGTCGAAAATTCTCCAAGATGTCCGTCCCCAGCATCAGGGCCGGCTGGTCTGCGAGCCCAAACGATTTGAAGGGGGGCAGATCGGCGAAGGCCATCGGCACGTTACGCAGAAGGACCGGGCCTAGCTCAAGTTCATTTATGATCGCGAACTGTATTTTGATTGTCTCCCCGGTCACACCGATCATTTCAAGAGTTTGGAGAGGCGCTCGATTTCTTCGCAACAGTTTATCGCGGAGCGCGAAATTGCCGACAGTCGCCTCACTCCCGGTATCGACGATCGCATCCAGCCGCTGATTGGCCGCGCTGCCGCCGGGCTATGACCACGATTTCACCAGGGAAGGCGACCACTCGAGTACTCGCATCTTCGACCTTGATCAGGTGCTTGTCGAAATCCATCATCAACCGCTGTCGGGCGAGCGCATCGATACCGATCATCCCGTCCCCTCCCATATCCAGCTCGCTCAAGGCAGGCATCTGAAGATCATGGATTGTCGTTGGCCCGAGCGTGAGCGTCTCAACTTTCACCCGATCGACGACGTCGCGGGCGGTCATTCCGTTTAGGATCACAGGAGTACCAAGCGGCAACTCTAATTGCCTCGCGATACCAATCCCGACCGCCGACGTGTCGGCCCCGCTGTCGACAATGAATCGATACGGGCCTTGGCCATTGATGCTGACTTCAACGCTCAATCGCGTCTCAACTTTGCGCGCCTTGACGTCGCCTCCACCGATCGACAGCGACGGGTCGAACTTGGCCGGGGGCAATGGCGGTAAATTGGACGGCGTGTCCGACGCAGGCCGCGGCTTGGCGATCTGCGGCGGGGCAGCGGTCAGGCTTGCGGTCGTCGTGCCCAGCGTCATGAGAAGCATGACCGCAGCGATCATCGAACGGCAAGACGGAGACATCGAACTTCCTTCAGCAGACCCGTCGCCCAGCGTAACGCTTGCCATGGAGCTGTTCGGGTCTCTGAGCCGTGTCCGTAACCGCCCCTAACCGCCGTGAGCCGAGCGCGTGCCTTAGGTCAAACCAACTTGTCGGACACTATGCTCGCAATCTTCGCCGTTCGCTATCTGTGAACAGACCGGAAAGCCGTTTGCTTCCGCCAGGCCGAGCCAAAACTCGAAACCTGAACGAGCGGCCGTTTCCAAAGAAGCCGCGAGGACGGCACGAACGGCGGGTTCTTGGATCATTCCGGGAGGCTCGTCGATCGCGCGGACCTACTCGAGTCGAAACTTCTGGCGGTGATGAAGGGCCGCTGTTCGCTATCGGCTTCCTGATACCCGCCAGCGGGCAACCGGCCATCTACAGTTATCAGCGCGCATCAAGAATTACGGTATGTATCCGAAACCAATCCGCCAGTTCTGTTTCGCTCAAATCTCCCGCTGCTAACGCCTGGAAGGCAACGACGAGTTCTGCATCGGTCGCTGCCAGCGTGTATCCGTTGAGCACAAGGAATGTTTCGGCGACGACCGCGGCGGTGCGCTTATTGCCGTCCACGAAGGCATGATCGCGCGCAATCCCGAAGGCGTAGGCCGCGGCCAGAGCCGCTGCGTCGGGCTTACCGTACGCTTCCAAGTTTCGAGCACGAGCCATTGCGCTTTCCAGGCCCGCTTCGTCACGCACGCCAGCTGGCCCGCCATGTTCGGCGAGTTGCTCCAGATGAATGGCGCGGGCAACGTCGCTGTCTATCCAGATCCAATCCGCCACGCCGCCGCTATTTAGCAAGCTCGCGGAGGGCCCGCTTGCGGCGCGCCATCACGGCACGGGCAGCCTCCATCTGAGCTTCGAAGTCGGAAGACGGTGTGCGCAATTCGATACCGTTTGGGGTCTTGGTCACGGAGAGTGTCTGGCCGATCGTTGCATCAAGATGGGCGAGCACATCCTTTGGGAGGACAACACCGGCCGAGTTGCCGATCTTCGTGATCTTAAGCTCGATGTTCATACGGATGTTATAACGCGCGACAGCGACGGCTGCAAGTCGGATAGCTGCAGGGTCCAGCTGCCAACGATCGATCAGAGATGCCCCGGATCAAATGGCAGCCGAATGAAGGGCAGCTCACTGCTTTCGCTCCCCGTTCGAGCCAGCGAGCATCGCCGGCACCTTCCAGCCCAGCCCATCGAAGCGTTCATCAATCAGCCTCCGCAGTTGTGCCCGATCGCGATAGTCGTAGTCGATCTCGCCATCTGTTCGGAAACCAAAGCCGATGTCGGTGCGGTCGTCATATCCATTGAGCATGGCCATCAGGCCGGGCACAGCGAAGACCTGCGATACATTGGCGGGCAGGAGCCCGATCTGCGGCACCACCTTCAGAAAGAAGTAGCCGCCCATGAAGTGGACGAACTGGTCGCCCCGGCCGAACACCAGTCCGCGTGTGTTGGAACGATTGCCATCGCAGCCGAAAAGCAGCGAGACGTCTCTCTGCTGGCCATCGTCCAGTGTGACCGAGACGCCGTCGGGCCCATCCACAATATGGGCGATGGACCGACCGAACAGCATCTCGACCTCGTCCACAACCGCAGCGGAGAGGATGTCCAGCAGGTCGTCGCGATGGATCTCATAGCGCTCGTGCGCCGCTTGGGGCCCACCATTACCGATCGAACCCAGCGTCGCATCCGTCTCGTCCTTGAACTCGAAGCGGCGCGAAGGAAGCGCCTTGGCGCGTACCGCGTCGGCAAGCCCCATGCGGGTGAGGATCTCGATCGTCTCGCCTTCGATATCGACCGGCGTTCCGCCCCGTCGCAGGCCTTTTGCGACCTCCACGATCGTGACCTGATAGCCAAGCCGCTTCAGCCAATAGGCTGTCGCGAGCCCAGCGAAACTGGCGCCGCTGACGATCGCCGAGGCACCCGTGAGCCCTGAGGCCACAGATTTGACAATTGACAGAGCCATAGCGCGTTCCCAGAATGATACTCGAACTCAACATGTACTGAGTATATTAATTATGCAAGCACCGAGCGCGGATCGACGAACGCGCAAGCGTCTGGCCACCCGCCAGACCATATCGGATGTCGCGACCCGCCTTTTCATGGAGCGGGGATTCGACAGGGTAACGGTCGACGAGATCGCGGAAGCCGCCGACGTCGGGCGCATGACGGTGTTCAATCATTTCCCGCGCAAGGAGGACATGTTTTTCGACCGCGAGCAGGAAACGCACGACCTGGCGTTCGACGCCATCCGCGCGCGCGCGCCGAACAAGTCGCCCATTGAAGCACTTGGTGATCTTGCGCATCGCATGACGGATCGGCCTCAGGAGAGCTTCCCGCTCTTCACCTCCACCCGGGAGTTCGTGGAAACGGCGCAGGCGAGCGAGGCTCTGAAGGCACGCGCGCGGCAGATGCGCGACGACTTCATCCGCGCGCTGGCGGATGTGATGGCAGATGCGGTGGGCCGCCCCCATGATGATGGCGAAGGCTTGTTGGCGGCCGGGCTGATTGCTGCAGCGTGGAGCACCGCCTTCCTCCGAGCGCACGCGGAACTCGCCAAGACGAGCGATGTCGAAGCGGCAAAGAGAAGTTTCCTGTCTCTGATCGATCGGGGGGTTGAGGGAACCAATGCGGCTCTGGAAGGGACGCCCTACGCAGGTTCGGCTTGACCCGGCGAGGCGGACTCGGATCGCAAGGCCGCAATGCGCCGCTTTGTGGTGCTTAGCTGCAGACCGTTCTCGACCCAGAATGCGTCGCTCGGCGATCGGCCTGAGAACGGCATCTTCCTACAGAAGCAGTCATTCGCCCAGCGCAAAGCGATGTGGCAGCTACGCGCCAATTGCCGCCGTTCGCCGACTTTTGAGCATTCCCCAATTGCTGACGGTCAGCTCATACGTTTGGGCGATGGTCGCACTGGATTGGCAATGGCGCCGCCTGAGATAAGGCGGTCGGACTATTGCGAGGAAAACGACCAGCCGTAGCTGACGCAATTCGCATCGGGATAAGTCGATAGGTCTTGCAGGCCGCACATTGATCGGATATTTCCGATATATGGATCAGGACTCGGCTATTGCTGCACTCGCGGCGCTTGCGCACCCAACCCGGCTGAACGCTTTCCGCTTGCTCGTCCGCCACGAGCCGGACGGTTTGCCTACGGGTGCGCTGGTCGAGGCAAGTGGGCTCACACAAAGCACCTTCTCAACACACCTCGCTGTGCTCGCCAAAGCCGAGCTGGTGATTGCCGAGCGACAGGGCCGGCAACAGATCCAACGCGCCAACATCGACACGCTCCGTGCTCTCATGACCTTCCTGGCGAAGGACTGCTGCGAGGGCCGTCCCGAATTATGCGAGCCTTTGCTCGCTGACCTCGCCTGCTGCTGAAGGACCGGCCGTGACCGACATCGTGATTTACCACAATCCCGCCTGCGGCACGTCGCGCAACGTGCTCGAGCTGATCCGCAACAGCGGCGTCGAGCCGCATGTGATCGAATACCTGAAGACACCGCCGTCGCGCGCGCTGCTCGTCGAGATGATCGACAGGTCCGGCATGACGCCTCGCGCGCTGCTCCGCGAGAAGGGCACGCCCTACGTCGAGCTTGGCCTCAACGACCCGAACCTGACCGATGAGGCGCTGATCGACGCGATGATGGAGCATCCCATCCTCATCAACCGCCCGTTGGTTGTGACGCGGCTGGGGGTGAAGCTCTGCCGCCCGTCCGAAGCGGTCCTAGACATCCTGCCCGACGCGCAGCGCGGCGCCTTCGCCAAGGAGGACGGCGAGCAGGTTGTCGACGCGGCGGGCCGTCGCGTCAGCGGGAGGTGATCCGCCGCGCTCTCCTGTCAGAGGCGCTCGGCAGCCTCATCCTCTTCGCGACGGTCATCGGATCCGGTATCATGGCCGAGCGTCTGGCCGGCGGGAATGTCGCCGTCGCGCTCCTCGGCAACACGCTAGCGACTGGCGCGATCCTCTCCGTGCTTGTCACCATGCTCGGCCCGGTCTCCGGCGCGCATCTCAACCCGGCCGTCACGCTCGTCATGCGCCTGCGCGGCCACGTCAGCACCAGGGTGGGTATTGGCTACGCCATCGCCCAGCTCGTCGGCGGCATTCTCGGCGTCTGGCTCGCCCACCTGATGTTCGACGTCCCGATGCTGCAGCTGTCGCACAAGATCCGCACCGGACCCGGCCAATGGACCGGCGAGGCGGTCGCCACCTTCGGTCTCATCATGACGATCCTCGGCACGGCGAGGATGCGGCCGGAGAGCATGCCGACCAGCGTCGCGCTCTACATCACGGCTGCCTACTGGTTCACGTCGTCGACCAGCTTCGCCAACCCCGCGATCACCATCGCACGGTCGCTGAGCGACAGCTTCGCCGGCATCGCCCCTGCATGCGTGCCGGGCTTCGTCGTGGCGCAGATCCTGGGCTCCCTGGCAGCGCACTTCGCTGCCGATCTCCTCTTCATCGAGAAACCGAAGGCAATCGCATGAGTCGCGTCCGCGTCCTGGCCGATCCCGACCATCTGCCCGCTCTCGACCGATCCTTCGTCATCGACCGACCGGCGCTGGGCCTCGGGGCCAACCAGCCGCCGCCGCGCATCCTGTTGCTCTATGGGTCGCTCCGCCAGCGCTCCTTCTCCCGCCTGTGCGTCGAAGAGGCGGCGCGCCTCCTCCAACTGTTCGGTGCTGAGACGCGCATCTTCAATCCGTCCGACCTGCCGCTGCCTGACCAGGCAGCGGGCGACGACCATCCCGCCGTGCACGAACTGCGCGAGCTTTCGATGTGGAGCGAGGGCCACGTCTGGTGCAGCCCTGAGCGGCACGGTCAGATCACGGGCGTGATGAAGACCCAGATCGACCACCTGCCGCTCTCGATGGGCGGCATGCGCCCCACGCAGGGCCGCACGCTAGCCGTCATGCAGGTATCGGCGGGATCTCAGTCCTTCAACAGCGTCAATACGCTGCGCCTGCTCGGACGCTGGATGCGGATGTTCACGATCCCGAACCAGAGCTCGATCGCCATGGCTTACAAGGAGTTTGGCGACGACGATCGGATGCGCCCGTCCAGCTATTACGACCGGATCGTCGATGTGATGGAGGAGCTGGTGCGGATGACCGTGCTGATGCGCCCGCACGTCGCTCAGCTCGTCGACCGATATTCCGAGCGCAAGGAGGCCGGCTTACCGGTCGCGCGCGAGGACCATTCTGCGATCGCAATCGGACGGTAAATTCTCGCTTTCGACGACAGGTAACAGGGACCATGGCGCGTCCTTCAAACGGCACCAAATGGTCGAGCGCTGCCCAGCTTCTCAGCGCCAAAGGCGGTCGTACCCGCGGATCTTCGCCGGTCCTGATTCCTGCCGGTCTGCTTGGGCTGCGATCGGCGCAGGTGTTTCGAGTCACTCAGGAAGCCCGCTTCGGTCAATCAGCTATCGCGCCTGACAGGAAAGTCGATCGGCGGAAAAGCGCATGATCCTGGAGAGCGCGATGCCATGCGGTACCGCGCGGATAGGAGGGCTGTCCGGCCTTAGCCGTCCGACATCGAACTTTCGATCGGCGCCTGCGCGGCTTCGCGCGCAAAGGACAAGGTGACCCTCACGCCTTCGCTCGGAGCGGACGCCACATCGACGGTCGCTTTGGCATTTTGACGGAGGGACTGCGCGATAATCGCGCCGAGCTTGCCGGGTTTCGGCCAAGAGACGCCATCCGGAAAGCCGATGCCATCGTCCTCGACCGTAACGTGGCAGCCAGCATCGTCGACCAGGCTGTGGAGCGTGATCGTTCCACCATCCCTGCCCACAAATGCGTGTTTCAGGGCGTTGGTCATCAGCTCATTGACAACGAGCCCCGCGGGCATGGCCACGTTGATCGAAACGGGCCAGGTATCGACCATCAGATCGAGACGGATCCCCTCGACTGCGTGGGCCTGCATAACCGACGACGCGATCTGGCTGAGATAAACGCCCAGATCTACCGTCTGCGTCTCGGTTCGTCCCTGTGCGGCAAGGTGATCATAGAGGAGCGAGAGCGCGTCGATCCGTCCGCCCAGGCGTTCGAAGCGCTTTCCCGTCTCGGCATCGGTCAGATTGCGCGCTTCGAGCCTGATCAGGGCGGTGATCATCTGGAGATTGTTCTTCACGCGATGCTGCAGCTCAAGAAGCAGGGTGTCCTTCTCTCGCAGGCGGCAAGCGACATCCTCTCCATCGGCCGTGCGAAGCGGGCCGACCTCAGCGAGCGCGACCAACCGGAAGATGTCGGTTCCAGCGTCATCCTGTATCGTATTCGACCAGGCATCTACCTCGACTTCGCGATCAGTGAGCGAGATCGTGAAACGCCCAACATATTCGTCGCCGGCCTCTACCGCATGGCTCAGTCGCTCGTCATCGTCCGCCGCGCTGGCCATTCCGGGTAGCAACCGCCAGCTCTTCCCTTCCACATCACCCGCACTTCTGCCTGTCAGCCGCTCGAATTCGAGGTTGGCGTAGCTGATCGTCTCAGACGGCCGTAATTCGGACACCGCGATCGCGACCGGGACATGGTCCAGGAACTGTTTGAAACGGTCGCTCTCCAAGGCATCCGTCAGGTGAGGCGTGTCGAGCAGTTGCTCAACGCGGCCAGCTTCGGTCTCTTTATTCATGTCTTTCCCGGCGGACAGCTGCATGTTCGCCTGCTTAGCACCGTTCGGCCCTAGTCGCGCAACTGTGGGTGCGCACCATACTCGAGCAGAGAACGCTGCTGCTGCGGCCCGATCGCGGAACGCCTTCGAGATACTCGGCCTCCGACCGATTGGCAGCGGCATTTGCGACACTCGAGAATGCGTCCGATCCGCATTACGCAGCAGGGTTTGAATAGTAACCGTGACCCACGGAAGTTGTGGACTGGAATGGCTTCCAACGCGAAGATGGCCGGGCTATGCCGCGATGCCGGTCTCGTATTCCAGACGCTTGGCTTCAATGAGCATATCCGCGAGCACCCAATACGCCTCGCCCCAAGCGGCGAGCAATAATGCTTGATTATAGCAAGCCGATTTTATGGTTCGATCCATGCAACTTACCCAACGTACGGACTTTGGCCTCCGTCTGCTGATCGCGCTCGCCCGGCGCGGTGAGGGGTTCGTGTCATTGCCCAGTTTCGCGACCGAGCAGGGGTTGTCGTACAATCACGTCACGAAGGTGGCGCAGGCTCTTGTGCGCGCTGGCCTGCTGGTCAGCCATCGGGGACGCAGCGGCGGTGTCTCCCTCGCTCGGCCGACCGATGACATTGCGCTGGGAGACGTCGTGCGCGCGCTCGAACCGGGCATGAGGCTCGCCGATTGCGCGGGTTGTGCACTGCGCTCCGACTGCGTGACCAGCAACATCCTCGCCGACGCGCTCGCTGCGTTTCTTGGCGTTCTGGATCGCACGACTTTGGCCGACGCCGCGAAGCCGGGTCGCCCGGCTTTTGCCCCTTGGGCGGTCGCGAAAGCGGCCGGCATGGATAGCGGTCCGTAGGTCCCGCGCCGACCTTTCTCGGCGGCGTCCTCAGGTGCAATCCGCGGTGCTGCGACTAGGCGATATCGGCAGCCGCTGCGCGGAGGCCGGTACGAATCTGCGCCACAATCCCTTCGTCTGCCTTGGAGGAGTGTACGACATAGGCCGAGTAGGAGAATTCGGGTGCGTTGGGCACTTGCTCCAATTCCGCGCTATCGAGCCACGGACGCACAAAACCTCGCCGGAAATACCCGCTGCCGCCAGCCTCGAGCAGATAATCAAGCGCCAGTGGCCCATGATTGACCGAAATGACCGCATTGGCCTGATCCGGAAAAGCCGCGACATGCCGCTCGGCGAATTCTGGTCCCCAATCGATGCGAATATGCTCCGCCAGATCGAAATCCGGTCGGCCCGCCTTTCGGACGAGAACCAGCTTCTCTTCGAAAAGAAGTTCCGCTGCGACGCCCACCCTGCGCGGAGCTGCATAGAGCACGGCCGCATCCAGCGAGCCGTCCTGAACCTCAGGCATCCCCTCATTTCTGAGATGACGTAGGGCGGGAAAGATGATTCTGCGTCTCCGTGTCAAACGGAGAGCAGAGTATCATGAACGGCAAGGCGGAGTTTTCGTCTG
>Ga0207695_10008833_pt1 | contig 12546 bp, 13 predicted proteins | sample KBSC54metaG_FD_184354 | JGI IMG/M metagenome (GOLD analysis project Ga0207695, IMG submission 184354) | Corn rhizosphere microbial communities from Kellogg Biological Station, Michigan, USA - KBS C5-4 metaG (SPAdes) (version 2) | ecosystem: Host-associated > Plants > Roots > Rhizosphere > Soil...
CCTCTCCGCCTCGCCGCCGCCAGAACAGCCCGCCCGCCGCGAGCAGCGCCGCCGGCCCCATCACCGTCAGCCCACCAAGCGAGGTGAGCCACAAGACCTGCCGCACCACCCAGCCTCGTCGGTCGAGCAACGCGGCATGGTGGATCGCCCGATCGACCGGATGCGCCGCCCACAGCAGCAGCCCGAGCACAATCAGCAATCCACCGGCGATGACTAGGCGTCGTTCCATCCCGTCCCGATGCCACGGAAGCGACCCAAGGAACAATGACGAGGGACGGAACCGAACCGTTATGGCATGGCCCATGATCATGCGCCGCCTCGCCCCGCTCCTCCTCGCCACCGCCTCGGCCCCTTCCTTCGCCCAGTCGCTGCCGCAGGAAATCGTCGTCACCGGCGCGAGCCTGCCGCAGCCGCTGGGCGATGCCGCCTACGACGTCGCCACCATCGATCGCGACCGGTTGCAGGATGTCGCCAGCGGCCGGCTGGAGGACGTGCTGCGCGACGTCGCCGGCTTCGCCCAGTTCCGCCGTTCGGATTCGCGCTCGGCCCAGCCGACCAGCCAGGGCGCGACGCTGCGTGGCCTCGGCGGCAATGCCTCGTCGCGCGCGCTGGTGACGCTGGACGGCGTTCCCTTCACCGATCCGTTCGGCGGGTGGCTGAGCTACGACGCGATCGATCCGGAGCGGCTCGGCCTAGTGCGCGTCACGCGCGGCGGCGGATCGGGCGTGTTCGGTCCCGGCGCGCTGGCCGGCACGATCGAGCTTTCCAGCGCCGGGCCGAACCAGCTCGCGCCGGTGTGGGCGGACGCGGCCTATGGCAGCCGCAATTCGGTCGATGCCCATGCCGGGGTCTCCGGCACGATGGGCGGCGGCTACGGTTTCCTCTCGGCCAGCTACGCGCGCGGCGACGGCTTCATCCCCATCATCAGGGAGGATCGCGGCCCCGTCGACGAGCCGGCACCCTATCGCCAGTTCAGCCTCTCCGGCCGCGCCGTCTTCCCGGTCTGGGGAAGCAGCGAGCTGCAGGCGTCCGGCCTGCTCTTCACCGACCACCGCACGCGCGGCACGCCGTTCCAGCCCAACGACACCAAGGGCGCCGACGCCAGCCTGCGCCTCGTCGGGCACGGGACATGGGGCTACGAGGCGCTGGCCTACGTCCAGATGCGCGGCTTCTCCGCCGGCTTCACCTCGATCGACGCGGCGCGGACGACCGCAATCCAGACCCTGGATCAATATAGCGTGCCTTCGACCGGCCTCGGCGGCCGCTTCGAGATCCGGCCGCCGACCGGCGAGCACTTCCAGCTCCGCCTCGGCGCGGACACCCGCTACGTCACCGGCGAGACCGACGAGCTCTACCAGTATGTCGCCGCAGCGCCCTCCAATCATCGCGAGGCGGGCGGGCGCGAGCTGACCGTCGGCGGCTTCGCCGAGGCCAGCGCCGAGCCGCTTGCCGGCGTGACGCTCACCGCCGGCGGCCGCATCGATCGCTGGCGGATCATGGACGGCTTCCTCCACCAGTCGAGCTTCGCGACCGGCCCGCTGGCGAGCAGCCGGCAATATCCGGATCGCTCCGGCTGGCGGCCGACGGGACGCGGCGGCATTGCCTGGAAGCCTGGCGACGGCGCGATCACCCTGCGCGGTGCCGCCTATCTCGGCTGGCGCCTGCCGACGCTCAACGAGCTGTACCGGCCCTACCGCCTCGGGCAGGATTCGACGGTCGCCAACGCCCTGCTCAAGCCCGAGCGGCTGCGCGGCGTCGATGCCGGTGTGGATTACGATCCGTTGCCCACTCTCCATCTCGCCGCCACGGTCTTCACCAATCGGCTGGAGGACGCGATCGGCAACGTCACCATCACCGGGCCGCTGCGCAACACACTCTGCCCCGGCCTCGCCGCCACCGGGCACTGCCTCCAGCGGCAGAATCTGAATGCGGTAAGCTCGAAGGGTGTCGAGCTGGATGCCCGCCTGCGGCTCGGCCTGTGGCACCTCTCCGCATCCTACGCCTACACCGACGCGCATGTCCGCTCGGACACGCCGATCGACGGGCTCAGACCCGCGCAGACCGCCAAGCACGCAGCCTCGGCGACGATCGGCTGGGCGCCGCGCCTCGCCGATCTCTCCGCGACGCTCCGCTATATCGGCCCGCAGTTCGAGGACGACCAGAACACCGAGACGCTGAGGGGCGCGGTGACGCTGGATGCCAGCGCGCTGGTGCCGATCGCGCATGGATTCGCGATCGAGCTGCGCGGCGAGAACGTCACCAACACGCGCGTCGAGGCCGGAATATCCGGCGACGACATCATCGAACGCGCGACGCCCCGGACGCTATGGGTCGGCTTCCGCTTCGGCGAAACCCGCAAAGGGGCCTAGGCGACCACGAATTCCCGGACGAAGGGGGTCGCGGGCTGCTCCTCGACCTGCTTCGGCGTGCCGTATTGCTCGATCTTGCCTTTCGACAGGATCGCCACCTTGTCGGCGAGCGCGAACGCCTCCTCACGATCGTGGGTCACGAAAATCGAAGTGAGGCCGACGCGATCGTGGATCTCGCGCAGCGCCCCGCGCAATTCGCGGCGGACCTTGGCGTCGAGCGCGCCGAACGGCTCGTCGAGCAGGAGGATGTCGGGGTCCCGCGCCAGCGCCCGCGCCAGGGCCACGCGCTGCCGCTGGCCGCCCGAAAGCTGCGAGGGGAAGCGCTTGCCGAGATCGGGCAGCTGCACGAGATCGAGCAGCTCCTGCACCCGCGCCGCGATCACGGACTTCCGGGGACGCTGCCCGTGCTTCATCACGGTCAGCCCGAAGGCGATGTTCTCGGCCACCGTCATGTGGCGGAACAGCGCGTAATGCTGGAAGACGAAGCCGATCCGGCGATCCTGTACGGAACGATCGGTCACGTTCTCGCCGCCGAACAGGATATGGCCCGAATCGGCCGTCTCCAGCCCCGCGATGATGCGCAGCAGCGTCGTCTTGCCCGAACCCGAAGGCCCCAGCAGCGCGACGAAGCTGCCTTCGGCGATCTCCAGGCTTACGCCGTTCAGCGCCGAGCTGGTGTCGAAGGTCTTGGTGATCTCATCGATGGTGATCGTCATGTCAGTGTCCCGTCGCCGAGAGCTGGTCGGCATAGCGCCATTCGAGCAGGGCCTTCACCGCCAGCGTCACCAACGCCAATCCGGCGAGCAGCGAGGCGACCGCGAAGGCGGCGGTGAAATTATACTCGTTGTACAGCACCTCGACGTGCAGCGGCATGGTGTTGGTCAGGCCCCGGATATGGCCGGAGACCACCGACACCGCGCCGAATTCGCCCATCGCGCGTGCATTCGTCAGTAGCACGCCATACAGCAGCCCCCACCGGATATTCGGGAGAGTGACGTGCCAAAAGGTCTGAAAGCCACCGGCACCTAGGGTCAGTGCGGCTTCCTCTTCCGCGCGGCCCTGCGCGGTCATCAGCGGGATGAGCTCGCGGGCGACGAAGGGGAAGGTGACGAAGCTGGTGGCGATCACGATCGCGGGCACCGCGAACATGATGCGGATGCCGTGCGACATCAGGAACGGCCCGAACCAGCCGTTCGCGCCGAACAACAGCACGAACATCAGCCCCGCCACCACCGGCGAGACCGAGAAGGGCAGGTCGATCAGGTTGATCAGCAGCTGGCGTCCGCGGAATTCGTGCTTGGTGATCGCCCAGGCGGCCGCCATGCCGAACACGCTGTTGAACGGCACCACGATCGCGGCGGTCAGCAGAGTCAGCTTGATCGAGGCCCAGGCGTCCGGCTGGAGCAACGCGGCGACGAACGGGCCCCAGCCCTTGGCGAACGCCTGGGTGAAGACGGCCGCCAGCGGCAGGAAGATGATCAGCGCCAGCCACAGGAACGCCACGCCGATCAGCAGCGCGCGCACGGGCGCGGGCTCGGTGGTTGCCTTTCTCATTGGCCGACACTCCGCCATTTGCGTTCTCGCGCCTGGATGGCGTTGATCGCCGCCAGCATCAGGAACGAGACGACCAGCATCACCGCCGCGATGGCGGTGGCGCCCTCATAATCGAACTGCTCGAGCTGGGTGACGATCAGCAGCGGCGCGATCTCCGATTGGAAGGGCATGTTGCCGGCGATGAAGATCACCGATCCATATTCGCCGACGGCGCGCGCGAAGGCGAGCGCGAAGCCCGTGAGCAGCGCCGGCTGGATCTCGGGCAGCAGCACCCGGCGGAAGATGGTGAGGCGGCCCGCGCCCAGCGTGGCGGCGGCCTCCTCGATATCCTTGCCAAGATCGGCCAGCACCGGTTCCACCGTCCGCACCACGAAGGGCAGGCCGATGAACACCATCGCCACCACCACGCCGGCGGGATTGTAGGCGATCTTGATGCCGATCGTCGCCAGCGCCCCGCCGACGAAGCCGGTGTTCGCGTAGATGGCGGTGAGCGCGATGCCCGCTACCGCGGTCGGCAGCGCGAAGGGCAGATCGACCAGCGCGCTCGCCAGCCGCTTGCCCGGAAACTGGTAGCGCACCAGAACCCAGGCGATCAGCGTACCGAACACGCCGTTGATCACCGCCGCGCCGAACGCCGCGCCGAAGCTCAGGCGGTAGGCCGCGAGCGCGCGCGGGCTGAACGCCACCTCGACGAAATGCGCCGGCCCGAGGCTCAGCGAGCGGATGAGCACCGCCGTGATCGGCAGCAGCACCAGCAGGCTCAGCCACAGCAGGGTCATGCCCAGCGTGAGGCCGAGCCCGGGCATCGCCGAGCGCGCGCGCCTGCGCCGCTCCACGCGAGGCGGTGCGAGGAAGGCGAGCGCGGCCACCATCAGAAGTCCAGGTGCAGGCGGGTCGCGAAGGCATCGCCCTTCGCGGTGGTGCCGTTGATCGCGACGGGCGCGACCACAAGCGGGGAATTCTGCCCCTCGAAGCGGATATAGTTGAACATCAGCTTCACGTTCCCTGCGAGGTACCAGTTCACCGCACCGGTCCACGCATGCGCATCGCGATCGAGCGGCGACAGCTTGTGATCGGTCAGGTTCAGGCGATCATACCGCACCGCCAGCTCGATCGCGCCCCAGTTTCCCTTGAAGGGGTCAAAGGGACGAATGGGTTTCAAACGATCGATCAGACCGTTCTTGAAGCTGCGCGACTCACCGGTGAGGAAGACGCTGCCGAACGCGTAGAAGCCGTCGAAATTGAGCGAGGGCGCGGCGCCGAACTGGTTCAGGTGCATGTGGCTGTATTCGCCCTGCACCGAGAAGGGTCCGTACACGACGGCCCCTTCGAGGCCGTAGAAGGTCGCGTCCTTCACGCCCGTCTGGACGCCGGTGGTCGTGTTGTTGGTGCCGGTGATCGCGACCGATTCGATGTTGCCGCCGTCGACGCGCACGTTCGGGCGGTCGGACAAGGTCACGCTGTTCCCGCTCAAATCCTGGACGTGATAGGCCGAGGCGCCGAGATGGACGAGGTGGCGCGGATAGCTGATCGGCTCCACCGTGACGCGGCCGTTATAGCCCCACACCTCGTCCGGCGTGACGGCGCTGCGGTCCACTGCCTCGCCCGCGCCATAGACGCCGGCGGTCGCGGTCAGCCAGTTGTTGGCGTAGGCGAAGGTCGCGCCGACGCGGCGTTCGCCGCCCACCGCGCCGAAGGCGGTGTTGGCCATGCCGCGCTCGAGGAATTCGTTGAACGCGTCGGAGCTGTTCGCCTCCAGGCCCGCCGGCACCTTGAGCTGACCCAGCGTGACGGTGAGGTTCTTGACGCCGGTGTAGGAGACATAGGCGTCGAGCAGGTTGGCCTTGTTGTCGACCCACTCGCCTTCGAGGCGCCAGGCGAACTGCTTGAAGGCGGTGCCGTCGAACCCGAAGCGGCCGCGCCGGATCGAGGTGCCGTTGTTATAGTCGTAGCCGCCCTTGCGCTCGTTGAAGGCGGCATAGTCGATTTCCAGCATGCCGCGCGGCTTGAAGCTGAAATTGCCGTCCGGCGAAGTGATTTGCGGCGCGATGCCGTTCCACGTCACCTGGGTCTGTGGCTTCGGCGCGGGCGGCGGAGGCGGCGCGGCGGCGGCTACCGCCGTGGTCACCTGCGTCGGGATCGTGGCGACGGTCGCCTGCTGATCGTCTAGCTGGTGATGGAGCGTGGCATTCTCGGCCTGCAGCGCGTCGACCTTGGCTTCGAGCGCGTTGAGGCGCGCCAGGATCGCGGCATTGGAAACAGGTTTCGCGGCGAGCGCCGGGGATGCGGCGAGCGCCACAATGGACGCCCCGCCGAGCAGCAGGATTCGCATGGTATAGGCCCCTTGTTATGGAGCGAGTACCGTGGGCCGCTTCCGGCACCACGGGCTCGCCTATTTTCTTACGCGTTACTCAGTGCTTGGCGGCGGCGAAGATCTGGTCGAACGAGCCGCCGTCGGCGAAGTGCGCGGCCTGCGCCTTCGCCCAGCCACCGAAGTTGCGATCGATGGTGAAAAGCTGGATCTTCGGGAACTTGGCGGCATATTGGCTGGCCACCACCGGATCGATCGGACGATAATAGTCCTTGGCGATGATCTGCTGGGCGGGGCGCGTGTAGAGGAACTTCAGATAGGCCTCTGCCACCTTGCGCGTGCCGTGCTGATCGACATTCTTGTCGACGATCGAAACGGGCGGCTCGGCGCGGATCGAGACCGAGGGCACGACGATGTCGAACTTGCCCTGGCCGAGCTGGTTCACCGCGAGGAACGCCTCATTCTCCCAGGCGAGCAGCACGTCGCCCTGCCCGCGCTCGACGAACGTGGTGGTCGAACCCCGCGCGCCGGAGTCCAGCACCGGCACGTTCCTGAGCAGCTTGGTCATGTAGTCGCGGATCTGGGCCTGGTTGCCGTGATAGGTCTTGGTGGCATAGCCCCAGGCCGCGAGGTAATTCCAACGCGCGCCGCCCGAGGTCTTGGGATTGGGGGTGATCACCTGCACGCCCGGCTTGATCAGGTCGCCCCAGTCCTTGATGCCCTTCGGGTTGCCCTTGCGGACGAGGAACACGATCGTCGAGAAATAGGGGGTCGAGCGATCGGGCAGGCGGGCCTGCCAGGTGTCGGGCAGCAGATCGGCCTTCGACGCGATCGAATCGATGTCGTAGGCGAGCGCCAGCGTCACCACGTCGGCGGGCGAACCCTCGATCACCGAACGCGCCTGCGCGCCCGAGCCGCCATGGCTCTGGCGGATGGTGACGTCCTGCCCGGTCTTCGCTTTCCAGTCCTTGGTGAAGGCCGCGTTGATGTCCTCGTAGAGCTCGCGGGTCGGATCGTAGCTGACGTTCAGCAGCGCGACCGGCGCGGGCGCGGCTTGCGCGGTGGAGACGGCAATCGGGCCCGCGATCAGCGAAGCGGCGATGCCGGCAAGAATCAGACGACGCATCAGATAAAACCCTCCCTGTGGACTAGGGAAAGGTATTTCCTATTTCTCTAGTCGGGAACAGGGCAAAAGTTCATAAGACGAAAGAACTAGTTTTAGAGGCGCCTGTATCCGTTCACGCCGCCAAGGTCTCGAATGCGGCCGCGTCGGCCAGCGTGGTGCCCGCCAGGATACGATCCGCCTCCGTCCGCACCTGCGCCATCACGCGCCGGATCGCGCAGCTCGCCTCGTCGTGGCAATCGTCGCAGCGTGCGTAGAAGTTGAGGCTGGCGCAGGGCACCAGCGCGATCGGCCCGTCCATCAGCCGGATCACCTCGGCGAAGGTGATCTCCTCCGGCCGCCGCGCCAGCACATAACCGCCGCCGGGCCCGCGCCGGGACGCTACCATGCCCCCCTTCTTGAGATCGAGCAGGATCAGCTCCAGATACTTGCGCGGCACCTGCTGGGTGGCGGCGATATCGGCGACCTGCACCGATCGGCCGACCTCGGCCTCGGCGAGATAGAGAAGCGCGCGCAGCGCATAGCGGGTCTTCTGGGCGAGCATGACGGTACCGCCTTATTCCCCAGCGGCTTGCTGGGCAATGAAGCAGTTCGTCGAAAAGGCGATTTTGTCTTGACGCGACGGAACGCCCTGCTCGCGCGGTGCTTTCCTTATCGCGCGCCAGCGGCTATGGGCGCCGCACGCTTGCTTTTACGGTTCACAACGCACGAGGATTGATGGCGAAGGAAGAACTACTCGAGATGCGCGGCCAGGTGGTGGAGCTTCTGCCCAACGCCATGTTCCGCGTGCGCCTCGAAAACGATCACGAGATTCTGGGCCACACCGCCGGCAAGATGCGCAAGAACCGCATCCGCGTGCTGGTCGGCGACGAGGTGCTCGTCGAGCTGACGCCCTATGACCTCACCAAGGGCCGCATCACCTATCGCTTCATGCCCGGGCGCGGCGGCCCCGGCCCCTCCTGATCCGTTAGCGGGGGCTCCATGGCCTTCGTCCTGGCCTCCGCCAGCCCACGCCGGCTGGAGCTTCTGGCTCGCCTCGGCGTGGTTCCGGACGCGATCGACCCCGCCGACGTGGACGAAAGCCCCCGCCGGCTCGAGCTGCCGCTGCCCCATGCGCGGCGGCTGGCGGCGGAGAAGGCGGCCGTGGTCGCCGCGCGCCACCCCGGTTCGCTGGTGCTCGCCTCCGACACGGTGGTCGCCTGCGGGCGCCGCATCCTGCCCAAGGCGGAGGACGAGCGCACCGCGCGCCAATGCCTCACCCTGCTCTCCGGGCGCCGCCACCGCGTCCATTCCACAGTCACGCTGATCGACGCCGAGGGCCGTGCCCGCCATCGCGAATCGACCAGCGTGCTCGCCTTCAAGCGACTCTCCCAGCAGGAGCTGGACGCCTACATCGCCGGCGGTGAATGGCACGGCAAGGCGGGCGGCTATGCCATCCAGGGCTATGCCGAAAGCCTGGTGAAGAGCCTCGCCGGCAGCCATTCGGGCGTGATGGGCCTGCCCCTGTTCGAGACGCGCGCGCTGCTTGTCGCCGCCGGGGTCCGGCTTGCCTGAATGGATCCTCGATACGGGGATCGGCGAGCACCGCGCCGCCCTGATCGACGGCGACACGATCCTCGAAGCGGCGATCGACCGGCTGGACGACCGGCTGCGCGTCGGCGCGGTGGTGACGGCGAAGCTCGGCGAGCGGATCGGCGCAGGGGCGTGGCTGACCACCGCGCAAGGCGACGCCGTGCTCGATGCGGTGCCGCGCGGCGTGTCGCAGGGACGCTCGCTGCTAGTGGAGATCGTCCGCGAGGCGATCCCCGAGCCGGGCCGCCTCAAGCCCGCCCGCGCCCGCGTCGCCGACGCCGCCGAGGAGCGCGCCGCGCCGACGCTGGCCGACCGGTTTCCCGGCGCCCGCGCGCTTTCCGCGCACGAGCCGGACCGGCTTGAACAGGCGGGCTGGTCCGAGCTGATCGAACAGGCGCAAACCGGCGAGATCGATTTCCCCGGTGGCGCGCTGCGCCTTTCCCCCACGCCGGCCATGGCTCTGTTCGACGTCGACGGCGCATTGCCCGCGGCCGAGCTCGCCATCCTCGGCGCGCGCGCGGCCGCCCGATCCGTGCGGCGCCTGGCGATCGGTGGCTCGATCGGCATCGACCTGCCGACGCTCGGCTCCAAGGCCGAACGCGCCGCCGCGGCGCAGGCGATCGACGACGTGCTGCCGCAGCCCTTCGAACGCACTGCCGTCAACGGCTTCGGCTTCGTCCAGGTCGTCCGCCCACGCCCGCGCGCCTCGATTCCCGAGCTGGTCCGCGCCGATCCCGCACTGACCGCCGCGCTGGTGCTGTTGCGGCAGGCCGCGCGCGGCCACGGCCCCCGCACTCTCGTCGCCGCGCCCGCCGTGATCGATCGCCTGAAGGCCGATTGGCTCGACCAGCTCGCACGCCGCATCGGCGGCACCGTCGCCTTGCGGGCTGAACCGGCGCTCGCCATATCGGCCGCGCATGTCGAGCCCTGACCCCATCCGAAAAGCCGAGAGCTGCCCGATCTGCGGAAAGCCCGTCTCCGCCGACCACACCCCCTTCTGCAGCCAGGGCTGCCGCGATCGCGACCTGCTGCAATGGCTGGGCGAAGGCTATCGCGTCGCCGGCCCGCCCACGGAAACCGACGAGCAGGAATAGGGCTGGACAGGCGGCGCGGCCTGCCTCTATAGGCGCCGCTCGCTTCGCTTCAGACGCGAATGCCCGGGTAGCTCAGTTGGTAGAGCACGTGACTGAAAATCACGGTGTCGGCGGTTCGACTCCGTCCCCGGGCACCACACATCTCTGTCCAGACCAAGCCGCGTAGCCGCCGAGGCGGCGCTTCCCAAAACGCGACCGCCCCGCCGTCGCGCGGGCGACGACGGGGCGGCGGTGCGTCTCGACCCGGATCGGAAGGTCTCGCCGACCATCTGCTCGCTCTTGGCCCAAAGCGCCTTGGCGTTGGCCGGATCGACGGCATAGGCCTGCACGCCCTCGCGGATCCCCTCCCCGACGCTCAGCTCGGCGACGTGGCAATCCTCGCAATAGCGGCCGCCCACCTCGTCGGCGCCGGCGACGAAGCCGGCCCATACCGAGGTCGCCGCACCCTGCGGAATGGTCTTCCATTCGAAGGTCTGTCCCTCGGGCATAGAGGCGTTGATGTTGTCGATCAGCGCCTGCAACTCGCCCTCGTCCATATGGCGACCGAGCTCGGTGTTGATGCCGCCCGGGTGCACGGCGGCAGCGCGGACACCGCGATCGCGGTGGCGCCGATCGAACTCCACGGCGAACTGGATGTTCGCGGTCTTGGAGCGGCCATAGGCCCCGAACGGCGTATATTCGGTGTGCTCGAAGTTGGGATCCTCGACGTTGGTGTTCGCGTAGCGATGGCCTGCCGAGGACAGGTTCACCAGACGGCCGCCGTCCTTGATGAGGCCGGCGATGCGGTTGATCAGCACGAAGTGGCCGAGATGGTTGGTGCCGAACTGCATTTCGAAGCCGTCGGCGGTCTCGCGCTTCTCGGGCACGGCCATCACGCCGGCATTGGCGATGACGACATCGAACTTCTCACCCTTGGCGTTGAGCGCGTCCGCGCAGGCGCGCACGCTGGCGAGCGAGCCCAGATCGCATTCGACCAGATCGAGCTTGCCTGGCCCGTCGATCGCGGCGGTGGCGCGGCGGGCCTTGTCGAGATCGCGCGCGGCGCCGACGACATGCGCGCCGTGCGCGACGAGCACGCGGGCCGTCTCGACGCCGAGACCGGCGGAAACGCCGGTGACGAATACGCGCTTGCCGGTGAGGTCGATGCTGTCGAGCACGTCGTCGGTGGTCGAGGTCGCGCCGAAGCGGGTGGGGGCGATGGTATCCATGGGATGCTCCTCCTTTGGGCGGGCGGGAGATAGGCCGAAGCGCGTGATGCCGAGCGCCCGATGCTGCCCCATCCTTGCCCGATCCTCTCAATCGTCATGCCGGACGACTTGCCATCGAGCCCCGGCAGACCGATCTTGCCCACCATGGACACGATGTTCGACGAAATGCGCGCGCTGGTCGCGCGCCATGCCGGCCAGCCGCTCTCACCCCGACTGCGCATTCTGGTCAGCCAGTCGACCGCGCCGACCCCGCCCACGCACGGCCTCTATCAGCCGATGCTCTGCTTCGTGTTGCAGGGTGGCAAGCGCGTGATCATCGGCGAGCGGGTGATCGAATATCGCGCCGGCGACTTCCTCGTCGCCTCGGTCGATCTGCCGGTGATCGGGCAGGTGACCGAAGCCAGCGCCGAGCGTCCCTACATGGTGGTCGGCCTCGCGCTCGATCCCGCCGCGATCGCTGGGCTGCTGATCGATCTGCCCCATGCCGGCGAAGGCCCCGGCGAAGCGGGGATCAGCCTGAGTTCCATGACCGCCGACCTGCTCGATCCGCTGCTCCGCCTGATGCGCCTGCTCGACGCGCCCGGCGACATTCCGGTGATGGCGCCGATGCTGGAGCGCGAGATCCTCTATCGCGTGCTGCAGGGGCCGCAGGGCGCGATCCTGCGCCAGATCGCGCGGTCGGACAGCCGGCTCTCCCAGGTCCGCCGCGCGATCGACTGGATCCGCCAGAATTATGTCGAGCCGCTGCGCGTCGATCATCTCGCCGGGCTGGCGGGAATGAGCACCTCCTCCTTCCATCGCCATTTCAAGGCGGTGACGGCGATGAGCCCGCTTGCCTACCACAAGCAGATCCGGCTGCAGGAAGCGCGCCGCCGCCTGATCGCCGCGCCCGCCGAGGCCGCGCGCGTCGCCTATGCGGTGGGCTATGAAAGCCCCTCCCAGTTCAGCCGCGAATATACGCGCCTGTTCGGCCTGCCGCCGATCCGCGATGCCGCCCGCCTGCGCGGCGACGGCGCGCTGGCGGACGCCTGAACTAGCGGCAGATCACCGTCACCGACGTTCCCGCGCCCTGCGTCATCTTGCGGACCATCAGCGGCGACTTGCCCGGCCCGCAGAACAACTTGATGCCACCCGCCGGCACGCTCGTCGCGCCCGCCGCCGCAGCCGGCTTGCGGTCCTCGTGGCGCGCGGGGGAGGCATGGCGCTTGTCCTTGCCGTGATGCGAGGACGTGCCTCGATGCGAGGACGTGCCGTGGTGGGTCGACGCGGTATGATGGCTCGTTTCGTGATGGGCCGGCCTGGCGTGGGTCGTCTT
>Ga0207695_10008834_pt1 | contig 12546 bp, 10 predicted proteins | sample KBSC54metaG_FD_184354 | JGI IMG/M metagenome (GOLD analysis project Ga0207695, IMG submission 184354) | Corn rhizosphere microbial communities from Kellogg Biological Station, Michigan, USA - KBS C5-4 metaG (SPAdes) (version 2) | ecosystem: Host-associated > Plants > Roots > Rhizosphere > Soil...
GGCCGGTCACGCGTAGCGCTCCACGCGCTGCTCGATCGCGCCGAAGATGCTGGCGCCGGAGGCTTCGCGCATCTCGAGGCGCACCGTGTCGCCGAAGCGCAGGAACGGCGTCTTCGCCTCGCCGGTCTCCACCTGCTCCACCAGGCGCGCCTCCATGAGGCACGCATAGCCCGCCGCGCGGTCGTGGTTGGAGATGGTGCCGGTGCCCACGAGTGTTCCCGCCGCGAGCTCGCGCGTCTTCGCGGCGTGGGCGACGAGCTCGAAGAGGCCGAAGGCGGCGTCGCGGCCCGCGTCGGGACTTCCCAGGCGGCGTCCGTTCACGTCGCAGGCGAGCGGCAGGCGCACGCGCCCGTCCTTCCAGGCGTCGCCCAGCTCGTCGGGCGTGACGGCCACCGGGGCGAGCGCATTGGCGCCCTTGCCGTTCACGAAGCCGAAGCCCTTCGCGAGCTCCGCGGGAATGAGCCGCCGGAAGGACACGTCGTTCACGAGCGTCACGAGCCGCACGGCCCGCGCCGCCTCGTCCGGCGCTGCGCCCATGGCGAGGTCGCCCACGATCGCGCCCACCTCGCCCTCGAGGTCGATGCCCCAGTCCTCGCTCAACGCGCGGATCGGATCGCGCGGCCCCATCATCGCGCCGGCCCCGCCCTGGTACATCAGCGGATCGCGGTAGAAGCTCTCGGGGACCTTGTCGTTGCGCGCGCGCCGCACGCGCTCGACGTGGGAGAGGTACGCCGATCCGTCGAGCCATTCGTAGGCGCGCGGCAGGGGTGCCGCGACCCGGCCGCCCGCGAGCGCCGCCGCGAAGTCGAACGCACCGGGCGCGCGGCCGCCCTCGACGGACTGCGCCAGCGCGCGCAGGCGCGGCTCGGTCTCGTCCCAGCGCTCGAGCGCGGCCTGCAGGGTGGGCGCCACGTCGCCCGCGGGCGCGGCACGCTCGAGCGCGCGATCGACGACCACGAGCGTGCCGTCGCGGCCGGGACCCTTGAGGGACGCGAGCTTCATGCCTTCACGTTCGCCTTCGGGAACCCGCTCCACACCTTGTCGTAGTCGCGGTCGAGCGCGGGCGAGGACATCGCGAAGGCGGTGGGCTCGAAGAGGTAGCGGCTCTCGAACATGAAGGCGAGCGTGTCGGCGAGGTACTGGGGCGCGAGCTGCGCCGCGGACGCCGCCTCGTGGCTCGCGCGGTCCGGGCCGTGGGCGCTCATCGCGTTGTGCAGGCTCGCGCCCCCCGGCACGAACCCCTCGCGCTTCGCGTCGTAGGTGCCCTTCACGAGGCCCATGAGCTCGCTCATGGCGTTGCGGTGGAACCAGGGCGGCCGGAACGTGCGCTCGGCCACGACCCAGCGCGGCGGGAAGATCACGAAGTCCACGTTGGCGGTGCCGGGCGTGTCCGAGGGCGACGTGAGCACGGTGAAGATCGACGGATCCGGATGGTCGAAGCTCACGGTATTGATCGCGTTGAAGCGCGCGAGGTCGTACTTGTACGGATAGTGGTTGCCGTGCCAGGCGACGACGTCGAGGGGCGAGTGCGGGTAGCGGACGCTCCAGAGATGACCTCCCAGCTTTGCGACCACCTCCACCGGCGCCTCCACGTCCTCGAAGCACGCGACGGGCGCCCGGAAATCCCGCGGGCTCGCGAGCCCGTTCGCGCCGATGGGGCCCAGCTCCGGCAGGCGGAACGGCGCGCCGTAGTTCTCGCACGCGTAGCCGCGCACGGGGCCGGCCACCTCGACGCGGAACTTCACGCCCCGCGGCACGACGGCGATCTCGCCGGGTGCGACGGCGAGCCGCCCGAATTCGGTCGCGACGAGGATCGCGCCCTCCTGCGGCACGATCAGGAGCTCGCCGTCCGCGGTCGAGAAGAAGCGCTCCATCGACCGGTTCGCGGCGTAGAGGTGCACGCCGGCGCCCATTTGCATGCGGGCGTCGCCCGCCGTGACGAGGGTCGCGATGCCCGCCACGAAGTCGGTCGGGGCCTCCGGGACCGCGAGCGGCCCCCAGCGCAGGCGATTCGGCGGGCACTCCGCCTCGCGGCAGGCGGCGGTGCGGATGCGCCCGTCGTCGATGCGGCGGAACGGCTCGTGCATCGCCGAGGGGCGCAGGCGATAGAGCCACGAGCGCAGGTTGTGCGCGCGCGGCGCCGTGAAGGCGGAGCCCGAGAGCTGCTCCGCGTAGAGCCCGAAGGGGGGCCTTTGCGGGGAATTCTGGCCCACCGGGAGCGCGCCCTCGACCGCCTCGCTCTCGCGATGCGCCCCGAACCCCGAGAGATAGCGCTCAACCATGAAAAAAGCCACAGATGAACACAGATGAACACAGATAGGTCGTCAAAGTGAGTCCCGTCGCATCCATGGGCGCCGGAAGAACTCGCCCCACGAAACATCTGTGTTCATCTGTGTTCATCTGTGGTTTCACGCGCCTGGGTCAGATCGCGCCGCGGGCGATCTGGTCCGCCTCGATCGACTCGAAGAGCGCGCGGAAATTCCCCTCCCCGAACCCCTCGTTCCCCTTCCTCTGGATGATCTCGAAGAAGATCGGCCCGATCACGGTCTCCGTGAAGATCTGCAGGAGCTTGTCCTCGTGCCGCTCCTTGTCCACGCCCTCGCCGTCGATGAGGATCCGGTCGCGCTTCAGGCGTGCCAGGTCCTCGCCGTGGTTCGGGACGCGGGCATCGATGCGCTCGTAGTACGCGTCCGGCGTGTCGAGGAAGCGGACGCTTCGCGCGCGCAGCGCTTCCACGGTCGCATAGATGTCGCCGGTCGACAGCGCGATGTGCTGGATGCCCTCGCCGTGGTAGGCATCGAGGTACTCCTGGATCTGCGACTTCCGGTCCGAGGGCTCGTTGATCGGGATGCGGATCTTGCCGCACGGGCTCGTGAGCGCCCGCGACGTGAGGCCCGTCTTCTGCCCGCGGATGTCGAAGTAGCGGATCTCGCGGAACCCGAAGAGCTTCCGGTAGAACTCCGCCCACACGTCCATGCGCCCGGCGTAGACGTTGTGCGTGAGGTGGTCGATCTCGAGGAGCCCCGCGCCCGGCGGGTCGCGCGGCACGCCTTCGACGGGAACGAAGTCGACGTCGTAGATCGAGAGCGACCCGCCGTTTCCCGCGTAGCGGTCGACGAGGTAGATGAGGCTCCCTCCGATCCCCTCGAGCGCGGGGATGTTGAGCTCCATCGGGCCCACCTTGCCGTGGAAGGGCCTCGCGCCGAGATCGAGCGCGCGCCGGTACGCCTTCGCGGCGTCCTTCACGCGCATCGCGAAGGCGCAGGCCGACGGGCCGTGCACGCGCGCGAACGACTGCGCGAAGCTCCCCGGCTCGCGGTTCACGATGAAGTTGATCGCGCCCTGGCGGTAGAGGAGCACGTCCTTCGAGCGGTGGCGGGCGACCGCGGTGAAGCCCATCTGCTCGAAGAGCGCCCCCAGGAGGTGCGGGTCCGGCGCGGTGTACTCGACGAACTCGAAGCCGTCGGTTCCCATGGGGTTTTCGGGAACCTCTGCAACGGTGCTCATGGCCGTGTCCTCGTGGGATGGGCGGGCGCCAGTTTACCCGTCCTCGGCTCGTAGGATCACGCGGGAGGCCCGGAAATTCCCTCCTCCGCGGCGAACTCCAGCACCACGCGCCGCGTCCGCGCGCTCTTCTTCTCGATCTTCGCGACCCGAAGGCGCCCGATCTCGCGGGTGTTCGCGACGTGGGTGCCGCCGCAGGGCTGGAGGTCCACGCCGTCGATCTCGAGAAGGCGCACGCGGCCCACGCCGCGCGGCGGCTTCACCGACATCGTCCGCACGAGCTCGGGCTTGGCGTCCAGCTCCGCGTCCGTGATCCACACCGTCCGCACGTCGTGCGCCTCCGAGACCAGGCGCGAGAGCTCGCGCTCGAGGTGCTCGCGGTCGAGGGGATCGACCATGTCGAAGTCGAGCCGCGCGTAGCCGGAGGTGATCGAGCAGCCGTTCGTCTGGTGCGGGACGATCGCGCAGAGGAGGTGCGTGGCGGTGTGGAAGCGCATGTGCCGGTGGCGCCGTTCCCAGTCGATCCGCGCCGTGACGGCGTCGCCCGGCCGCACGCGCGCGAGGAGCGCTTCCTCGCCCGGCGCGGGGACGTGGAGGATGAATTTCTCCGCCTCGCCCGCCTTCACGGTGTCCGCGATCGCGACCCGCGTGCCGTCCCGGGCCTCGAGCGTTCCGGCATCGCCCGCCTGCCCGCCGCCGCGCGGATAGAAGACGGTCCGGTCGAGCCGGATGCCCTCCGGCGCCACGGAGAGCACCTGCGCGGCCGCCTCGCGGCGGTACGCGTCCTCGCGGAAGATCTCCTCGGTCATGGTTCCTCGTCCCACGGCGCCAGGGGGCGCCCGCAAATTGACTTGGGCTGCGTCGTTCCGGCATCATGCCCCATCGTCGAGTTGCGGCGCTAAGATGTTGAAAATCCACGGTTAGCGCCGTCCCCAGGAGAGCCCATGAACCCCGTCCTGCGTGCGCTTGCGCTCGCCGCGCTCCTCGCCGTCCTCCCGGCCGCCGCCGCAACGTTGCGATGGTCGAGCCAGGGCGACGTGACGACGATGGATCCCCACGCGAACAACGAGGGATTCACCAACGCCTTCCTCGACCAGGTCTTCGAGACGCTCGTCACGCGCGGCAAGGAGCTGAAGATCGAGCCGTCGCTCGCGACGTCGTGGAAGGCGGTCGATCCCACGACCCTGCGCTTCACCCTTCGTCCGGGCGTGAAGTTCCACGACGGCGCGCCCTTCACGGCCGACGACGTGGTGTTCTCGATCGGGCGCGCGCTCGCCGACACGTCGAACTACAAGACCTACCTCGCGGGCGTGAAGGAAGCGCGCAAGGTCGACGACCTCACCGTCGACGTGGTGACGGAAGGACCCGCGCCCGTGCTCCTGCCGCAGTTGACCGAGGTGCGCATCATGAGCCGCGCGTGGTGCGAGAAGCACAACGTGACGAAGCCGCAGGACTACCGCAACAAGGAGGAGACCTACGCGGTGCGGAACGCCAACGGCACCGGCCCCTACATGCTGAAGAGCCGCGAGGCGGACGTGAAGACGGTGCTCGTGGCGAACCCCGGCTGGTGGGGCAAGCGCGAGGGGAACGTGGAAGAAGCGGTCTACCTCCCCATCAAGGCGGACGGCACGCGGATCGCGGCGCTCCTTTCCGGCGAGATCGATTTCGTGCTCGACCCCCCGCCGCAGGACATCCCGCGGCTCAAGCGCGATCCGGCGGTGAAGGTCCTCGAGGGCATGGAGAACCGCACGGTCTTCCTCGGCATGGACCAGTTCCGCGACGAGCTCCTCTATTCGAACGTGAAGGGGAAGAACCCGTTCAAGGACCGCCGCGTGCGCGAGGCGCTCCAGAAGGCGATCGACCTCGAGGCGCTGAGGACCCAGGTGATGCGGGGGCTCTCGGTGCCGACCGCGCTCATGTTCGCGCCGCAGGTCGACGGCTACCCGAAGGACCTCGACCATCCCGCGAAGCCGGATCGGGCCGCGGCGCGGAAGCTCCTCGCCGAGGCGGGCTACCCGCGGGGCTTCGAGGTCACGCTCGACTGCCCGAACAACCGCTACGTGAACGACGAGAAGCTCTGCGTCGCGATCGCGGGGATGCTGGCCCAGGTGGGCGTGAAGGTGCGCGTGAACGCGATGCCGCGCGCGATCTGGGGCCCCAAGATCCAGAACCGCGACACGAGCTTCTACATGCTGGGCTGGGGCGTCCCGACGTTCGACTCGCAGTACGCGCTCCAGAGCCTCCTCCACACGCCCGTCGGGAAGACGGCGGACGGCGACTACAACCTGGGCGGCTACTCGAATCCGAAGGTGGACGCCGCGGTGGACAAGCTCAAGACCGAGGTCGATCCCGCCGGGCGCTCCGCGCTCGCCCGCGAGGCGCTCCTCGTCCACATGCGCGACGTGGGCCATCTCCCGCTCCACTTCCAGGTGATCCCGTGGGCGATGCGCTCGAACGTGAGCGTGGTCCACCGGGCGGACAACCGGCTCACCCTCAAGTGGGTCCAGGTGCGGGGTTGATCGCCTTCGTCCTTCGCCGCCTGCTGCAGGGCATCGCCGTCATGCTCGTGGTGGGCTTCATCGCCTTCTCGCTCTTCAACTTCGTGGGCGACCCGGTGGCGCAGATGGTCCCTCCGGAGGCGACCCAGGCCGACCGCGACCAGATGCGGCACATGCTGGGCCTGGACCGCCCCTTCTACGTGCAGTTCGGCACCTTCCTCTCGAATGCCGTGCGCGGGGACTTCGGCCTGTCGCTGCGCCTGGGGCGGCCGGTCTCCGCGCTCCTCGCCGAGCGCCTGCCCGCCACCCTCGAGCTCGCCCTCACCGCCTCCCTGATCGGGCTCCTCGTGGGCATCCCCGCGGGCGTCTACACGGCGTTGAAGCGCGACACGTGGCTCTCGCGCGCGATGCTGACACTCTCGCTCGTGGGCGTGTCGCTTCCCAACTTCATCATCGGCATCTTCCTCATCCTCATCTTCGCCGTCTGGCTGGGCTGGCTCCCGTCCTTCGGGCGGGGCGACACGGTGCAGCTGGGGTTCTGGTCCACGGGCTTCCTCACCCGGTCCGGGCTGCGGGCGCTCGTCCTCCCGGCGATCACGCTGGGCTTCTTTCCGTTGACGCTCGTGCTGCGGCTGGTGCGCTCGGAGATGCTCGAGGTCCTGCGCTCGGACTACATCAAGTTCGCGCGGGCCCGGGGCCTCACGAGTCGGGCCGTGAATTTCGGGCACGCGTTGAAGAACACGCTGGTCCCCGTCATCACGATCACGGGCCTGCAGCTGGGCGGCATCATCGCGTTCGCGATCATCACGGAGCAGGTGTTCCAGTGGCCGGGCATGGGCCTTCTCTTCATCCAGGCGGTCCAGTTCGCGGACATCCCCGTGATGGCGGCGTACCTTTGCCTCATCGGCCTCATCTTCGTCGCGATCAACCTCGTGGTGGACATGCTCTATTACGTCGTGGACCCGCGGCTGCGGGTCGAGCGCGCGGGCGGGGGCCACTGATGGCGGCGCGCATGGCCGGCGTTCTCGACAGCGACCTCTTCTACAGCTTCCGCCGGCGCCCCGGCGTGATCCTCGCCGCGGCGATCGCGCTCACGTTCGTGGCGGCGGCGGTCCTGGCACCGTGGGTCGCGCCGCACAATCCGTTCGACCTCGCGACCCTGAACCTCCTCGACGCGTTCACGCCGCCCGCCTGGACCGCCAAGGGAAACCCCGCGTACCTGCTGGGGACCGACGACCAGGGGCGCGACGTCCTCTCGGCGATCATCTTCGGCTCCCGGATGTCGCTCCTGGTGGGCCTCCTCGCGACGGTGCTCGCGATGGCGCTGGGCGTGGCCCTGGGGCTGCTGAGCGGCTACGCGGGCGGGAGCGTCGACGCCTTCATCATGCGCGTGGCGGACGTGCAGCTCTCGTTTCCCGCGATCCTCATCGCGCTCCTCGTGGACGGCCTCGCGCGGGCGGCGCTCCCGAAGGAGATGCACGACCAGCTGGCGCTCTACGTGCTCGTGATCGCGATCGCCGGCGCGGGCTGGGTGCGCTACGCCCGCACGGTGCGCGGGTCGACCCTGGTCGAGCGGAACAAGGAGTACGTCCAGGCCGCGCGGGTGATCGGCAGGCACCCCGCCGCGATCATGTTCACCCACGTGCTGCCGAACGCGCTGGGACCGGTGCTCGTGCTGGTGACGCTGCACATCGGAGAGGCCATCATCACGGAGGCCACGCTCTCGTTCCTGGGCGTGGGCGTGCCGCCGACGCAGCCCTCGCTCGGCACGCTGATCCGCATCGGGAACGACTTCCTCTTCTCCGGCGAGTGGTGGATCACCGTGTTCCCCGCGGCCGCCCTGGTGATGCTGGTCCTCGCGGTGAACGTGCTGGGCGACTGGCTGCGCGACGCGTTGAACCCGAGGCTGCGATGACGCAGGCGCTCCTCGAGGTCCGGAACCTCCGCGTGGAGTTCAACACGCGGCGCGGCACGCTGGTCGCGGTGGACGACTTGAGCTTCGAGATCGCGCCGGGCGAGGTGCTGGGCGTGGTGGGCGAGTCGGGCGCGGGGAAATCGATCACCGGGAGCGCCATCATCGGCCTCCTCGAGCCTCCGGGGCGGATCGCCGCGGGCGAGATCGTGCTGGAGGGCCGGCGCATCGACACGCTCCCGGCGGACGAGATGCGCAAGATCCGCGGGCGGAAGATCGGCGCCATCTTCCAGGATCCGCTCACGTCGTTGAATCCCCTCTACACCATCGGCGAGCAGATCGTGGAGACGATCCGCACGCACCTGCCGCTCGACGCCTCCGCCGCCCGCAGGCGCGCGATCGAGCTCCTGGGCGAGGTCGGCATCACGGCGCCGGAGCGGCGGATCGACTACTTCCCGCACCAGTTCTCCGGCGGCATGCGGCAGCGCGTGGTGATCGCGCTGGCGCTCTGCGCCAACCCGCGGCTCGTGATCGCGGACGAGCCCACCACCGCGCTCGACGTCTCGATCCAGGCGCAGATCATCGCGCTCCTGAAGCGCCTGTGCCGCGACCACGGGACCGCGGTGATGCTCGTGACCCACGACATGGGCGTGATCGCCGAGACGGCGGACCGCGTCGCCGTGATGTACGCCGGGCGCATGGCGGAGATCGGGCCCGTCCAGGCCGTCATCCACGACCCCCAGCATCCGTACACCGCGGGCCTCATGGGCTCGATCCCGTCGGTGGGCGAGGAGGTCGAGCGCCTGCCGCAGATCGAGGGATCGATGCCGCGGCTGGACGCGATCCCGCCCGGGTGCGCGTTCAACCCGCGCTGCCCGCGCGCCTTCGACCGCTGCCGCGCCGAGCGTCCCGCGCTGCTCCCCGCCAACCGCACGCTCGCCGCCTGCTGGCTGCACGCGCCGGAGCGCGCCGCGCCCGCCGCGCGCCCGGGATGGAGCGAGGGAGCGGTGCATGGGTGAGGCGACGCGGCCGCTCCTCGAGGTGCGAAACCTCGTGAAGGAGTTCGACGTCTCCCGCCCGTGGTTGAACCGCGTGGTCGAGCGCGCGCCGCGGCAGGTGCTGCGCGCCGTGGACGACGTGTCCTTCGAGATCGAGCGCGGCGCCACGCTCTCGCTCGTGGGCGAGTCCGGATGCGGAAAGTCCACCGTCGCGCGCCTCATCTGCGGGCTCTACGGGCCCACGGAGGGGAAGGTGCTCTTCGACGGCGTGGACCTGGCCTCGATCCGCAGGCGCTCGGACATGCTCGCCATGCGCCGGCGCTTCCAGATGATCTTCCAGGACCCGTACGCGAGCCTGAACCCGCGCTGGCGCGTGCGCGACATCGTGGCCGAGCCCATGCGCCAGCACCGGCTCGCCTCGGACGACCGCACGATGAGGAGCCGCGTGGACGAGCTCCTGGTACAGGTGGGGCTCACCGCGCGCGACGGCGAGAAGTATCCGCACGAGTTCTCCGGCGGCCAGCGCCAGCGCGTCTCGATCGCCCGCGCCCTTTCCTCGCGCCCGGAATTCCTCGTGTGCGACGAGCCCACGAGCGCGCTCGACGTCTCCGTGCAGGCGCAGATCCTGAACCTCATGCGCGACCTGCAGCGCACGCATGGCCTCACCTACCTCTTCATCTCGCACAACCTCGCCGTGGTCTCCCACATCTCGACCACGGTGGGCGTCATGTACCTCGGCCGGATCGTCGAGATCGCGCCCACCCGCACGCTCTTCGCGCGGCCCCTGCATCCGTACACGCGGATGCTGGAGAGCGCGATCCCGGACATCGAGATGTCGGGGAAGGCCCGCACGCCGGTGGCGGGCGAGGTGCCCAACCCCCTCGATCCGCCCTCCGGCTGCACCTTCAATCCCCGCTGTCCGCACGCCCGCGACAAGTGCCGCCAGGAGCGCCCGGCCCTCCTCCCGTTCGAGGGCGCCCGGGTCGCCTGCCACGGCATCCACGACGGCTGGATCCCCGCCCGGATTATTCCCGAAGCCGCGTGACATTTGTAAGGGTGCGGCGCGTTGACGCGACGCCACCCCCTCTGTAGCCTCGGGCCGTCCGTTTCCATGGGGGGCATCCGGATCCATGCAGGCGCGGGGCTTCTCGCTCGTCGAAATGATCATCGTCCTGGCGATCGGCGGGATCATCATCGCGATCGCGACGCCGGCCCTCCAGGCGTACATGTACCGCAGCCGGGTGGCCCAGGCCGTGGTCGAGATCGGCGACATGTCGGCCGCGATCCGCCAGAAGGCGAAGTCCACCGGCACGCTCCCCGATTCCCTCGACGCGGCGGGTTTCACGGGCAAGGCGGACCCGTGGGGCTTTCCGTACCAATACGTGAACCTCGCGGACAACAAGGGAAACGGCACCGCGCGCAAGGACAAGAAGCTCGCACCCCTCAACTCGGACTTCGATCTCTACAGCGTCGGCGGGGACGGTGAGACCAACGCCTCCCTCGCGAATCCCGTGAGCCGCGACGACGTCGTCCGCGCGCGCGACGGCGGCTTCATCGGGCTCGCCTCGGACTTCGACCCGTGAGGACCGCCCTCCCCAGCCGGCAGTCCGGCCACGTCGCGCGCCGGCTCTTCATGCTCTTCGTGCTCTCGGCGTTCGTGCCGCTCGCGTTGATCGCGGCGCTCTCGCTGAACGAGGTGAGGAGCCTCCTCCTGCAGCAGGGCGAGCAGCGGCTCGCCGCGACGGCCAAGACCTACGGCATGACCCTCTACGAGCGGCTCCTCGTGGCGGCGGACCTCGCGATCTCGCGCGGCGAGCGTCCGAGCCGCGAGATCTCGGCCGAAGGGCTCGCGCACCGCACGTTCGAGTGGATGGCCGTGATCGACCGCTCGGGATCGGTCGTCCCGATCGTGGGCGAGCCGCGGCCCGAGCCGCTGGCCGCCGAATCGCTCGAGCGGGTCGCGGCGGGAAAGCCCGCGGTCTTCGCTTCGACCCGGGGAGCAACGCACGTGCTCCTCGCCGTCGCCACCGCGCCGGGCGCCGTGGTGATGGGAGAGCTGCAACCGGAGTTCCTGTGGGGCACCAACGACGAGCTTCCGACCGAGACGGACTTCTGCGTCTTCGACGAATCGTCCCGCGCGGCCCTGCACTGCAACGCGAAGCTCGATCCGGACGTGGTCCGGGGCATGCTCGCGGCGCAAAGCTCGAGCCTGAGGACCGCGAGCTGGCAGCGCGGGGGCGAGACCTACCACGGCATCGCGTGGGCCCAGTTCATGCGCGCGGGCTTCGGCACCGCGGACTGGGTGGTGGTCGCGAGCCAGCCGGAGCGCTTCCAGCTCGCCCGCGCGGTCGCCTTCGGCCGGCTCTACATCCCGGTGGTGGTCTTGGCCCTCCTCCTCGTGATCTGGATCAGCGTGCGGCAGGCGGGGCACATCGTGAAGCCGCTCGCGCGCCTCGCCGAGCGCGCCCGCGGCATGGAGAAGAACGACTTCCGCACGCGGCTCGATATCCGCACCGACGACGAGTTCGGCGAGCTCGCGACCGCCTTCGACAACATGTCCGGCAAGCTCGGACGGCAGTTCGCCTCCCTCCAGGCGCTCTCGGAGATCGATCGCCTGATCCTGTCCACCGTCGACAGCGCCCAGGTGATCCGCACCGTGCTCCACCGCCTCGCGGGTGCCGTGCGTGCGGACGCGGTCACCGTGACGCTCCTCGAGCACGACAACGCCGACCACGCGCGCACGTACTTCCGCACGTCCGAGGGGGATGCCAGCCTCGAGATGGCGCGCCACGACATCCACGGCGGCGATCGCGGCATGCTCGAGGGCACGCCCGGCGGCCAATGGGTGAAGCTCACGGGAACGGCGCCCGCCTACCTCGAGCGGCTGGTCCAGGTGGGGGCGACCACCGCGTACGTCCAGCCGGTCGTCTGGCGCGGGACGCTCTGCGGCGCGCTGGCGCTGGGCTATTGCGGGGAATCGTCCCTGGACGAGGACGAGCGCCAGCACGCGCGCGAGCTCGCGGACCGGGTCGCGGTCGCCGTCTCCTCGGCCTGGCGCGACGAGCAGCTCTACGTGCAGGCCCACTTCGATCCGCTCACGGGGCTGCCGAACCGCCTCCTCTTCAAGGACCGCCTGGGGCAGGAGATCGCGCGCAGCCAGCGGGAGTCGCTGCGCTTCGGGCTCCTCTTCGTGGACCTCGACCACTTCAAGACGGTGAACGACAGCTTCGGGCACACGACCGGCGACGGGGTGCTCCGCGAGACGGCGCGGCGGATCTCGCGCTGCATCCGCACGACCGACACGGTGGCGCGCCTGGGCGGCGACGAGTTCACGGTGATGGTCACGAACCTGCAGCACCCGCAGGAGGCGTGGCTCATCGCGGAGAGCATCGTGGAGGCGCTCTCGCGCGAGTACACGGTGAACGGCCAGCAATGCTTCCTCAGCGCCAGCGTGGGGATCGCCTCCTATCCGGGCGACGGCGCTTCGGCCGAGGAGCTCCTGAAGAGCGCGGACACCGCGATGTACCGGGCGAAGGCGGGCGGGCGCTCGCAGGCCGTGTACTTCGAGGAACGCATGAACGCGGAGGCGGTCGCGCGCCTCACGCTCGATCGCGACCTTCGCGTCGCGATCGAG
>Ga0207695_10008835_pt1 | contig 12546 bp, 8 predicted proteins | sample KBSC54metaG_FD_184354 | JGI IMG/M metagenome (GOLD analysis project Ga0207695, IMG submission 184354) | Corn rhizosphere microbial communities from Kellogg Biological Station, Michigan, USA - KBS C5-4 metaG (SPAdes) (version 2) | ecosystem: Host-associated > Plants > Roots > Rhizosphere > Soil...
GCAACCTACAAGCCCAATCAGGAGATCCTCTGGAGCGTCGGGCTCCGCGGCTTGTCCGATGCAAGCTATGCATCGCTCGACCCAAGCGTCCGCGACAACGACGAGCTCCTCGGTAAGCGCATCAGCGACGCCATCGCCGAGCAGATGAAGATAGTCCGCGCCAGGTATCCCAAAGCGCAGTTCGTCACAGATCTCTGGCAGGAAGGCGCACGGCTCATGCAAAAGGGACTGCTGAAGATTCCGCCAGAGCTCACGCTCGTATGGGCCGACACCGGCTACGGCGACATGCAGGACGCCGGCAGGGTTGCCGCGGGGCAAGGCGCATACTTCCACGTCGCCATGATGAACTTCAATGCCAATCAGCTCTCCGAGATGGTCCCGGTCTCAGTGGTCGACGAAGAACTGGGGCGGTACATCAAGACCGGCGCCACAGCTTACTTACTCGCGAACACCAGCGATATCCGGCCCGTAGCCATGACCACGCGCGCCGTGATGCAAGCCGCCTGGAGTGGCGCGCCCATCGGTCCCAACGACGACATCGCCTATTACAAGCAATGGGCCTCGGATGAATTCGGACCGAAGTCTGCCGATCCAATCGCGGCCGTCTACAAGGAGTACTTTGCCGCACCGTCAATGCGCAGCGACCAGCCGCTCCCGGGGCTTACGTCTGCCGGCAACACGCCGCCTCCGCGACCGGAGTACAGCCGTGTTCCGCGCCCGAATGGAGATCAGCATTACCACACCGAGATTCGTCGGCTGCTGCTCGACCGCCTCAGCGAGGGACAAGTCGCCAGCATCCCAAGCCAGTCGCCTAAATGGACGCCGCCTCGATTAGTCCCGCAGATATCGCACGAGCAAAAGAAGACTCTGCTCACCCGCGATATCCAGGAGTGCGATGAAGCGCAGCCGCGCTGGGACGCCGTATGGCAGGACGCAGTCGCGGCCAAGATGCTCGTGTCTGCCGAACGGCGCGACTACTACCAGGCTTCCGTATTGACCATGATCACCATCAATCGCGAGAGCAACCGCGCCCTGATGCTGATCGCACAAGCTCTCCAGGATGACAAGGCTGGCGACACTCAGAAGGCTCAATTCGAAGCGCATGAAGCGAACATCTCGCTCGAAGCAGTAGAGTCTTCAATGCACGCCGCGGAGTACGGCAAGTGGAAAAACTGGTATCGCGGCGATTGGCTCACGGGCATCTATAGAACACGCGAACTCGTGCAGGCCTACGAAGATCACCTGAAGGACCCACTCGCCAGGGTGCCGGCACCAGTCTCCTGGACCGGCTGGGAGGCCTACTTCCACATCATGGAGTACGAAAGCGATCGATCAGTAGACGTGCACTGAACCGTCGTCGGTCACCACGGCTTCAGACCCCGCCCTACTTCTGATTGACGAGCCCCGATTCAGTGGTGCTGCCGAATGACCAGTGTTTCGGAATGCCAGTGGGTTTGTACTCGTAGGTATCTCCAGTCTCGGCGCGAAGCTTTTCCAGCCGCTCCTTCAGTTCCCGCGTGATCTCCTCGCTGCCCGGCTTGCCGTAAAGATTATTGCTCTCATCCGGATCGGTTTTGAGATCGTAAAGCTCCCACTCCTCCGGCTCGATGAAGTAGTGAATAAGCTTGTACCGTTCCGTCCGCACGCCCCGGCTCGGACGCACATTCTCGAACCCCGGATACTCATAGAACTCGTACAGCCAGTCCTTGCGCCAGTGCGCGTCTTTCTTTCCTTCCGCCAGCGCGAGAAAGCTCTTGCCCTGCATTTCGCCCGTCACCGGCAGCCCGGCAATCTCAAGCAGCGTAGGCGCCATGTCAAGGTTCAGCACCATCTCGTCACTGCTCACACCCGCCTTAACCTTGCCTGGATATCGCAGCATCATCGGCACCCGGATCGAGGGCTCGTACATAAGCCGCTTGTCATAAAAGTGATGCTCGCCCAGAAAGAAGCCGTGATCTGAGCTGAGCAGAATCGCCGTGTTCTCCGCGATCTTCTGCCGCTCCAGTTCCTGCCACACTGCGCCGACATTGCGATCGTTATCCTGCACACCCGCATAGTGATTCTTGACCAGTTCCTCCAGCGACCGGGGATCGTCGCTGAAGACCTCGGAATAGCCGACCTTGTTATCAGCCTCTGCAACGGCGTGCGGCTTGCCAGGATAGCCCTTCTGATCTTCGTCGAAGGTCGCCGGCTTCGGAATTGGTACACCATTGAAGTCGTTCACCATGTCCTTCGGCCGGTAGAACGGTGCGTGCGGCGCATAAAACCACAAGAACAGGCAGAATGGCTTAGTCCGTTCCTGTTTCAACCACTCGACAGCTTTTTGCGTGAGCAGCGTGTCGACGTACTGGCCCTCATAGAGTTTTGCAGGCGCATACTTTCCCCGGACTCCTTCCGTAATGACCGGCCGATAGTAGTCGGCCTGTCCGACGAAGCCAAAGTAGTAATCCCAGTTGTGCTCCATCAGCGCGCCTTCAATATGCGACTTGCCGAGAAAAGCCGTTTCGTATCCAGCCTTCTGCAAAAGATCCGACACCAGCGGACACTTCGGCGGAATCTTTCCGGCCACATTCGAAACCGCTCCCGTCGTATGCGAATACATGCCCGTGAGCATCGTTGCGCGCGAGGGCAGACAGAGCGCATTCACGACAAATGCATTGCGGAACGTGCAGCCTTCTCTGCCGATGCGGTCCATATTCGGCGTGTGCAGCAGCTTGTTGCCCGCCGATGAGAACTCGTCCCAGCGAAGCCCTTCGCCAACGAAGCAGACGATGTTCGGCTTCCGTCCTCCAGCAGTCTCGTCGCCGAGGTCACGCGCAAAAGCCTCCAGAGAGTTGGTGCCGCAGGCCGACGCAGCCGCCGCGCCTGCCATGTATTTGAGAACGGTTCGGCGAGTCTCCATGATCCTCTCTCCGGGCAAAGCAGTAATAAACTCGTAAGCCCCTCACGGTCAATCAAAGATTCGTGCCGATCTGCACTCGTCTATCTAGACGCGTATCATCGAAACGCGAGCAGAGGCCCCGATGCCGGATTCCCCTTTTCACGTCATGACCAAGCCCATCGGGCCCATCTGCAATCTCGATTGCAAATACTGTTTCTATCTCGAGAAGGAGAAGCTCTACCCTGGCACGAAAAAGTGGGAGATGCCCGGCGAGGTACTCGAGCGCTACATTCGCGACTACATCGCCGCGCAACCCGGCGACGAGGTCCACTTCGCATGGCAGGGCGGCGAGCCGACCTTGCTCGGGATCGACTTCTTCCGCAGAATCGTCGAGTTGCAGAAGCGCCACGCAAACGGCAAGACAATCGCCAACGCTCTCCAGACCAACGGTATCTTGATCGACGAGGCCTGGGGCGAGTTCCTGGCGGAGCATCGCTTCCTCGTCGGTGTCTCCATCGACGGCCCGCGAGAACTTCACGACTGCTATCGCGTCGACAAAGGGCAGGCGCCTACCTTCGATCGCGTGATCCGCGGAATCTCAAAGCTGAAGCATCACGAGGTCGACTTCAACACCCTCACGGTTGTGCACAGTCGAAACTCGGAACACCCGCTCGAGGTCTACCGATTTCTCAAGGAAATTGGAAGCGGCTTTATTCAGTTCATTCCCATCGTCGAACGCCGATCGGCGCTCGCAGGGGAGGGCGAACTGAAGCTCATCAAGCCTTCGTCAGATCACCCCGCAGAAGTAACGGAATGGTCGGTCGTACCCGAAGCCTACGGCAAGTTCCTCTCCCGTATCTTCGACGAGTGGGTCAAGAAGGATGTCGGCCGCATCTTCGTCCAGCTCTTCGACGTCGCTCTCGAGAGTTGGATGGGCATGGACGCCAGCCTATGCGTCTTCCGCAAAACCTGCGGCTCCGCGCTCGCGATGGAGCACACCGGAGACCTCTACTCATGCGACCACTTCGTCTACCCAGAGAACAAGCTCGGCAACATCATGGAAGCTGCTCTGAAAACCCTGGTCGACTCCCCGGAGCAGAAGGCCTTCGGGCAGGCCAAGCTCCTGTCGCTGCCAAAAATGTGCAGAACCTGCGAGGTGCGCTTTGCGTGCAACGGTGAGTGTCCGAAGCATCGCTTCCTCACCACGCCGGAAGGCGAGCCCGGCTTGAACTACCTCTGTACCGGTTACAAGCATTTCTTCAGGCACATCGATCCCTACATGCAGTTCATGGCGGCCGAATTAAAAGCGGGAAGGCCTCCCGCCAACATCATGCGCCTGCTCGGGAAAGGCTGAAGACACGAAAAGGGCGCAACAGCACGACGGTTCGGCCCTCCCCCAGGATCGAACTACCGGCAATCGATTGCGCCCTGATCGCTCCACCACTTTAGGGTTCGAGACCTTAAGCGAACCTTAAGGGATGATCCACAAAGAGCGGTAGTTTATTTACAACTTGTGCGCTACACGCATTCCGGCCTGCACGGTCGCAGCCCACCACATCCTCGTCAAATCCCTTCGCCCATCGATACGTACTCAGTGATCTGGTTCAGCTCCTGCCGATAAGCTGTGCGCTCGGCTTCCTCCGTCGCGAACGGCTGTAGCTGGCGAACATGCGCGCCGAGCTTCTCTTCCAGTTCCTCAACTCGCGATGCAAGCGCGATCAACGCATCCGACAGCGGGTCCTTGATCTCGTGCGGATCCGTCAGAAGCACTCTTTGTCCGTTGCGGTAAACGATGTGCGCAGGCACTCCTACCACCGTAGAGTTCGGCGGCACGTCGGTAAGAACCACGGAGCCCGCGCCCACCCGCGAGTTCTGCCCCACCGTGATATTGCCCAGCACGTTGGCATTGTTCCCGACAAAGACGCCATCACAAAGTGTTGGGTGACGCTTTCCGTGCCCCTTGCCAGTTCCGCCCAGTGTGACTCCCTGATAGAGCGTGACGTCACTGCCCACGATCGCTGTCTCGCCGATCACCACGCCAGTCGCATGATCGATGAAGAGCCGGCGTCCCAGCAGCGCGCCCGGGTGGATATCCACTCCGGTGATGAACCGCGCAATCTGCGAGAGTACCCGTGCCGCTAGCCGCAGTTTCAACCGCCAAAGCCAGTGCGCGACCCGATGAAGCCACACCGCCCACAGTCCCGGATAGCAAAGCAGAACCTCGAGTCTGGAACGCGCCGCAGGGTCGCGCTCCAGCACCGAGCGAACATCTTCGCGGATACGGTCGAACATCGGCGGGGCCTTTCTGCTGACGTTACAGCGTCACCGGGTGCGTGGGCAACGCCAAAGCCTCCTGCCGCAGCGAGTCGAAAAGAATGCTCGACAGGTAGCGTTCGCCAAAGCTCGGCAGCACCACCACAATCAACTTCCCCGCATTCTCAGGCCGCGCCGCCACCTTCAGCGCCGCCACAACCGCCGCTCCAGAGCTGATGCCAACAAACAGTCCCTCTTCCAGCGGTAGCCGCCGCGCCATCGCGATTGACTCATCGTTTGAGACCTGGACGACTTCGTCGATGAGGTGCGTGTCTACGATGCTCGGGACAAACCCCGCCCCGAGTCCCTGTATCTTGTGCGGTCCAGGCTTGCCGCCGGATAGCACGGCGCTGTCTGACGGCTCCACGGCAATCGCTTTGAACTCAGGCTTGCGCTCCTTGATGTAGCGCGCAACACCCGTGATGGTCCCGCCTGTACCGACGCCGGAGACCAGAAAATCAACCTTGCCGTCGGTGTCGTCCCAGATCTCAGGCCCGGTCGTCCTGAGATGAACAGCAGGATTCGCTGGATTGTCGAACTGCTGAAGGATGTGCCCGCCGGGAGTCTTTGCCAGTATCTCGTTGGCCTTGGCGATCGCGCCCTTCATGCCATTGGCCCCGGGCGTCAGCACAATCTCAGCGCCGAAAGCAAGCAGCAGCACGCGACGCTCGGTGCTGGCTGTCTCAGGCATAGTGATGATCAGCTTGTACCCCTTTACGGCTGCAACAAACGCCAGTGCGATACCAGTGTTGCCGCTCGTAGGTTCAATCAGCGTAGTCTTGCCCGGGGTGATCTTGCCCGCCTTCTCGGCATCTTCGATCATCGCGAACCCGATGCGGTCTTTCACGCTCGAGACAGGGTTTTGGCTCTCCAGCTTGGCAACAACCGTAGCGGGCAGTCCAGCTGCGACCCGGTTCAACTTCACGAGAGGTGTGTGTCCGATGAGTTCAGTAATGTCAGCGGCGATACGCGCCATTGCGATAGCTCCTATTGTGGGCAGATGGCCCAGCAGGCAGATGAGATTCAAAGTGAGGTGATGGTGCCACTTGCGGCAAACTCAGAAAGGAAGGCCGGGGCGGGGAACGCACACGACAAGTCGCAGCAGACACCAGGGCGGCGCTAGCGACATCGATGCATGTATTTAGGTTATTCCCGCACCTCGGGTTACCGCAAGCGCTCGCTCAGCTCACCCCGCGCTCGGGTTCAGCCGCCAAATCGACGCATTCAGGACCGAAGCAAACGTAACCCACGCCCAGTACGGCACCATAAGCCACGCCGCCGGGGTCGACACACGGCCGAAAACAAGCGTAGTCGCTCCAATCGCAACCCAAAGCACAGCAACCTCAACCGCCGCCGATCCGATCGCATGGCGATGAAAGAAGATCCAGCTCCAGGCAAGATTCAGAGCGAGCTGCAACCCAAATAGTCCGAGCCCCAGCGTTCGCAGGGCCGAATCCGGCGCTTCCGTCACCCGCCAGGCCGCGATGGCCATCAGAAAGTAAAGCGTCGTCCAGACAGGCCCGAAGATCCAGCTCGGCGGATTAAACGACGGCTTGGCCAGGGTGCGGTACCATCCGGGAATCTCCGGAGCGGTCCAACGCCCGCCAAATCCGCCAATCGCCAGACACCCGATCATCCAGAAAACAAGAAATAGCCAGCGCATACGTACTCAGATTCTCCCCGGCGCAATCCGTTTGCAACTACGCGCCAAAACTGCCCGGTACAACTTATGTTGCTCGACGCAAAAGGCCTATCGCAACTATCCTGTAGGGTTAAGCAGCGCATTTTCAGCATCCCCGTAATCGGGAGACGGATTTTTCATCATGAGCAAGTCATCTATCGCCATTCATTTACCCGACGGGTCAGTCAAGGAAGTTCCAGCAGGCACCACGCCCTTAGAGATCGCCAACTCCATCTCGCCCCGGCTAGCGGCGGCGTCCGTGGTGGCGCGCTTGAGCCCCGTCAATGCCACAGTGCAGGAGACGGCGGCTGGAAGTCAGTCAGAAGAGGCCTCAATGTACGCAGCCGAGGACACCTCCGCGCCTCGCCTCGTCGATCTCTCCACCCCCTTGAATGACGACGCCAAGCTCGAACTGCTCAAGGAGTCTGACCCCGAAGCCCTGAAGGTAGTCCGCCACTCCGCCGCACACGTCCTCGCCACCGCCGTGCTGGAACTCTTCCCCGAGACCAAGCTCGGCCACGGCCCGGCAACCGATTCCGGCTTCTTCTACGACTTCTACCGCGAGAAGCCCTTCACGCCAGAAGACCTCGCTGCTATCGAGAAGAAGATGGCCGAAGTGGTCGCCCGTGACGAGAGATTCGTTCGCGAGTACGAGCCTCGCGAGCAGGCACTCGCCAAATTCGATAAAGACGGCGACTTCATGAAGACGCACTTCGTCACGAAGTTCACGGAACCCGGCTCGAATGTAAGCTTCTACCGCAACGGCAAGTTCGTGGATTTCTGCCGCGGCCCCCATGTTCCCTCGACGGGCCGCGTCAAAGCAGTCAAGGTGACGAACCTCGCCGGAGCCTACTGGCTGGGCGACGAAAAGAATCCGCAGCTGCAGCGCGTCTACGGCACCGCGTTCTTCTCGCAAAAGGACATGGATGCACACTTCGCGCGTCTTGAAGAAGCCGCCAAGCGCGACCACCGCGTGCTGGGCAAGCAGCTCGATCTCTTCTCCATCCAGGAGCTCGCCGGCGCAGGCCTCATCTTCTGGCATCCCAGGGGCGCCATGGTGCGCAAGGTGATGGAAGACTGGATGCGCGAAGAGTGCCTCCGCCGCGGCTACCTCATGGTCTACACGCCGCACGTCATGCGCCGCGAGTTGTGGAAGGTCAGCGGCCACGAGGGCTACTACTCCGGCAACATGTACACGCCGATGGAGCTCGACGACGCCGACTACCGGCTGAAGCCGATGAACTGCCCCGGCCACATACTCGTCTACAAGAACTCGCCCAAGAGCTATCGCGATCTACCGCAGCGTTACGCCGAGCTCGGCAACGTATACCGCTATGAGCGCTCAGGAACCATGCACGGCCTCCTGCGTGTCCGCGGATTTACCCAAGACGACGCACATATCTTCTGCATGCCCAGCCAGATCGAGAGCGAGGTTGAGGCCTGCATCGACTTCGCCGAGGCGGTCCTGCACACCTTCGGCTTCAACGAGTTCAAGGTCGAGCTCTCCACATGGGATCCAAAAGACCGTAAAAGCTACACCGGTTCCGATGAGCTGAACGCGAAGGGTATCCCGTACAAGACGATCCCGGGCGAAGCCGCCTTCTATGGTCCCAAGATCGATATCAAGCTCGTCGACGTCCTCGGCCGTCTTTGGCAGCTCTCAACCGTGCAGTTCGATTTCACGCTGCCTGCACGCTTCGAGCTCGAGTATGTTGGCGAAGACGGCAATCGTCACCAGCCCGTAATGGTCCACCGCGCATTGTTCGGCTCCATCGAGCGCTTCTTCGGCGTACTCATCGAGCACTACGCCGGCGCATTCCCGTTCTGGCTGGCCCCCGTGCAGGTCGGCCTCGTTCCCATCAGCGAACGCCACACCGCCTACGCAGCAAAGGTCGAAGCAGAGTTGAAAGCCGCTGGCTTCCGCGTCGAAACCGACGTGCGCAACGAGAAGATGAACGCCAAAATCCGAGACCTCGCCAACCAGAAGATCCCGTACATCCTCGTCTTCGGCGACAAGGAAGAAGCCGCCGGCGCAGTATCAGTGCGCACCCGCGGAAAGGGCGACCAGGGCTCGATCCCTCTCGCCGACTTCATCGCCAAGGCCAAAGGTCTAGTCGCAAGCAAATCAACAGAACTCTAGCGAGATCGCAGCACGGCTCGAAGCTCTTCCGAGAGTCTTCGAGTCGCGCTCCTAAGGTCTCGCGTTCTGCGACGACGAAAGCGCAAGTATCAGTTCAGCGCCCGTTCCAATCTGCACGCTCCGGCTTTCGCTGGTGATCCGCGCACTGCATCCGGGACCGCCCAGCGGCTCCAGCTTCACGCCCGGCATCTTGACCACAACGCCAGGATGAACCGTGTTCGGCTTGCCTCCCTCGCTCAGCAGAGCATCGTATCCGTTGGTCGCGGCTGCTGTGTCGCTGATCTGCACAGCGCCTCCCGCCACCTGCGTAGGCAGCGCACTATGCAGGCTATTCATCTGATCAGGCGGCGGCAGCAGCGCAATCAGATGAAACGCCATCGGCGCCTTCGCCTTGCCCTCGCAATCCGCATGATCAAACGCCAAACCAAGCTCCGCACGACCGCTGTTCGAAGTCGCTGCCGTGACATGCGCGTAGACGATGGAATCGCGCTCGAGCGTGCACCCCGGATAGATGAGTCCGTTCACAACCTTCGCCCAGATCTCCTTGCCCGGTTTCAGATGCGCGGAGTCCAGCGTGCCCATCACTTTGAGCTGCAGTGTCTGGTTCAGCGGAATCTCCGCCGATTCATATGACGGGCACTCCTGCGCTTCTTCTCCGCGCGATGCCCGCTCCGAAGATCTCTTCGTCTTTCCGCCAGATGTCGCGGCCTCCGGCGATTCAAACTTCGCCAGACCATCCCGGTAATCCAGGTGCGTGATCAGCTGGCCAAGCATGTCGAATCCCAGCAGTCCGCCAACATCGAACCCTGCGTTGTGTCCGATCGCGGAAGGCTCCATCGAAAGTATTCGGCCCTGCCTCTCCAACGACATGCCCGCAAACTGAAAGTCAAAGTTGTCTCGATAAACTTGCACCGGCTGCCCCGTCTTCGTCTGCAGCGTATTCGTGAAGTTCACCTTCGTGTCCGACGCGGCATGAGCTGTCTCAGAACTCATCGCGCTCATCCGCATCCCAGTGTCGAGCACAAACAGCTTCTCCACCTTGCCGTTAAGAGTGACCGGTACCAGCATGTACTGCCGCCGGTGATACACCGGCTGATAGCCAGCCAGTTCTCCGGATGCGGACCTGTCCTCCGGCAGCGCTCCATTCTGCTTTGGCAGAGGATCGAGTTGCAGCTTCTGTGCGCGTGCATCGATCGTGATCAGATACGACGCCAGCATGTCGGTTCCGATGAAGCCATCCGAATTCCCCGGAAACGGCAGCTCGCTCACACCCACCATGCAATCGTGAAACTCTAGCGGACCGATCTGCACCGTGTCCGCCTGAACGGTATCCATCGGTGCGCCCATCCCGCGCGCAAACCCGTTCAGATCGGCAATCGCCTTCGAGATGAAGAGCCCCGATGCTCCCGTGTCCAGCGTCAATTTCGCCGGACCCTTAGGGAATCTCACCTCAACCCGGAAGCCATCGATATGTTTGCCATCTTCTCTGGTCGGCAGCAGCGGGAGCGTCGCCGATGGACCCGTAGGCAGCACCTTGCACGTCTGCGAGTCCTCGCGCAAAACCGGCAGAATCGAGTGAACCGTCGACTCAGCTTTCGCGCGTGTCTCCGGGTCAATCTTCTCCGGACCCTCGAGCGCCTTGACCGTTCCCTCAACCTCCTGCGCCGCCGGAATGATATGGCTCCACGCCATCAGAATGTCCGGGTCCGTCACATCAAGCTTGTACGCCTTCTCGAGTTCCGCTCTCTCTGACGCATACATCGACTCGATCCGAAGCAGCCTGCTCCGAATCAGATGAATCCGCGCATAGCACGAATCTGCTGCGGCAGCCGCATCCAGAGACTTCTCCGCCAGCCATGGTTGACCCTGCCTAAGCTGCACCTCTGCCTGCGCGGTCAGAACCGCCGCCGAATTCGAATTCGCCGCCAGAGCACTATTCAATTGCTGCACTGCTTCGCTCACCTTGTCCAGATGCAGCAGCGCCGAAATGTTCCTCGCAGCAAGCAATCCATCATGCGGATCCTGTCCTAGTGCCTGCGCAAATAGCTGCTGCGCCTGCGCGTAGTAGCCATCGCTGTAAGCCTTTTCCGCCGAGCTCAGCGAATGAGGCGCAATCGGCCTGCACACAGGAGTTTGTGCCGCCGTAGACGCACCCGCAGCGACAAGCAATACGAAAAGCACGGCACGAAGAACGAAGAAAGGGAGAGGCATAAGACGCATCGTCAGCAGCATAGGCCAGCATGGGGAACGCCCACTGAGTATACGACGGCAGCTTTCGACGTAAGTCGAAACTCGATTTGTCGCAAATCGCACCAGGACTCGCACCCGTCCCAGGATCAAGCCAGAGCAGGAAGCCAAGCTGCAGTCGATCGCTGCCCGCTTTTGTTGACAACCTAAACAGTGGATGCCGTTCCAATGCTGGCCAAACGCAACCCCCCATTGCGCGAAGCCATCCTACCGTATATGACAATCTTTCAAATTGCAGCGCTTGCCTTGTTCGCCATCTGGCCTTTTTCGTCAGGCAAGGATTATCACATGACAGCGGATCCCTCCGTCCCGGCAGCTTCGGGAACAGTGCATGCGCAGCGTGATAAGCAGAACGGAAATACGAAACTCGACATCAAGGTTGACAATCTCGCTCGCCCCTCCAGCCTTACTCCACCAGCCACGACTTATATTGCGTGGGTGCGGCCCAATGGTGGCGATGCCGTTAAAGAGGGCTCCCTCGGAGTAGATAAAAAGGACCTCAACGGCGAATTGCACATTGTCACCGTGGCCAAGGACTTCGACCTTTTCATTACTCCGGAACAGAGTTCAACAGTCACAATGCCCTCGGGCACAGAGGTATTGCGAACTCACATAAGTATCGATTGATGGTCTGTGACCCTCAGGAATTCTATTCGACAGGTTCCCAAGTCATTCCGACTCCTGACCCGCTCGAAAGAACGGAAAGTGCCCCGCGCATTACCTAGCGGGGCACTTTGATTTTTCGCACCGATCTATCGAAGGCTCGTCCAGTCCAGAATCACCTTGCCCGCATTGCCCGACGTCATCGCCTCAAACCCCTTTTCGTATTCGTCGTAGCGGAACCGGTGCGTAATCACCGGCGAAATATCCAGCCCCGAGTCGAGCATCACCGACATCTTGTACCACGTCTCATACATCTCGCGTCCGTAGATACCTTTGATTGTCAGCATGTTGAAGATGATCGTGCGTAGATCAAGCGGAGCGCTCTTAGCCGGAATGCCTAGCACCGCAATTCTCGCCCCATGACTCATGTTCGCGATCATGTCGCTTAGCGCCTGCGGATTCCCCGACATCTCGAGCCCCACATCAAAGCCCTCGGTCATCCCAAGCTGCTTCTGAACTTCGGCCAGCGGAGTCTCCGCAGGATTCACAGCATGCGTAGCGCCCATCTTCCGCGCAAGTTCCAGCCGGAACGGATTCAGATCCGTGATCACGACGTGACGCGCCCCCGCGTGCCGCACCACCGGAATCGTCATAATCCCGATCGGCCCCGCGCCCGTGATG
>Ga0207695_10008836_pt1 | contig 12546 bp, 12 predicted proteins | sample KBSC54metaG_FD_184354 | JGI IMG/M metagenome (GOLD analysis project Ga0207695, IMG submission 184354) | Corn rhizosphere microbial communities from Kellogg Biological Station, Michigan, USA - KBS C5-4 metaG (SPAdes) (version 2) | ecosystem: Host-associated > Plants > Roots > Rhizosphere > Soil...
CTCGGCGCGGAATATCTCAAGACATATCTGTACGGCACCCCGCTCATCTACGGATTCTTCGCCGTCGACGCGGCGTTCCGTGCGTCCGGAGACACGCGCACGCCGTTCGTGCTCCTGCTCGCGTCGGTCGCGATCACGCTCGTGCTCGACCCCGCGTTGATGCTTGGCCTCGGACCCTTTCCAAGACTCGGCATCGCTGGCGCCGCGATCGCGACGATCGCGACGCGCGGAGCGGCGTGCGTGATGGGATTGACCATCGCCGCGCGACGCGGGCTGCTGCGCATCGGACGCATTCAGCTCGAGTCGATTGTCGCCGTGTGTCGCGTCGGATTGCCGACGGCGGTCACCGGCACCACGTTCAGCTTGATCTACATCATCCTCACGCGAACGACGACACGCTTCGGAACGCCGGCGCTCGCGGCCCTCGGCATCGGTCACCGCGTCGAAAGCTGGCTGTTCATGATCGGCGTCGGCTTTGGCGCGGCGACGGCGGCAATCGTCGGGCAGAATCTTGGCGCCGGTCGGTCCGATCGCGCCGAGCGCGCAGGGTGGATGGCCACGGGCTTCTGCACCCTGCTCGGCGTGATCGCATTCTCGCTCGAGCTCGCGATACCGCGTCAGTTCGCGTCGCTCTTCACCAACGATCTCGCCGTGATCGCCGAGGCGGCGAAGTATCTGCGAATCGTTGCGATCTCGCAGCTTGCGGTGTGCGCCGAGATTGTGCTGGAAGGCGCCCTCGGTGGAGCGGGGGACACCGTGCCGCCGATGATTGCATCGACTGCACTCACGGCATCGCGAATTCCGCTCGCGGCATGGGCGGCGAACCGATGGGGCAGCGCGGGAATCTGGTGGATCATCTCGATCACCGCGATCGGCCGCGGGCTTGCGATGGCCGCGCTCTGGCGACGCGGCGGTTGGAAACGACGGTCTGTCTAATTGTCCGGTGGGCGTCCGATCGTGCGGAGACGCCCGCGTGCTTCGCCATTCGTCGTGTCGCGTTTGATGGCTTCGCGGAAGGCAGTGGTGGCGGACGCGGTGTCGCCCCGCATCAAATAGATGTTGCCGCGGAACACCGATAGTCCAGACGAGGACGGGAAGTATTCCTCGTTCAACGCAAGCAGCTTGAGTGCGTCGTCCAGATGGTTTGCGCGAGCCAAACGGAACGCGGCGGCGTTGAGGGATGATTCACCAAAATCACAGGCGGCGCGCCCGTAATACTGTTCGCGCAGTGTCCGATACAGATGGACGGCGGAATCTGCTCCGCCGCTAGTGCCGGCCTCGATGAGAAGTGTCGAGAGCGGAGCCGGTCGACTTACACCGCGATGGCACGTCGCGCAGGTGACCTGCAAAGTTTCGCATCGTGCCGATGACGTCGATCACCGGAGTAGTGCGAGGAATGACGCGCGTGTTGCGCAGCGAGTCAGGCGGAAATTTCGCTGTCGCTTGCGCCGATAGTGCGGGTGATGTCGCCGCCACGATCGTCGCTATCAGTCGTAGTTTCATTCCGCTACGATACCATGAGTGGCTGGATCAGCAATCACTCGTACATAACCTTTACACGGGTGGGCGGAATGCCCGCGGGACTGACTGGCCAATGCGTCGAATTATCACGCTCACGACTGATTTCGGGACGACGGACGGCTACGTCGGTGAAGTGAAAGGCGTGTTGTTGTCTAATGCACCCGACGCGGACATCGTCGACATCACCCACGACATTCCGCCGCAAGATGTCGAGCGCGCGCGACTTACCGTGGCGCGCATCTGGCGACGCTTCCGCTTGGGAACGATTCACCTGGTCATCGTGGATCCGGGCGTTGGATCTTCGCGTGCGGCGTTGGCCGTCGCGAGCGACGGACGATTTCTCGTTGGCCCGGACAACGGCGTGCTGTCGCCCGCGCTGCTCGTTCCCGGTGCAGGCGTTGTTGCGTTGAGCGTGCCGACTGGTTCGTCCGCCACGTTTCATGGTCGCGATGTGTTCGCACCAGCCGCAGCCTCCCTAGCTCTCGGCGCGACCATCGATGCACTCGGCACCGAGGCACGCTCGCCGATTGTGCGACGCACGCCTGAGCCGACGCGTCGCGCCGATGGCGCAATCGAGGGCGAGGTAATTGTCGTCGATCGATTCGGCAATGCGGTGACGAACTTGATCAGTCTGCGCGGCGGAATGATCGAGGTCGGTTCCCTGATAATCCCGATTCGAAGAACGTATGCCGACGTGAAGTCCGGCGAACCGACCGCCGTCGTCGGATCGAGCGGATTCATCGAAATTGCGCTCCGCGACGGCGACGCGGCGCGAGCATTGAAGCTCGCGCGAGGAACGCCCGCGATATTGCGCAACGCGTGATGTCGCGCTGCTCGAATCAGCGGGCTTTGCGCTGTACCGACGCGCTGCCCGGTCCGGCACCGCTCACGATTCGACCGAAATAGATCGCACCCTTGTCAGGCGCGATCTCGCCTGTGCCGTGGTGAAGTTCCGACGCGAACTCGCCGCCGATCAAGATGACGAGCATCGTGTAGTACATCCACGTGAGCAGAATGATCACGCCGCCGATCAATCCGTACGCGGGGTTCGGCGGAAAGTGCTGGACGTACAGTCGGAAGAGCAGCGTCGCCACGATCCAAAGGAACGTCGTGGCAACCGCCGCGACGAACACATGCCATTTGTGCTGCTTGAGATTGGGCAGCATGTAGAACGTCATCGCGGCGAGTCCGACCAGACCGGCGAACGCGATCGGGAATTGCAACACCTTCCACGCCAAGATCACCGCCGATCCGAGATGCAACGCTCCGCCTAGCCAATTGGCGACGCCCTCGCCGTCGAGAAAGACGATCGTCGACACACCCATGATGACGCCGCTGACCACGAACGTGGCGACGCGAATCACCTGCTGCTTGATCCACGACCGCGTCTCCTCGACGTCGTACGCGGTATTCAACGCTCCCATGAGCGTCCCAAAAATGTTCGACCCCGACCACGCAGCCAACAGCAACCCGATCGACATCAGACCCGGCGCGCTCGACGAGAACACGATGTTGTTCAACACCGGTTGAATCGCTTTCAATTGCTCCGGTGGAAGAACCGACGTGAGCTGCGACATCAGCCATCCAACGGTCTGCTGCTTGTCACCGACGAGACTCAGGAGCGGCGCCAAGAAAAGCAGCAGTGGAAAGAGCGAAAAGAAGAAGTTGTAGGCCGCCGACGCGGCGAGCGTCGTGACGTGATCTTCGCCGATTTCGCGGAATGTTTTCTTGAGCAGCGGCCCAACGCGAAAGCCCTTGATCACCACCATAGTGATCAAGGGCTCGAGCAAGGCGTATTCCAATCGCGCGTGCCATCAAGACATCAGAGAGTCATCGCACGGACGAGACCTGTTTTCGGGTGGCAGCCGCAACGCCCGAGACCGGAGTCGGCGTCTGCCAGGCAAACTCGTCGGTTGTCGGGCGTGACCCCGACCCTGCGCCGGCACGTTGAGTCCCGGCGCGCGACGTGATTGCCGCCCCGAGGCCCACAGTCGCCGCAACCCAGACCACGGCGATCGCGATGGCGCGCAGAATCGCACCAACCACGGGATTCCACGCGAACAACGCCGCGATCATCCAAATGCCCAAATACAAGACGAGCCCAAGGAACAGGGCTCGTAGGTGCACACCCCGCGGTGAGGTCGTTCCCCGGTCCGACGCCAACGCACCGCCGGTGAGACGCGCGACGGCCAGGAAGCCGAGCGTGACGAGCCCCGCCGCCGCGATCACATAGGCGACGATGGCGAACGGAATGAGCAGCGCGCCCAGCACGGTGATCGCGAGCGCGACAACAAGTACGAGCAGCGCCGGCATCATGAGGAGCTGACCGGCAAGACCCAGCCAGAATGATCGCGCGAAACCCCGCTCGAGCGCGATCACGACACCGTCCAGATTCGGCTCGGCGAATATCATGACCCCGAGTCCGATGATCGTGAGCACGGCGAACCAGCCGATGACCAGCTTGGCGGACTCCCACGTGCCGAGCGGGTGACTCGGCCGAAGACCGGGCACCGTCGGTCGCGGTCCGGCGATGGCCCTTCTCATTCCTTCGACGACGCCACCGTCGATGATCACGCTCCCGCCTGCTGCCCATGCATCTCCGGTGACCTTGGCGCCTTTGTGCACGCGAACGTTGCCATCGAGGGCGACGACGTCGCCCTCGACCGTGCCGTAGACATCGAGATTGCCGTGGGCGACGGCGATCGGTCCGTCGACGCGAGTGTTCGCCGCGATGGACCGGTCGCCGAACGAAAAATTGTCGGCGTCAGGGAGATATTTTTCGCCGGCCGCGCGTCGCTGCTCGATTTCTTGCGCGACCTGCGCGGTCGTTGTGTCTTTCGGAGCTTGAGGTGCACGGGCCGAATCGGCCGGGCGGGCCTGCGCCGGCGCTCGCAGACTACCGAGCGCCAGAGCGGCGAACGCGAGAACGGCTCGCATGGCTACGCTCGACGACGGCTGGAGACGGCGGCAAGAGCGCGTAAACCTGCGATTGACGCCCCGGCTGTAGTCACGAGGCCCAACAGCGCCGCGGCGATCCCGACCGTTCCGGTATGCTGGATGATCGCGAATACTTGATCGCCGAACACTGTAGCCAGCACGTCGCGGCCGGCATTGTACACGAGATTTTGGATCTGATCGCCAGCCGCGCTCGTGGCGAGCACGAGTACGTCAGTCTGTGTCGCGATCCAGAGAATTGCGACCGTGAGCACCGATGCGGCCGATGTCGCCAGCGCCGCCACCGCCACTCTCGCCGAACGAGACTGCGGGAGCCAGCGGGCCACGGTATCGCGCGCGGTAACGTGCCAAGGCACGAACACCGGCACCTGGGCCATGACCTTATTGGCAAACGTGTGCGACGGAGAGAAATGCGGGACTTCTTCCAGCGCAGCCAGCACTCGGCGCGCATCGTCGACCTGCGCCCGGCAGTGGTCGCAATCACGAATGTGGGCCTTCAGGGGAGCAACCCCGAAGCCCACCTCATCATCGATGAGTAGGTCGATCTCGTCTGGAAGCAGGTGCCGATGATTCATCGAAGGGTCCTACGGACTCGGGTTTGGGATGGTTTCAGGAGCTTTGGCATCACTTGCTCCCCTCTCTCACGTGTTCCAGCGCGGTCCGCAGCTCGTGCCGGGCGCGATGGATGTACGTCTTTACGGTTCCAAGCGGGAGATCCAAGGTCGCGGCAATCTCCTCGTACGAGCGTCCCTCGACGTGCCTGAGCATGATGCACGATCGATACTCGGGGCGAAGGCTGCTGATTGCCCGTTCGATGGCCGTGCCTAGCTCGCGCGCCTCGAGCTCATCGAGCGCCGATTCTTGTTGGCCGACGACGTCGAACGACGTCGCCTCGATGGCGTCGGACGTTTGCGCATGCGGCGACCCGTCGATGCTCACCGTCTCGAGCTGACGTCGTCGGAGGTGATCGATCGCCACATTGTTGGCGATCTTGAACAACCAGCTCGACAGCTTGAATTCGGGCCGGTACCGATCGATGTGATTCAGGACCTTGATGAACGTGTCCTGCGCCAGATCTTCGGCCAGCTCCCGATCGCGCACCATGCGGTAGATGAGCGAAAACACCGGCCGCTCATAGCGCCGGATCAACTCTCGGAACGCCGCGTCTCGCCCTTGCTGGGCCAGCGCAACGACATCGGCGTCCGGAAGATTGAGGAGGTCGAGGGCTGGCGGCATCTGGCTGGTTGGGCACGGCGCATCGTCATGCGTCGCACCAGGTTATTACAAAGTACTGGCGCCATGTGCCTCAAACCAGCGGCGTTGCCTTGCTTCACTCTCTCGCCACGGACAACTTTGTCGGATGCCTGTGAGTGAGCTGGAGACAGAGGAAGCGCAATCGGCGGCGGCCGGAGGCGAGGCGAAGCGCGCCTACGTGCAGCGCATCTTCTCCCAGATCGCGCCCCGCTACGACCTCCTCAACCATCTCCTCAGCTTCAACATCGATAAAGCCTGGCGACGCACGGCGATCGCCGCATTGGGCTGGGAGCGGGCGCCCAATGGCGTCTACGTCGACCTTTGCGCGGGGACGCTCGATGTCGCGGCCGAGTTATCACGCCGGCCAGGGTTTGCCGGACGCGTGATCGGAGCCGACTTTGCCGAACCCATGCTGCGCGCGGGAATCGGGAAGGCATCGCCGGCGATCGTGTCCCCCGTCGTCGCCGACGCGGTCGACCTTCCCATTCCGACCAATGCGGCGTCCGGAGCAATCGTCGCCTTCGGGATTCGCAATGTCGCCCATCTCGATCGAGGGCTGCGTGAAATCCACCGCGTGCTCGCGCCAGGCGCGCGTTTCGTGATTCTCGAATTCACCACGCCACGGTCGGCCGTCGTTCGCGGTTTGTACCATCTGTACTTCCATCACATCCTCCCCCAGATCGGCGCGCTGGTCAGCGGCCATCGGACCGCGTACGCCTATCTTCCGCGCTCCGTCGCCAATTTCCCAATCGAAGAACAGCTTGCCGATCGCATGCGGTCGGCGGGGTTCGTCGACGTCAATTGGCGAGCGCTGACCTTCGGCGTCGCCGCCATCCACACTGGAACGAAGCCTTGAGCATGTCCTTCCCGCGTTCCACGTGAGCGTCGATACCCTCGCGGACTTCATCGAGCAGCTCGAGCATGCGGGCGAGCTGGTGCGAATCAAGCAACCGGTCTCCTTGAATCTCGAGCTGTGCGAGATCGCCGATCGCGTGATGAAGCAGCCTGGTGGCGGGAAAGCGCTGCTGTTCGAGGAACCGGTGCTGCTCAACGGCGAGCGATCGGAATTTCCTGTCGCCATCAACCTGTTCGGCTCGATGCGACGCATGAGCATGTCGATGGGCGTCGACTCGCTGGACGAAATCGGCGCACGCATCAACGAGCTGTTGACGATGAAGGTTCCGGAAGGCCTCATCGCCAAGATCTCGATGCTCCCTCGTTTGCTCGAGGTCGGCAAGTTTCCGCCACGCATGCGTCGCGGAAAACCCGCGTGTCAGGAAGTCGTTTGGCAGGGCGACGAAGTGAATCTCGATCGCTTGCCGCTCATCAAGTGCTGGCCCGAAGACGGCGGCGCGTACATCACGTTCCCAATGGTTATCACGCGCGATCCCAAGCGCGGCATCCGGAACGTCGGGATGTATCGCATCATGCAGACGGGCAAGACGACGCTCGCGATGCATTGGCAGCGACACAAAGTCGGCGCGGCGCACTGGCGCGAGATGGCCGAGCGCGGCGAGCGCATGCCCGTCTGCATTGCGCTGGGCGCCGATCCGCCGTCGATGTATTCGGCGAGCGCACCACTGCCGCCGACGATCGACGAGTTCATCTTCGCGGGATTCTTGCGACGCGATCCCGTCTCGCTGACGAAGGCGGTCACGTGCGATCTCGAGGTGCCCGCGGAAGCCGACTTCGTCATCGAGGGCTACATCGACCCGGCCGAGCCGCTCGTCACGGAAGGCCCGTTCGGCGATCACACGGGCTTCTATTCGCTCGCCGATCTCTATCCGCAGGTGCACGTGACGGCGATCACGATGCGCAAGCATCCGATCTTCCCGACGACGATCGTCGGTCGTCCGCCGATGGAGGACTTCTATCTCGGCCACGCGACGGAGCGCATCTTTCTCCCGCTGCTCAAGCTGACGATCCCAGAGATCGTCGACTACCACATGCCCGCCGAGGGGATCTTTCACAACCTCGTGTTCGTGTCGATCAAGAAGGAATATCCGGGCCAGGCGTACAAGGTGATGAATGCGCTATGGGGCCAGGGATTGATGTCGCTGGCGAAAGTGCTCGTCGTCGTCGACGACTGGGTCGATGTTCAGAGTCCGCAGGAAGCGTGGTGGGTCGCGCTCAACAACATTGATCCGCAGCGCGACGCGCGATTCACGATGGGACCGATGGACGTGCTGGATCACTCGAGTCGCGCGTTCACCTATGGCTCGAAGATGGGCCTCGACGCGACGCGCAAGCTTCCGGAAGAGGGCTTCATGCGCGAGTGGCCGGGCGTAATTACGATGGACGATGGGACGAAGCGCAAAGTCGACGCATTGTGGCCCTCGCTCGGATTGGGAAAAGTTTGACAGGTGCAGACGATATGACGCCGCATTCGCCGCAGACCGCGCACCAACCGATTCGTGAAGGCCAGACATTCGCCCATCGCGGCTCGCGATGGATCGTTTATGCGAACTTCGTGAAGCTGCCGCACACGTTGTTCGCGTTGCCATTCGCACTCGTCGGTGTGGTGCTCGCGTCATATCGGTCGCCGGTGACGTGGCCGATGATCGGCTGGATCGTGCTCGCCTTCACTGGTGCGCGCTTCGCTGCAATGGGTTTCAACCGCATCGTCGATCGCGACATCGACGCACGCAATCCGCGAACGCGGCAGCGTGAGATTCCGAGCGGCATGCTTCGCGTGACGGAGGCTGTCGCCGCGGTCACGGTTGCGTCGATTGTGTTTGTGTACGCAGCGTGGCAGCTCAATCCGCTGTGTGGCATGCTTTCGCCGCTCGCGCTCGCCTGGGTCATGTTCTACAGTTTCACCAAGCGGTTCACTCGCTGGTGCCACCTCGTGCTCGGCGTCGGTATGTCGATCGCGCCAGTCGGCGGATATCTCGCCGTGACCGGTCATTGGAGTCACACCTGGTGGATGCTCGTCGCGCTGGCGCTTGCCGTTGCCACATGGGGCGGTGGGTTCGACGTGTTGTATGCGTTGCAAGACATCGAGTTCGACCGCGGACAGAAGTTGTATTCGCTGCCGGCCGTCGTTGGCGGACGCCGAGCGTTGGCGATCGCACGCGCGCTGCATCTGCTCACGATCGTTTGTCTCGCAGCGGTCGGCGCGGCAACCTTCACCGGCACGCGCGGCGGGTCACTCTACGCGCTTGGCGTCGTCGTTGCCGCCGGATTGCTTTCGTACGAGCATTCACTCGTGCGTCCCGACGACTACTCCAAGCTCGACGCGGCCTTCTTCACCATGAACGGCGTCATCAGCATCGCGTTCTTCGTCTGCGTGTTGCTCGAGCGACTGCTGCATCCGATGGCGGCGATGTACGCGCTGCTGCAGCCTCGCTGATGGCCGACCGGCCGATTGTCGTTGCGATCACCGGTGCGTCGGGTGCCCCATACGCGGTGCGTCTGCTCGAGCAACTCGTCGCAGCCGAGCGTGGAGTGCAGTTGATCGTCTCGAGTCACGGTCTACGCCTTCTACAAACAGAGATGGCGATCGACTCGGTTGCGGCGCTGCGCACGCGTGTCGGTGCCGAGGCGTGGGATCGTCACATCACTGTCTTCGATGACAACGATCGCGGGGCCGCGCCTGCATCGGGATCGGCGCTGAATGCGGGCATGGTGATCTGTCCATGCTCCATGGGTACGTTGTCGGCGATTGCGGTTGGCGCATCACGTTCGCTCGTCGAGCGGGCGGCCGACGTCGCGCTCAAGGAACGGCGCCCGTTGCTGTTGGTACAGCGCGAGACGCCGCTCAGCGCGATTCATCTCGAGAACATGCTGCGTGTGACCCGAGCCGGCGCTATCGTGATGCCGGCGTCGCCCGGGTTCTATCATCGACCCGCCAGCGTCGACGATCTCGTGAACTTCATCGTCGCCCGTATGCTCGACCATCTTGGAGTGCCGCAGCGTCTCGTCGAGCGATGGGGAAGCGACGAAGCGGAATGAACGGCGATGTGGCAAGACTCATTGGATTGATCTCTGACACCCACGGACTCGTTCGCCCCGACGTGCACACCGCGTTGGCCGGCGTCGAGTTGATTCTTCATGCCGGCGACGTCGGCGGAGACGACATTCTCGACGAACTCCAGCTCATCGCGCCGGTGCGCGCTGTCTACGGCAACACGGATCCTCCGGGCGATCCGCGCCTCACCGAGTCGATCGAAATAGCCATCGGCGGTGTACGCGTGCACGTGAGTCACGGGCATGAAGTCGGCAGCCCGACTCCGGCTAAGCTACTCGGGCGCTACAATGCGGACGTGATCGTGTATGGCCACACTCATAAGCAATTGCTCACGAGTGCCGGCGGCCGGTGGGTGGTCAATCCGGGCGCGGCAGGCCCGCGACGCTTCGATCTCATGCCAAGCGTTGCCCGGATGACGATTCGCGGCCGCGATGTGGAGATCGAGATCGTCAGCCTGGTGCCATGAATTTGCCGTCCGCCGCGACAGCCGGCAGGCGCTATACGATCTTGAAATGCGACATCGGATACAGGAAGTCCTCGCCCGAATCGTCGACGATCCGATAGAACGAACCCTGTCCCTCGACGCCGAGCATCTCGTAAATCTTACCGAGCGTCAGATCGTGGCAGCCGCCGGGCTCGTCACAACCAGGGTAGACGAGCCAAGGCTTCGTGCTCACGCACTGAACGAGGGTCGTCGGTTGCCAGGTCGTTGCCATGAGCGCTCCGCAGGTGGCGTGTGCGCACGGGAATGCGCGCCCCATCTCAGTATCGCAGAAGGCGCGCCAAATAGGCTTGGCGCCGCCAACGTCCCGCGGCTTCGCGGCGGAACTCTAGGACGCCGCGGCGAGCGGAACCACTGTGCCGGCCGCGCTCGTTCGCTCGAGCTCCGATGGAAAGCGACGGAACCAAGACGATAAGAGCAACAATTCGTCGATCTCATGCGTCGGGATCTGTCCGCTCAATGGCTCATTCGGCGAAAAGACATCCTCGATGAGATGAAACAACGCCGTCGCGTCGCTGGGCGTTTGCGGCACCGGCAATTCTCCGCGGACGCGTCCGCGACGAATGAGGTAGATCCGGTCAGCGCCCTCATCGCCAGGCACCGTGTACACGAACGACAGCGTCTCGACGGCGAAGCGAAGCCGCGCGAATTGGCCGCGCAATGCTTCGAGGCGCTTGAACTTGTCTCGGAGCGTCGCCGCGCGCTCGTACTCCAAACGCTCGCTCGCTGCTTCCATCTCGCCCCGAAGCTGCTCAATGGGGCCATCGTCGGTGCCGTCGAGAAACGCGCGTGCGAGTGTCAGGCGCTCGTCGTACTGCTGCACCGTGCAGCCGCCGACGCAGGGGCCCAGACACTTTTTGACCTCGAACCGAATGCAGCCCGGCGTGCGCGGGAAGAATTCGAACAACTCGGGTTGATCCGCAAAATTCATCCGCTGGTCCGCGGAGCAATCGCGAAGCCCGAGCACATCGTTGAGCTCGCGCACGGCCTCGCTGACGCCCATCGCGCCCATGAACGGACCGTAGTACACCGACGAATCGTCCTGCCCCGGACCACGTACCACCACGAGCTTCGGCGCCGCACCCTTCGTGATCTTGATGAAGCAATAGTTCCGAGCATCGCGCTTCATCGCGACGTTGAATCGCGGACGAAACCGCTTGATGAGCCGCAACTCCTGGAGCAACGCCGCAAACTCACTCGGCATGTACTCCCACTCGATCCGCTCTGCATCCCGCACGATGCGCGCACCTTTGTCTTCGGGAAACGCGCACCGGAAATAGCTGAGCAAACGAGTGCGCACGCGCTTCGACTTGCCCACGTAGACGACTTCACCGTCGCTCGCGATCATGCGATAAACGCCCGGTCTGTCCGCGGCGTTCTCACGAACGTACGCCCGCATTGCGGCGATCTGCTCATCGCTGGTCGGCGGGCGCATCAGCGCTACCTTTGACATCGCGCGCATAAAACGGTCATTCGTCCATCGATGGCATGAGTCCCGATCAAACGGGAGCCGCAGTTGGGGCACGGATCTCCGGCATGGCCATAGACCGCGAGGCGTTCGACGAAGCCGCCGCGCGCGCCGCTGGCATCTCGATAATCGCGAAAACTCGTTCCGCGAAGCGCGATGGATTCGGTGAGGACAGCGACGATCGCGTCGCGGAGCGCCGGTCCTTCGCCCGCGGTCACGCTCCCGGCCTCGCGCGACGGATCGATCCCCGCGCGCCAGAGCGCCTCGTTCGCGTAGATGTTGCCGATGCCGGCCACGATGCGCTGATCCATCAACACCTTTTTGATTGCCTGACGACGGCCCCGAAGAAGTACCGATAGATGCTCTCCGGTAAACGCCGGGTCAAGTGGCTCGACGCCGAGCGCGGTCGTTGCTTTCTCGAATCGCTCGGCGCTCATGAGTGCGACCGTTCCGAGTCGCCGAATGTCGCGGTAATGCACCGACCGGCCATCGTCGAGCTCGAGCGAAAGCGTCGAGTAGCGACGCTCCTCGTCTGGCATGCTGCCGGCGTCGATCAATAGCGCCCCGGTGAACCGCGGCTGCACGACCAGGCGATCTCCCGTCGACAAATCGATCACCACGAGCTTGGCGCGCCGCCAGCTGCGTCCGATGATTGCGCCAGTGAGACGTCGGACCAATTCTGCCTGACGAACTTCGCGCAACACGTCGGAACGAGTCACGCGGACGCCGATGATGCGCCGCCCAGCCAGCTCGCGATCCAGGTCGCGAGCAATCGTCTCAGTCTCCGGAAGCTCCGGCACGACGAGCGACTTCGCGCCAACCGATGTCGGCGCGGAACTGCTTGTTGTCGAAGGACAGCTTGCTCGCGAAATCACG
>Ga0207695_10008837_pt1 | contig 12545 bp, 10 predicted proteins | sample KBSC54metaG_FD_184354 | JGI IMG/M metagenome (GOLD analysis project Ga0207695, IMG submission 184354) | Corn rhizosphere microbial communities from Kellogg Biological Station, Michigan, USA - KBS C5-4 metaG (SPAdes) (version 2) | ecosystem: Host-associated > Plants > Roots > Rhizosphere > Soil...
CCTTGGTCCGCAGGTGCAGAGCCTGCTTAAGTTGACCAAGCAAGTACGCGGCGGTGGCTACCAGTCGAAGTTGTTGGACAATTTTAAGCTGGATGCTGATATTAATAAGTCCGGTAAGATATCGGAAGTATTGACCAAAAATCAGTTGATCCCGGTACAAATTGCCAAAGAACCGATATCAACCAAAGGGCCACGCCTCAGCTCCGACCTGTCAATAGCAGGACGGTATGTTGTTTTAGTGCCCTTCTCAGAGGCCATCTCTATATCCAAAAAGATCAAGAGCAATACCGAGCGCAACCGTCTTCGCAAAATTGTTGAGAGCATTAAGCCCAAGCATTTTGGGGTTATCATCCGTACCGTTTCAGAGGGTAAGGGTGTTGCCGAAATGCAGCAGGACCTGCTCGACCTGATCTCGAAATGGGAAACTTTCATAACCCGTTTACCATCTATCGAGCCTTCAAAAAAGGCTTTAGGCGAGATCGATCGTACCTCGACATTATTGCGCGACATCCTTAACCCCGACTTTCAGCATATCTATGTAAATGACAATTCCATTTACGAAGAGATACGCAGTTACGTGCATCAAATATCACCCGACCTGGAAAATATAGTCCGCCTGCACAAGCATAAGGACCCTATTTTCGAACACTACGGTGTAGATAAGCAGATAAAAGGGGCTTTCGGAAAAACGGTGAATCTAGCCGGTGGCGCTTACCTTGTAATTGAACACACGGAAGCATTGCACGTGATCGACGTAAACAGCGGTAACCGTACAGCCAACAAAGAGAACCAGGAAGAGAACGCGTTCCAGGTGAACAAAGAAGCTGCACGCGAGATCGCAAGGCAATTGCGCTTACGCGATATGGGCGGTATTGTAGTGATCGATTTTATCGATATGCACAAGCCGAACAATCGGAAAGATCTGTTTGATTTTTTGCGAAACGAGATGTCGCACGACCGGGCCAAGCACACCATTTTGCCGCCGAGTAAGTTTGGTTTGGTGCAGATCACCCGTCAGCGTGTGCGCCCTGAGATGAATATTGTAACCAGCGAAGTATGCCCTACCTGCCATGGTACAGGAACAATCAGGCCGACTATCCTTTTGCTGGATGATATCGAAAACAACTTCAACTATATCCTGGTTGAACAGAACGAAAAAAGCATTACCCTTGTTGTACACCCTTACATAGAGGCCTACATCAAAAAAGGGTTAGTTAACCGTCAATGGAAGTGGTATTTCAAATATGGCCAGTGGATAAAGGTAAAAAGCAACCCGGCCTACCAGATTACCGAATTCCACTTCTTCTCATCTAAAGACGAAGAAATTAAATTATAATGTGCAGATATGCAGATTTGCGAATGTGCAGATGTCTTTAATATGGCATCTGCATTTTTGTTTTTGGGGGATAGTCGGAATGCTTATCTTGCATTAGATTACCCGAACCTGGATATGAGACCGATCATAATTCTAATTATTTCATTGTTATTTTTTGGTTGCAAAAAGGCTGTTAACCGAGATAATGGGATCGCGAAAATTGAATTTGCCAGAAGTGGCGCTTGGTCCGACTGGGGAGTTTCGATTAGTATTGATAGCTCTTTGAACTATAAATATTGGGGAGATTACCAGACCGAAAAACAAAAGTATTTTGTTGGAAAAATAAGTCAGGCATTTTGGGATACATTGAATCTTAAGCTGGAACAGGTCGAGTTTAAGACAGTTAAACCACGGATCATCGATGGATGCGTAGATTGTGAATACTATGAATTGATCATCCACGGGGAGCGCGGAACCACACGGATATTGAGAAGCGGTACGGGAACAAATGACTCAGTTATCCAACTTTGTAAGTGGTTGGGGGATAAACGTAATATTCCAAAACTCAAACAGGTAAAAGACTCTATCAAGTTTGAAGACAGTACTCATTTTACGGCAAAACCAAGAATTAAGTCGATCAAATTCCCTCCACCCATTTTAAAATGAAATAGCTAATATTTTTAGTAATTTTTATTGATTGACAATTTAAAATCCGCACATTTGCAAATCTGCATATCTGCACATTTTAAAGATCTGCACATCTGAACAATGGCTAAATCTAAAGTTGCATATTTCTGCCAGAGCTGTGGCTTCGAATCACCTAAATGGCTGGGCAAATGCCCGTCGTGCCAGCAGTGGAATACTTTTGTTGAGGAAGTTATTGAAAAGACGAACGTTGCCGTTCCTACCTGGAAAAGTAATTCGACCTCGACACAGCGTTCCAATAAACCGGTACAAGTATCCGAGATCACTTTTGATGAGGAGCAGCGCACTCTTACTCCCGATAAGGAGTTTAACCGCGTTTTAGGGGGCGGTATTGTGGCAGGATCGCTTGTGTTGATCGGTGGGGAGCCTGGTATAGGCAAATCAACTTTAATGCTGCAGCTGGCTTTAAACATGCCGCAGATGAAAGTGCTATATGTATCCGGTGAGGAAAGCGAACGGCAGATCAAGATGAGAGCGGAGCGGTTGACGGAAGTCGGTAGTCGGAAGGCTGAAATCGGAAGTAATAATTCCGGGACCGGCGCGGGATGTTTCATCCTGACGGAGACCTCAACTCAGAATATCTTCAAACAGATAGAGCAACTGGAGCCTAACCTGGTAGTAATTGATTCGATACAGACGCTTTATTCGTCGCATATTGAATCTACTCCGGGCAGTGTATCGCAGGTAAGGGAGTGTACGGCCGAATTGCTGCGTTTTGCCAAGGAATCATCTACACCGGTATTCCTGATCGGGCATATCACGAAAGACGGCATGATTGCAGGCCCCAAAATACTGGAGCATATGGTTGACACCGTTTTGCAGTTTGAAGGCGACAGGCACCATGTTTACCGCATTTTAAGGGCGGTGAAGAATCGTTTTGGGTCGGCCTCAGAGTTGGGTATTTATGAAATGCTGGGCGAGGGCTTGAGGGAAGTATCTAATCCGTCAGAGATATTACTGTCGCAGCGCGATGAACCATTAAGTGGTGTAACTATTTCAGCTACGCTTGAAGGCATGCGGCCTATGCTGATTGAAACGCAGGCATTGGTGAGCACATCAGCTTACGGGACACCTCAGCGTACCGCTACCGGCTTTGATACCCGCAGGATGAACATGCTGCTGGCTGTATTGGAAAAACGCTGTGGATTCAGGTTAGGGACAAAAGACGTCTTCTTGAATATTACCGGCGGAATTAGGGTAGAAGATCCAGCGATTGACCTTGGCCTTGCTGCTGCCATTATTTCATCGCATGAGGATATGCCTATTCCGTTTAAAACCTGCTTTGCTGGGGAGTTGGGTTTATCAGGGGAGGTGAGAGCTGTAAACAGAATTGAACAACGCATTGCCGAGGCTCAGAAACTGGGCTTTGAGCAGATATTTATCTCCAAGTATAATCTCGCATCCGGTGGAAAGGATAAAAAGCATATAGACCTCTCACGTTATAAGATCGAGATCAAAACCGTTGGTAGCATCGAAGAAGTGTTTAGTATGCTATTCGGGTAAAACAAAAGCCCCCGAAAATTTTCGGGGGCTTTTGTTTTGTTATGCGATTTATATATCAATCGTTTGTAACCACTACGACTTTTCGTACCAAGTTGTTATTAAAATCCGAAACAAAAATTCCACCTGCCGGCGTTATACAAATTCCTTGCGGATTGTTGAATTTGGCTGCTGTACCTGTGCCATCTGCGAAGCCAGCCACATTTGCTGTGCCGGCCAGGTCATAGAGCACCTTTGCCGCAGTTAATTCAATCACTCTGCCAGATTCATCGGCAATAAAGAAATTGCCCTGGGTGTCCATTGCTAACGCTATCGGGCTGCCTAACAAAGATGTTTGGCTAGGGCCACCCGCTATCGTTGTAACAACCCCCGCAGAAGTGATCTTCCGGATAGCGCTGTTGCCAATATCTGCAACGTAAATATTTCCATCTGCATCCAATGCCAGGCCGCTTGGCGACCTGAAATACGCATATACTAAGGTAGCAGCATTTTGAGTTGTATTCAAATACCCGGCGGCCTTTGTGCCAGCAACAGTATTCGTCGTTCCGTTCGTATTGATTTTGCGTATCGCATTATTATTACGGTCCGCTACATAAACAACATTATTTGCATCAATGGCTAATGCACACGGACCATTAAATTCGGCCGTTTTAAGCGCATCACCATCAACATATCCAATATAACCATTTCCGGCATACGTTTTTACGGTGTTTGTAGCAGCTACAATTTCACGTACCAGGTTATTGCCATAATCAGCAACAAAGACATTCCCCTGGGCATCTACAGCCACTCCTTGCGGAGCATAAAACTGAGCGCTTAATGCCGGGCCGTCGTTGTTACCAGCAACGCCGCTTCCAGCTATAGTTGTTACGGTGCCGTCAGGCGTGATTTTTCTTATACGGTTATTAAATACATCGCACACGTAAATATTGCCGTTGGCGTCTGAAGCTATCCCTCCCGGATTGCTAAACAAGGCGGCCGTACCCATTCCATCATTATAACCTCCGGTTACACTACCTGCAAATGTGGTAACCACACCTGATACCGAAGACAAATTTGAACTGGTTGAGAAAGTAACCACACTTCCATAGCTTGTGCCGTATGCGTTGGTTGCATAAGCTCTTACATGATAGGTAGTGCCCGGGGTTAATGCAGTTAAATTAGCAGTAAATGAATAAGATGTATAAATAATTGGTGCCGTAACTTTTATATCGTTTATTGTTGGCGTGGCATTAGATGCGCTATAACATACGCCGTTTTCTGTGATAGCTGATGAACCAATAGAAGATATGGTGCCCCCGCTTTGTGCGTTAGTAGAGGTTACGTTTATTATTACGTCATTGGTAGTAAGCGATGGGGGAGTATTGGCAGCAGAAGTACTCTTTTTGCATCCTGTATTTAAAACGGCAACAGATATAAATAGAACGACAGCAAGTAGGGGTGTTTTCATTTAATAATTTTAGTTTTTAATTCATCAAAACCCGTTCACTGTACATGGATTTTGATTTTTCATATTTTCTGCAAACTTAGTTTAAATCAGGCTAATGTGTTAACAGATTTCAATAGTAATTCAAAAAAGTTACTTTCTAAACTGATTTAACATATATTAACAAACCTGCCATACTTAAAACCTTTACAAAAAGCAGGTTGTTATAGATTCAATAGCCATTACGATGAAAACGATCTATTTATTACTTGTACTATCATTATTTTCTTTTTCCCTGTTTGCACAGGATAAACTCCTGCATGGAAAAATATTTGGAAACAAGCCTGGAGCCGTAATTGTGACGGCCGATAGGCTCGAATCTTATCTCGGAGAGAGGGTGCGCAAGGAAACGACCATAAAAGGGAAAGTGCTAAATGTGGTAAAGGAAAAAGGCGGATGGTTTACTATTGACGCAGGCAACGGGAAAATCATAGCAGCACATTTTGCAAAATATGATGTAACTATCCCTGCCGGTCTTAAAGGTTGTACAGTGGTTGTGGAAGGAATAGTGCAAAAGCAGTCAGCGCTGACTGATCAGCAGAAGCTGGCAGGGCAAAAGCAAGCCAGCGATAAAACCACCAGCCAGCTGAGCATAGAAGTGACCGGACTAATGGTCGAGTAGCTATTAAATCAAAAACTCGCTCTGCGGGTCAACATTACAGGCTCCAGTTCCAGCTCATTCACAAATAGCTCGCGTAGTTTTTGTTCCACCTCGTTTTTATTGATGGTGTTGTTGCGGCGTATTTTTGAATGACTTTCGCGCGAAATTTTGCAGGCCAGGTCGCCTACAGTTTTCAGGTGCATTTCTTTCCCAAATTTCCCCGCCAGTTTCAGGGCGATACCTGATAACAAAAGGCCTGCCACACCCGCAATTAGATTATAAAAGCAAAATATGCCCGATCCAATAAATGTAAGCACAAAAATGCTAACGATCCATTGTTTAGGTTTAAGCAGATTGATGCCGAAACCTAGTTCCTCTTCGATCTTTGAAATTGCTTCTAAACGGTCTTCTTTAGGGAATAGCTTACAAAGCTTGGTATGGGTTGTTATATCGCATTTATTGATGCCGTTTGTACTTGCTATAGCATTCCTCAGCATATAAAAAGCATGCTGGGTAGTGCATTCTTCGTGCTCTGAATCAATCTTGCTGATAACCAGGTCGCAAAGGTGACCAAATGTGGTTATGTTTTTCAAACCTTCGTAATCCAGCGTTATATTAAAAGAACGCTGGATTTTTATTAGAACGTCGCTTATATCGTTATGATCAACGCTATTAAGCTGATAAATTTTTTCGCTCATACAACACTTTAGTGTCTTTGGTAAGACACTTCCTATGCCAATTCTTATTTTACTTGCTCAAATACATGGATTTCTCTTTATACAGGTGCCTGAAGTACGGGTCTTCCAGGTTTGGTATAAAGCGGATGGCTTCGCCTGTTGATTTCATCTCAGGGCCGAGTTCCTTATTCACTTCAGGGAATTTATCAAATGAGAACACAGGTTCTTTAATGGCATATCCCGACAGCTTACGCTCGATGTTAAAGTCTTTCAGTTTATTTACACCCAGCATTATTTTAGCAGCAATATTGATGTAAGGTACATCATAAGCTTTAGCTATGAAAGGCACGGTACGTGATGCGCGCGGATTGGCCTCGATCACATAAACCTTTTCGTCTTTGATAGCAAACTGGATATTCAGCAAACCACGAACATTCAAAGCCCTGGCGATCTTTATGGTATGATCTTCCATTTGTTTGATCACATTGGCCGACAGGTTGAACGGTGGCAACACAGCACTTGAGTCGCCTGAGTGTATACCGGCAGGCTCAATGTGTTCCATCAGGCCGATGATATGTACATCTTCGCCATCATGGATTGAATCGGATTCCGCTTCTTCAGCACGATCAAGGAAGTGGTCGATCAATACACGATTTCCTGGCAGGTTACGCAGCAGGCTTACTACCGCTTTTTCCAGGTCCTCGTCGTTGATCACAATGCTCATGCCTTGCCCGCCTAATACATAGCTTGGGCGAACAAGCACAGGGTAACCTACTTTATGTGCTACTTCAATTGCTTCTTCAGCATTTTCAGCAACACCGTATTTTGGATATGGAATATCGAGTTCTTTTAACAAGTCAGAAAAACGGCCGCGGTCTTCGGCAATATCCATGTTATCGAATGATGTACCGATGATCTTGATACCGTGCTCATGCAACTTTTCAGCCATTTTGAGGGCTGTTTGGCCGCCTAACTGAACAATTACACCTTCGGGTTTCTCCAGGTCAATGATCTCGCGTACGTGCTCCCAGAATACCGGCTCGAAGTACAGCTTATCAGCCATGTTAAAGTCGGTAGATACGGTTTCAGGGTTGCAGTTGATCATGATCGCCTCGTAGCCTGATTCTTTGGCTGCGAGTAGACCGTGCACACAACTATAGTCGAACTCGATACCTTGTCCGATACGGTTAGGGCCCGAGCCTAATACGATGATCTTTTTCTTATCCGATACTTTCGATTCGTTCTCGCCCTCGTAAGTAGAGTAGTAATAAGGTGTTTTTGCAGGGAACTCTGCCGCGCAGGTATCCACCATCTTGTATACGCGGTGCATGCCTAAAGCTTTGCGGCGCTGGTAAACATCTTCTTCAGTTACATTACCAAGCACATGTGCGATCTGCGCATCCGAGAAACCTTTTTGCTTCAGCGTGAATAAGAACTCTTCAGGAATATTAGTTAATGAGTAGCGACGCAGTTCAACTTCCAGGTTCACTATCTCCTGTATCTGGTTCAGGAACCAGCGGTCTATCTTAGTAGCTTTTCTTACCGATTCGATCGGCACACCCAAGCTTAAAGCATCATATATATGGAATAGCCTGTCCCAGCTTGGATTTTCCAGGCTGCTCATGATCTCGTCAAGGTTGCGGCTCTGGCGACCGTCGGCACCTAAGCCGGCGCGGCCAATTTCCAAACTCTGGCAGGCTTTCTGCAAAGCTTCTATAAAGCTGCGGCCAATGGCCATTACTTCACCTACCGATTTCATCTGCAGGCCTAATCTCTTATCGGCACCTTTAAATTTATCAAAGTTCCAGCGGGGCACTTTAACGATCACGTAGTCCAAAGTCGGCTCAAAGTAAGCCGAAGTGGTTTTGGTGATCTGGTTTTCTATTTCGTCAAGATTATAACCGATAGCCAGTTTAGCAGCGATCTTAGCGATAGGGTAACCTGTTGCTTTTGATGCCAGTGCCGATGAACGCGATACACGTGGGTTGATCTCGATAGCAATGATCTCCTCATCTGCAGGGTTTACCGAAAACTGCACGTTACAACCGCCGGCAAAGTTACCGATAGCCCGCATCATTTTAATAGCCTGGTTACGCATCTCCTGGTAGCAACGGTCGCTTAGGGTCATCATCGGCGCTACGGTGATCGAGTCGCCGGTGTGGATACCCATCGGGTCAAAGTTCTCAATCGAGCAGATGATGATCACATTATCATTCCCATCGCGCAGCAGTTCCAGTTCATATTCTTTCCAGCCTAATACCGCCTGCTCCACCAAAACCTCATGGGTTGGTGATGCCTGCAGGCCGCGGCTTAACGCCTGGTCAAATTCTTCTTTTTTATGCACAAAACCTGCACCCTTGCCACCAAGTGTATAACTTGGGCGGATAACCAGCGGGAAGCCGATCTCTTGTGCAGCCTCTTTTCCTTCCAGGAAAGAATTGGCAATTTTTGATTTTGCCACGCCTACGCCAATGTCTACCATCAGCTGGCGGAAAGCCTCACGGTTTTCGGTCTTTTCAATAGCAGCAGTATCTACACCTATTACGCGGACGCCATATTTTTGCCACAGTCCCTGCTCCTCGGCCTGGATACAAAGGTTAAGTGCGGTTTGGCCGCCCATGGTAGGCAATACAGCATCTATTTTTTGTTCGATCAGTATTTTTTCAATACTCGCACATTCCAGCGGCAACAGGTAAACATGATCGGCAATTACTTTATCCGTCATGATAGTAGCCGGATTACTATTGATAATGGAAACAGATATCCCTTCTTCTTTCAGAGAAAGGGCGGCTTGTGAACCAGAGTAATCAAATTCACAGGCCTGGCCAATAATAATAGGGCCTGAACCAATAATTAAAACGGATTTTATGGAGGTGTCTTTGGGCATAGTCTTTTTTGAATCTTAAAAGTTGAGTCCGGTGTCTTAAGCCTGTTTTGACTGTCGACTAAGGACTAGAAAACTATGCACTGAAAGTGGAAATCCCGGCTTCAGTGTCGGGATGCAAAGATAGACTTTGTAAAGGATTTTTTTTCGATTATTTTAAAATAGTATTTAACCCTTGTGGATAGGTTTAAAAGTCAGAATTTCGATGGGTTTCAATCGTTTTTGCATTGCAAATATTTGGCATTTTTTAGCAAGAAAAAACTTTAATATGGTTGCCTTGTAGTGGTATAAATAGTAGCAACTAATAATAATTTTTATTAAATTGCTTTACGATAAACCAACGCCATGCTTTTGACGACTAAACGACTGCTATTTCTGGCCTGGATGCTTATTACACTTGGTGGCTGTGCTATGTACCAGTCCGCCGTTAAGTCGTCTTTTCCTTATACTTCTACGCTTGTTGTGCCCGCGTCGTCAAAGGCAGGGAGCACGGGTTCGGCTATCAGCATGGCTACCAGCTTCGATCAGAACTTCGGGAAAAATAATGCTGACCGCATTAAAATGGTTCGGATCGTATCAGCTAAATTGATGTCGACCGAGCCTTCCGATTATAACCTTGGCAACCTTTCTGAAGTGAGTATATATCTTTCGGACGATAAAGGGCAGGATGAAGTTATGGTAGCATCGCGCAGCGATATAGGCGCCAATGTAGGTAATAATGTGGTACTGGATATCGATAATTCAAATATGCTCGATCAACTGGTCCGCGAACCGGAAATACGCGTGCGAATGACTTATAAGGTTCGCAAGTCTTCTAAAATCGATGCCAGCGTACATGTGGTGCTTGGCCTGGCAGCTTACCCGGCGCCTAAATAAATCATTTCAATGCAAAAGTAACCGGCAATTGATATTTAACGCTAACGGGTACTCCATAATACATGCCGGGCTTCCATCCATGAGACCTGCTCAATACGCGCACGGCCTCCGCATCGAGTTGCTGATCAGCAGATCTGGCTACTTTGATATCTTTTAATGATCCGTCTTTCTTAACTACAAATGCCAGTATCACCGTGCCTTCTATATCATTTTTCCGGGCATCGTCGGGATATGAGATATTATTGCCCAGGTATTTATATAAAGCAAGCATTCCCCCCTTATACTGTGGCTCGATCATTCGACTAGTATAAGGATGTTTGAGGCCTGCTGAGTCAGTTGATTCACCGGATACTAGTTTTCCGTCGGCATACTGTTCAGTAAACTGTATTTTTAATCCGCTGTCACGGCCTGTCCAGGCGCTATCTCTTTTACCCGCTTTTACAGTCCCCTGTTCTTCAATAGTTTTAAAATTGTCATCATACCCTACAAAATGCCCATTGCCATTTTGCACTAAAACTTTTCCTGTCGAATCCAGGCAATCTTTAATCAGGTAGTTGAAGTTTGTGTTGCCTTCAATTGACTCATCATTAGATCTATGCTGCTCAAATTCCTTCGAATGGTAGATTTTTCCATTAGGATAGAAAAAATAGCAAAGACCGAACGGCTTGCCATCTTTATAATTCTCAACTGATTTTTTTACCCCGTTCGGGTAATAGGTAATGCACTGGCCTTCGGGACTTAGGTAATTTCTTTTTGATGATTTGCCCAGAAATTTTTGCTTGCCATTTCTATAAAGCTCGCTGGCATTGAAGAGTGTTGAACCTGAATCGGGCTCACTTATTAGCCTGATGTAGTCGGCACTATCACGTGCATTGGTATATTCCCCGCTCTTTTTAATAAAGGATACAGCTAATATTTTAGATTTCTGACCTTGATTTTGCTGAGCGAAAGCAATACCGGAATAGCAGATAAAAATAATTGTGGAGGTTAGGAGGCGCATAATTTAGAGTCAATAAGGACCCTAAATTACTTAATCAATTTATTATCTGCGTCAGGAAATACCAATAATGGCTTATAGTTACGTGCTTCATCCATTTCCATATAGGCATATGACATAATGATCACGATATCGCCCACCTGTGCCAGTCGCGCAGTAGCGCCGTTTAAACATATTGTACCGGTTCCGCGCTCACCTTTTATAACATAAGTCTCAAAACGGGCGCCGTTATTATTATTTACGATCTGTACCCTCTCGTTGGCTATAATATTAGCCGCATCCAATAAATCCTCGTCTATAGTTATGCTGCCAACGTAATTCAGTTCAGCCTGAGTTACCTTAGCTCGGTGTAGCTTGGATTTTAATACCTCTATAATCATGGGGCAAAGTTAGTGATTTAGTTAATCGGTTATCAGTAAACCGGTGATTAGTTGCATTGGGATGACCCGTTGTCAGTTAATCAGTGATCTGTTAACCAGTTAATCAGGTGCTTTTCCAATCTTTTTTGTTAATGGCTGATAACAGGTTACTAGTCACCGATTAACTGTTCCCTGACAATCATATTATCTATCAATCTCGTATTTCCTACTTTAGCAGCAACCAGTGCCACAATTTGTTTGCTGTCCTGATTGGCGTTGTGCAAGCTTTCACCATCAGCCACTTCAAAATATTCCAATTGAACTCCGGGTTCTGCTTTTATTAAGTCTTCACACTGCTTTGTTAGAGAAACTATGTGGTTGGCATCAAAATTTTGTTTCAGCCAGTTGAGTGTCTTTGATAAAACAAGTGCGCGCTGCCGGTCATCTGCTGATAAGTGGATGTTTCTTGAGCTCATCGCCAATCCATCAGTTTCGCGCAGAATAGGGCACATTGCTACTTTCACAGGCATATGCAGCAGGTCGACCATTTTTTGTATCACTAACACCTGCTGAAAATCCTTTTGCCCGAAAAAGGCCATGTCGGGCTTCACTATATCGAATAATTTAAACACCACCTGTGTTACACCCTGGTAATGCCCCGGACGGAATTTTCCCTCCAGTAAATGCTCCAGTTCGCCCAGGTCCAAATGCCATTGCTCATTGTCGGCATACATCTCGTTTACTTCAGGATTGAACAGTACATCACAGCCAGCCAGCTCCAATTTTTGAATATCTGACGCAATAGGGCGCGGATATTTTTCCAGGTCCTTTGGGTCATTAAACTGGGTAGGATTCACAAAAATACTGCAAACAGATACATCAGTTTGTTGTTGTGACTGTGCAAGCAGCGAAAGGTGCCCCTGGTGCAAAGCACCCATTGTTGGCACAAAGCCTATGCTTTTGCCATTGGTGCCCAATTCGTCCAGGTAATGGGATAAGCTTTTCTTGGTAGTGAAGATTTTCAAGTGGTGGCGATTTATTAAAAAACGGGCAAAGTTGTGCAATAGATTAAAAATAACCAAAACTTACTTGCATAATAGATTGATAATTCATAAGATAATGCTTATATTTGCAGACTCAAATTT
>Ga0207695_10008838_pt1 | contig 12545 bp, 10 predicted proteins | sample KBSC54metaG_FD_184354 | JGI IMG/M metagenome (GOLD analysis project Ga0207695, IMG submission 184354) | Corn rhizosphere microbial communities from Kellogg Biological Station, Michigan, USA - KBS C5-4 metaG (SPAdes) (version 2) | ecosystem: Host-associated > Plants > Roots > Rhizosphere > Soil...
ATTCAGGAAAAGCTGGGTCGTACTCCAAATTTTACAGAATTGTGTGCTTTCAGCGCCATGTGGAGCGAGCACTGCAGCTATAAAAATTCGATCAAGTGGCTGAAGACCCTGCCCAGGGAGGGTAAGAAGATGCTGGTGAAGGCTGGCGAGGAAAATGCCGGTCTGATGGATATCGGAAATGGATACGGGGTTGTTTTTAAGATCGAGTCGCATAATCATCCGTCTGCCATCGAGCCCTTTCAGGGGGCGGCAACGGGGGTTGGCGGTATTCACCGGGATATATTTACGATGGGGGCGAGGCCGATCGCTTCTCTCAATTCTCTGCGGTTCGGGAATCTGGCGGCGGCGAAGACGCAGCATCTGCTGTCGGGGGTGGTGCATGGCATTGGCCACTACGGCAACTGTTTTGGCGTGCCGACGGTTGGCGGAGAGATCTATTTTGAGGACTGTTATCATACGAATCCCCTTGTGAATGCGATGAGCGTAGGTATTGTGAAGAAGGGGGAGACGATATCGGCGACTGCCGAGGGGGTCGGCAACCCGGTGATCTTTGTCGGCAGCGCTACCGGCAAGGATGGTATCGGCGGGGCCTCGTTCGCGTCTGCCAATATCACCGGGGAGAGCACGAAGGAGCTGCCTGCAGTACAGGTGGGAGATCCTTTCCAGGAGAAGAAGCTGCTGGAGGCCTGCCTGGAAGTAATAAAGACCGGTGCTGTCGTCGGCATGCAGGATATGGGCGCCGCGGGTATCATTTGCAGCACGGCGGAGATGAGCGCCAAGGGCGAAGCCGGGATGCGGATCGACCTGGATAAGGTGCCCGCCCGCCAGGAGAACATGAAGGCCTGGGAGCTGCTGCTGAGCGAAAGCCAGGAGCGGATGCTGATGGTGGTTGAGAAAGGGAAGGAAGCGGAGGTCATCCGGATATTTGAAAAATGGGACCTGCCCGCTGCCACTATCGGAGAGGTAACGGGTGACGGGCTTTTGAAATTCTATATGAATGGAGAGCTGGAAGCCGAGATACCGGCAGTTGAGCTGGTACTGGGTGGGGGTGCTCCGCAGTATGATCGTCCTTACAGCGAGCCTGCCTATCTGCAGCAGATAAGGGCTTTCGATGCTTCCGCCGTGAAGGTACCGGCCGATCTGCAGGAGGTGGCCGAGCAGCTGATCTCCATACCGAATATCGCCTCCAAGAAGTGGGTGGCTGTCCAGTATGACAGCACGGTAGGGGCGGCCAATACGTCCACTAACCAGCCCAGCGACGCTGCCGTCGTGCTTGCAAAGGGTACCGGTAAGGCCCTGGCTGTGACTACGGATTGCAATAGCCGGTATGTATATGCGGATCCTTATAAGGGTGCGATGATCGCGGTGGCTGAGGCTGCGCGCAATATCGTCTGCAGCGGTGGTCTGCCGCTGGGCGTGACCAACTGTCTGAACTTCGGGAACCCCTACGATCCGGGGGTGTACTATCAGTTCGTCAATGCTATCCGGGGCATGGGGGATGCCTGTCGCAGATTTGATACGCCGGTAACCGGTGGCAACGTCAGCTTTTACAACCAGAATCCTGACGGGGCTGTATATCCGACGCCGACGATCGGGATGGTGGGTTTGCTGGAAAATGTGAACGATAAGATGACGCTGGACTTTAAAGAAGAAGGCGATCTGGTCTTTTTATTGGGGATACCTACCAATGATATCGGATCTTCGGAATACCTCCATAAGATACAGAAGGTCGAGTTCAGCCCTGCCCCGCATTTTGATATCGAAGAAGAGGCCCGTTTGCAGGGGAAGGTGGCCGAGCTGATCTCCGCGAAGGTGATCCGCAGCGCGCATGATATTGCCGAGGGTGGTCTTTTTGTTGCGTTGGCCGAATCGTCTTTTCCCGGTGGACTTGGTTTTGACGTCAGGACCACCGATGCAGCCATCCGCAGGGATGCGTACTGGTTTGGGGAGTCGCAGAGCAGGGTTGTGGTGAGTGTCGCGGCCGGTGCTGTGGCTGCCTTTAAGAAGGTACTGGGGGATTTCCCGGCTGTCCAGCTGGGAGCTGTCACCGACGGGGAGTTCAGGGTGGATGGCCAGGACTGGGGTACGGTGGTCGAATGGAAGGACAGGTACGACCATGCTATCGAAGACTATATGAACAAGCTGGTAGAGGTCACGAGCTTATAGATGTCCCGGGCTGGCGGTGATCAAATAGATGTTCCGGGCTGGCGGTGATCAACAGGACACCGCGGCGCCAGGGGTAATTCTTCCGAGTCTTTGGAGCAGCGGCTCTTCGACATACCTATAGAACAGGATCCCGCTGACAGTGGCGATCAGGAACCAGAGGGAGACGGAAAGGTTTATGTTCAGTACCGGTCCCAGCCTGAGAAAGAGCGCTGCGAGCGCGAAGTAGGTGGTATAGTGAATAAGGTAGATTGAATAGGAAGCATTTCCCAGCAGCTGGACATAACGGTTATTCCAAAGGGGTGCGAGCAGACCGTTCTTTTCGAGGAATAAACACCCGGCCACCAGGAGTGCAGCGGGTATCCCCATATGAAGCATCCGAAGGAGCGCAATGCGGCCTTCTGCAGTACCATAGACGTCGTTGACGAAAGTCGTACCTCTCAGTATATCATAGAGGGCCAGGGCCACTCCGCCAATCAGCAGGCCATACGCGATGCGGGGCGGTGGAGTACTGCGACGATACCACAGAAAGATAGCGATCCCCATCAGAAATTCGAGCATGATCGGATTCGTAATGAACCAGATGCGGGAGGCGGTGACGCCGTCAATAGCATAGCATGCTACGAGCGCAGAGCAGAGGAGGATCAAGAACCAGTGCTTGTTCTTTATGGGAATCGCGATCGCCAGGGCGAAAAGGATGTAAAAATACCATTCGAAATTGAGCGTCCACGCTACCGGCATGACGGAGGGCAGCCAGCCGATGGTATCGGCGACAGGCAGAAGCAGGATCGCCTTCAGGAATGACCCGTATCCCGGGATATGGGTCTTCCACATGTGGTGGAAATTGACGGCCAGAAAAAGAAGCAGCGCAATATAGTATACGGGGTTCAGGCGTATGAACCTTTTCTTCAGGAAGTGCAGGCTCTGGCGCCAGCCTTCGTAGCTGCCGGCAGTAAGAGCAATAATAAATCCGGATATTACAAAGAAGATGTCAACGCCGATGCCGAATTCGTTGATCTCGCGCGCCATATCTTCCTGGAAGCCGGGCGGGGTATATACCTGTGTTCCTATAGCGTGAAGGTAGGCAATGAGCAAGGCCGCAAACATCCGCAGAAATTGAATTGATCCCAGTCTCATCTGTTGCAAAAGAGTATATTAGATTATATTTGCACAATTTCGGTAATTCCGTTAAAATATGAAAGAATCGACAGGCTTGGGCAAGCGATATATTGTAGTCACCGGTGCGGCCGGATTTATTGGCAGCTGCCTTACCGGTTTTCTCAATGAGCGGGGGTATCGTGATCTGATACTGGTCGATGAGTTTGGAGATGCTGCAAAAGGCTTGAATCTGGAGGGAAAGGAATATGCGTTCCAGGTAGAGAGGGAGGGTTTTTTTGACTGGCTGGAGAAGGAGAGACCCGCTATCGGGTTTGTGTTCCACATCGGGGCGAGGACGGACACGACGGAGTTCGACTATTCCATCCACGAGCATCTCAACGTCGAATATTCCAGGAAAATATGGGCCTACTGCGTGAAGCATGGCATTGGCCTGGTCTATGCGTCTTCGGCTGCCACCTATGGCGGCGGTGAATTGGGATACGATGACCGGCATGGATTGGAGCTGGAGCTGAAGCCGCTGAATCCCTATGGGGTTTCGAAGAATGAATTTGATAAATGGGCTTTGCAGCAGGAGGCTGCGCCTCCCTTCTGGGCCGGTCTTAAATTCTTCAACGTCTATGGTCCGAACGAGTATCACAAGGCCAGGATGGCGAGCGTGATCTTTCATTCCTTCAACCAGATAAAAAAGGATGGAGTGGTGAAGCTCTTCCGGTCGCATCGTCCCGACTACAAGGACGGCCAGCAGCTGCGGGACTTCGTCTATGTGAAGGACGTGCTGAAGGTCTGCTATTGGCTGATGGAGCATCGTCCGGCGAACGGTATCTACAATCTGGGTACGGGAAAGGCGAGGTCTTTCGAAGACCTGGTGAAGGCGACCTATGCGGGGCTGGACATGCCTGCCAATATTCAGTATATCGATATGCCGGAGGATATCCGGGACAAATACCAGTATTTTACGGAAGCCAATATGCAGAAGCTGCGGAGCGTGGGGTATACGGATGCGTTCTGTTCCCTGGAAGAGGGCGTGGGGGATTATGTCCGGAATTATCTGGCAAAGGGAAAATATTATTAAGATCATATGAATAAGAAGATCGCCATTATCGGGGGCGGCAATCTGGGTACGGCAATTGCCGAAGGGTTGATACAAAGCGGGTTTGTTTCTCCCAAGCATATCCTTATTACCAAAAGAAATATACAGACCCTGAATCATCTCGAGCGGCAGGGGGTATTGGTCAGTGACAAGAATGAAGAGGCGGTACGCTATGCCGACCTGGTCATACTGGCGGTGAAGCCTTTCCAGGTCAATGATATCCTTGTATCGCTGAAAGACGAGTTCAAGTCCGACAAGCAGCTACTGGTGTCCGTGGTAACGGGTATCAGCATCGGTCATATCTCCGAGCGGCTTGGGGGGAAGGTGCCGGTGGTGCGTGCGATGCCCAATACGGCGATAGCCATACAGGAGAGCATGACCTGTATCGCGGCGTCCCCCAATGTTCCGGAGGATCAGCTGCAGTATGTGCTGGAGGTATTCGACCAGCTGGGCAAGGCGGTGAAGATAGACGAGAAGCTGATGGACGCGGCTACGGTGCTTGGCGCCTGCGGGACGGCGTTTGCGATGCGGTATATCCGGGCGAATATCCAGGGTGGGATCGAGATAGGTTTTGATGCGGCTACGGCCAATCTGATCGCGGCCCAGACGGTAAAGGGGGCTGCGGAGCTGTTGCTAAAGAGGGGTTCGCATCCGGAGCAGGAGATCGACAAGGTGACTACGCCCAAGGGATGTACGATAGCGGGACTGAATGAGATGGAGCACCAGGGTTTCAGCTCTTCTCTTATAAAGGGGCTCGTGGCCAGCTATGACAAGATAGCGAAGGATTAAGGGGCGGGGTGACTGCCGCGGGCGGGACATTAGCCGCGCCGGGGGTCAGTAAAGGGTCCCGTTGTCCATGTCCACGGTACAGCCGATGAAGCTGGTGGACGGAAGAATAGCGGGGTCGGGGTTGTTGGAAATGTAAAAAGCGTTGCCTTCTTTCCAGGCCGGGTAGAGGATCCCGTCTCTCATTACGAATATGTTCTTTCCGTCGCAGTATCCCCATGCGTCGTGGGAATAATAGGTTCTGCCTCCGCCTTCCGATATGTAGAGGAGTCTTTTGTTGTCTTCCATTCTTATTTCAAAATGCCGGATAGAGGGGGCGTTGTTCCTGAACTCTCCGAAGCTGGCGTAGACTCCCGGGACGAGGCTGCTGTCTCCGTTGATGGGCAGGCCGAAGCGGGATTCGTTGAAGCGGCGGATGTCTTCCAGCCGGATCTGTCTATCCGTGGAGTAGCTGCGCCGGGCTGTGATAAGGGAGGCGCTGTCGGCCAGCTCGCCGAGGATGGCGGAGAGGTCTTTATCCCAGACCGAGTAGGGGCTTTTGACGGAGTAGACGGCTTTTGTCGTGTACTGCAGGGTGTCGAAGCGGAAGATGGGCTGGTAGACGCCGTCTTTCTGGGCGTAGACTTCCGCCTTGAGGCGGATATGGGTTCTTTCGAACTGTTTGCGGGGGTCTTTTTGTTTGTCTTCACCGGCGTAGTTGGCGTCGGAGAGCCAGAGGGTGCGCAGGACGATGAGGGCTGTATAGGGGGCGTCCGGCCGGGTATAGTGCCGGTCGAGCCAGTCGGTGATCTCTTTGGCCGCGGGATGGGCGAGGACGAGCTGGCGGTCCCGGGAGTGGCTGAAAGTGGAGGCTGCCTTGTTGGTGTGAAAGCCGATGCGGGTGGTGTCGGGGCGTTCGTCGATGAGCTCAAAGTGGCTGAAAGCGCTGCGGGTGGCGGGGGCGCTGTAGCTGTCGAGCCGGATGGTGGTGGCGGGCAGGCTGGAAAGGATGGGGGTGACCTGGGCGGAGGTCAGGGAAAAGGTGAACAGGCCCGGGAGCAGGAAGCGAAAACTCAATTTCATAGTGGCATCGGATAGACGACTAAAATAGTAAAAATAATTGGAGAGATGAATTGTATTTTCTTATATATATAAGTGATTGTTAGCGGGTTAGAATTCTGGCGGGTTTGGGCATTCTTCGTAAAGTTCCTATAAAAACGGCCGGGTTTTACGTTGCTGGTAAAATAAAGACGTCTTATCTTGCGTTTGAATTGGCAAGCAAAGCTTCCGTGGTTGTTTGGCTTGGAGGGGTAGGAAGGAAGGCGGAACAGAATTGATCGGTACCGTAGAAAGCACTTAAATCCAATCCATTATATCATGAAGAAAGGAAAGACCCTTACAGCCTTAGTGTTAGTTCTTGAAATTGCTTCTATCGCGGTCCTCCATGCTGTAAAGATCAATCAGACGGACAAAAATGCCAGCAAGGAGGTTTCCAAGAGTGTGAATCCTGAGCCTATGGATTCGCGGGCCAAGCCGACGTATTCTTTGGCAGCTTTCAAGTAGAAAATTGAATTAAGTAATAGAAATGATGATAAATGAGCCGGCTTAGTGCCGGCTTATTTATTTGTGCAAGACGTGTGCGCAATTTTTTCGGGTCTATTTTTCCAGCAAGAGAATTTGATGTAACTTTGCATGACCTCCTGGAATTTATTTTTCTATTATCTTTTTCGGCAGGTCAAATGGCGGACCGGGCTCCTGAATCGAGCCGATGGTTCGGATATTTCTTAATATCCGGGGGCTGGGTCCATTGAGACTGAAGAGCGGGGAACGGGTATGTAAATTAATCCTTTTTCGCCTGTCGTCAACATCAAAACAGCGCATTTAATAATAAATTAATTGACCATTATATGGCTAAGTATATTTTTGTTACAGGTGGTGTTACTTCTTCGCTCGGAAAAGGAATTATCGCGGCTTCGCTTGCCAAGCTGTTGCAGGCGCGGGGTCTGCGGGTAACGATACAGAAGTTCGACCCTTATATCAACGTGGACCCGGGTACATTGAATCCTTATGAGCACGGGGAGTGTTTTGTGACGGAAGATGGCGCGGAGACCGACCTTGACCTGGGGCACTACGAGCGTTTCCTGAACATATTTACTTCGCAGGCCAACAATGTCACTACCGGCAGGATCTATCAGACGGTGATCAACAAAGAGCGGGAGGGGGCCTATCTCGGGAAGACGGTACAGGTCATCCCGCATATCACGGATGAGATCAAGCGGAGGATGCTGTTGCTGGGGCAGGGCAACAAATACGATATTATCATCACAGAGTTGGGCGGGACGGTAGGCGATATCGAGTCGCTGCCTTTTATCGAAGCGGTGCGGCAGCTGCAGTGGGAGATGCCTGAGGAGGATTGCGTAGTGATACATCTCACGTTGATCCCTTATCTGAAGGCTGCCAAGGAGCTGAAGACGAAGCCTACCCAGCATAGTGTCAAATTATTAAGCCAGGAGGGCGTTCATCCGGATGTCATCGTTTGCCGGACGGAGGAGCCGCTGTCGCCGGATATCCGCAAGAAGATCGCCTTGTTTTGTAATGTCAAGCCGGAGGCGGTGATCGAGGCTGCGGACGCGCCTACCATTTATGAGGTGCCGCTGACGATGATGCGGGAGAAACTGGATGTCATCTGTCTGAAGAAGATGAATATCACTAATTATCATGAGCCTGAGCTGGGGAAATGGAAGGAATTCCTGGACAAGCTGAAATATCCCAAGAGCCGGGTGACGATCGGTCTGATCGGAAAATATATCGAGCTGCAGGACGCCTATAAGTCAATTCTCGAGTCTTTTGTGCACGCCGGGGCGATGAATGAGTGCAAGGTCCAGATCGTGAACGTACACAGCGAATTCATAACGGATGATAATGTTGCGGAGAAACTGGGTAACCTGGACGGATTGCTGGTTGCGCCTGGTTTTGGGCACCGTGGGGTGGAGGGGAAGATCATTGCCGTGAAGTACGCGCGGGAGAACAAACTGCCCTTTTTCGGCATCTGTCTCGGCATGCAGATGGCCGTTATCGAATATGCCCGCAACGTATTGGGTTTGAAGGATGCGCACTCGACGGAGATGAATGTGCATACGCCTCATCCGGTGATCGACCTGATGGAGGAGCAGAAAAAGGTGACGGCGAAGGGCGGGACGATGCGGCTGGGGTCCTATCCCTGTGCGGTGAAAGAGGGTACGCTGGCGTCGGTCATCTACGACCGGAAGAGCGAGATCACGGAAAGGCATCGTCATCGTTGGGAATTTAATAATGCTTATCTCCAACAGTTCGAGCAGGCGGGGCTGGTTGCCAGCGGTTCGAATCCTGAGAGCGGGCTGGTGGAGATCGTCGAGCTACCGAACCATCCTTTCTTTTTTGGCGTACAATACCATCCGGAGCTGAAGAGCACGGTGGAGAATCCGCAACCGATATTTGTCCATTTCGTCAAGGCTGCGAAGGAGTTTGCGGAGGCGAAGAGCGCGGTGAAGAACCCGCTGTTACAGAGCGAGATGATCTAATACCGAAGAATCCCCGGGGATTACCGGTGGCGCGGGGTCGCCGGCCGCTATTGTTTTGGCGGCGTGATAGGCCCGTGCTATATTTGCACTTCCTAAAAAAAATATCATGGGAATGGATCGCAATACGGTAATTGGGTTTGTGCTGCTGGGGGTTCTACTTTTCATTTATTTATTCACTTCTACGAAGAGCAGCAAGGAGCTGGCGGCCCGGCAGAAACGGGAGCAGGATTCCATTGCTGTTGTGAAGGCGCATCAGGCAGGTGCCGCCGCCCAGGAGGCCAGGTCCCGGGATACGGCAAGTGTTGCTGCGGCGGTGGTTGACTCGAATAGTTTTGAACGGGCGTTTAAGGGTGCGGAGCGTTTGGTTACGGTGGAGAACGACCTGGTTAAGATCGTTTTTAGCAATAAGGGTGGGCAGCCGGTGGACGTAGAGCTGAAGAAGTTCAAGTCCTACGACAGCACACCGGTCCGGCTCGTGAAGCCTGGTGAGGACAGCCGTCTGAGCTATTCCATCAATACGGGGTCCAATCAGTCGGCCCAGATAGCAGATCTTTATTTCGATGCGGTGCAGGTAGTGAAGAATGCGGATGGAAGCCAGACGGTCCGTTATCGCCTGCCGTCGCCGGCGGGTGTGTCGCTGGAGCATGAGTTCGTCCTTCCTGCGGACAGCTATCTGGTAAGCTGGAATGTGCATGTGGGCAACCCGGACAAGCTGTTCACGCAGAATATGCTGAACCTCACGTGGCATGCGCAGCTGGACAAGACGCAGGAGAATGTGTCGATCGAAAAGCAATACAGCAGCATCGGTTTCTATGAGAATAACAGCTTTGACTATATGTCCCGCGGGACGGAAAAGGATTTTGAGAAGCCGGTACAGTGGCTGGCCCTGTCGCAGCAGTTCTTTAACAGGACGCTGATCGCGAAGAACAATTTTGTCGCAGGCGGTGTGCGTGTCACGAAGGAGAATTCGGACACGTCCAGCGTGATCTCGAAGGTTGACGCGAACCTGCAGGCCAAGATCCCGGCGGAGGCGTCGGCGACTGTTCCCCTGCAGCTGTATTATGGTCCGAACGATTTCGATATCCTGGACAAGCAGGCGCCCGGGATGACGCATATCATCGATCTGGGCCGGGGCATGTATTCCTTCGTCCGCCCGGTGAACGTATATATCATACGTCCCGTTTTTAATTTTTTCAAGTCACATATCTCTTCTTTTGGGATCGCGATCCTGCTGCTGACGCTCTTTATCCGCCTGGTGACGTCTCCGCTGGTATACAGCAGCTATCTGAGCGGCGCCAAGATGAAGGCCTTGCGTCCCGAGATAGAGACGCTTCGCAAGAAGGTGGGCGGTGACCAGCAGCAGATGGGGATGGAGCAGATGAAGCTGTTCCGCGAGGCGGGGGTGAATCCGCTGGGCGGGTGTATACCGGCTTTGCTGCAGATCCCGATATTCTTTGCGCTGTATAGTTTTTTCAGCTCTAACATCGGTCTGCGGGGCGAGCATTTCCTCTGGTCGAAGGATCTGTCGGCCTATGACACGATCGTGCATTTTGGGTTCTCTATTCCGGGATATGGGGATCATGTGAGTCTTTTTGCGCTGTGCGCTGTGGTGACGAGCTTCCTGATCTCGCTGTACGGGATGAGCATGACGCCTGACCAGAGCAATCCGGCGATGAAGTATATGCCTTATTTCATGCCGGTGATCCTGCTGCTGGTGTTCAACCGGCTGGCTTCGGCGCTGACCTGGTATTATACGGTGTCGAACGTTATTACGCTGGCGCTGCAGTTCGTCATCCAGAATTATATTATCGATCACGAGAAGATACTGGCGAAGCTCCAGGAGAACAGGACGAAGCCGAAGTCGAAGTCGAAGTGGCAGGAGAGGTTGGAGCAGATGCAGGAACAACAGAAGGAGATGCAGAAGAGGACACAACAACGTAAAGGGTAAATTTTTTGGGTTTTTTTTGGGGGTGTGAGTGGGGGGGCGTGAGTGGGGTCCGCGATGGCGTGGACCGCTTCGCCGCTGTTCGGCCTACTAGTTAAGGGCTGTGGAGGGGAATTGACCGACGGATTGTTGAGCGGTGGATCTTTGGCGGGCGACGGCCGAAAGGCGGCTCCGCGGCACGCCTCGCGGGCCCCAGGGGTCGAGTCCCGAAGTGGGGGTGTGGGGGGAGGGGATGTTGTTAGGTGGGGGATGATTGTGATGGGGTGGTTGGGATGAGGAGGGGGATGGAGGAATGGTTGTGAGAAAGGATGGCTGGGTGATTTGCAAGTGTGGAGGGTCTTTCTTACTTTTAGAGGATTTTATGAAAAATCCGATCTATACGACCCTTATTTGTTGTAGTCTTTTGTTGTCGCAGGCTCTATGGGCCCAGAAGAAGATATCAGAGCTTACCCTTATATATGACTATTCTGTCTTTATCGGGAATGTCAAGTCTGAAGATATCGGGGCTGCGTCGCATACCGTCTATATTAAGGGCAATAAGTCCCGATCGGAGATGAGCAATGCGCTATTTTCTTCCACCACTATTTTTGATGCTAATACCGGGTTTGCCGTCGTTCTGAAGGAGGTCAGCGGGCAGAAGCTGCTGATCCGTCTGAATCCGCAGAACTGGGCGGAGAAGAACCAGATGTATGACGGCATCGTTTTTAAGACTACGGGTGAGACGAAGGAGATCGCCGGTTACCGGTGTGTGAAGGCGACGGGACAGACGAAGTCGGGGATGCTTATATCTGTCTATTATACGCGGGATATTGTTCCGGAGAACCGCCTTTATGATCCGGCGTTCCGGACCCTGGACGGGCTGCCTTTGGAGTATGAGCTGACGAATGGGAATGTGAGGATACAGTACCAGGTGTCGAGGATCAATCTGAATCCTGTCCCGGCTTCGAGGTTTGATCTGCCCAGCTCGGGTTACCGGGAGATGAATTATGAGGAGAGTAAAAAGATGAATGTCGGGGGATAGACAAATTGACGCGGAGGTCGAGCAGGCGCCAGTCGAGCAAAGCGAGACGATTATTTGTGCAAATTGACGCGGAGGTCGAGCAGGCGCCAGTCGAGCGAAGCGAGACGATTATTTATGTAAATTGACGCGCAGGTCAAGGAGGCGCAGGTTGCTGCCGCTGTTGTTGAGGTAAACAGAAGTGTTCATCTTGTAGCGATAAGGCATGATGAATACGCTATTGCCCCTTTCGTAGGTGATTAACGTGTTGAAGGACACGTAATTAGTTGTTTTTTCTGTCCCCAGAAGGTAGCTGCCGGTGTAGGAAGGTCCTGTTTTCAGCGTGAAGCCGTTGGTAGTCCGGATGGGGGTGAAGCTTGTCTTGAGAGGAATGCTGTTGTCCTTCTTCTTGTCCCCGCCGCCACCTTTGCTGGCGAAGCTGAGGCCAACCACTGCAATAAGCAGGGCACTGACGAGCGTCCTGCGCATCAATTTCCTCCATTGTATGGTTGTTGGTATAAGCATTCTAATACAAATGTAGTAAAAAAAATTGGGTATTTTTTAACCGCTCGTCACAAACTTTAATAAACCTTTAACGTCCTGATCATTAAAAAGTTACAGATTACTCTTTTTTTTCTGTTTTTTCCTGCTCTTTTTTTAACGTTTTTTTACCGGTAAAGGTTCGCGCCGGGCGGGTTAAGTTGTCCTTCTGTTAAATTATACGTAGAGGGGCTGCCGTCGGTTGCCATGGCGGCGACAATTTTTACCTTCAGTGAGTGGCACAGCGCATAGGGGTGGCAAATATTTTCGGAGGAAATATTTTAATCCCGTAACTTACAATAACCTTTAACACATGCAAGAAAATCCATACCACCAGGATAGAGAAGAAATGAAGGAATTGTTGAA
>Ga0207695_10008839_pt1 | contig 12543 bp, 17 predicted proteins | sample KBSC54metaG_FD_184354 | JGI IMG/M metagenome (GOLD analysis project Ga0207695, IMG submission 184354) | Corn rhizosphere microbial communities from Kellogg Biological Station, Michigan, USA - KBS C5-4 metaG (SPAdes) (version 2) | ecosystem: Host-associated > Plants > Roots > Rhizosphere > Soil...
GCGCCGGGCGAGCGCGAAGGCCCGCTCGGGCTGCACGTCACCCGCGATGATGAGCGCTGCATTGTTGGGCACGTAGTACCGCTTCTGGATCTCGCGCATCTTGTCCGGCGTCACCGTGCTCACGACCTCGCGCGATCCGATCACGTTCTTGCGCGAGTACTGCGAGCGCCAGAGATGGTGGTTCATCTCGTCGGTGAAGCGGAAGAACGGACTGGATTCCTGCCTGTCGTATTCGCCGATCACCACCGCGCGCTCGCTCTCCAGCTCATCCGTGCGGAAGAGTGGCGCGCGAAAGGCGGACTGCAGCAGCTTGAGCCCCGGTTCCAGACTGTCGGTGGGCAGGGTGAGGTAGTAGTTCACGACCTCTTCGCGAGTGCTGCCGTTGAACACGGCGCCGAGCTCGGAAGCGCGTTGCACGAACGCGTCGGGCTCGGGATAGTCGGAGTCCGCCTTGAAGAACATGTGCTCGTACATGTGCGCGAGCCCGGCGTATTCCGGGGTCTGCGTGAACGAGCCGTTGCGGACGTCAATCTCCACGGTGGCCAGTGGCACGCCATGGTTTTCAATGACGATGACCTCGAGCCCGTTGGGGAGCACTTCCTTCTGAATGACCCGCTCGAGGATGCTCCGTTCGCCGGCCGCGGCGCTCGTGGTGGCGGGCGCCTCCCGGGCCTGCTGCGCCCGCGCGGCGCGCGGCGCGAGTGCCGAGAGCACAAGCAGGAAAACCGGAAGCCGTATCACGTGCCCTCGACGTCCGGCGCGGGGGTCCGGGCGGCGTTGCGCAGCAGCTCCCGATCGGAGAGCTGTGCCAGATATTCGCGGACATCGGCCGACACGTCGGCGGCGTACTTGTCGCCCAGGGTTCGCACGATGTCGTCCACCGTGCGCGTGCCATCACACAGGGAAAGAATCTCCGCGGCAGTGTCGTTGAGCAGAATCGCGCCCTCGGGATAGAGCAGCACCTGCTTCTCCCGCACCGGATCGAACTCCATGCGAGCGAGGCGCCAGAGCACCGGTCGCATTTCGCTGGTAACGGTCATCTTGACTCCAGTCCTTTCTGTTCCCGGACGTATCGCTCAGAGCTGCCAGGCATCGCCGTCGTCGCCAACCGCCAGACCAGCCGCCTCCACCACGCGACGCTCGGCCGAATCGGCGAGCAGCACGGGGTTGGTGTTGTTGATGTGCGTGTACACCTTGTGTCGCACCGGGAGCCGGGCGTAGCGCTCGAGGCTGCCGTCGTCCCCGGAAATCGGGAGGTGCCCCATGGCGCGCGCACCGCGGTCGCCAATGCCGAGCTGAATCAGCTCCTCGTCACTCCAGAAGGTACCATCCAGCAACACCAGATCACACTGCGCGAGACGATCGAGTAGCGCTTCGTCCAGCGCGCCGCATCCGGGGACGAACGCGCAGCGCGCGCCACTGGCCGCGTCGACGATCACGAGTCCCACGGTGTGTCCGTCCATCTGGTTCGACGCGAAGCGGGGCGGGTCGCCCGCGACGGCGAACGCTTCCACCTGGAGTCCGTTCGGCGAACCATCGCGGTTGACGAGCGCCGCCGGCTCTCCGAGCTGGAGCGTGGTGACATCCACGCTGGCGAAGGCGCGCGTCACCGGCAGGATGCGGGAGTCGCGCTCGAGCGTGTCCACGACGGCGCCCGTGGCGTACAGATGGAGCGCCCGCCCCTCGCGCAGCAGCGCGACGCCGAGTGTGTGATCGAGCTCCGCGTCCGTGAGGATGATCCCATCGATCGGAACGTGGCGGGTGCCTGGCACGGGCCGCGGGGGAATCCGCCCGAGCTGCTCGCGCACATCGGGCGAGGCATTGCACAGGAACCAGTGTGTTCCGTCGGCGCTCACGGCAATTGAGGACTGCGTGCGCGGGTGCGCCCGCCCGGGCATGTCGCGGGCGGCGCGGCACGTTGGACACCAGCAATTCCACTGGGGGAATCCACCGCCCGCGGCGCTGCCAAGGAGAAGGACGTGCACGATGCGGACAATGTATGGCCTGGTCGTGCGCGGGTCACCTGATGAGTCCGCCAGACCATCGCGGAACCCCTCCGTGGAGCGCCCGTGGAACCCATGGAACCTCGTGGTCCCCATGGGGTCTCTCCTCCGCGGTCCGTTCAAGCTTGAATCTTTCGGAACCACTACACATCCGCGGGGCTTGGTGCTATGGCGATCTCAATGTGCGACACTGGCAGAGCCGACAGCAAAGACGATCTCTGTTTCGAACGCGAGGCGCTCCCATGGCTCGACGACGTTTTCCGATTCGCTCTCTCCATGACCCGGAATTCGGCGGACGCGGATGACGTCGTGCAGGAAACCTTTCTCCGTGCCTACCGCTCGTGGCACACGTACCAGCTGGGCAGCGACTGCCGCAAATGGCTCTTCACGATCTGCCGCAACGTCTTCCTTCGCGCACGCGAGCGGGAAGGCAACAAGGTGGAGTACGGGGGAAGTGACGCCGAGATCGAGACGCTGGTTGCCGTTCGCATGAGCACGCCGCTCATTCAGGCCGGTGACGACGATCTCTTCTCGCGCCTTGACGTCGGGCCGGCGATCCGGCAGGCTATCGCCAGGCTCCCGGCCGTCTTCCGCTCCGCCGTGCAACTGGTTGACGTGGAAGAGATGTCATACGAAGAGGCGGCAGTCATTCTCGTGGTCCCTGTCGGGACGATCCGTTCCCGGCTTTTCCGCGGACGACGGCTGCTGCAGGAAATGCTGATCAACCATGCGCGTGATGCCGGACTCGTTCCGCGCGATGCCGGCGCTCACGCTCAGCTTGAGGCCTGACATGGGCCTTCACAGGACGACGAGATGCCATGGACTGCATGAGCGTGTTGCGAGAACTCTGGGATTATCTCGACAGCGAGCTGACCGACGAACGCATGGATGCGATTCGCCTTCACCTCGCGGAGTGTCGCGAGTGTCATCCGTACTTCGACTTCGAGCGGCAATTTCTCGAAGCGGTCGCGGCCACGCGCGACGAACACCCCGTGCCGGCCATGGTGCGCCGCAAGGTCATGGCGAAGCTGCGCCATGCCGGATTCTCGGTGACCGCCTTGTAGTCCACGCGCTTAGTGCCCCACGGCGGACTGCTACAGTCCGCCCTCGTGGCCGCCGCCGTTTTCTCCGTCCGCGAAGAGCGCAGTGGACAGATAGCGCGCGCCGCTGTCCGGACTGATCATCGCGACGCGCTTGCCGGGTCCCAGCTCGCGCGCCACCTGTAGCGCCGCCCAGGCAATCCCACCGCTCGACATCCCCGTGAACACTCCCTCCTCGCGCACCAGCCGGCGAGCCAGTGGAAAGGCGTCCTCCTCCCACACGGGAATCACCCGGTCCACCACGTTCCAGTCGAAGTTGTCGGGAACGAAGCCGGGACCCATGCCCTGAAACTTGTGCTGGCCGCGCTGGCCGCCGCCGAGCACGGGCGAGCGCGCGGGTTCCACCGCGATCACCTGGATGTTCCGGTCCCGCTCCTTGAGAAAGCGGCCTACACCGCTGATCGTCCCACCGGTGCCGGAGCCGTACACGAACGCGTTGATCCGTCCATGCATCTGGTCCCACAGCTCGGGGCCCGTGGTTTCATAGTGAATGCGCGGATTCGCGGGGTTGGAAAACTGATCCGGCATCCACGCGCCCGTCTCATCGCGAATGCGTTTCGCCTCGGCGATGGCCGCGATCATGCGCAGTTCGGGATCGGTGAGCACCAGCTCCGCGCCATACGCGAGCAGCGTACGCTTGCGCTCCTCGCTCATCTGCGACGGCAGGCAGAGCACCAGGCGATAGCCACGGGCCGCGGCCACCTGCGCGAGTCCAATGCCCGTATTCCCTGACGTGGGTTCGACGATCGTACCACCTGGCGGGAGCACACCGCGTTCCTCCGCGTCGCGCACCATCCCCAGTGCGGTCCGATCCTTGATGGACCCGCCCGGATTCATTCCTTCGACCTTCATCAGCACGTCCGCCATGTCCGGCTCGACGACCTTCACGAGCTGCACGATGGGCGTGGATCCCACCGCCGAGAGAATGTTCGGCGCCTGCGTTGCCAGTACCGTCATCTGCACCTGCCGTGCGGCTATCCCAGTTCCAGCTCCCACTTCACATCGATGTCCTCGCGCAACGAGTCGCGCACGGAGCAGTACTTCGTCACCGCCAGTTCGATCGCACGCAGTGCCTGATCGCGTTCGATGCCCGTCCCCGTGATGTAATAGCGCAGCAGCACGCTCGAGAGCCGGCGCGGCGTGGTGTTCACACGCCACGCCACGACTTCTACCCGCAGCGCCGACACTGGCGTGCGCCGCTTTCGCAGAATGTCCACGACATCCACCGCGGTGCAGGTGGCCAGCGCGCTGAGCAGCGCGTCCACCGGGCTCTGGCCCGTGACGGTGTCAGAGTCGATTCGCGCAGTAGGTCCTCCCGGGCGGCCGGTATCGAACCGGTGATCGCCCGCCCAGGTGGCCACAACGCGACTGGGAGCCGGCGCGGCCGGCGCCGCGGCGCCGGCTCCCGCGTGTTCGTCCCTGGTGTTCACCGCTCCACCGGCAGCCGCACGGAGTTGCCCCATTCCGTCCAGCTCCCATCGTAGTTGCGCACCTTGTCGTAGCCCAGCAGGTACGTGAGCACGAACCAGGTGTGCGAGGACCGTTCGCCGATCCGGCAGTACGCAATCACGTCGTCGCCCTTCTTGAGCCCCGCGTCAGCTTCGTAGATCGCGCGGAGCTGCTCCGATGTCTTGAACGTGCCATCCGGATTCGCGGCCTTTCCCCAGGGAACGTTCTTCGCGCCGGGAATGTGTCCGCCGCGCAGCACGCCCTCCTGCGGATACTCGGGCATGTGCGTGCGCACGCCGCTGAATTCCTCGGGCGAGCGCACGTCAATGAGCGGCTTGCGTGACTGCGACTGTTTGAGCGCTTCCTCGCGGAAGGCGCGGATCTTCGCGTCATCGCGCTCCGGCGCCACGTAGCTCGAGCGCGGGAACTTCGGCACGTCGGTAACGAAGGCGCGGTGCTCCTGCTCCCACTTCACGCGGCCGCCGTCCAGCACCTTGGCGTTCGTGAAGCCGAACAGCTGAAAGACCCAGAACGCATAGGTCGCCCACCAGTTGTTCTTGTCGCCGTAGAAGATGACGGTGGTGTGGTCGTCGATTCCCTTGGTGCGCAGCAGCTCCTGGAACTGTTCGCGGCTCACGTAGTCGCGAATCAGCGGATCGTTCAGATCCGCGTGCCAGTCCACCTTCTGCGCATTGGGGATGTGTCCCATGTCGTACAGCAGCACGTCTTCGTCGCTCTCAACGATGCGGATGGACGGATTGTCCAGGTTTGCGGCCAGCCAGTCGGTGGACACCAGCGCGTCGGGGTGGACATACCCCTTGTCGAGAATGGACTGGTCCGGTGCAATCGCGGTTGCCATGGTGTGCTCCTTGTTCATGAAAGTCGGTCAGTCGGTCAGGGGCAGCCCCTACCCGCGGCCATTGGCGGCGGGATCACTCTGCTGATGCGCCTCGACGAACCAGAGGTACTTGTCCACGCCCCGCGAAACCTCGGTGAGAATGTCCGCGGAGTCGGCGTCGCTCAGCTCGTCCATTTCCTCGATCCCCAGCCGGACCGTGCGCCCGAACGTGGCGAGCGCGTTTGACAGCGCGTCCACGTGGTCCAGCCCATTCGACAGCACGAGCGGATAGACATCGAGCGCCGACCGCTCGGCGACCACTCGCGCGGTGCCTTCCGCCACGCCGCCCAGTTGCACGACACGCTCGGCGATGAGATCGATGTAGCCCTCCACGGCTTCATCGACGTCGTCGAACAGTTCGTGCAGCGCGATGAACGACGGACCCTTCACGTTCCAGTGCGCCTGCTTGCACTGCGTCTGGAGGTCAATGGCATCAGCCAGCCGCTGGTTGAGCAGTCCGATCACCTGGACACGCGTGGCTTCCGGGATGTCGTTCTTCGTGCGAAAGAGTCGTGGCGCGGCGACAGCGCGGTCGGACGACGGGGCCCGCGCTATCGCCCGCGATGCGTGCGTGCGTGCAGCGGTCTTGTGTGCCATGAGGTCACCTCCGTGGGCAATCGATGAGAGAGTATTGATCAACGCGCTTGCTGCGCGATTTGTGCCAGTGCCGTGACCACCTTGGCCGTCGTGATGAGCTGACCGGTGTGCCGTTGGGTATGCTCGGCCACGTGCACGAGGAGGCCAAGGACGGAGGTGGGCAGTCGCGATCGCCCTACGACGCGCGGCTGGAGCAGCGAGTCGCGCGGCGTCGCACGCAGCACGTCCAGCGCGCTGTGGATCGACTGCTGGGCCTGCTGCAGCAGCGTCGCGGCGTCGTCAGGCGGATCGCCGGCGTCCTGCTCCCGGCGCAGCGCCGCAAACTGCGCGTCGCTCAGCGACTCGCCACGCGCGTACGTGAGCAGCCGGTCAATGCTGCCCGCGATGTGCCGGAGATGAAAGCCGGCCGACGCCGCTCCACCAGGCTTGATCCACAGTTGTTCCACGTTCAGCGCGTGCGCCGCGCGCTCGATATCGTCCGACGACTGCATTAGCGCGTGGGCGGCGGGCATGAGATAGGGATCCACGCCGGGGAGCGGACCGCGGAGCCAATATTCGGGAGATGACATGGGTTGCAGCGTGTAGGTTATACATGAACAACTGTCGGCCCGGGCGCACCGTTCCCCGGTCCGCGCAGCCCGACCCCGTACCCGACGCACATGTCCCAATACAAGCACCACATTTTCGTCTGCACATCGGGCAACACCTGTCCGTCGCAGGGGAGCGACGCAGTTCACGCCACACTCAAGCGGGGCGCCGCGGCTGCCGGGCTCAAGGGGATCGTGCGCGTGAACCACGCGGGGTGCATGAACCAGTGCGGCCACGGACCCATGGTGGTCGTGTATCCGGACGACGTGTGGTACGCGCACGTGGATGTGCACGGGGCGGAGCGCATACTCCGGGAGCACATCATTGGTGGAAAGCCCGTGCGCGAATATCTCCACCACGCGCCGCCGGGGGACAACAAGCTCGTGGACTGATGGCTCCCGCTCCGGACGTCAGCTGTCGTTCGCCTCGCGGGCGTGCTGGGACAGCCACGATTCGATCTCCCCGGCCACGAATTCCCATCCGGGCTCGGCGATGATGTAATGGCCGTGCTCCTCGAACTCGCGATAGGCGCCACGATACTTCTGCGCGAGCGCGCGCGCCACGCGGGGAACGACGAACCGATCATCCACCGCGGCAATGCAGGCAACGGGACAGCGCACGCGGCGCTCATCCACCGCCACCGTGCCCAGCGTCAGCTCGCGTCCCGCCCGCCCGCTGTCGGGCACAAAGCGCGCGAGCAGCGCGGCGTGCCGTTCACGTGGCATGCAATTGAACACCAGCGCTTCCGCGTCGGCCCGGTCCATCACCAGCGGGCGTGAAAAGAGGATGGACGGAGCATGCTTCATTTGTCGCACGAAGAGGGACGGGCTCGCGACGCTGATCCCCCGGGGCGGCGCGGCGCACACGAGTACCGCCGCGCATACCGCGTCGCACTCCGCGAGCTTCTGCGCAATGACGCCACCCATGGAGTGGCCGAACACGATGGGCTTCCCCATCTCGCGCGCGGCGCCGAGTGCGTCGTCCACGTACTCCAGCACGGACACGTTGCCGATGTCCGGGACGGGGCGGCTTGCGTGATGTCCCCGGAGATTAATGGCGACGCTGGAATAGCCGTGATCGGCGAACCAGCACTGCAATGCCTCGAACTGCCATGCGCCGCCGAACAGGCCGTGCAGGAAGAGAATCGGTGGCCGTGTGGACGCCGGAACGTCGCTGCGCACCGCGGTGAGGTCGCCGGCGAGCGTGGTCGCTGTGAGCATGGATCACTCCGCGGCGGTGCCGATTGAGATGTGCATCCGGATGAGCAGAGCAGCTATTGCGACGACTCTAACCTTCGGCTCGCGGCGGCTGGTGCGCAATAGTCCTGGCTGTCGGAGTCGCGACCACTGGCATTGGCCGCGGGCGGCGATAGAATAGCCCGGCAAGGACTGCATGCTGCCAACCATGGAACCGTACGCGCGCCACGTGCTCATCTGCACGGGAGGTTTCTGTTCTCCGGAGCGGAAAGGTCGCGAGCTGTACACGCTGCTGGCAAACTTGCTGCAGCGGGAGGGGCTGCTATTCGGGCCGGACCGCGTGAAGCGGGGCGAGACACCCTGTCTCGGCGTCTGTACCGGTGGGCCCATCGTGGTGGTCTATCCGGATGGGATCTGGTATGCGGGGGTGACAGCGGCGCTCCTGGAGCGCATTGTTGTAGAGCACCTCAAAGGCGGCAGAGTGGTGGAGGATGCGGTGTTTCATCGGCTTCAGGCTGGAGGAACTTCACGATGACACCAGGTCACGATCCGGCCGGTTCGCGTTCCCCGGAATTCGAGCGCGAACGCGAGCTCGACAGCGTCACGGCGCGCGTCGCCGGGCAGCTCCGCGCGTGCGGTGTGGAGCTGACGGGACGGGAGAGCACGCTGCAGCTCGCCGACATGCAGAGCGCGGTGGAGCGCTTCGAGTCCGCGGTATCGGAAGCGGGCGGCGACCGCATGATTACAGCCGGCCGCGCGCCGCGAGCGGAGGATGAGCGGTTCGTGCTGCCCAGACGCGCGGCGGATGAATCGCCCGGACAGTACGCGGACCGCGTCCTGCGCGCGGCGCGCCGGCTCGTCGAATAGCCAGGCGGCTGCCCGGAGGGTTGCGGGTGCGTGACTGCCGGACGCGATGGTGTTACGCTTGTAGCGCATGCCCGATCCAGTGAATCCTCGTCGCGCGCTCATGGGGGCGGCAAAACGGCTGCTCATGAAGCAGGCCGACGCACAGTTGCGAGCACCCGCCCCGCTGGAACCGCCGCGTCTCATCCTTCAAGCCCTCGAGAAGATTGACATGTCCCGTTCCCGTGATCGCATTCTCGCCAATCTGGACGAGATGTACCGTGAGGCGTTTGACCGCGCGAAGAATACGGGCGACGATTCCCAGATGGCGACGCTCGATTTCGCGTATCGCCGCGAGCAGCTCTACTTCGAGATTCTGCTCGACATCCGGGACGGGATGACGCGCGGATAGCGCTGCGCGCTCGCGGGCCGCGGTGCGTCAGCCGGCGTAGCGGAATCCTGTCTCTTCGAGCGTGAGCGTTTTCGCCTCATGCTGCTCGCCGGCTTCCACGACCTCGGCCACCAGCAGCACATGGTCGCCGGCGGGGTGTTCGGCAGCCACGCGACAGTCGAGCCACCCCGTTGCGTCATCCAGAACGGGCGCGCCGGTCACCGGGGACGGGTGATGGCCGACGCCATCCAGCTTGTCGGGCACGTTGCGGGACGAACGCCCGAGCTTGCCCGCGACCTGCCGGGCGCCTGTCGGAAAGATGCTGATGGCGAAGGCCTGTTCACGCCGCACCAGCGGGAGCGAGTGCGATTCGTTCTCCACGGCCACCGCGATCAGTGGCGGCTCGAAGGAGATCTGCGTGATCCAGTTGACGGTCATGGCGTGCGCCGCATCGCCGTCGCGCACGCCGAAGGCATACAGGCCGTACGGTATGCTCCGGAGGACTTTCTTCTTCGCGTCGAGGTTCATGATGGGGAGTGGCGGGCGCCCAGCTCACGGCTGATCGCGCACGACTGGCAGCGTTCGTGGAAAGTACCACGATGCCACCACCGAGATCGTCAGTATGACGGCAATGGCAATGAGTGAGACGAGCGACGGAATCTCGATGACGGTGGCGAGCGCCATCTTCGCGCCCACCAGCACGAGAATGGCCGCGAGACCGTAACGCAGCAAGTGGAAGCGCGTGACCATTCCCGCGAGCAGAAAGTAGAGCGAGCGCAGTCCCAGAATGGCGAACACGTTGGACGTGAACACGAGAAACGTGTCGCTGGTGACGGCGAAGATCGCGGGGATGCTGTCCACCGCGAACAGGATGTCCGTGACTTCCACCAGCAGCAGCGCCAGGAAGAGCGGCGTGGCCAGACGCCGCGCGCCGTCGCGCACGAAGAAGTGCTCTCCGTGGTACTCCGGCGTGAGCGGAATGACCTTCCGCGCCAGACGGATCACGGGATTGTGCTCTCCGTCGAACGGCTTCTCTTCGCGCATCGCCATGCGAATGCCCGTGACGAGCAGCAGCGCGCCGAACACGTACATGATCCAGTGGAACGTGGCGATGAGGAACGCTCCGAGCGCGATGAACAGCCCGCGCATGGCCAGCGCGCCGAGGATTCCCCAGAAGAGCACGCGGTGCTGCAGGCGCAGCGGGACGGCGAAGTACGAGAAGATCATCGCGATGACGAAGATGTTGTCAACGCTGAGCGACTTCTCGATGAGATAGCCGGTGAGAAACTCCGTGGCCGGTACGTGTCCCGCATAGAGGTAAATGCCGCCCGCGAACAGCAGCGCGAGCGCGATCCATGTGGCGCTCCAGGCGGCGGCCTCGCGCACGGAAATCTCGTGCGCCTTGCGGTGGAAGACGCCGAGGTCGAGTGCCAGCATGGCGAGCACGAAGACCAGGAAGCCGATCCAGAACCAGAGATTCGTCGCCATGTGTGTGGTGTCGGCTGGGGCCGGATGGGGCGCGCATGAAAAGGCGAGACCCTACGGCACGGTGTGTGTCGTAGTGGTCTCGCCCTTTATGCTCAGCCGACCGGGAGCGCGACGGGCGCTCCGTCCTGACGATCGGCTGCACCGGCGCATCGTACGCGCCGGCGGGCTACTCCCCACTGATGGCTGGAAGTATAACAGGTCGAGCGGTCCCGCGAACCGGTGTCGGCCAATCGCGCGATCCCTTTCGCCCGTACGTCACGCTGGCCGTTGACTACGTACATCGTCGTATGGGAAAGGCAATCGCTGCGCACGAGGATGGAGCACGCGAGGCAGGGCCCGGTGCCGGCCGTGGAGCCAGCCCGGAGCGCGAGACCCCGACCTCGATCATCTCCATCAGGAGTCCTGCGATGCGCAGTCAATCATGTTACGGCTTTCTGCTGGCGCTCGTGGCATCGGCCGCTGGAGCACAGCAGGTCGCTCCGCTCGCACCCGGGGCGCACGTGCGGGTGACCCGCGCGTACAGGGATACGGCCGTTCACGCAGCCAGCCTGACTGTGGAGGGCAGGCTCGTCTCGCTCGATCGCGACAGCGTCACGCTCCGGGTGAAGGGAGAAAAGCTGCCGCTGTCGCTGCCGCTCTCGGCGGTGGACCACCTCGATGTGGACGCGGGCCGAAATCGCGGCAAGGGGGCAGCAGTTGGTGCGGTCATTGGCGGGGCCCTGGGCGCCGGATTTGCCTTGACGATCGACAACTGTTCAGAGGGCTGTATCATGAGCACGAGCGAGTTCGTGATTGGTCTGAGCGTGGCCGCAGCTGGCGTCGGAACAGTGGTCGGCATCCTGGTTGGTACACAGGCGTGGCACCGGGTCGACCCGCCGGCGACCGTCACGATCACGCCACTCCGAACGGGGGGTGTTGGCGTCGGACTCTCGATGCGGTTCTGAGAGCCCCTCTGTCAAAGTGCAGGTTGCAGGCGCATCATCCGCGGCATGCCTTCCACCTGTACTCTCGCGGTCGTCAACGCGCGGATCTGGACCGGCACGCGCGATCGCCCGTGGGCCGATGCCATTGCCGTGAGCGGCGACCGGATCGCGGCCGTGGGGTCGAGTGCCGCGATCCGGAAGCTGACGGGCCCTGACACCCACGTTGTGGATGCGCAGGGCGCGCTGCTGCTGCCGGGCTTCATCGACGCGCACGTGCACTTCCTCGAGGGCGGACTGCAACTGTCCGGCGTGCAGCTTCGCAGCGCTGCCACCCCGGCGGAGTTCAGCCGGCGCATCGCGGAGTTCGCCGACCGCCTTCCCGCAGGAAGCTGGATCACCGGCGGCAACTGGGACCACACACTCTGGGGCGGCGAGCTGCCGCGCCGCGAGTGGGTTGACCCCGTCACGCCCCGCACGCCGGTGTGGGTCCAGCGGCTGGACGGACACATGGGGTTCGCCAATGGCGCCGCGCTCCGGGCGTCGGGCATCACGCGCACCACTTCGGACGTGGACGGCGGCACGATCGTGCGCGACGCGTCCGGCGACCCGACTGGTGTGCTCAAGGACAACGCCATGGAGCTCATGGCGCGCGCGATCCCCGATCCAGAGCCAGCGCTGCATGATCGCGCACTCGACGCGGCCATGCGCTATGTGGCGGCGCAGGGCGTCACCTCGGTGCATCACATGGGCACGTGGGCCGATCTCGCTGTCTTCGATCGCGCGCACAAGGCCGGGCGGCTCCGCACCCGGATCAACGCCGCGGTCCCCCTCGCCACGTGGGAGCGGCTGCGCGACACCGTGCAGGAGCGGGGCCGGGGCGACGACTGGCTGCGCATCGGAGGGCTCAAGGGATTCGTGGACGGTTCGCTTGGCTCGCACACGGCCGCAATGCTCGAGCCCTTCACGGACAGCCCCGGCGATACCGGGCTGCTCGTGAACACGGTGGAGAACCTCTACGCGTGGACGAGCGCCGCGGATGCCGCGGGGCTGCAGGTCGTGATGCACGC
>Ga0207695_10008842_pt1 | contig 12541 bp, 10 predicted proteins | sample KBSC54metaG_FD_184354 | JGI IMG/M metagenome (GOLD analysis project Ga0207695, IMG submission 184354) | Corn rhizosphere microbial communities from Kellogg Biological Station, Michigan, USA - KBS C5-4 metaG (SPAdes) (version 2) | ecosystem: Host-associated > Plants > Roots > Rhizosphere > Soil...
CCAGCCGCCTCGTCATCAATGATATAGGGTTCGTTCGATTTTTCCATGGTCAATCGTCCCCCTGCGAATAGTAAGTCAACTCTTTTTGACGCCTGGATCCCAAGCCCAATATTGCGCGATCGCGCCGGCATCCACGCGCAGGTCGGTTCCCGTAATCATCCCCGCATCCTCCGACGCGAGAAATACCGCCGCACGCCCATAGTCACTCGGACTGGGTAGCTTCTGCATCGGTACGCGGGTGCGAAATGGCTCGAACATGCGTTTGAGTTGGTTCGCGTCGGTGCTGATTGTGCGACCCCATCTCGCTGCGCGCTCGATCGATTCCACCGGATCGGTCGCCGTTGGCGTCAGGCTGTTCACGCGTATCCCATGCCTAACCAGTTCCATCGCGGCTGATCGCGTAAAGTTCAACAGACCGCTCTTGCCGGTGCAGTAGGCGATGTTGTCGGGCTCGCCCTGATGCCCCGCGGTCGAGATGATATTAAGGATACTGCCCTTGCGTTTCTGTTCGATCATCAACTTCGCGACCTGCTTGGTAAACAAAAAAGTGCCGGTCAGTATAACCGCGAGCTGACGCTGCCACTCTTCCAGCGGCATATCGATGACGCCCTTTTTGTTGAAGAAGGCGGCGCTGTTCACCAGTATATCGATCCCGCCGAAGGCCTCGCGCGCCGCAACTACCGCGGCCGCCACCTGTTGCTCATCGGTTACGTCGCAGGTCACCGCGATCGCGCGCGCGTTGATACTATTGATGTAACCCGCGCAGTCGGCAGCGTTCTCCGCCCGCGAATCAACACACACTACCGCAGCGCCTTCGGCCGCCAGCGCCTCTGCGATGCCACCGCCAATGTTCGCGCTGGTGCCCGTTACCAAGCCGACCTTCCCGTTCAGTTTCATCTTTCCTCCATGCTCGGAGGCATAGCCACTGACTCAGCTCGCCGGAGGCGCCGTCAGGAAGCATTTCGAAGAATTGAAAATCCAGGTGTCGATTAACTCAGTTTCCGCGGGCTTGCGCTTGAGTTCAGCCAGTGCACCCGTCAGGCACATCCAGTTGAGAATTTCCTGCTGGCCGCTCGCTTCGACCGAGGCCGCCGGATAGTTCCGCCACGCATCGTAATTACCCGATCGCAACGCTTCAAACAGTATTCGATCGGCAGGAGTATCGGGATAAAGAAAATTATTCTTTGCCGTAAGGAAGGCGTGCGACCAGCCCGATGACGCCATCAGAACGACGCGCCATGGACCCTTGGCGAGTACCCGCGCTGTTGCTGAACCGAGATCGAACAACCTCCGCGGTGTCGGTGCCGGAGGATCGAGTTGCGCCTCGGTGGGCGGGTTCTCGAATATCGGCAGACCACCGCGCTGGGCGATCACGCGTTTCCCATAACAGTTAATCGCGAATGGGATAATCGGATACGGAAACCCCGTGCGGTCGTAATCCAGGTACAGTACCGCATTCGCGAATGCATGCCCCAGTGGATGATGCAGCGGCTTGTAGGAATACGCCGTATCGTAGCCGGCTTCGATTAGCCCGCTGGTCACGTACTTCGCCGCGGTCACATTACCCAATACACTAAATGTCTTGTCCGCTGGCTCATTCCACACATTATTGGCGGGCAAACCGAATTCAAATGATTCGTGCGCATAGACACAATAGGGCGGCACTACATCTTCACGAAAGTTCTCATACTGATCGTCGCCCCACATCAGGATAAAATCCGGCCGGAACGCGTCGATTTGCGCGCGCGTCGTTCTTAGTGCACGCACCAGCCGCTCGCGATGATTGCGGGCCGCACTCACCCCTTCGTCGTTGCCCCATTCGGCGCGCATTCCCTCCGGCCACCCCGTCGCGTGCCGATATTTTTCCGCGAGATTCGGGTTCTGCAGCATCCGCTTCAGAATCCACGACATTACTTCGTCCTTGCCGGCAAGTGGCGGGTAGTGAGTTATTCCAACCACGAGAATCTCACCCACCTCCGTGTCCTCCTGTTTGACTGATATTAGTCATTGACCTAGCACAGCCCGCGGCAATCCAATTTCGCTGAATTATAGAATTAAAAACCTATAGAGATTACCTTTATACTATATGGACTGACTATCCGTTCGCGGCCTGTTCACGATCCCACTGCCTTATCAATGACAGATAGTGGCGGTTCAAACGCTCGAGTTGCTGTTTCATTTCCAAAACCGCCGCATCCACCTCGCCCGCTTCTAGGTGCCGGATGAAACGGCGACGCGCCGGCAGCACCCACGAGGCCCTGCTTTGACCGATCCTCCGAATGAAGTGCTGCATCACGTCGACCAGCGCCTGCATTACGATGACCATCACCGGGTTGTGCGTTGCGAGCGCCAGGACGCGGTGAAATTCCAGATGAATCGCCGCCAGTTCGTAAAAGTCCACGCGCTCTCGCGCGGCGCGTTCCGCCGCGGCGATATTCTCCTTGAGCGCCGCAAGGTCGTCGGCCGTCGCACGCTCGCACGCCATGCGCACCGCGATTGATTCGATCAGCACCCGCGCCTCGGTCAACTCTTCCGGCTGAATCGAGCCCAGCCGAAACATGTCGTGAAGCCCTGTAACGACCGCGTCGCCGTTGCTTTCACTCACAAAGGCGCCCCCGGCCGCCCCCTTCCGCAGCCGCAGCAATCCGGAGTTCTCGAGCGATCGCAAGGCCTCACGCAGCGTATTGCGCGAGACCCCAAACTGCGCCGCCAGCAGTCGCTCGGCCGGTAAACGATCGCCCGGACGCAACCGGCGCTCCGTCAGCTCTTGCCTGATCTGGGCGGCGATTTCCTCGAAGGCCCGCACCCCGCGAACGGGTCGAAAGGTCGCGTTCGTCCGCGCGATTTTGCCGTCCCCAACGCGATGCCGATGCGCAGCCCTAATAACCTCTCCGACGGCTGAAACCGTGTCGCTTTCGGATTTCATTGGTTCAACCATTCTTCTAGTCGATGTGCGCGAAATGTCAACAGACCGGCCGCACCTGCGGCGAAGTACGTCGGCGCCACGACGAACCGCGACTTTCCGATCCGGCGTGCTCGCGGTCGATGTATTAAATTCGCCCACCACGAAGGCGGTCGGCTGTGTTGAACCGTTATTCATTGCGACGCGAGGATGCTTTGCTTTTCGGACCGCCTCGACTCTAAAGTGGAGAAAACTCAGTGGGGCTGACAAAGGAGACGCAAAATGAAAGTTGGCATGACGCTCCAATTGACCAGTTTCGGCGATAAACCGGATCTCGAGACCTATCAGGACGAATTGTCCCTGATGGAGATGTCCGAGGCGCTCGGCTTCGATTCGGTCTGGGCGCTCGACCATCATTTCACCGGCTACGTGATGTCGCCCGATCCAACTCAACTATTGTCGTATATTGCGGGCCGCACCAAACGCGTGCAGCTCGGCACCGCGGTCATCGTGCTGCCCTGGCATGACCCTGTGGCGATCGCGGAAAAAATTGCGCTGCTGGACGTTGTCTCGGGCGGCAGAACGATCTTTGGCTTCGGACGCGGCGCCGCGACGGTCGAATACAACGGCTTCCGGATCAATATGGAAGAGGCGCGCGATCGCTTCGTCGAAAGCGCGATTATCATCCGCAAGGGCCTGACGCAGCCGAGCTTTTCGTTCGACGGCAAGTACTACAAGATTCCGGAAATCCAAATCCGCCCGCGCCCGATCTCCCATCCGGAGAACCGCTTCTATGCGTCGAGCGTCAGTCCCGAATCAGCCGAGATCATGGCGAAGCTCGGACTGGGCGTGCTGATCATCGCGCAACGCAGCTGGGAGGACACGGCCGCGGACTACGCACGCTATCGCGAAACCGCGATCGCCAATAACATCACGCCGCGGCCGCCGATCGGTCTGCTCAACATACTGGTCTCCGAGGATCCGCGCGAGGCTGCCGAGTTGGGCAGTACTCATCTGGAAGCGATGTGGGATTCGATCGACACCCACTATCACTTTTCCGACGGCCATCTGCGGGGCGTCAAGGGCTATGAGTTCTATGCCAAGTTGGAAAAGACCTATAGTAAGTTGCAAGCCGATGCCGAGGCTAAGGTAAAGGCCATCGAGTTTTTCCGTAGCCTGCATGCCGCCGGAACCCCGGAACAGGTGCTCGAAAAATTGCGCTACATCCACCAGACCGTCGCACTCGAGCATGTCATCGGGACGTTCGCTTTCGGTGGCTTGCCCTATCCGAAACTCGAACGCAGCTTCAAGCTCTTCTCCGAAAAGGTGCTGCCGGTATTGAAGAACGATCCGGCCTTCGCTTATCCGCACGAGAAGTTGGGTCAGACCCATGTCGGAGCGAGCAAATAGCAAGTAGCGCGCAACTGGACTACTGCCTAATCAACACTGCGGCCCGCCGGCAATGGCGGGCCGCTACTTTTCCGATCCAACTATCATTGCGCGGACGGCTCACTCGGCGAGCCCGCCCTATATAGCTATCAGAACAAGGCGATCGGATTCGCCGGTGACGCGGTTCCGCGTTCGAGCACGAGCGGTAACAGGCTGAACATGAATTCGTAGCGTCCGTCGCGTGCGCATTTCTCGGCAAGTTGTTCGAGGTCCGCATTGTCGATCAGATGCATTCCCATCATTACCAGCGTGCCGGTATGAATCGGCATCCGAAGCGGTGCATCGTATGGAGTCGGCAGCACGTCGCTTACCGCGTCGGAACCCAGCACCGCGATCTTGCGCTCATGCAGCCACTTTAGACACGACGCGTGCAATCCCGGCATTGAACTGAGAATTGCTTCGACGCCCTTGCTGCGCCGTAATTTAAAGCGTCCGGTGCGCAACAGCATCACGTCGCCCTCGCCGATCCGCACGCGTTGGTCGCGCTCGGCCGCTTCGAGATCTTCGGGATAAATCGCGTCGCCCGGCTCGATCCATTCAGTCTTGCGGACTTTCGGGATGTCGTAGAGGACGCCGCGGCTGATTATTCCTTGGCGCGCGACGTCAATTGCGCATTTGTGTGCGCCCTGGAAATCAACTTCCAGATGGTCGAAGTTGTTATACATCTTGCCCCGCCAAAAATGATGACAGAGCGCATCGAGGTGGGTAATCGCGAGGCCGTGAGGTTCGATCGCGAAATAGTCAGCACACCCCCATGAGCCCAGCGGATGGCCGGCCTGCCCCGATCGAATCATCAGGTGGGTAACCGGCGCGGGATTATCGCGCGCGGGGCGCGTGGCGAGCGGCAAGGATAATGAGATCGGCTCGCCGGTCTGCACGAGACGCGCGGCGGCGGCACGCTTTTCATCGGTGATGTAATTGAGCGTTCCGCGCTGATCTTCTTTGCCCCAGCGTCCCCAGTTGCTCACGCTCTCGAGCAGTTCGGCGATCTGGCTAGTGGTGTACGTCACGGCCATCGTCCTGCACCTCATGCGGGAATTGGCGAGTCCCGGGTTACCCACTCGCGACCAGGCCGCCGCTGGCCCATTGCCTATACAAACGCTGATCTCATGCGCCGGCACCTCCGGTTGAGGCCGCCGCGTCGTGGTGATTCCCGGCGGCTGCGCCCCCGTTTACCGGCACATAGCGGCGGATGAACCACGGCCGAAACGCCGAGACGAAGCTCGGCAGGATCACGACGCCGGTGATCGCGTTGGTAATCATCAGGAAGATCAGCAACTGCGCCATGCGCACGTGAAATTCAACCGGCGACAGGGTCCAGATCGAGAGACCGCCAATCATCACGAACAGAGTATTGAGAACGGCCCCGCCCGTCCCGCGCATCGCCGTCGTGATCGCATCCTCGATATCTTTACCTCTGATCACCTCGTCGCGGATCGCCGCCATCGTATATATGCCGTAGTCAATTCCGAGACCGATACCGAGCGACACTACCGGGATGGTATCGATAGTCAGTGTGAGATCGCGAAGGTTCATATAAATGAACGCTCCGAAATTGCCCAATACGCTCGCCGCAATAAACAGAAATCCGGCGGGAATCGAACGGAACTCAAACGCGCAACATATGCCAACTGCGATCAAGGTCAGCGTGAGGTTGAAGAAGTCAGTATATTTGAGCACCTGATTGGCCGCGGCATACAGTCCTCCGATGCCGCCGAGCACCCGTACTTTAACCTGGCTCACCGAATGATCCGGTTGCACTCGCGAGTTCTTGAAATCGTCGATCTCCGCCAATAGCTGGTTCAGCGTATCGTACGTATGATTGCGCAATAGTACGCGGATGCAGGTCGCTTCGGCGCTCGAAGTCGGGATGTACCGCTCCATCTCGCCCGGCGCCGTCCCCGACAAGTAGAGGTACCACAGGTTACCCGCCAGCACCGTACTTTCGGGGATGCGCTGGAACTTGGGATGCCCGTAATGGAACATCTGGTTGAAGGGCTTTTCGATGTCCGACGCGAACGATACCACCTGGATCACGTTCGGATCGCGTTCGCGCAGGTAGTAACGAAGATCGTCGGCGACCTGCAACGGATTCGGACCCAGGACCGATTGATCGCTCGGAAACGGCGGCGTTTCGAGCACGACCCACGCCTCATCAACCGGGAAATCCTTGGCGATCGCCTGGATATCCGTGTTCACCTTGGCGTTGGAGCGATACAGCGGAGTCCCGATTGTGCGATAGCCAATTGCCGCGCGCTGCCCCGATAACAGGCCGAAGATAATGAACGCGGCCGCACCCGTGAGGATCAGCGTGCGCGCGCGACCCGGCTTGATCGGAAATTCGACGAAACGCTCGATCGATCGCTCGAGCATGCCTTCGAAACCGGCCGCCAGGTATTCGTCGGTCTTGACCTCGGCCTTGGGCGGCGGCAGATAGCTCATTACGATCGGCTGAAATACGAAGACCATCAGCAAACTCGCCGCGACCCACACCGCGCCCGTGAGGGCTATATGATGCAGTACCGGAATTCCGCTGAACGAAACGAAGATGATGCCGAAGATGTCGGCCAGGATTGAAACCAGTCCCGGCGGCAACATCAGGTTGGTAGTCGAAACCACCGACGCGTGTACATCGCCGCCCGATCTCTCAATCTCACTGTAAAAGCGCCTTTGCCACTGAATTCCGTGACTCACGTCGCGCGCGGTGAGAATGAACGGGATGACCAGCATCACCGGATCGAGTTGGTACCCGATGATCCCGGTGAAACCCATGCCCCACAAGGCCGAGAAGGTTCCCGTCATCAGCGGCGCCCACCAGCGGGCGATACCGCGAATGCCATAGTAGTGAATCAGTACGATTACTATGAGAGAGACGAAAATGATCGTCAGCAGGCGCGGGAGATAATGATAACCCCAGCCGCGCACCATCGGTTCGCCGGCGACAAAGATTTCATTATTTGCGTCATGGTTTTGCGCGACGATGCGCTGAACGTCCTGAAAAAATTCCTTGTAGTTGATCTGCTGATCGTTGAAGGACGCCGTGATCATCGCGCTCTTGTAATCCGAGCTGATGAGCTGGCGCAGCGCATCCCAATGCGCCACTGCATTGGCCTTTAAAATCGCGATTCCCGCCGCCGTCTTCGGCACATCGGGGAACATATACGGAGTAGTAATCAGCGCCCCTGACTGCGCCTGCACGAAGGTGACGCGAAACGACGCGAGTGAGAATACTTCTTCGTGATTGACGCCCGGCAGCCCATCCATCGCACGCGTTAGGTCCTGGATCTTCTGCAGCGTGGTGGGATTGAAGATGTCGCCGTCCTTCACCCGGATCATGATGGCCAGGGTTTCGGCGCCGCCGAACGAGCGTGCGTACTTGCCGTTGAGCTGGACGTATGGATGGTAGCTCGGGAAAAAATCAACGAAACGGGTTCCGACCTGCACCTTCGACGACGCGTAGATCATGAACACGGTGATCAACACGAGCAGGGCGCCGATCGGCGCGCGGAAACGAAGAATCGTCTTGCCAACATTGAACGAAGTTTTCATTTGACCGCTTATTGCCCCTGGTTCTGCAGCGCCAGCTCGGAGTTATTGAGCGAATGCCAATGTTGGCCGCTATCGTCGCTTAGCAGCAGGGTCCCGTACAATCCCACCGCCATCGCGAAATGCTCCGAGAACGCGAGTGCGGCGATTGCGTTCGAGGTGCCGCTTTGAACTTGCGACAACTGGCCATTATCAAGCAGCGCCGCGATACCGTTCTCGCCCGCCGCGTAATAGGCCCCCGCACGAGCCGGAAGGGCGGCGACCGCGTAAAATGAACTATGCGCGATCGCCAGAGTGGTCGCCTTCCACGTCAGGCCACCGTCGCTGGTCTCAAGCGCGGCACCCGACAGTCCTAACGTCAGACCGTCGCGCCCGCCCCCGAACGAGATCGCAAAATAAGGATCGGAGGCCTTCATGCGATCGCCGCCGAGCGCGATCTTCCAACTGCTGCCCCCGTCGCTCGAATGGAGCATCGTCTGAAATTCCCCCACCGCCCAAGCGTTGTTCGCATCCGTAAAGACCAGATCGAAAATCCCGATGTCTCCGCCGACGTTGTGCAGCTTCCAGGTCGCCCCGCCGTCGGTGGTGCAGACGATGTTGCCGTGATCGCCGGCCGCGCAAGCCTGTTGCGCACCGACGACCGCAACCGTCATCAGGGCGCTGTTCGCAGGTGACTTTTGTTCGGTCCAGGTGGTGCCGCGATCTGCCGTGTGGAATATCGCACCGTTGTCGCCAACCACCCAGCCGCTGGAGCCGTCGGCGTTGAATGCGACGCTGTAAAGATTGTCATAACGGACGCCCTGTCTGAGTTGCCGGCGCGCCCAGGTCTTCCCCTGATCGTCGGAGGTCATAACCACGCCCTTGTCGCCCACCACCACCGCCCGGCCCGACGGCACAATCGCGACGCCGAAATAGTTTTCCCATGATCGTGCAGGCTGCGTCTTTGCCTGCGGCGTGTCCGACGCTGCTGTCGCTGCGCCGGTCAGGGCCGCGAAGCACAGGCAGGCGCACAGCATCAACCAGGGCGTCACGCCCCGAATCCCCCGAAATTGTCCCCTGTTCATGCTCCCTTCCTTCTAACAGCCGCAATTCCCGCAGACCGGTCCGCGCTCGTCGAAAGCCGGGCTTGACCGTATTTCAATTCAGGCCGCCGCGTCCATACGTGGGGCTCGCAATCTCTGCCTCGAATCGAATTCTTCGCGCGTGTCCCAATGATGACGATCGACTGCCAACTCCGCCCATTCTCCGGCGCATTTTCATTTGCCCTTCAATCGTGTTAATCCGGCAAACTGTTAAGCGGTTGAATTGTTCAGTCATCGAAAGTTTTCCATTGCTAGTGAACAACCGGTCAGCTTGTCAAGGAGAGGTTCCTTCCCGGGGAGGCGGTGCTTGAAAAATTCCGCAAATGAGATGGCGCCCTTTCGGAAAATGCGGGTCGAGGAGTACGCGGCCCAACTGCTCGAACTGATCTATTTCGTGTACGACAAAGGCATCTCGGCGATTGGTGACGTGATGCGCGGAGAGCTGACGCGCACCCAATCGGGGATCCTGTGGCTCATCCGCGCGGAGGGCGAAAACGGTCGCAGCCTGCCCCGCAAGCACATCGCGCTACGGCTGCACGATTGGTTCGATCTGAGTAGTCCGGCGATTACCAGTGCGCTGCAATCGATGGCGCGGCAGCCCCTCGGGCTCGTGCGGTTGATCGAGAGCGCGAATTCGGGGCGCGAAAAGCGCGTGCTCCTCACCGCGAAGGGCGAGCGATTTGTGCTCGCGATGACCGCGCGCGGCCAGCAGGTCGTGCAAGACCTGATCGGCACCTTGAGGCACGACCTGTCCGAAGCCCGGATTCTCGCGGGCGTGGATTTTCTGCGGCTGGCGGTCGCCTTCTTTCAGCGCATTCACCCGCATAGGCATCCGCCGGGACTCCACGGCGGACATCGCTCGCGGACACCCGCGCGCCGCGTCAACGGGTCTCGCGCCGCCGCCCTCCCCGGCCGCACGGCGACTTAGTATTCGAGCGTGACGCCGCCGCCGCGATCGCCAAACGAGTGATCGCGCTCGGCGGCGTGCTATCGAGTAGCCTGCCAACCGCCTATTCGCGGATGGCTATTGGCAACTAGCTATTGGTTCGATCGGGGCGTTCGAAAGACGGGCCCGAAAAGCCGCTGCCAAACTTGATCCGCGTGTTGCCGGTGTTCATTCCACCGTCAACCACCATCGCCGTCCCGGTGATCCATTCGGCGTCGTCGCTCGCGAGGAACAACGCCATCGCCGCGATATCCTCGGGGCGCCCGGCACGCGGAATCGGCTGCGACCGCGCCATCGCGGTACGGGCCGCGTCCTCGCCACCGCGCATCCCGCGGTAAACCAGCGGCGTCACGACGCCGCCCGGGCAAATGCAGTTGACGCGAATACGGTCGTGACCAAGTTCGATCGCGGCGCTTTCCGTCAGGCTGACGACCGCGGCCTTGGCCGCGCTGTACGCATGCAGACCCGCGACTCCACGGAGTCCCGCCACCGAGGAGGTCGAAATGATCGAGCCGCCGCCGGCCTTGCGCATCGGCGCGACCGAGTACTTGATGCCGAGGAAGACGGCGCGCGTGAGGATCACGAAGCTCTTGTCCCAATCGGGCGCGGTGAGATCTTCGAGACGGCCCGTGGCGCCCCCGATGCCCGCGTTATTGTACGTGATGTCGAGGCGCCCGTATTCGCTCACGGCGCGATCGATCAGCGCCTTGATCGCAGCGTCGCTGCCCACGTCGGTATGTTGAAACACCGCACGCCCGCCGCCGGCCGCGATCTCCGAAACGGTGGCCTCGGCCGCCTGCGAATTAAGATCGGCCACTACGACTGCGGCGCCTTCCTTCGCGAAGCGCAACGCGGTTGCGCGTCCCATGCCACTGGCGGCGCCGGTTATTACCGCGACTTTTCCGTCGAGCTTGCCCATGACTTTACCTCATTTGTCGAAACATCCGTGGTCACGAAATCTATGCGACTTGCTTGATAATTGACAACAAAAAGATGACACCGGAAATACGCGGCCGCCCGCGGAGCCGCCGCGCGCCCGTGAACCGGTTGTTCGACCGTCGAAATAATCCGGGGGAGGAATCTAGATGCCATTGCTTTATGAAAAGCGCGGCCACGTCGCCGTCCTGACGCTCAGCCGCCCCGAAGCGCGCAACGCCTGGAGCGCCGATTTCGCCACCGGCCTGCAGGAACGCCTGCCTCAACTCGAGGACGACCAGGACGTGCGCTGCGTCGTCCTCACCGGCGACGATCGCGGCGGCGCGTTCAGCGCCGGCGCCGACCTCAAGAATCCCCGCACTCATACCGAAAGTTCGATCGCGAATTTTATCGAGGGACTGCCGCGCCGCCGCCGTTCGAGTCCGATCGTTCTGATCTCCGAGTTCGCCAAGCCGATCGTCGCCGCCGTCAACGGCTACGCGATCGGCATCGGCTGCATCCTCACTTTCTGCTGCGACCTGATCGTCGCCTCCGAGCGCGCCGAATGGCGCCTGCCGCAAGTCGCCCTCGGCATCATGCCCGCGCAGGGCGGCGCCCTGCGCGCCTCGCGATGGATCGGCAAGGGACACGCGATGCGCCTCGCGCTCGGCTTTCCATTGCCGGCCGCCGAAGCCTATCGCATCGGACTCGCCCAATGGCTCGTGCCCCACTCCGAATTGTTGCCGCAGGCGATGCAGGTTGCCGGCCATATCGCCGGCCTCTCACCGCTCGCCGCGCGCGTCGCCAAGGAATCGCTCAACTCGGGCCTGAACCAGCCGCTCGACGAAGCCGCGCACGCCGATCTCTATCGCTTCATGGCGCTCGAAATGACCGAAGACAAAACCGAAGGCCATCGCGCCTGGCGCGAGCGCCGCAAGCCCGACTTCAAGGGGCGTTGACGCCTCGCGCGCGCGGCGAGAAATCCCGCGACGCTCGCCCGGCTCCGCGACCTCGATTGCCCCTTGGCCGGTCAACATATTGACAACCTGACCACAGGACCCATCCCATGCTCAAAATTGCCATCCTCGACGATTACGCCAACGTCGCTCTCCGCTCCGCCGACTGGTCCGTGCTCCAGGCCAAAGCCGATATCACGGTCTTCGATCGCCACCTGTCACAAGACGAAGCCGCCTCGCTGCTCCAACCGTTCGACGTCCTCTGCACCGTGCGCGAACGCATGAGCATGCCGCGCAGCCTCTTCGAGCGATTGCCCAATTTGAAGCTGGTCACCATCATCGGCATGTCGCTGCCCAACCTCGACATGGCCGCCGCCACCGCGCACGGCGTGCTCGTCGCGCATTCCAACTTCGCCAACCCGATCTACGCCAACGTCTTCAACGCGACGCCCGAGCTGACCTGGGGCCTCATGATCGCGACCGTCCGCCACCTGGCGCTCGAAGGCCGCCGGATGCGCGCCGGCCAATGGCAGAGCACCATGGGCACCATCCTCGCCGGTCGCACGCTCGGCCTTTTGGGCCTCGGCCGCATCGGCAAGCGGATGGCCGCATACGCGCGCGCCTTCGAGATGCCGGTGATCGCATGGAGCCAGAATCTCACCGCTGAAACCGCCACCGCCGTCGGCGCCCGGCGCGTCGAAAAAGACGATCTCTTCCGCCACGCCGACATCCTCTCTATCCACGT
>Ga0207695_10008843_pt1 | contig 12539 bp, 6 predicted proteins | sample KBSC54metaG_FD_184354 | JGI IMG/M metagenome (GOLD analysis project Ga0207695, IMG submission 184354) | Corn rhizosphere microbial communities from Kellogg Biological Station, Michigan, USA - KBS C5-4 metaG (SPAdes) (version 2) | ecosystem: Host-associated > Plants > Roots > Rhizosphere > Soil...
TTGACCCGCGCCAACGGCGGTGAGCAGTTGATCGCGTCCCGCCGTCGACGGCGCGTTCGGATTTTTCGTGAGCTTCGGTCCACTCAGCCAGTCGCTACACCCTGCGCACATGGCGGCGCAGGCCGCCACGCTCAACGCGAGCCTCAGTTGTCTCTGCATGGTCATCGCTCTCGTCTCGGGTCAGCGGTTCAAGCCCAGCGAGATCACGAACGACCGTGTCTGCGGGTTGTTGAAGTAGTCGATACCCTGAATCAGCACGGCGGCACCGGCGAGGTTGGCCTCGGGATCGATACCGCGATACTGCGTCCAGGTGTGGAGATTTCGTCCCGACAAGCGGAGATCGATGGAGCTGAAACCCCACGACTTGACCCAATTCTGGTCGAGCGAGTACGCGACCGAAATTTCACGCAGCTTGGTGTATCCTCCCGGCTCGACGAACTGCGACGCCACCGGACCGAACCCGCCGCCATTGCCCTGGAACCACGACTGATCGATCACCACAGGCATGCCGGCGCCGGGGCCCGCGACCGGTCCCGGCATGTAGGTCTTGCCGAACACGAGGCTCCGTCCGCGGATGTCGGTGTCGACGTGCGTGCCGAAGTTGATGAGCGCACCGCGCGTACCGTCCCAGATCTGCCCGCCGTGCTTGACGTCGAGCAGCCCGGAGAGCGTCACCTTGTGATAGGTGACCGACGTCCGCAGGCTGCCTAACCAATCCGGATTGCCGTCGGCGATCACGCGTGTGGTCGGGTCGACGACCGGGAACCCATCGGCGCCGATGTACAGCGCACCCTTCGGCGCATTGCCGCACCCCGCGTCGATGTCTTCGCCGTTGATGTTGAGACCGCGTCCGCAGCGCGCGAAGTCGTTACCGCGAAGCACGCCGACTTCCGAACCGACCCATGCGGTTGGCACCGTGCCCGTGAACCCGCCGCCACCGCCGGCCGACAGATCCACGAACTGCTGCCCGTTGAGGCTCAGCACACGGTTTTCGTTCTTCGACCACTGTAGTCCGACCTCCCACGTGAGGTCGCTGTTCATGATCGGACGATAGTTCACCGATGTCTCGATGCCGCGGTTCCGGATGGTGCCGGCGTTCTGCGCTTGCGACACGAAGCCGGTCGACGCGGCGAGGGGCGCCTGGAAGATCGCGCCCTCGGTCCGGTCCTGATACAACGTCACCGATGCATCGGCGTGATTGTTGAACATGCCGAGGTCCACGCCGGTCTCGAATTCCTTCGTGCGCTCGGGCGCGAGATCGGGTTGTGCTTTCTGTGCGCTCTGCGAGAGGCCGCCGTTGCCGTTCTGGTTCTCGAGCAGCGCGCTCCCCCATCCGGCGTCGGGGAAGAACACGCCCGACGCGTAAAATTGCGTCGTCGAATACACAGCGGGCTCGGTGCCCGTCTCGCCGTAGGCGAAGCGGAACTTGCCGTAGTTCAGCAAGCCGCCGCCGCTGTTCTGTTGGATGAAGTTGTACGCGAGGCTGGCCTTCGGGAACCAGTGCCGGCGCGAGCTCACGCCGAACTCGGAGAACCCGTCGTTGCGCGCAGCGCCCGAGAGGAACAGCCGGTCCCACAGATTCAGATCGACCTGCCCGAAGTACGACTCGCTGTGGATCGTGGACTCCGAGTCGTTAGGCGTCCAGTTGGACGTGTTCAGCAGATCGAACGGCTCCGGCGCCACGAGCGTGATGCCCGTGACGGCGATCTGCCGGAAATCGCGCGCGTTGATGTTCTGCCCAACGGTCAGGGAACCCGACAGGCTGGGGTTGAACGTGTGCCGCGCGGTGGCGGTGAGATTCTGGTCGAGCTGGAACGACTTGAAGTCGGCGCGAATCACCTGGCCGGATGGCTGGCCGGAGCTCGTCTGCGGGAATCCTTCGAGGCGCTCGTCGCCGTAGTAGTCCGCTCCGAAGGTTTCCTTGAAGTTGAGCCAGTCGAGCGCGTCCCACGACACGTTCAGGTTGCCGTAGGTGCGGTTGAGCTGGCTCTGCGCCAGATCCTGGTTGATGATGAAGAACGGATTGTCGTAGCCGCGCGTATCGAGCGACGAGTTGATCGACGGGAACGGAAAGCGGTACGACCGCTGCAACCCGGTCGTCGGGTCGAGGAACTGGTGGTTGTCGAACTCCGGCGGCGTACGGAGCGCGCCTAACAACAGTCCATCGACGTTCGACCCCTGCTGCAGGAAGTGCCCCTGCGTGTTCACGTACGATACGTCCATGCCGACGTTCAGGTTCTGGAACATGCGGTGGGACGCGTTGAGCCGCACGGTGGTCTTGTCGTACCAATCGTTCGGCCCGACGATGTCGCCGTTGTCGTTGTCGCGGCCGGCGGACAGGTAGTACAGCGTCTGGTCGTTGCCGCCGGAGATCGAGAGCGCGCTGTTCCAATCGTGACCGGTGTCGAACAGCTCGTTGAAGTGGTTGAACACCGGCGTGCCGGAGGGGAGCTGCGGCCCGAAGCTCGAGCTGGTGGACGGTCCGCAGTCGAGCAGCGAGTCCGTCGGCAGTCCGTCGGGATTTGAGGCGTCGCAGGCCGGAAACAGGCCGCCGCTGCCGTGTCCGAACGTCCGTTGCAGCGGAATCTTGTTGTTCACATCATCGAACGAGTAGCTCGACGTGAGCGAATAGCGGGTTTGCCCCGACTGGCCCTTCTTGGTCGTGATGAGCACCACGCCCTGTCCGGCGCGCGCGCCGTAGATCGCGGCCGCAGCCGCTCCCTTCAGGATCTCGACCGATGCGATGTCGTCCGGGTTGATGTCCGACGCCCGGTTAGGCGCCGTGGTCCCGGCGAGCGGATTCATTTCGGTGGAATACGTGGAGTTGTCGATCGGCACGCCGTCCACGACGAACAACGGCTGTCCCGTGCCGGTGATCGTTTTGGGGCCGCGAATCCGGATGTACGACGATGAGCCCGGATCGCCCGACGATGAGTTCACTTCGACGTTGGGCGCCTTGCCGGCGAGCGCCGACACCACGTTGGATTCGTTGGACCGCGCGATGAGCGACGTGTCCACCGTGTTGATCACGTTGCCGAGGCGCTCGCGCGTGGTCGACGTACCCTCGCCGGTGACCACCACTTCGCCTAACCGAAGCGGGTTGGCCTCGAGCACGAAGTTCTGCGCGTGCGCGCCGGCCGTCACGGCGAGGGCAACGCTCTTCTCCTGGTAGCCGATCAGCCGCACGGTGAGGCTGTCGGTCTTGCCGGTGACCCGCGCGGCCGGAACTACGAGGCGATAGGCGCCGTCGGTCGACGTGACGACGCCCACCCTCAGGTCCTTGAGGAACACGCTGGCGTACGGCAACGGTGCGCCTGCCGCGCTGGCGACCGTGCCAGTGAACACGGCCTCTTGGCCGGTTTGTTGTGCCCCCGCCACCGCGGCACACGCGAGGGTGGCAAGGGCGGCGAACACTGACGAGCAACTTCGCATACGTGCCTCCACGGCTCAGGACGACAAGCGCGTCGCGCGCTGATCGCTGTCGGCGTGCGACGCCGGGAGGCGTAGTATCCCGCGCGCCTTAACGCGGGAACAATGGATTGGGGACGAAGGCGGAGCGGTGAGGGACTATTGGTGAGCCGTGAGGGATGAGTCTCACGCGGTGGGCGGGATAGGGCGCGAGGGTGGGCCAGGGCTCAGTCCGCGCGCTGCACTGATCTCACGTCGACGTCAATCCGCGCGCAACGCTTCGAGGGGATCCGCGACCGCCGCCCGCCGCGTCGGAACAATCGTCGCCACGAACGCCACACCGGCCAACAACAGCGCGGCCGCCGCGAGCGTCGAGGGGTCGCGGGCGCTCACCCCGAATAGCTGCGCGGCGATCAACGCCCGCGCGGCAAGCGCCCCCGCCGCGCCTAACGCCAACCCGGTGCCGACCACCGCCGCCGTCTGCCGGAGCACGAGCCACATCAGGTCGCGCGGCAGCGCGCCCAGCGCCGCACGAACGCCCAGCTCCTGCGTCCGCTGCGCCACCGAATAGCTGATCACGCCGTACAGGCCGATTGCCGCCAGCAGCAGCGCCGCGAGCGCGAAGCCGCCGAGCAGCATCATCGAAATACGCTGCTGCTGGATGTCGGCACGGATCACGCTCGCCATCGTCTCCGTCTCCACCAACGGGACGCTGGGATCGATCCGCCGCAGAGCATCACGGAACGTGCCGGCAACCGCGGCCGGCGGGTCGTTCGTGCGCACGATGACGCTCATCCAGGAATTCGGCCGCTGCTCGGCCGAGATGTAAATCGCCGGATGCGGAGGTCTGGCCAGCGAGCCTTCGCGCAAATCGGCGATCACACCGACGATGGTCTGGAGTCCGTCGATGCCCCAGTCGAATCCGACCCGCTTCCCCACGGCGTCCTCGTTCGGGAAAACCTGCCGCGCGAACGTCTGATTCACGACCACCACCGGCGGCGCCGAGAGCACGTCGGTGGACCGGAAGACACGGCCGGCCACGATGCGCGCACCGAGCACATCGAAGTAATTGGCGCCGACGATGCGCTTGTCGGCGTTGACCATCGGGCCGTTCATGTCCGTGCGGCCCTCGACGGTCACCGAGCCATCCACCCCTTGGGTAACGGGGAGATCGCTCGCCAGCGTGACGTGCTCCGCGCCGTACGTCGTGCCTAACTCGCCCAACAAGCGGTCGAAGAAGTTCCGCTGGTGCACCGAGTCCGGATACGTGGTCGACGGAAGCCAGGTGGACCCGGCGACGAGGTGCGTTGCATCGAATCCAGTCGGGACCGCGAGCAATTTTGCCACGCTGCGGGTGAGCAGACCGGCGGCGGCCAGGAGCATGAACGACAGCGCGATCTCGCCGACCACGAGCACCGGGCGCATGCGGTCGCGCGCGGCGCGGCCGACCATGCCGCGCCCGCCGCCGCGCAGCGTGCCCGCGACGGCGTCGCGCCTGGCGCGCACCGCTGGCACGATGCCTAACGCAATGCCGCACACGACCGTCACCGCGACGGCCACGGCGAGCACGCGCCCGTCGATCGACGCCTCCGCCAGGCGCGGCAGCGAGTCGCCGAGCCAGCCGCGGATCCCGCGCACCAGCAGCACCGCGAGCCCCACGCCTAACAGACCGCCGATCGCCGCTCGCACCAGGCTTTCGACCAGCACCAGCCGGAACAGGCGGCCCTGGCCGGCGCCCAGTGCCGTGCGCACCGCGAACTCGCGGGTCCGCAGCGCCGCGCGCGTGAGGAGCAGGCTCGCCACGTTCGCGCACGCGATCAGCATGAGAAGCCCGCCGGCGGCCATGAGCAGCTCGAGCGGCTGCCGATAGGCGCCCACGAGCACCGGGGCAAGTGGGTTGATGTGCACGCCGTTCGGGATGTGCTGGTCCTGTTGTATGGACGCCGCCACCGCCACCGCGCGGGCGCGGGCTTGTTCGAGGGTCACACCCGGCCGCAACCGACCCACGACGTCGAGCCAGTGGAGCGTGCGCGGTGCGGACTTTTCATCCAGGCGGAGTGGAAGCCAGAAGGCCGGCGGCGCGGCGTGGGACCATTGCGCCACGGTCGGCGCGCGAACGTTAGGCGCGGAAGGAAACACACCGATCACCACGTACGGCTGGCCGGTGAGCGTGATCGTGCGACCGATGATGCCGGGGTCGCTGCCGAAATGACTCCGCCACAACGCCTCGCCCAGGATGACCACGCGCGGTGCGCCCACGCTCTCCTCGTCGGGCCTGAACGTCCGGCCGAGTATGGGCCGGATGCCCAGCATCGCCGGCAGGCTCACCGAGACGCGCGTGCCCTGCAACTGCTCGGCGCCGTCCGCGCCCTGGAGAACTTCCCCGGCTCCGAAACTCACACCGATCTCGCTCAGAATTCCGGCCGTCCGTTGCTTCCAGTCGAGATACTCGGGATACGACGCCGGCGCTTCGCGGTTTTGCTCCTGCACGTCGGTCAGCTGCACGAGCGACGCCGGCGCCGGATAGGGAAGGGGCTCGAGCAACACGCCGTCGATGACCGAGTACATCGCGACCGACGCGCCGATGCCCAGCGCCAGCGTCAACGTCACCACGAGCGAGAAGGCGGGCTCCGATCTGAGCGCGCGGAACACGAACCGGAGGTCGAGCAGCAGATCATCGAACCAACCCAGGCTCCACATGTCGCGTGTCTCCTCTCGGTATCGCGTGAGATTGCCGAGTTGGCGATGCGTGTCGCCGCCGCCGCGATCGCGCTCGAGCAGCGCGCGGTGAAGGCGGAGCTCTTCGTCCAGCTCGCGAGTCAACCGATCGCGCCGGAATCGATCGCGCAAACGACGGAGCAACTCGATCGGCATCATGAGGAGGGTGGCCGATCAGACCGATCGCATGACGCGATGGATGGCGTGCAGCAATTCGGCGAACCCCGTTTCGCGGAGGCCGAGTTGCGTGCGGCCTTTCGCGGTGATGGTGTAGTAGCGCGCCCGCTGCTTGTTTGGCGTCTGCTTCCACTCCGCTTTGATCCAGCCTTTCTGCCGCATCCGCTGCAGGGCCGGATAGAGCGATCCTTCGTCCACCTGCAAGACGTCGTTGGATCGTTGTTTGATGTGGAGCGCGAGGCCGTACCCGTGGAGCGGCCCGGCGGTGAGCGTCTTGAGGACGAGCATGTCGAGGGTCCCGGGGAGCAGTTCGCGTTTCGGCGCCATGGCAATAGGTAGTCTAGGGGATAGACAATCTCCGTGCCGACATGGTTGCGCGCAAGCCGTCGCCCGGCGCGCTAGCGTGCTCGGCGGTGGAGACCGACGCGCAACACCAGCGATCGCGGATTGCCCACGCGGGCCCCGGCTCCTAACGCAGCCGTGAAATACGTCGCGTCCGTGATGTTGTTCACGGCCAACGCCGCCTCCCACGCCGGCTGGTAGAACCCGATGAGCGCGTCCACCACCGCGAAGGCCGGGATGTCGTTGGTGTTCATCGCGTTGCCGAACACCCGGTCGCGGTACGACAGGCCGGCGCCCACGCGGAAGCCGTCGCGCCCGCCTAACGAGAAATCGTACGTGCTCCACACGTTCGCGATCCGGCTCGGCACCCCCACCGGTTGCTTCCCCGTCGCCGCCGGTTGCGACGGATTGTCCGTGAGCTCGGCGTGCTGCGCCGTGAGGTTGGCGAGGATGTTCCAGCGGGACGTCGCGCGCCACTGCGCGTCCAGCTCGCCGCCCCACGTCTCCTGGTCGTTGAAGAAGACCGTGGTCCCCACCTCGGTGAACACGTGCTGCCGCTTCACCCGGAACGCCGACGCCGTCACCGAAAGCCTGTCGCCTAACGGTTCGAGCTTCACCCCGGCCTCGTACTGGATCGCCGACTCCGGCGGCTCGATCCCTTTCTGCGTCGCCTCCGAGTTGAAGTTCGCCAGATGGCTCGTCGCCACGCCCACGAACGGCGACACCCCGGGCGCGATCCGGTACAGCGTCCCCACGCTCCAGCTCACCGGCGCATCGGTGCGCGTGAGCGCCACGCCCGGCTCCAAGGGCTGCCCGTCGTCGCGCGTTCGGCCCGGCACGAACGACAACGGCTCGAGCGACGTCGACCACCAATCCTGCCTCACGCCGACCCGCAGTTTCCACGCATCCGTCAGATCCATCTGATCGGTCACGTATGCGCTCAGGTACGTCGCGCTCAGGTCGTCGTGGTCGCAGCTGTGGTGCTCGTCGCACTCGAAATTCAGACTGTCCACCGAGCGTTCCTCGATCTGCGGATCGAAGATGTCGGCAATGGGCGGCACGTCCGCCGTCGACCGGTTCGTCCGGATGTGCTCGTGATGCACCTCGGCGCCCGTGAGGAGCGAATGCCCGACGGAACCGGTGGTGAACTTCCACAACGGCTCAAGCTGATAGTCGAAATCGTTGTTCACGTCGCGCTGGCGACGGAACTGGCGCGAGACCGAGCTGTCGCCCGACACCGCGCTCCCCGAATTGCGCTGCACCTCCAAGTCGCGGTACAAGAACGACAGCCGGTTGTTGACCGTGAGGTGCTCGTTCACGGCCCACGCGTCGCCCAACGTCATGCGCGAGAGATCTTGATTGCCGAACGAGAACGGCGTCGAGTACTTGGTTGCGCGCGAAACGTCGATCGGACTGCCGTTCAGGTAAATGAGTCCGTAGGCATCGGGCGTCTGATCGATGCGACGCGCGTCCACCGCCAACTCGAAGTGGTGCGACCCGGGCGACCACGTCATGTCAGGGCGCAGCTCGAGGTCCGTGTACTCGAGATCCCGAAACGCGCTGGCGTGTTCGGCGAAGCCGTCCACGCGGTAGTCGACACCCGTCAGGCCGACCGGCCCGGTGCTGTACGCGTTCGTGCTGAACGAGCCGTATGCACCGCCCTGCACGGTCACGCCGTAGCCCGCCACCGATTGTGGCTTGAGGTGCACGATGTTGATGGTGCCGCCGGCCGGCCCGCTCCCGAAAAGCGCCGAGCCCGGTCCCTTGAGGACCTCGATGTGATCGATGCCGTTCAAGGAATGCGAGAAGCCGTTGATTTGGTCGCCGTCGGAGAATCCGTCGCTCGACATGCGAGGATCCAGGCCGCGCATGAGGAACCGGTCGAAGAAACCGTATGACGACGGCCCGCCCTCACTCACACCGCTGACATTCCGGATCGCCTCGCGAAGCGTGGTCTCGCCGCGCTGCTCGGTGATGTCGCGAGATATGATCTGAATGCTCGCGGGCAGGTCTTGGAGCTCGGTCCCGGTTTTCCCCATCGAGGGGACGCGATGCAGTGAGCGTCGGTCCGCGCCCTCAACGCGCACGCCGGCCAGCGTGGTCGCACCACCGCGCACGCCGGACGACACCAAGGCGACAGTTGTCTGGCTCGTGAAGCGATAGCGAATGCCGGTGCCGGTGAGGAGCTCACTCAGCGCACGTTCGGCGGATAGGCTCCCCGACACGGCGTGCGACTCGCGTCCGACAGCAGCCAGGGAATCGTATGACACACGCACGCCCGACTGTCGTTCGTACTGCGCGATCGCTTGCGTGAGCGGCTGGGCCGGGATGTCGAAGGTTCGCGTCTGAACGACGGTATCGGCGCCCGACTGCTGCGCCCGGGAAGCCGAGGCGACGGAGAGGATGAGAGCGGCCGAAAGCGGAGCAATTTTCGATCGGATCATTGGAGCGGCATAAAGGGGATAATTTCACTCGTATTTACGCCCGCGAATTTATTTGAACCGATCGCTGCCGGTCAAGCGGTCGTGACTCGTCGAGTCGGGTGGACGCTTATCCTCGCAGTCTTTGTCGTAGAACCCGTCACCGCCGATCCGCAGGCGCGCATCGCGGGGCAGTTCGTGCGAGAGCCCGGCCTGGTGAGCTTCCTCGCTCGTTGAACACGGATTGAACGGAAACAGCACGGATGGAACGGATCACTCGGCTGCGGCGGCGGAATCATCGCGCGACATCAACAACAGCCTTTTCTTTGTTTAAAAACGCTTGACGGATGTGCGCGACGAGGTCCTGAGCGCGGGGCTGAGCGATCCGTCCTGTCCGTGCTGTTATCCGTTCGATCCGTGTTGCACGGAGCGAGGAAGCTCACCACGCAGGCGTGCCCCACGGTCGCGCGACCGAGGTGTGCTACCCGATCAGTTCGCGAAGCCGGCTGGCGTAGGCGTGGCCGACCACGAGCTTGGTTCCATCGTTGAGCACCGCTATGTACTCGCCGTGGAACCACGGCTGGATTTCGCGCACGCGGTCGAAGTTGACGATCGTGGACCGATGGATGCGCAGAAAGGAGTCGCTGGGCAGGCGCGCTTCCATGCTCTTCATGCTTTCGCGCAGGACGTAGACACCGCCGTGGGAGTGCAGCCGGACGTAGTTCGCGGCTGCTTCGACCCAATCGACATCCCCCACCTTGACGAACTGCACGCGGCCCTCATGCCTAACGGCGAGCCGTTCGTGTTGCGCCCGGGCCGCGCGCAGCTCGGCCACCAGCGCGAGCAGCCGCGCGTCGGGCGCGCTGGAATCGCCGAGCGCGAGGCGCTCGCGTGCGCGGGCAAGGGCGGTGCGAAAGCGCTCGCGACCGACGGGCTTGAGCAGATAATCCACCGCGTGGACATCGAACGCGTGCAGCGCGTATTCGTCGAACGCGCTCACGAACACGATGGCCGGCAAGCGCGCGACATCCAGAGCCTCGATGACGTGGAAGCCATCGAGTCCCGGCATCTGGACATCGAGGAACACGAGGTCGGGCGCGTCGCGCTCGATGGCGGCCATCGCATCGGCGCCGTTTTCGCATTCGCCCACGAGCTCCGCGCCCTCTTCGCCGGCGACGAGCTTACGCAGGCGGGCGCGCGCGGGCGGCTCGTCGTCGACGATCATGATGCGGATGCGGCGCGCCACGGGCACGGCTCAAGAGACGCGGCGCCGCACGTCCGGACGGAACGGAACGACGAGCTCGACCTCCACGCCTCCGTTAGGCGGCGGGCGGTTGGTCAGCTCGAGGCGGTACGCGGTGCCGTACGCCTGGCGCAGCCGCGCACGCGTAGTGCGCAGCCCGATCCCGTCGCGGCGCCGGCCGTCGCGCCCCGATGGCAAGCCCGGCCCGTTGTCGATCACGCGCAGCCGTACGCCGTTCGCGCAGCGCTCGGCCCGTACCTCGACGTGCACGGTTCCGGTTGGGCGCGTGGCGCCATAGCGCACGGCATTCTCCACCAGCGGCTGCAACACCAGGTTGGGCACGAGCGTGTCCAACACGCCCGCGTCGAGCTCGATGCTCGTGGTCAGCCGGTCGCCGAACCGGAGGCGCATGATGGCCAGGTAGCGCCGCAGGTAGTCGACCTCCTCGCGCAGCGGAATCTCTTGCGCGCCGCCGGCGGCCAGCGCCGAGCGCAGCAGCTCGCCTAACGCAGCCAGCATCTCGTCGGCCGCGTCGACGTCGTCGTGCATCAGCCCCGAGACGGCATTGAGCGTGTTGAACAAGAAGTGCGGCCGGATCTTGAGGCCGAGCAGTTCCAGCTCCGCGCGGTCGAGCTGCGCCTGCAGCGCGGTGGCCCGCTGGTCACGCTCGCTGTACCGATCGCGGTACCGCACGGCGTGCAGCGCGGCCGTGAGGGCGATGCACGCCAGCAGGTCGGACGCGGCCATGATTCCGGCGTGTCCGCCGTACGAGGCCGTCGCGCCCGTCGCCGCCCCGGCCAGGAACACGGGCATCACTTGCTCGAGCGCCGCCATGATCAGCGTGTGCAGCGCCGATGTCGCGATTACGACGGCGACCTGCGCCAGAGCGCGGCGGTCGAGTGCTCGCTGGAGCACCGGGACCAACAGCAGCCAGATGTACCAGCGCCCGAGCTCCCACAGGAGGATCGGCAACAACACAGACGCCGTCGGTCGCGGCGCCTCGAGGAAGCGCCCGAGCGCAAACAGCACGGCGAGCACGCTCGCCACGCACAGTGCCGCGGCAGTGAGTCCAGCGCCGCGCATCGTCAGCGCAGGTTTCTCGAGGCCGCGCCGGCGTGAAATCGTCCGAATCGGGTTCGTGAGAGGCAAAGACATGCGACTGCAACGGCTAGATGCCACTCGCAATTTGAACTACACGTAACGCGCCCGCGTATCGATGCATCGAAAGATTTTCCGGATGAGCTCGCTATAGCTGCTCATGAACTGGGGCGAACCGCGTCCTTTCACTCTGATGACAATTCCACATCGCGCACGGTTGTCGGCGCGTTGGGGCGGGATATCATTGAGCGAGCCGGGCAAACGCACGGCGCACCGTGCCTTAGCGGCTTCAACGCGGAGCAACAGCGCACGATGAACGCCCAGGAAGAACGCGATCTCGGTTTCGGCAGCGTCGTCGCGCGCGAGAGCCGGAAACGTTTGCTCAATCGAGACGGGACGTTCAACGTCGAGCGTCGCGGACTGCGGGTCTTCCAGTCGTTGAGCCTGTATCACACGGCGCTCTCGATTTCCTGGCCGCGGTTTCTGGCCGCGGTCGTCAGCACGTACGTCGTGATCAACATCGTGTTCGCGTGCGTCTATCTCCTGTGCGGGCACGGCGCACTCAACACACCGTCCACGGGGATGCCGGAAGGCCGGTTTCTCCAGGCGTTCTTTTTTTCGGTCGAAACGTTCGGCACCATCGGCTACGGCAACGTTTACCCGGTGGGCGTTCTGCCTAACTTCGTCATGGTGGTCGAAGCGCTCACCGGGCTGCTGGTGCTGGCGATGTCGACGGGCCTCATCTTCGCGCGCTTCTCGCGGCCGACGGCGCGGATCCGCTTCAGCAGGAACGCGGTGATCGCGCCGTACCGTGGCATCACCGCGCTCATGCTGCGCATCGTGAACGAGCGCAGCAACCAGATCGTCGAAGTCGACGCGCAGCTGCTCTTCTCTCGCCGCGCCGACGACGATGGAACCCCGCGCGTGTTCGACGAGCTCGGCCTCGAGCGCCGTCACGTGGTGTTCTTCCCGCTCGCCTGGACGATCGTGCACCCGATCGACGAGACGAGCCCGCTGTTCGGCCTAACGGCGGCGGATCTGCTGAACGTCGACGCCGAGTTCCTGGTGCTGCTCAAGGGGATCGACGAGACGTTCTCGCAGACGGTGCACGCGCGATCGTCCTACACGGCCGC
>Ga0207695_10008846_pt1 | contig 12537 bp, 10 predicted proteins | sample KBSC54metaG_FD_184354 | JGI IMG/M metagenome (GOLD analysis project Ga0207695, IMG submission 184354) | Corn rhizosphere microbial communities from Kellogg Biological Station, Michigan, USA - KBS C5-4 metaG (SPAdes) (version 2) | ecosystem: Host-associated > Plants > Roots > Rhizosphere > Soil...
TGACACGCTGCGGTGATGGATCGGTGAAGACGCCGGGTGGTTTTCCGGCTGGCGCGGTTCAGCAACTGCCCGGACAATGCGCGTTCCCTTTGGTTACGGACCCGCCATGAAGCCCGTTTCGCTCATCCAGTTCCTGATCGAGGAACGCCGCGCCGGCCGCATCAACGCCGAACTGTCCCTGCTGATCGAAGTCGTGGCCCGCGCCTGCAAGCGCATTTCGGTGGCCACCGGCAAGGGCGCCCTGGGCGGCGTACTGGGCAATGCCGGCAGCGACAACGTGCAGGGCGAGGCGCAGAAGAAGCTGGACGTGATCTCCAACGAGATCCTGCTCGAAGCCAACGCCTGGGGCGGCCAGCTCGCCGCCTGCGCCTCGGAGGAGATGGAAGACCCGCAGCCGATCCCCGACATGTATCCGAAGGGCAACCACCTGCTGCTGTTCGATCCGCTCGATGGCTCGTCCAACATCGACATCAACGTCTCGGTCGGCACCATCTTCTCGATCCTGCGCTGCCCCGACGGCATCAGCGAGCCGACGGCCGAGCACTTCCAGCAGCCGGGCACCGAGCAGCTGGCCGCCGGCTACGTGGTGTACGGCCCGGCCACGCTGATGGTGCTGACCTTCGGCCATGGCACCCACGAGTTCACCCTGGACCGCGAGGTCGGCAGCTTCACCCTGAGCCGCCGCGATATCCGCATTCCGGAGGAGACCGCGGAGTTCGCCATCAACATGTCCAACCAGCGCCACTGGGAAGCGCCGATGCAGCGCTATGTCGGCGAGCTGCTGGCCGGCACGGAAGGCCCGCGCGCGAAGGACTTCAACATGCGCTGGGTGGCCTCGATGGTGGCCGACGTGCACCGCATCGTGACCCGCGGCGGCGTGTTCTTCTATCCGCTGGACGCCAAGATCAAGTCCAAGGGCGGCAAGCTGCGCCTGATGTACGAGGCCAACCCGATGGCCTTCATCGTCGAGCAGGCCGGCGGCGCGGCCACCACCGGGCGCGAGCGCATCATGGAACTGCAGCCGACCGGGCTGCACCAGCGCGTGCCGGTGTTCCTCGGCTCGAAGCACGAGATCGAACTGGCCACGCACTACCATCGGGAAGCCGACGGCGCGCAGGGCTGAGCGGCGACATCTGCAGGGCCGGCAGCCGCCGGCCCGCATCGCGGGAAGGGATATGCCGGGCGATTTCATCGAGGTCTTCCACGACGCGCTGGCGCCGGCGCATTGCGCGGCGCTGATCGAGCGCTTCGAACACAGCGGCGAGGCCGTGCCCGGCCAGGTCGGCGGCGGCGTCTATCCGGAGCTCAAGCGCAGCAGCGACATCACCATCAGCGGCCACCCGGCATGGCGCGACGCCGAGACCGCGCTCAACCTGGCCATGCTGGCCGGCCTGGTCGCCTATCTGCGGCGCTATCCCTACACCCTGATCGCACCGCTGATGCTGCAGGTGGCTGATCCGGCCAGCGGCGAACCGCGCCGGCTGGGCGAGGCGGACCTCGCCGCGATGGACGATGCGGCGCTGGGCGCGCTGGCGCGGCAGGTCTTCGTGCCCGGCTCGATCAACCTGCAGCGCTACCGCGCCGACAGCGGCGGCTATCCGTACTGGCACTGCGAGCTGTTCCCGCGCGATGCCTCGGCGCAGACGCTGCACCGGCACCTGCTGTGGACGATCTATCTCAACGACGGCTTCGCCGACGGCGAGACCGAGTTCCTGCATCAGCAGCGCAAGGTGGCGCCGCGCACCGGCAGCCTGCTGTTCGCCCCGGCCGCCTTTACCCACACCCATCGCGGCAACCGGCCGCGCGGCGGCGACAAGTACATCGCCACCAGCTGGGTGCTGTTCCAGCGCGCCGAGAAGCTATACGGCGGCTGAGCTGTCCCCGGCGGCGCCGCAGCCGTCCCGCGCAACGCCCCGATCCGGCCTTACACTCGCCCGCCATCCGCCCACTCGCCTGCCGATTCCATGCGCCGCCCTGTCCGCTTCGTCCTGCTGCTGTCCGCCCTCGCCCTCACCGCCTGTTTCGGCGGCGCGCCGAAGCCCACGCCGGCCCCGCCGCCCGCCGTGGTGCTGCCCAAGCTGCGCATCGGCCTGGCTCTGGGCGGTGGCGCGGCCAAGGGCTTCGCGCATATCGGCGTGATCAAGATGCTCGAAGCCAACGGCATCCACCCCGACGTGGTGGCCGGTACCAGCGCCGGCAGCGTGGTCGGCGCGCTGTACGCCAGCGGCATGGATCCGTTCCAGCTGCAGGAACAGGCCTTCAACCTGGACGAGGCCAAGATCCGCGACATGCAGTTCTTCTCGCGCGGCCTGGTGCAGGGGCAGAAGCTGCAGGACTACATCAACCAGCTGGTCGGCAATCGCCCGATCGAGAAGCTCAAGCTGCCCTTCGCGGCGGTCTCCACCCAGCTGGAGGACGGCCACCGCACCGTGTTCGTGCGCGGCAATACCGGCCAGGCGGTGCGCGCGTCCAGCAGCATCCCCGGCGTGTTCGAACCGGTGGATATCGGCGGCAAGCATTACGTCGACGGCGGCGTGGTCAGCCCGGTGCCGGTGGACGCCACGCGCCAGCTCGGCGCGGACCTGGTGATCGCGGTGGACATCTCCAGCAAGGCCGACGGCTCCAATCCGCAGGGCATGCTCGGCGTGGTCGGCCAGTCGATCAGCATCATGGGCCAGAAGCTCGGCGAGCAGGAGCTGGCGCGCGCCGACGTGGTGATCCGCCCCAAGGTCAATCAGATCGGCGCCACCGATTTCGAGCAGAAGAACCAGGCGATCCTGGAAGGCGAGCGCGCCGCGCTGGCCGCAATCCCGGCGATCAAGGCCAGGCTGGCCACGCTGGAAGCCGCGCGCAAGGCGCCGGCCGCGCCGGTGGCGGCCACGCACTGAGTACTACCGCCGCGCTCAGCGGCGGAAACGCACGTAGGCGCGCTTGGCCAGGTACAGCAGATGGCCGGTCAGGCCCTTGTCCTGCGCCTTGCGCAGCGCGGTGTTCTCCGCATACAGCATGCGGATGTGCGCATCGCGCTGCTCCAGCAGCTGCTTGATCTCGGCCACGTCGTGGCGGTTGAGCACACTGCCTTCGGCGAAGCGCTCGGGCAGCTGCCGGTTCACGTAGTACGTGGTGTGCCGGTCGGCCGTCTCTTCGACCGGGCGGTCCTTCGTATAGAAGTACAGCGCGATCGAACGGCGCGTCTCGTGCGCGCGCTCGTGCGGCAGGCGGATGTGGTCGAAGGCATGCCACGAGCGCTCGGAGGTCTCGAAGATCACGCAGCGGTTGAACACCGGCGCGACCGAACGCGACGGCCGCGCATCCACCTGCGGATCGCGGAACAGTTCCAGGCAGCCGCCCCAGGCCTCTTCCCAGCCCGGGTTGAGATAGATGATCAGGTTCAGGCGCCGGTGCCAGCGCTCGCTCGGATGGAAATTGAAATCGACATGCGGATCCAGGCTCACGCCGTTGCGGTTCTCATGCGTGCCGCCGCCCAGATACCAAGGGTCGTAGAGCAGCCCGTCGATCCCGGTCAAAGCGCTGATCGCACGCAGGAACTCAGGGCTCTGGATCGCATCGTCCAGGCGCCGATAAGCCTCACCGACGCCGCGGATCCTGGCCAGCGTGGACTTGCCGCCGAGCTCGCCGTTGTCGCCGACGGCATTGCCCTGTTCGAAGGCCGGGAACTGCGCCAGCAGCTCCTGCGCGAAAGCCGGATCGAGGAAGTCGTCGATCGCCACGTGCGGGAACGGCGGCGTCGAGAGGAACTCGTTGCGGATGCGTTCCGCCGCGGCGGCCACGTCGGGGTTGAGGATCGAAAGGCCTGCTGCGGATTCCATGCGTCCCGGCCGGGCAAGGGGAAAGTCGCGGATTGTAACCAGCGCGCCGGACCTTGCACGGGGGCACCTTCGCGACTGGTCCCGACCCTGGCCTGCTGCTAGCTTGCGTGGCTCCCCAGCCCTGCCGAGAAACCCCATGCGTCACGCGCTGCGTTGCCTTCCGCTCCTGGCCCTGGCCGTTTCCCCGCTGGCGTTCGCCGATCAGGCCGGCACCGATCCGCGCATCGAGCGCGTGCTCGCCGAGCTGGGCAAGACGCGGGCGATCAGCATGGCGCGGCTGTCGCCGGACGGGCAGCGGCTGGCCTGGGTGGTCAGCACCAAGGGCAAGCCGCTGGTGGAAGTGGCCAAGGCCGACGGCAGCGAGGCGCGGCCGGTCGCTTCGATCCAGGCCGGCAGCTGCAGCCAGACCGATATCGCCTGGGGGCCGGATTCGCGCCATCTGGCCTTTCTGTCCGACTGCGGCAACAGCGACAAGCACAAGGATCTGTTCGTCGCCGACGCCAACGATCCGAAGGGCCTGAAGAAGCTGTCGGTGCTCAAGGGCCCGGCCCAGCAGCTGACCTGGGCGCCGAACGGGCATGCGCTCGGTTTTCTCTATGTGGAGAACGGCACGCGCCGCTCCAGCGCGCTGGAAGCGGCCAAGCCGGCCGAAGGCGAGATCGGCGTCGATGGCGTCGAAGTGCAGCGCGTCGCCACGGTGAGCGCCGAAGGCGGCGCGCCCAGCCTGCTCACGCCGGCCGGCAGCCATGTGTACGAATTCGCCTGGTCACCGGATGCGCAGCGCCTGGCCTATGTCGCCGCGCCGCCGCCGGGCGACAACAACTGGTGGATCGCCAAGCTGCTGGTGCAGGACGCCCAGGCCGGCGCCGCGGCAAAGGTAGTAGTCGATCCGGCCACCACCCGCGGCAGCCTGCACGGCCTGCAGCTGGCGCTGCCGCGCTGGTCGCCGGACGGCCAGCGCATCGCCTTTATCGGCGGCCTGATGAGCGACCAGGGCGCTACCGGCGGCGATATCTACAGCGTGCCGGCCAGCGGCGGCGAGCCGGTCGATCTGACCCCCGGCACCCATGTCACGCCGGTCTGGCTGGCCTGGAAGGGCGTCGCGCAGATGATCGTCAGCCAGCTCACCGGCGCGCAGAGCCAGGTCGCGGAGTACGCGGTCAGCGCCAGCGCCGCGAGCCAGCAGCGCGTGCTGTTCACCCTGCCTGCCACCATCGGCGATGGCAGCGCGGCCATGAGCCTGTCGCTGTCCGATGACCAGTCCCGGGTGGCCTTCACGCAGCACTCCTTCGATGCCGCGCCGGAAGTCCATGCCGGCCCGCTCGGGCCGACCGCACCGCCCGCCGTCACGCACATCAACGCCGACAACAAGCCGACCTGGGGCAAGGCCGAGCTGGTGGAATGGGAACATGATGGCCGCCGCATGCAGGGCTGGCTGATCTATCCGGCCGGCTACGATCCGGCCAGGACCTATCCCATGGTGGTGAACGTCCACGGCGGCCCCGCCAGCGCGCTGATCTCGCATTGGCCGCGCGTCGGCTACGGCGGCATCCCGTTCGGCGCGCTGGGCTATTTCGTATTCCTGCCCAATCCGCGCGGCAGCTACGGCCAGGGCGAAGCCTTCGTGCAGGCCAACCGCAAGGACTTCGGCTACGGCGATCTCAGCGACACCCTGGCCGGCATCGACGCCATCGAAAAGCGCCTGCCGGTCGACGATAAGCGCCTGGGCCTGACCGGCTGGAGCTACGGCGGCTTCATGAGCATGTTCGCGCCCACCCAGACCCAGCGCTTCAAGGCGGTAGTGGCCGGCGCCGGCATCGGCAACTGGCAGAGCTATTACGGCCAGAACCTGATCGACCAGTGGATGCCGCCGTACTTCGGCGCCAGCGTCTACGACGATCCGCAGGTCTACGCCAGGAGCTCCGCGGTCAACTACATCAAGAAGATCACCGCCCCCACCCTGGTCGTGGTCGGCGACCGCGACGCCGAATGCCCCGCCGCCCAGTCGCTGGAGTTCTGGCATGCGCTGCGCGCGCAGGGTGTGGCGACGTCGCTGGTGATCTATCCGAACGAAGGGCACCACTTCGTGGATCCGGCGCATCAGCGCGATGTGCTGCAGCGGGCGCTGCTGTGGTTCCAGAAGTATCTGCCGGCGGGGTCGTGAGGGTTCGCGGAATCTATTCGTGAATCTATTCACGATTCCACGCTCACCGTTTATAAATGACTGATATTGAAAGGACTTGATTAGAAGAATCTATTCAAGTATCTATTCAGTCATGAACGCCCAGGTCATCACGCTGGACCAGCTGATCACCGCCCTGCGGCGGGCCGGCGTGGCCTCCGCCCGCGGCCTGGGCGACAGCCTCGGTATCAGCCAGCCCACCGTCTCCCGCCTGCTCGCCCAGGCGGGAGATCGCGTGGTGCGGATCGGCCAGGCGCGCCGCTCGCGCTACGCCGTCACTCGCCAGGTGCGCGGGCTGGGCGAGCGCTGGCCGCTGTACCGGATCGATGCGGCAGGACATCCCCAACAGCTTGGCGAGCTGATCGCCCTGCACGGCGAAGGCAGCCTGCTGCAGGCCGAACGCTTGCCCGAATGGCTGCGCGGCGAATTCGACGAAGGACTGTTTCCCGGCCTGCCCTGGTTTCTGGACGACATGCGTCCGCAGGGCTTCCTCGGCCGCATGTTCGCGCGTGCGCATGCGGCCGAACTGGGCCTGGGTGACGACATCCTGCGCTGGAGCAACGACGACGTGCTGGCCGCCCTGCTGCTGCGCGGCGAGGACGGACCCGGTCAGTTCGTGCTCGGCGAACGGGCGCTTGAGAAGGCTTTAAGCGCGCCGCTTGCGGGCGTGCCGGTCGCAGATCGCGACCTTCGCTATGCCGAACTGGCCGCGCGCGCCCTGTCCGGACCGCAGGCAGGTTCATCGGCCGCGGGAGAACAACCGAAGTTCACCGCCTGCGTGATCGATGCAGACGGCTCGCCGCGCCATGTGATCGTGAAGTTCTCCGAGCCCGTGCACGCCAACCCGATCGGGCGGCGCTGGGCGGATCTGCTGATCGGCGAGCACGTAGCTTCCCATCTGCTGCGCGAACAGGGCATCGCCAGTGCACGCACCGAACTGGTGTGGTCCGGCGACCGGCTCTGCCTCGAATCGACGCGCTTCGATCGCATCGGCGCACATGGCCGCCGCGGCGTGGTGTCGCTGGCCGCATGGAGCGATGCCTACGATGGCGTGCGTGACAGCTGGCCCGACACCGCCATCCGCATGCGCGCCCGAGGCTGGCTTGCCGACGATGCGGTCGACGATGTCACCCGTCTGTGGTGGTTCGGCCAGCTGATCGCCAACACCGACATGCACTACGGCAACCTGTCCTGCTTCCTCGACGACACCCTGCCGCTGACGCTCTGCCCGAGCTACGACATGCTGCCGATGCAATACCGCCCCGGCGCCAGCGGCCATCTGCCCACGGCACCGCTGCAGGCACGGCCGCCGCGGCCGGATGTGCTGGCGCAGTGGCGGCAGGCGGCGGCATGGGCTGCCGATTACTGGCGACGCGTCGGCGAGCATGCGCAGATCAGCACGGCGTTCCGCGAGATCGCGGCGATCAATCACGAGCAGGTCGAGCGAATACGTCAACGCTTCGCCTGAAGACCAGAACTTCAGAACAGCTGCCCCTGCGACGACGGCTTGCGCGGCGGCACGAAGCGCGAGGTGTCGAGCGTCAGTTCCCACGCACGCCCGAAGCCATGCCGCCGGCACGCCACCTCGAAACGCCGGCGCAGCAGATCGGCGAACACGCCCTGCCCGCGCATGCGGGTGGCGAAGTCGCTGTCGTAATCGCGGCCGCCGTTCATCTGCTGCACCAGGCTCATCACGTGCTCGGCGCGCTGCGGCGCATGCAGCGCCAGCCATTCGCGGAACAGGGTCTTCAGCTCGTGCGGCAGGCGCAGCACGGTGTAGCCCGCGCTGTTGGCGCCGGCGTCGGCGGCCTGGTCGAGCACGGCTTCCATATCGCGGTCGTTGAGGGCGGGGATGATCGGCGCCACCAGCACGCCGACCGGCACGCCGGCCTCGGCCAGCGTGCGCACGGCCTTGATGCGGCGATGCGGTGCGCTGGCGCGCGGTTCCAGCTTGGCGGCGAGCTGGTTGTCCAGCGAATTGATCGAGATGAACACCTGCACCAGGCCGTCGCGCGCCATCGGCGCGAGCAGATCCAGGTCGCGTTCGATCATCGCGTTCTTGGTGACGATGGTGAACGGGTGGCGGCATTCGGCCAGTACTTCGAGCGCGGCACGAGTGAGTTGCCGATGCTTCTCGATCGGCTGATACACGTCGGTGTTGCTGCCGATATTGATCGGCTTGGGCACATAACCCGGCCTGGCCAGTTCCGCGCGCAGCACTTCGGCGAAGTTGGTCTTGGCGCGCAGCTTGGTTTCGAAGTCCAGTCCGGGCGACAGATTGAGATAGCTGTGCGACGGCCGGGCGAAGCAGTACACGCAGCCGTGCTCGCAACCGCGATACGGATTCATCGCCTGATCGAAGCCGATGTCCGGCGAATCGTTGCGGGTGATCACGCTGCGCGCGTGTTCTTCGGTCACCACGGTCTGCGGTCGCGGCTGCTCTTCGACCAGCAGGGCATGCTGCCAGCCATCGTCCTCGGCGTGGCGGCGGATGGTTTCGAAGCGCCCCTGCGGATTGGAGGCGGCGCCACGGCCTTTGAGGGCGCGCAGCCAGGGATCGGACGGGGTGGGATCGGAAGGCGCGGTCATCCGCGTAGTGTGCGCCGGCGGTGTCTCGCTCCGCGCGACACGCTAGAACAGCTCGCCTTGCGGCGATGGCGGCCTGGGCGGCACGAAGCGGCTGGCATCCACCGGCGGCAAGCGGGCGAACCCCAGCCGCGCATACGCCTTGGCGAAGCGCTGCTGGATCAGCTCGGCGAACGGCCCTTCGCCACGCATGCGCCGGCTGAAGCTGCTGTCGTAATCCTTGCCGCCGTGCATCTGGCGCATCAGGCTCATCACGTGCGCCGCGCGCTCGGGGTAGTGCAGCTGCAGCCATTCGCGCCAGATCGTCTTCAGCTCGTGCGGCAGGCGCAGCAGCACGTAGCCCGCCGCCCGCGCACCGTGCTCGTGCGCCGCTTCGAGGATCGCTTCCAGCTCGCGGTCGGTAATCATCGGGATCACCGGCGCCACCATCACGCCGACCGGGATACCGGCCTCATGCAGAGCCTGCATCGCGCGCAGCCGTGCATGCGGCGCGCTGGCGCGCGGCTCCATGCGCGAGGCCAGGCGGTTATCCAGCGTGGTCACCGAGAAGAACACATTGACCAGGCGCTCGCGCGCCATCGCGGCGAGCAGGTCGATATCGCGCTCGATCAGCGCGTTCTTGGTGATCAGGCCGACCGGATGCCTGGTCTCGGCGAAGATTTCCAGGCATTGCCGCGTGATCCGATACTTGCGCTCGATCGGCTGGTACGCGTCGGTATTGATGCCCAGCGCGATCGATGAGCAGCGATAGCCGGGCTTGGCCAGCTCCTTGCGCAGCAGGTCCGCGGCATTGGTCTTGGCGAACAGCTTGGTCTCGAAATCCAGCCCCGGCGAGAGATCCAGGTAGGCGTGGGTCGGGCGCGCGAAGCAGTACACGCAGCCATGCTCGCAACCCTTGTACGGATTGACCGACTGCGAGAAGGCGATGTCCGGCGAATCGTTGCGGCTGATGATGCTGCGCGCGATGTCCTCGCGCACCTCGGTGGGCAGGCGCGGCGCTTCATCGGGCTCCTGATACCAGCCGTCGTCCTCCGCCGCGTAGATGCGCTTATCGAAGCGGCTGACGGTGCGCGACGAGGAACCGCGCCCCTTGATGATGCGCGCTGGCTTGGCGAGCTCGGACATGCCGCGCAGGCTACGCCGGCGACGTCGCAGCGGCTGAGATTCAGCCGCTGCGGCAGCGCTCAAGGCGCGGTGGAGAGCTGCGTATCCAGCGCCTCGGCCATCGTCGCCAACGGATAGTTGTGCTCCAGCTGGCGCTGCATTTCGTCGAACACCGGCGTGGAGATGGTCCAGCCCAGCGGGATCGGATAGTCGCCGGGGCACAGGCGGAAATGCCACAGCATGTCGCCGCGCGCAGGCTCGGCCGCATTCATGTGCAGGCCTTCCAGCAGATGCGCGCGCGCGAACTCGCCACGCGCCGTGCGCGTATCGAGCAGGGCGTGCAGCGGCGCGGTGGCTTCGCCGCTGGGCGCGCTGCCCTTGCCGCCGGCGACCTGATCGCCCGGACAGGCGGTGGTGTACAGCGGCATCGGATGCGCCGGATCGTGGCGATCGACGAAATCGGCCATCTCCGGATCGTTGCTGATATGCAGCACGATAAAGCGCAGTTCCGTCCCGCGCGCCTTCGCCAGCTCGCGCAGCCGATGCATCACTTCGCCCAGCGTCACCGCGCCGGAATTCTCGAAGTAACCGCCATCCACCAGCTGCAGCCGCGCCGGCACCGGCGGCGTCACGCCGGCCGGCGGCACCGCTTCCAGCGTGCCGGCGGGGCTGACATAGGTGAAGCGTGCGCTGTCGAGCACCGCCTCGCTCAGCGGCACGCGCGGATCCAGCCAGGCGGAGCCGTCGAAGGCGGCGGTCCACGGTTGCGATTGCGGCGTGGCCATCGGGCGGAACGGGTGCTGGATGAAGCGCCGCCCTTCGGCGACCGTGGTGCTGTTGAGGAACAGCGCCGGCGTGCCGATGTCCGGCTTGCCGTCGGCCGCGGTGTAGAGCGCGGCGAACGGTCCGGCGAATGCATCCACGCCCTGCTTGCGGCCGGCATGCTCCCAGGCGCGGGTCAGCGCGCGCGAACGATCGTCGAACCAGGCGCCCGGCAGCCAGCGCTGGGTGAAGTCGACGAAGAACATATTGGCCAGCGTGGGCGCCAGGAAATCATGGTCGAGCAGCTGGCGTGCGCGGCTTTCCAGCGTATCGGCGCGCGCACCGGCCGGCTGGCGCAGCAGCGCGGCGTAGGTCGCCAGGCCCAGGCTGCCGCCGGACACGCCGCTGCCGGCGAACAGATAGCGCGCCAGCAAGGGCTCGCCCTGCTGCGGATGCCGCGCATCCACCAGCGCGGTAAGCCGCGCCAGCACCAGCGCGGTCCAGGCCGCGCCGCGGATGCCGCCGCCTTCGGCGGTGGCCATCACCACCGGGCATGGCGAGCGGTTGGCGCAGCGCTGGTCGAGCCAGGCGTTGGCGTAATCGTCGAAGCTCGGGCGATGGTCGGCCGGCGCCGTTTCGGGATGGCGGTGCGTGCCCATGTCGGGGTACTGGCGCACGCGGTGGTTGTCGTTCAGATGCAGCACGTGCAGCAGCATGCTGAGCGCCAGCAGCCCGGCCAGCAGCGGAAAGCCGCGCCGATCCGCGAGCATGCACAGCCAGCCGCCGTTGAGCGCGAGAAACGCACCGGCGATCAGCAGGATCGCCAGCGGGCCGATGCCGTCGAGTAGTTCCGGCCGCCACGCGATCAGCACGGTGGCGGCGATATTGGCGACGATCGACAGCGCGTACACGAGGTGCGCCGCACGGCCCAGCATGGCGAGGCGTTCGACGCGTTCTTCCTCGGAGGGCAGCGGGCTTACCGTCGGCGCACCCGGCAACGCGTTGAGCAGGCGCCGGCGCGTCATGAAGAACACCGCCAGCGCCAGCGACACCAGCAGCAGCCCGGCGGCGCGCCACATCCGCCCCTCGCAATCCTGGGTGATGCCGCAGGGCCCGTGCGGCACCCGCACCAGGGCCAGCACGTAGCCGAGCAGCACCAGCAGCGGAATCGACGCGCCCATGATGCGCGGCAGCCAGTTGCGCAAGCCGGCGCCACGGTCGTCCTGCAGCGCCGGCCAGCGCGGATAGGTGAGGCGGAAAGCATTGCGCGCGCCGTACCACACCGCCAGGCCCGCCACCGCACTGGTCGCCAGCAGGGCCAGATAGCGGCCCTTGCTGGGATCGATCCACACCGCGATCAGGAACAGCTCGGCGACCTGGTCCACGCTGGTCGCCACGATCGCGGCGAAGCCCAGGATGCACAGCGATACGCGCAGCGGCTTGAGGTGATCGAGCAGCAAGGCGACCGCGCCGCCGGCGCCATCGAACAGGCGCTGCAGCCAGCCCGCGCGCCTGGCCTCGGTGGAGTTCGCTTCCATGGACCGTCACCGTGATTGAATCTGGCCGATCTTACGACGCGTGCCCGCATGGATTGTGCGCGGCGCGGCAAACCCCGGACCTTCGGCCGACTATGATCCGCGCCCAGGTCGGCGTAGCGTCTTTTCCATTCCGGCGACCCTTCCAGATCGCGACAACGAGGCTCCCATGCGCTGGCTCCTGCTGATCGGCACCCTGCTCTCCCTGGCCCTGAGCTTCACCCGCCACAGCGGCGGCGCGATGGGGCTGTGGCTGCTGCTGGGCATCGTCGGCGCGTTCGCCACCGCACTGGCCTTCGCCCAGGCGCGCATCGAGGCCCACTCCCGCGTCGACAGCTTGTCCGAGTACGACCTGCAGCGGCTGCGCGAAGGCAAATCGCCCTTCAATCACTGAGCGCGACGACGCAAGAAAAAACGGCGGCCATCATGGCCGCCGTTCTGTTTGCTGCGCCGGTGCCGGGGTCAGGTGATGTCGACGTCCTTGGTCTCCTTCAGGAACAGCAGGCCGATGAAGAAGCTGCCGATCGCCACGATGATC
>Ga0207695_10008850_pt1 | contig 12536 bp, 10 predicted proteins | sample KBSC54metaG_FD_184354 | JGI IMG/M metagenome (GOLD analysis project Ga0207695, IMG submission 184354) | Corn rhizosphere microbial communities from Kellogg Biological Station, Michigan, USA - KBS C5-4 metaG (SPAdes) (version 2) | ecosystem: Host-associated > Plants > Roots > Rhizosphere > Soil...
TAGGCGTTACCTCTCAGGCCTGGGAGCCCGGCCCGTATTCGGAGCTCGAAAGCCAGCTCGCCGCATTCGATCGGCAGTACCTGCACGCACTCGGCGAAGATGTTGCCAGCGCGCGCCGCGCGAGCTGAACGTTTTCATCCACGCCCTGGGGAGAGGGACCATGAGATCGCGCCGCACGTTCGCGCACCTCGAGAAATCTGCTGCGCTTGATAAGTTGCGCGCCGGCGGTGCTCGAACTGCGAAGGCAGGAAGCCGAAGCGAACAGCGAAGCTGGCCCGTAGGGCATGCCGCAGGAGCGGCATGTAGTCCTCACATACTCGTTTGTATGCTCTGGTTCCTGCGCTCCGGCGACGCGTCCGATTCTGGACAAAATCGGCTCTTCGCTCGCTACGGTTTTTCGAGGTGCGCGTTCGTGCTTTCGTGCCTGTTGTCCGTCGCCGGTTTCGCGTTCGCCGCCGATGCGCCGGCGCCGCCTGCGTCGCCGGCGATCACGCTCGACCAGTTCGCCTGGCTGTCCGGCAATTGGACGCTCGAGGAAGGTGCGATCCGAACCGACGAAATCTGGACCACGCCCTCGTCCAACCTGATGCTCGGCATGAGCCGCACGCTCAAGGGCGGCAAGACCGTCGCCTTCGAATTCGTCAGCCTGCAGAAGCGCGACGATGGTGTGTACTACGTCGCTCAACCCAGCGGCAGGCCGCCGGTCGATTTCCGCCTCGCGAGCTACGTTGACGGCGTGGCCGTATTCGTCAACCCTGGCCATGCCGATCATCTGCAACGCATCGTCTACCGGCGCAATGCGGATGGTTCGCTCACCGCACGCATCGAGGGCAGCAACAACGGCAAGGCGTTCGCCGCCGACTACGCCTATCGCCGGGCCGTGCCCTAGGATAGTCGCGCCGTGTCCGTCCCCGTTTCGACCGCGCCCCTTCCCGATCCCCCGCGTTTCGGTTCCGCGCGCCTGCTCGCGGAGCAGGCGCTGGATCGCGCCACCGGCGTTGAGCCCGTTGCCGGCAACGCCGTCGAACTGCTGATCGACGGTCGCGCGAATTTCGACGCCTGGCTGACCGCGATCGGCGCCGCGCAAAACAGCGTCTTCCTCGAAAACTACATCATCCGCGATGACGAAGTCGGACGCGTGTTCCGCGATGCGCTCGCCGCGCGCGCGGCCGCCGGCGTGCGCGTCGCGGTGATCCGCGACTGGCTCGGCTGCCTCGGCGAGACGCGCGCCGCGTTCTGGCGCCCGCTGCTTGACGCCGGCGGCGAAGTACGCGTGTTCAATCGGCCACACCTCGACAGCCCGTTCGGCTGGCTCGGCCGCGACCACCGCAAACTGCTAGTCGTCGACGGCGCGATCGGCTTCGTCTCGGGCGTGTGTCTCTCGGCGAAGTGGCTCGGCGATCCCGCGCGAGGCATCGCACCGTGGCGCGACACCGGCGTCGCGATCCGCGGCCCCGCCTGCGCCGACCTCGAGCGTGCGTTCAAGGCCGCCTGGGCCGCCCTCGGCGCAGCGCTCGCCGTCGACAACGCCGTGCCCGCGCCATGCGGAGACGTTGACTTGCGCGTGATTGCCACCGAGCCGGCGCGCGCGAACGTCTATCGCAGCGATCTGTACATCGCCGCGATGGCGCGCAAGACGCTGTGGCTGACCGATGCCTACTTCGTCGGCATCGCCCCTTACGTGCAGGCTCTGCGCGCGGCAGCGCTCGATGGCGTCGACGTGCGCCTGCTCGTACCGGGTGCGAGCGATCTCGCCTTCGTCGCGCGCCTGTCGCACGCGGGCTATCGCCCGCTGCTCGAAGCCGGGGTAAAAGTATACGAATGGAACGGCTCGATGATCCACGCCAAGACCGCGGTCGCCGACGGGCGCTGGGCACGCGTGGGTTCGAGTAATCTCAACCTCGCCAGCTGGCTGACCAATTGCGAGATCGACGTCGCCGTCGAGAACGAAGCATTCGCCGCGCAACTCGCGGAGCAATATCTGCGCGACTTGGGCAATGCGACCGAGGTCGTGCTTGACGAACGTCTTCGACCAGCGCGCACGCATCCGGCAGCCAAGCAAGCGCGCGGCGGCCGCGGCAGTTCGAGCCGTGCGGCCGCCGGCACGCTGCGCCTGGTCAACACCGTCGGTGCAGCGATCGGCGATCGGCGCACGCTCGGCAGCGCCGAGGCTGGCTTGCTGCCACCCGCCGCGCTGCTGCTGATCGTCATCGCTGCACTCGGGGCGATCTGGCCGCGCATCATCGCCTGGCCACTGGCGCTGCTCACCGCATGGGTCGCCGCGAGCCTGCTGCTGCGCTGGTGGAAAATGCGGAAGCGCCGGGCAAAAATGAACTCCTAACGCACGAAGTAATATCCTTCTTCCGCGGGGGAGAAGGGAAGTCAATGGAACACATGCCCGAATTTTTTTTCGACGCCACTCCCGAACGTGAAATCTTTTCCCCGAGCCAGCTCGTACGCCTCGCGCGCGACCTGCTCGAAGACACGTTCCCGCTGATCTGGGTCGAAGGCGAAATATCGAATTTCTCGCGCCCCGCCTCGGGACATCTGTACTTCAGCCTCAAGGACGCGCAGGCGCAGATTCGCTGCGCGATGTTCCGCAACCGCGCGATGCTGCTGCGCTTCAAGCCGACTGACGGGGCGCGCGTGCTTGCGCGTGTGCGCGTGAGCCTGTATGAAGCACGTGGCGAATTCCAGCTCATCGTCGAGCATCTAGAGGAAGCCGGCGAAGGCGCACTGCTGCGCGCGTTCGAACAGCTCAAGACCAAGCTCGCTACCGAAGGCCTGTTCGATGCGGCGAAGAAGCGCGCGCTACCAACGTTGTCGCGGCGCATCGGCGTGATCACCTCGGCCACAGGTGCTGCGATCCGCGACGTGCTCAGCGTGCTGTCGCGGCGTTTCCCGCTAGTCGATGTCGAGGTGATTCCTGTGCCGGTACAGGGCAAGGAAGCGCCGCCGGCGATCATCGCCGCGCTGAATGCCGCATCGAAGGCACGGCGCCACGATGTACTGCTGCTCACGCGCGGTGGCGGTTCGCTCGAAGACCTGTGGGCGTTCAACGACGAAGGTGTGGCGCGCGCGATCCGCGCCTGCACGATTCCCGTAGTCAGCGCGGTCGGCCACGAAGTCGATTTCACGATCGCCGACTTTGCCGCCGACCTGCGTGCGCCGACGCCGTCGGCCGCAGCTGAAATCCTCGTGCCCGACCGGGCGGCGATCGTGCGCAACCTGCAGCACGAGGAGGCACGGCTCGAAACGCTAATGCTGCGCCGCCTGCAAAATGCCGCGCAACGGCTGGACCACGCCTGGACGCGACTGCGCACGCAGCATCCGCGCGCACGCCTGCAGCGCGGCAGCGAACGCCTCGCGCACCTGCGCGCGCGCCTGCAAGCGCAGCATCCGCTGATCCGCCTCGCGCGACGCGGCGAGCAACTCGCCGCGCTGAAGCAGCGCCTGCACGCGGCGATCGACCGACGCCTCGACCGGCGCAAGCAGCATCTCGTCGAACTCGCACGCACGCTCAATGCGGTCAGCCCACTCGCGACCTTGCAGCGCGGCTACGCGATCCTGCTCGACCGCGACAGCGGCGAGGTGCTGCGCACGGCCGCTGCAGCGGCCAAATCCGCGCATCTCGTCGCGCGCCTCGCCGACGGCGAAGTCGGCCTGCGCCCGGAAGCGAAACCGCGCAAGGCCAAACCCGACAGCGCCTGATGTCTTCTTGCACGACGGGCGGCGTTCGCAGCACACTGGCCGCCCGATCGTCACCGCTTGGGTAAATCATGCCGCGCCTTCTCATTTCGTTCGCTTCGATGCTGCTGGCGCTGGTCGCGCTGCCCGCCCACGCCGATGCCTGGCCTGCGCCGATTGAAGGCGATTTCGTCGTCAAGGACTTCCGCTTCACCAGCGGCGAGACGCTGCCCGAGCTGCGTCTGCACTACCGTACGCTCGGCAAGATTCATCGCGATCGCAAGGGGCATGTCGACAATGCGATGTTGATCATGCACGGCACTGGCGGTGCCGGCACGCAGTTCATCAACGACCGTTTTGCCGGACAGCTGTTCGGCCCCGGCCAGCCGCTCGACGCGGCGAAATATTTCATCGTGCTGCCCGACGGCATCGGCCACGGCAAGTCGAGCAAACCGAGTGACGGCCTGCGCATGAAGTTCCCGCATTACGACTACGACGACATGGTCAAGGCCGACTACTTGCTGTTGACGCAGAAGCTCAAGGTCGATCATCTGCGCCTGGTCATGGGCACCTCGATGGGCGGCATGCACTCGTGGGTGTGGGGCGAAACGTATCCGGATTTCATGGACGCACTGATGCCACTCGCCTCGCTGCCGGTCGAAATCGGCGGGCGCAACCGCATGTTCCGGCGCATGTTCATGGATGCGATCCGCAACGATCCCGAATGGAACAACGGCGACTACACGAAGCAGCCGCGCGGCCTCGCCGACGCGCTGCACATCCTCATGATCATGGGCTCGGTGCCGTTGCAGTGGCAGAAGGACTACCCGACGCGCGACGCGGCCGACAAGTACCTCGAGGACCGCATCGCCACGCTGATGAAGGACGACGACGCCAACGACTGCCTCTACCAGGTCGACGCCTCGCGCAACTACGACCCGCAGCCGAAACTTGCCGCGATCAAGGCGCCGCTGCTCGCGGTGAACTCCGCCGATGACCAGATCAATCCGCCCGAACTCGGCATCCTCGAGCGCGAGATCAAGAATGTGGCGCGTGGCCGCGCTGTGGTCATTCCGATCAGCGACGCCACGCGCGGACACAGCTCGCATACCTGGGCGGTGCTGTGGAAAAACTACCTGATCGAGTTGCTGGCGCAGAGTTCCAATAAACCCTGACTCCGTATCGTAGAACGAACGGTCGTATCCAAGCGGTTGTTGCTACTCATCGACGGCGGGATCGAGGCCGGGAAACAGGATTTCGGTGAAGCCGAACTTGGAAAAGTCGGTGATGCGCGAAGGATAGAGCCGGCCGATCAGATGATCGCATTCGTGCTGCACGACGCGCGCGTGAAAACCTTCGGCCTCACGCTCGATCTTCGCGCCCTGCGGATCGAAACCTGTGTAGCGGATCAGCGAGTAGCGCTCGACCGCGCCGCGCAGACCGGGCACCGAGAGGCAGCCTTCCCAGCCTTCCTCCTTGTCCTGCGACAGCGGCATGATCTCGGGATTGATCAGGATCGTGCACGGCACCGCGGGCGCATCGGGATAGCGTTCGCTGCGCTCGAAACCGAAGATGACGAGTTGCAGGTCGACGCCGATCTGCGGCGCGGCGAGACCGACGCCGCCCGCGGCCTGCATCGTCTCGAACATGTCGGCGATCAGCGCGTGCAACTCGGGCGTGTCGAAGGCTGCGACCGGCTTGGCGATGCGCAGCAGGCGCGGATCGCCCATCTTCAGGATTTCGTGGATCATGCGGCATCCCTTAAGGCCCAAACGCCCTGCCCGTCATTCTGCAGGCACCGATGCTAACCCCGAAAGCGTTTGTTCTGCGTTACAACGGTCATGGCCGTCATTGCCCTCAACATCGAATTTGGCGGGGCAGCGCACAATCCGGCTGCCGCGCATGCACGTTTTATCGTACCCTGCGCGGCAATGGGGACCGGGAAGACCGACGAGGAATTGATGCTCGCCTACGCGCAGGGCGATGCGCTCGCGTTCGACGAGTTGTACAAACGTGCGCGAGGCATGCTCTACCGTTTCATCCTGCGCAGCCTGCCCGACCGGGCCATCGCCGACGAGCTGTTCCAGGACACCTGGAGTCGCGCGATCCAGGCGCGCTCGCGCTATCGCGTGGAAGCGAAGTTCAGCACCTGGCTGCTGCAGATCGCGCACAATCTCGTCATCGATCACCAGCGCCGCCTGCGCCCGCAGGCCGATGCGGACGAGAGCGAACACGTGCTCGGTCTGCTCGACGTGCCCGAGCGCGAACGGCCCGAAGAAGTGCTGAGCGATTTCGAGCAGCGCCGACGCCTGCAGCTCGCGCTCGAAGCACTGCCCGACGAGCAGCGCGTCGCTTTCCTGTTGCGCATGGAATCGAATCTCGGTCTGGAAGAAATCGCGCAGGTGACCGGCGCGGGCCACGAGACGGTGAAGTCGCGCTTGCGCTACGCATTCGCCAAAATACGCGAGAGGCTGGCCGAATGAGCGACATCAAGAAACCCTCGCAAACGGGACACGGCTTCGACTCCGAGTTCGATGCATTCCTGCGCGAAGAAGATTCACGCCTGGCCACGCTGTATCACAAGCTGCCGCACCCCGAACCCGACGCTGCGCTCGACGCGCGCGTGCGCGCTCAGGCACGCCGCGTATTGGACGAAGACGTTCAGATGGCACCGGCTGGCAGGTCGCGCGCACGCCGTTGGTTTCCCGCGTTCGGCGCCGCGGCAACGCTGGTGCTCGCTGCCGGACTGACGTGGCGGCTCATGCCACCCGCCGCGCCGAAGCGCGAGGCCGCGTCCGTTGCCGATATGGCGGCGCCGGCCATCACGCAGCAAGCCGAACGCGCGGCGCCGGTACCGGCGCCTGCCGCGCCAGCGCAGCCCGCTGCGCCGCAGACTTCGGTGGACGCAGCCACGCAATACGAGCGCAAGTTGGACCGGGCCATAGCCGCGAAGCCGGAATCTTCCACTGCTGCGGACAAGGCCCGAGCCGAGGCGAAACCGGCAACGAACGGCGCGCTTGCTGCGCTGCCGAAACCGGCGGCACCGGCATTCACGACCCCGCCAGCAAGCGCCGAACCCGATGCGTTCCCGCAACGAAAGGCTGAGCAGCCGCGCGCGAAGAGTGCACCGCTACCAGTCGCCGCAGCCGCTCCTCCGCCGCCACCCGCGGCGATGAAGGTGGAAACGGCACCGCCAGCACCGACTGCTGCCGCAGCGCCTTCGCAGGCGTTACGCGAAGCCGCGAGCGCCGACCGCGCCGCTACGACGGAAGCATTCGCGGACCACGCGACGGTCGGAGGATCGGCGTTCACGGTCACGCCCGATCCATCCGTGTCGGCACGCTACCGCTGGGAAACCGCCGCCGGCACACGCGGCGGCATCTACCCACCCGATCCGCCACCGCTCGCCGCCTGGGTCGAAATCGTGCGCGCGATGCTGCGCGACGGGCATCGCGACGCGGCCCGACAGGCGCTCGCCGACCTGCGCGCGCATCACCCGGATTTCCGCGTCCCGCCCGACCTGCGCGGCCTCGAATGAGCGACACGCGATTCGTCCTCGCCGCGCCGGCAGTGCTGCGTCAGGAAGTGAGGAAAAGTATATTTGTGGCTAATGCCGCAAATGTTGCATCGCCGGTCGCGGCACTGAAATTCGTCGGCACGGTCGGCGATGCGTCGGCGACGCACAACTGCTGGGCCTACCGCATCGGCCAGCAATACCGCTTCAGCGACGACGGCGAGCCGGGCGGCACCGCCGGCCGGCCGATATTGCAGGCGATCGACGCGCAACTGATGGACAACACGATCGTCGTCGTCACGCGCTGGTACGGCGGCATCAAGCTCGGCGCGGGCGGCCTCGCGCGTGCCTATGGCGGCTGCGCCGCGGAGTGCCTGCGACTTGCGCCAAAGACGGAAGCGGTCGAGATGGCGGAAGTCGTCTTCGCGCTGCCATTCGCGACGCTGCCGCTGCTGCAAGCGCGTCTGACCGAGTTTGGCGCGTCGCTCGCCGACGAACGTTTCGACGCCACGGGCGCCGAACTGCGCCTGACGTTGCCTGCGGCGCGCGTCGAAATGCTGCGCACCTGGGTCACCGATGCGACACGCGGCCGCAGCACGGTCATTGAATTCGCCGCGGACGGCACCATCCAGACATGATCTCCTGATTTCAGGCACATTTGCGTGTCCGTACCCGACGAGCCCCGAACCGAACTTCGCAGCCGTTTTTCCGCACTGCCGCTGCTCTGGCCCTACCTCGCCCGCTATCGCGGCCTGCTGATCGGCTGGCTCGCATTTCTTGCCGTCTCCTCGGCCGCGACGCTGGCGCTGCCGGTCGCAGTGCGCGTGATGATCGACCATGGTTTCGTCAACGCGAACGCGGCGATGATCGACTCGGGCTTCCTCGCCCTGCTCGGCGTCGCCGCGGTGCTCGCGCTCGCGACAGCCGCGCGCTATTTCTGCATCACCTTGCTCGGCGAGCGCACCGTCGCCGACCTGCGCAAGCGCCTGTACGCGCACCTGGTGACGCTCGACCAAGCCTTTTTCGAACGCACGCGCGTCGGCGAGCTGACTTCACGCCTGTCCGCCGACACCGAACTCGTGCAAACGGTCGTGACCTCGTCGCTGTCAGTCGCGCTGCGCAGCATCGTCACCGCACTCGGCGGCACGGCGATGCTGGTCGCGACGAGTCCGCGCCTCGCCGGCTACGCCGCGCTCGTGATTCCGCTGGTGATTGCGCCTATCGTGCTGATGGGCCGGCGCCAGCAGAAGCTCGCGCGCGCCAACCAGGACCGCATCGCCGACGCCGCTGCGATCGCCAACGAAACGCTCAACGCCACTTACGCTGTGCAGGCCTATGCGCGCGAGCCACACGAGATCAGGCGCTACGACACCGCGATCATGCGCGCGGTCGCAACGGCGAAAGAACGCATCGGTCAGCGCGCGATCCTGACTGCGCTCGTGATCCTGCTGATCTTCGGCGCGATCACACTCGTGCTCTGGAGCGGCGCACGCAGCGTGATGGATGGCCGCCTCGATGTCGGCGTGCTGAGCCAGTTCGTGTTTTACGCGGTGATCGCGGCCGGTTCGATCGGCGGGCTAACCGAAGTGTGGAGCGAGATCGCGCGCGCCTCGGGCGCGATGGAACGCATCGGCGAATTGCTCGCGACGACACCGGCGATCCGCACACCGGCACAGCCGGTCGCGCTGACCAAGCCGTTGCGCGGCGAGATTCGTTTCGAGCATGTCGAGTTCCGCTATCCCTCCCGACCGGACGCGCCGACGCTGCACGACTTCAGCCTGATCGTGAAACCGGGCGAGACCGTGGCGCTGGTCGGCCCCTCCGGCGCCGGCAAGAGCACGGTGTTCCACCTGCTGCTGCGCTTCTACGACGCGCAACGCGGCACGATCCGCATCGATGGCGTCGACCTGAAACAACTCGCGCTGCCCGACCTGCGCGGCGCGATCGCGCTCGTGCCGCAGGACACGGTCATATTCGGCGCCAGCGCGCGCGACAATATCCGCTTCGGCCAGGTCGACGCCGACGATGCCGCGGTGATCGCCGCGGCGAAAACCGCCGAAGCACACGACTTCATCGCCGCACAACCCGAAGGCTATGACACCTATCTCGGCGAGCGCGGCGTGCGCCTGTCCGGCGGCCAGCAGCAACGCATCGCGATCGCGCGCGCGTTGCTCAAAGACGCGCCGATCCTGCTGCTCGACGAGGCAACGAGCAATCTTGACGCACAGTCCGAGGCCGCGATCCAGCAGGGCTTCGAGCGCCTCATGCACGGCCGCACCACGCTGATCATCGCGCACCGCCTCGCGACGGTACTCAAAGCCGACCGCATCGTCGTCATGGATGCCGGCCGCATCGTCGCCCAGGGCACGCATGCGGAACTGCTGCATGCGGGCGGACTCTACGGCGAGCTCGCGCGCCTGCAGTTTGCTGCTTGATGTATTGCATACTTTCATCGCGACAACGCGGACGCCTTTCGTCAGCGATGCACTGACGCTGGTATCAGCGCATGGAGTGTCGCCGCGATGCGGCGCATTTCTGCGATCTGGTCGGAATGTTTGGCATCGCTGGTCGCGTCGTAATCGATCGCGGCCTGTGCGGCGCCGGCCGCTTCGCCATTGCGGCCGGCGGCAGCGAGCACGCGTGCCTTCAACGCGAGCATGTTGAAGCGCGAAACGCCCTTGGGCGCAACGGCCGCGTACCTGGGCTCGACGTCGAGAATTTCGCTCAACGCCTCGTCGACGCGCTTGAGCGCGAACAGCGCGGATGCGCGCCAGTAGCGCGTGCTCAACTCGGTCTGCACCATCGCCCCCTTGACCGTTTTGTCGATCGCGAGCACCTGGTCGGCCGAAGCCACGGCGGCTTCGTACTTGCCGCCCTGGGCCTGCGCAACGACAAGCATGTCGAGGATGAAGGCATAGGCGGGGCTTTGATCGCCCGTGCGCCGCTTCTGCAGATCGAGCGCCTCGTGCAGATCACGCTCGGCGTCGTCGAAGCGCGACAATCCGCTGAAGGCGCGTGCGCGGAAAGCGAGCAGGCGCGGGCATACGTTATCATCGATTTTTGCCTTGCGGCATGTGTCCACCCCCTGCCCGAACCATTGCGCGCCTTCCTCGAACCTGCGCTCACCGATGTAGAGCTTGCCCATGCCGGCGATGCCGTAGAGGGTGCGTGGATCGTTGTCGCCGAATACCGCGCGGCGCATGTCGAGTCCGCGGCGCGCATAGGGTTCGGCTTCGGCAAAACGTCCTTGCGCGATCAGGAACGATCCATACATACCGACATTCCACGCACTCGCAGCGTTGGGCTTGTCGAAAAACTTGTCGGCGTAGGCGATCGCGTCCTTGTACGCGGTTTCCGCGCGCGGCATGTCGCCGACCGCCTCCGCGCCGATCGCGATCGACTGGTACATCTCGATGATGCTCTGGCTCGGCTTCGCACCCAATTTCTGCCAGAGTGCGAGCGTCGCGTCGGCTGCGTCGATGCCGTCGCGGAAGCGGTGCGCGTCGATCAAGGCGCCGGTTTCGCGGATCGCTGCGTCGAGCATTTTGGCAGGATGCTTGGCCGCATCTGCGGCAGCGAGTTCGCGCGCGCGATGCAGCAGCGCGAGGCCGTCCGCTTCCTTGCCCGCGTGATTCAAGGCGATGCCGAGTGCGACGAGGCCGTCGATGCCGATGTCGTCGTTGCGCTCGAGCAATTTGCCGCGCAGCGGATCGAGCACGGCCACGGCATCGGCATGGCGATCCGTGTCGCTGAGTACGACCGCGCGCAGGATTTTCGCGTTCCACCACGGCGCGTCGGCAGGGCCGTACAAGCGCTCGACCGCAGGCTCGGCGCTGTCGAGCAGGTTGAGGCTGCGTGCGTTCGCGCCGACGCTGCGTGCGACTTTTGCCAGCGTCAGCAGCAGGTCGATGCGCAAGGCATCGGAAAGATCGCCGCGATCGGTCAGCTGCAGCGTCGCCTGATCGACGATGTCCTGCGTCGTAGGGCGTTTGTCGAGCGGTAGATCAGCGCCGGCCGACTCAAACACGGAAACGAGGAAATCGCGTACCGTGTTGGCGCGCGCGGCCTGTTGTCGCGCTACGCTGGTCTGCCACATCGCGAAAGCCAGCGCGGCGAAGACGGCGAGCGTGAGCAACGCTGTGGCGGTCACGCCGCCGCGGTGTCTGCGCACGAACTTGCGCGCACGGTACCAGCGCGTCGGCGCATGTGCGAGCACTGGCCGGCCGCCAAGATAGCGTTCGGTATCGTCGGCGAGCACGCCGGCCGAGGCGTAGCGTTGCGCCGGATCGGCCTGCATCGCCTTCGCCGTGATCGTATCGATGTCGCCGCGCAATGCACGTGCCAGCTCGGGATTCGCCGCGACTTCGCTGGGCCGCGGAATGTGCTCGCCGACGCGAACCTCGCGCAGGCAGCGGCCGCTTACAAGTTCGAACAACACGCAGCCCAGGCCATAGACATCGGTCGCCGTGGTCACGCGTTCGCCTGCACGCTGCTCGGGTGCGGCATAGGCCGGCGTGAACGCGTGAGTGATGGTTTCGTCGCCGGCCAGCGGATCGAGCAGCTTGCCGATGCCGAAATCGAGCAGCACAGGCGTGCCGTCGTCGCGCACGAGAATGTTCGCCGGCTTGATGTCGCGATGCACGATCAGGTGCTGGTGCGCGTGCTGCACGGCGCGACAAAGCTGCACGAATAGTCGCACCCGCGCCGGGAGGTCGAGCGCGGCAGCCTCGCACCAGGACAGCAGCGGCGAGCCGTCGATGTATTCCATCGCCAGATACGGCACGCGATCGGACGTTTCGCCCGCATCGAGCAGGCGCGCGATGTTCGGATGATTGAGCTCGGCGAGCAGCGCGCGTTCGCGCGCGAGACGATCGCGTGCCGAAGCGGTCGGGATGCCGCGAATCAGCTTCAGCGCGACCTTTTGCGGTGTATCGCCGAGCAGGCGCTCGGCCAGCAGCACGGTACCCATGCCGCCGACGCCGAGTTCGCCCAGGATGCGGTAAGCGCCGATTTGCGTCTGCATCGGCGCAGCCAAGCCAGTCACCGCGTCCAGCGCGCTGTTGAGGAAACTATTGTCCTGCGCGTGCCGGGCGAGCAGGCGTTCGACGTCGGCGACGATTTGCGTGTCGCTTTCGCGCGAAGTCAACTCATCGTGCCATTGCTCAGGTGGATAGCCGAGCACGGCATGGAACAGGGATTCGATCTGAGCAAATCGCGGACTGTCCATGGCGCACCTCGCCGAGGTTCACAGATTTCGGAAGGCACGCGGCCTCCGCCACCAATAACGCAATAACGCGAAGGAAACCCTCACGTCCCATTCCGCCGCTCGAACTCC
>Ga0207695_10008851_pt1 | contig 12535 bp, 10 predicted proteins | sample KBSC54metaG_FD_184354 | JGI IMG/M metagenome (GOLD analysis project Ga0207695, IMG submission 184354) | Corn rhizosphere microbial communities from Kellogg Biological Station, Michigan, USA - KBS C5-4 metaG (SPAdes) (version 2) | ecosystem: Host-associated > Plants > Roots > Rhizosphere > Soil...
GCGGGCGGGCACGGCAATGCCGCGCTCGTCCCACCACTGCAGCTGGCGAGCGGTGATGCCGGTCAGGCGAATTACATCGTGCGATGTAAACGAATGCTGCATATCCACCTGCAAATGTTTCAAACGTTCTACTTTCAAAATGTTTGAAACATTGTAGGCATGAAAGAGCACAAACCGCCGCGGAAATAGTAAAAAGACAGTAACTAACGGAGTTACCTCAACCGCGGGCGAAAACAGCGGAAGCGGCTAACGTAGACTTTCAAGGTCGGATGGAGTCAGAATTCAATACCGCCGCCGACAAAATGCACAATCTCCAGCTTGTCATCGTTAGCAAGCTGGGTTTCCGTCCAGCGCTCGCGCGGCACCAGTTCACGGTTGAGTTCGACGGCCACCCGGTCCGGTTTCATGCCAAGCCGCTCAAGAAGAGCAGATATGGTTAACGCAGAGTCAAATTGGCGATCTTCGCCGTTGATGATGAGGTTCATTCAGCGGCTACGGCGCGCCACACTTTCGGATTCATGAGTCTTGGCAAATTGCTCCAGCCATCTTCGTTGTTCGCTTGTTTCAGGGACTTCCAAGCCCCTGGCATTACGTATCGATTTGAGCGCTTTATCGAGGTCTTCTCCCGCGAGGACAAGCACGGCGGCTAAAACCAACGAAGAACGGCCTATTCCCTGCCGACAATGCACAGCTACGTTCTTACCTTGCTGGATTTCTGAACCCATCTGAGCGGCCAAATCTTGCAGTTTGGCTGCCGACCCTGGAACATTGCGATCTTCAATCGGGAAAGAAACAAACCGCAAACCCTTGGCCTTTGAAAACTGCCCTTCATCTTTCAATCCCAGTTCTTCGTTCTCGGATGCGGTCAGAAGGGAGACTACAGTCTGTACCCCTTGTGCGCGCCATCCCTCGACTTCATCTTCGAGCCAGTCGCCACCTCGAGGGCGCGCCGAAATTGCCAGGCGCCCGTCGGTGGGAGTTTCGATCCAATACAGCTTGGGATTGAAGTGATTCATTCGATTATTCCTGCTCTTTCGTAATTATCTCACGCGGTAAAACGTCGACATCGATACCTCTCAGCCGCAGAATTGCGATCCGATGATGACCGTCGAGGATCGTTCCGTCGGGTCGAGCTTTGAGGCAATCCCTTTGTCCTGGTTGCAAAGTGTGTTTTATGTGGTCGCTGGACTGGCGTTTGAAATATTCCAGCTTAGATGGCACTAAAGAGGTTTCAGGATGAAGCGGCTTGAGCGGTGGAGATTTCATCTCGGCGCGACAACGCTCCGCGACTAAGACTGCGCTCGTCTCAGCTGGAACTTCCGGGTGGCGGTGCGACCTTGCGCATTCATTTGCACCAGCACCGACGATTCGGAAAGCGAGCCTTCCTCAACCGCAAGCACCAGCACAGCCTCACCTGCGCCGTCGGTGACCATCTGCGCGTAAAACGGCGCCGCATTAGTGCGTGCGAAGCGTACGGTAAGTCGCGCTCCAGGAACCGGCTGACCAGACTCAGTAGCGCGCAGTTTCATCGAAAGTTGTTCTTCGGCGTGAATGGAATGTGAATTTACCCACTGAATATCGAGTTCCTTGATCGCGCCCAGCGCTTCTGGATTTTCACGCTTGTCAAAGACTTCTTCCAGCCGGCCTTCGCGGATCGCATCCAGCACCTGGCGGTGTTGCTCGCGCAGCATCTGCTCTTTTTGTTGATCGGTGAAGCCCTGGCTCGAAGCCTGTTCCGCGTACGAAGTGGCGTGCTTGCCGATGCATCGTCCCTTCACGAAGACCTGGGTCTGCAGCAGGGTCTCGCCTTCGCGGGCTTCGCTCTGCACGTGATACACAACGTCGTCGTGCTTAATATCGGTATTGAAGCCAAAAATCATAGCTAAGCTTGTGTAGTAGTGTCGTCGAAAATATGGCGGCGCGCAATAATTACTGAAGTTCGGGGTGGAAGTGGCGGGTGGAAAAGACCCGATACCGATCAAGACAACACCTTTGCCTGTCGAACCAGCAGTCGAATGCGTCAATGACGCGAACGTACAATGCAAGAGTGAAGAGTTGGGACATCATCGTCATTGGCGCGGGCATCGTCGGACTGTCACTCGCGATTTCCCTTCGTAAACAAGGATTGCGGGTACTGGTGGTGGAACGCGGCGAGCCGGGACGTGAAGCCTCATCGGCGGCAGCGGGAATGCTGGTCGGGTCAGGTACAGAGATCCCATCGCCGCTGAAGGCCTTAGCTGCCGAGAGCGCGCGGTTGTATCCGGAGTTCGCTCATGAAATTGAGGATGAGTCGCGGCTGAAAGTTGATTTGCGAAAGCAAGGTACGATTCTGCTCTCCGCAATTGGAGATTTTCCTTCCGGCGCGGAGATGCTTTCAGCCGACAAACTCCGTTCGCTCGAGCCCAGCGTAGCGTGGTTCCAGAGTTCAGATTCCAGTTCTGGCGCGCGAGGGCGCCCGCCGCTCCAACCTCAATATCGCGCGTGCTATCTCCAGGAGTGTTCAGTGGATCCACGGGCGCTGGTTGCCGGGGCCGTAAAAGCCGCGCGGCATCGCGGGGTGGATATTTCCTCAGGAAGCGAAGTCGAGGCCTTGCTCAACTCCGGCGATCGCGTGAATGGAGTTCGAACCGACAAGACTTCTTACTCGGCGGGACTCGTGGTCAATTGCGCGGGTGCTTGGGCGGGCTGCATCGCCCCGCAAAAATTTCCGGTACGCCCGGTTAAAGGTCAGATGGTAGCGGTTGTTGGCGGCCCGAAGCTGCAGCATGTAATTCGCGCGGACGAAGTGTATCTGGTTCCGCGCAGCGATGGACGAATCGTTATTGGCTCAACACTGGAAGATGCCGGATACGACAAGCGAACCGATGTGCATACGATTCAGCGGCTGCTCCATGCCGCGCGCGAGTTGGTGCCAGCGCTGGCCAACGCCAGAGTGCACGAAGACTGGGCTGGGCTACGTCCCGGCACTTCGGATAATTTGCCGATCCTGGGCGAGACTTCTATCCCCGGATACTTCGTTGCCAGCGGCCATTATCGCGATGGCATCTTGCTGGCGCCGGTCACCGCGCAGGTTATGACGGAATTAATTCTTGGCAAGCCTTCTGCGTTTGATCTCTCGTCATTCTCGGCGGCACGATTTGCCTAACACCTCTTCACCACGGAGGCACGGAGGCACGTGAACGTTAAGAACGTCAATTCAGAAGTCAGAACTCAGAATTCAGAACTCAGAATTCAGAACCTCTTTCTCGAAGCCACTAATTCTGACTTCTCACTTATGACTTCTCAGTTCTGATTTCTGACTTCTGATTTCTGAATTCCCCGTGGCCTTTTCGCTATACTGAACGTTTTCGCGAAAGGATTATCCATGGCCTCTCCAGCTGTAGCCTACGCCCGCCAGAACCATCAACGCTTTTTGAGCGAACTGAAAGCTCTGCTGCGCATCCCCAGCGTCAGCACCGCGCCCGAACACAAATCTGACGTACAGAAGGCCGCAGATTACGTCGCCGGCGAACTGCGCCGCATCGGCATGGAAAATGTAGAGGTCATTCCCACCAAAGGCCATCCCCTCATCTATGCCGACTGTCTGCATGCCGCGGGCAAGCCGACGGCGCTGTGCTACGCACACTACGACGTGCAGCCGCCAGACCCCTTGAACGAGTGGATCTCGCCGCCCTTTGAGCCAGCTGAGCGCAATAACAATCTTTATGCACGCGGTGCGGTCGACGACAAAGGCCAGCTGTGGATGGAGGTCAAGGCCATCGAGGCGCTGATGCGCGGGCACGGCGGCAAGCTGCCGATCAATGTAAAAATCATCATCGAAGGCGAAGAAGAAGTTGGCGGGGAGTCGATTGCCGAATACGTCCGCAAGCAGAAGGCAAAATTAAAAGCTGACTTCGCGCTGGTCTGCGACACCGAACTGTTTGCCGCTGATTTGCCAACGTTGTGCGTGGGATTGCGCGGACTGGTTTACACCGAAATCGAAGCTGTGGGCGCGAAGGTTGATTTGCACTCCGGGATGTACGGCGGAGCGGCGCCCAATCCATTGTTTGCGCTGGTTGAAATCATCAGCAAATTAAAAGACGCTAAGGGACGCATCCAGATCCCCGGCTTCTACAGGAAAGTAAAACCGCCGACCGCGGCCGAACTCAAAGCCTGGAAGCGCCTGCCATTTAACGAAGAGCACTACCGCAAAACCGAAGTGGGATCGTTGAAGCTCACCGGCGAGCCAGGATATTCGGTTCTTTATCGCACCTGGGCCCGGCCTACGCTCGAGGTACACGGCATGCCTGGAGGCTTCGTAGCCGCGGGCGCCAAAACAGTGATTCCAGCACGCGCCTCGGCCAAGGTTTCCATGCGCCTGGTGCCTGATCAAGACCCGGATGACATTTTGAAGCGCTACCAGGCTTACGTGAAGAAACTCACGCCCAAGGGGATCGAAACCAAAATTAAAGTCTGGAGCAAGGGCCCGGCCTGCGTGGTGGGCACCAACAACAAATACATTCAGGCTGCAACCGAAGCCCTGCATGACGTCTTTCACAAGAAGACCGTGTTCATTCGCTCGGGAGGATCGATTCCTATCGTGACCGATTTTCAGGACGTGCTAAAAACTCCCTCGGTGATGATGGGCTTTGGCTTGCCCGACGACAACCTGCACGCCCCCAACGAAAAATTCCACATCCCGAATTTTTACCGCGGGATTGAATCAATCTGCCTTTTCTTTGAGCGGCTGGGAACTTAAGACGAAAAGCTTTTAACCGGGCGGGTGGCCCCATTCTCCCTCGGGGCAAGACTATATCTTACTTACAAACAACTTATGAGGGTGCCCCATTTCTCGGGTGGGTGGCCCACCTTTCATGATCATCTGTGTGCGCCATTCGAACAGAGGGTGCCCCATCCTTGCGTTTTTTGCAAGGGTGGGCGGCGATGCTGCATGCGGTACCCGGTTGGTTGCGACGCAACACGGATCAACAAACTCGCGCCTGCATTTCCGACCGCCGTCCGTCGCAGAGAACGCGAACGAAGGGTCATCCATTCCATTTATGGCGGCAGCGGGATCAAAAGCCCGCTACTCTCCAACCGGACCAAGAAGCCGGGGCACCCGCCCAAAACCTCGAAATCTTTACCACAGAGAACACAGAGATCACAGAAACAAATTAGCTCTCACCGAGTCGCCGATCGAACGAAGAAGTGCGCTTTGTCCATTGCTGGCGGGTGGCCCACCTTTCATGATTATCTGTGTGTGCCATTCGAACAGAGGGTGCCCCATCCTTGCGTTTTTGCAAGGGTGGGTGGCGATGCTGCATGCGCTACCGGGTTGGTTGCGACGCAACATGGATCAACAAAGTCGCGCCTGCATTTCCGACTGCCGGCCATCGCAGAGAACGCGAACGACGGGTCATCCTCCCAGTTATGGCGCCAGCGAGATCAAAAGCCCGCCACTCTCCAACCGGACCAAGAAGCCGGGGCGCCCGCCCAAAACCTCGAAATCTTTACCACAGAGAACACAGAGATCACAGAAAAAAACGCAGAGATCGTTTGCGTTCTCTGCGATCTCTTTTGCGTTCTCTGCGTGCTCTGCGGTTAAAAGCTTTTTGAAGAGACTGTTACCGAGTGGCCGATCGAACGAAGAAGTGCGCTTTGTCCATTGCTGCCGGCACCGCCACGTCAAAGAATCCCACCATCATTTCGTTGTAGGTTTGGTCGCCCCACTGGACCGAACTGTTGGGATCGGGGTTGTGCGGGTTATTTTTTGAATTGTCGTACCAGGCCATCGCCTCAAGTTTTGTGCCCGCAGGAAGCAGGCGCGGTTCAGACAACACATAACTCAGCTGCCAGTAAAAATCGTAGTTCACCCGCAGCAGGGTCTCGCGGTTGCCGTCCGCATGGACGATGTTGTACTCGAATTTCTTGCCGCGCACGTGCATGTGAGGGAAAAAGCTGAGCAGCAGAGCGTCGTTGGGCAACGTGCCGGTCACTTCAACCCGATAGTTGTCAGTGTTGGGAGGAATGGGAATGGTGTCGTGGTCATTGGCCAGTTGCAGGGTCAGCACCCGCTGCCTCGGCGCTTCTTTCGAGAACACCAGCCCCAGGCTACTTTGGTCGATGGCAGCGTGGCCGTTGGTGGTGTAGTGCATCTGAAAAATCAGGTCCGAGTGCGCCGGAATAAGTTTTGCCATGCCCGTGGGAAAACTTTCAGGCGAGCTGCCGGGGGCATACACCAGAAGCAGATCGCTGGTGGTCGCGTGGGCCTCGTGCATCAGGTGAGGATCATGCAGGATTGACGCAGTGAAGGGCACGCCCACGGGGGCGCCCCGCAACCAACTGGAGTCCGGCGGTCGCACATAGACCACCGCATGGTGCACGTGATTTCTCGCCGAGGGCCGCAGCTCGGACATCTCGACCCACTTCCCTTCGGAAAAATTCGTAGGCACGATCTCGTAGGTGTATTCGACGTCGCCAGCGGCAGGAATTTTCACCGGGCGTGGCATCTTCAGCACCAAATCCGGCCGCGCAATGTTCCAGCCCGTGGTCCAGCGCGGCGGCAGTGCGGCGTCTTTAATTTCGCCTTCAGGTGCACCGGCGTTTACCCAATTCTTAATCGTCTCGACTTCGCGGTCGGTCAGTGAAGGGTCGTTGGCAAAGCGCCCGCAGCAGGGATCGGCGAACCAGGGTGGCATCTTGTGATGTTCGATCGCCTCCAAAATCGGCTGCGCCCAGGGTTTGGTCTCTTGGTAAGTGACCAGCGAAAAGGGCGCGATCTCTCCCGGGCGGTGGCACGATTGGCAATGCTGCGCAAGGATCGGCAGCACATCCCGATAAAAAGCTGCCGGCTGCGGCGCGGACTTGACCTTCACCGCGCCAAAGACCAGCAGCAATACGCTCGCGACCACCGCCCGCTCAAATTTCAACTGGCGACTCCCGCAATCGCTTGGCCGCGCTCTCTGGCGAGACCGGCGAGTAATAAACCTCTTTGAAGGTATAAGACTTCGCCTTGGCGGCGAGAATCGGCAGAATTTCGATGTGCCAGTGGTAGTCCTGATCGAGGGTCTTCCAATAACCCAGGCTGGCCGACTGGTGCAGATGGTTGGGCGCGGTGTGCAGCACCCAATGAAAGGATTCGCTCAGGGTGCGCAGACGCTGCAGAGTGCGGCGGATGAGTCCGCCCAAATCGCGCAATTTCGCGCCCGGAGAAAGCGCGGCGCGCTCAAAGGCGGAGTCGTGGGTGCGGGGCAGGATCCAGGTCTCATACGGTACCCGGGTGGCATATGGGCAGAGCGCGACATAGTCTCCGCGGATTTCAATGACCCGCAGCCCGCCGCGCACCTCCTGGGCCAAAATGTCGCAGAAGACACAGCGCTCCTTCTGCTTGAAGTAATCAAGGCCGGCGCGCAACTCGTAAAGCACGCGGCGGGGAATGAAAGTGGTGGCCGCCAGCTCCGAGTTGGGATGCTCGAACTCCTGGCCCGAACCGACGCCGTAATTCTTGAACACGCTCACGTAGCGGAAGCGGGCATCGCCTTTCAAGTCCTGGATGCGTTGCGCCGCCAGCAGCAGAAATTGCTCGATCTCGGCGTCGTCGGCTTTCCACAGCGGTCGGTCGTGGCGTGGGTTTTCGATCAGCACCTCGTGCGCCCCCACCGTCGGCATGCGGTCGTAAAGCCCTTCGCCGCGGCGCTCGGGCGCGCCTTCAATGCGATAGACCGCGCCAGGATGAACCACCGAGCGCGCCGACCAGGGGCCGCTACTTCCGATTAATGCCGCCCGACTTGAAACCTGCTGCAGGCGCTCGCTCGCTCCCGGGCATAGGCGGCATTCAGAAGTCGGGCGGGGCGCGCCTTCCGGAGAATCGTCTCCGGTGAGCACCCAGGAGCGGGTCAGAGGGTCTTTGCGTAGTTCCATGTTTAGATTTCGTTGGTGGAGAATTATCGCACGCTGGGTCGCGTCCTCAAGGGCAATAACCACTAAGGGCACGAAGGTTCGCGAAGGTAGAGGTAGAGGCAAAGACTTCCTTCGTGGGCTCTTGTGCTCGGTGGGGCATCTGATCTTTTCTGAACCTGTCGCCAGAATGACCGCACGGTGGTTCTAAGGGACCAGTTTTCCACGATAAGCACAGGCAGGGACGGTTTTATAATTCGCGAACGATCAGCTCTTCGCTTTTAGCATTAGCCAAGAGCGGTGAGCGCTGAGCTCAAAGCTCGCAGCTCAGAGCTAGAGGCTTCGAGCTAAAAGCCAACAGCTAAAAGCTTTCTCATGCCCGAACCCTCGACCCCGCTGATGCGGCAATACTCCGCCATTAAAAAAGAGCACCCCGCGGCGCTGCTGTTTTTTCGCCTGGGCGACTTTTATGAAATGTTCTTTGAAGACGCGGTGGTGGCGGCGAAAGAGCTCGAGATCACGCTCACCTCGCGCAACAAGGAAAAGGGCGTGGCCATTCCCATGTGCGGCGTGCCCTACCATGCAGCCGAGGGCTATATTTCAAAACTCGTCCGCCGGGGATACCGGGTGGCCATCTGCGAGCAGGTCGAAGACCCGCGCCTGGCGAAGCAGTTGGTGCGGCGCGAGGTCAGGCGGGTGGTCACCCCGGGCACCGCTGCCGACTCCTCGCTCGGGTCGGAAGAGAACAATTTTCTGGCGGCAGCGGTGTCTTTGAATGACCTCGCAGGCGATCGAAGTTCGGGAAACGCCGACGGCCACCAGCTTCGCGCCGGCTTTGCCGCGCTCGATCTTTCAACCGGAGAGTTCCGCGCCACCGAATTTTCCGGCGAAGCCGCCGAAAAAAAAATTCAAGATGAACTCGAGCAGCTGCGCCCCAAAGAATTGCTTTACGCAAGCTCCGCCCCGTTGTTTGAGGCCTCAGGCCATGTGGGGACGGGAGTCCTCGCTCATCGGTCCGAGTCCCGTCCGTCTGACAGCAGCTCGCATCCCTGGGCGTTAACTCCGGTCGAAGACTGGACGTTTTCGCCCGACCATGCCATCCCGCTGCTCGAAAATCACTTTGGGGTGCTCTCGCTCGAGGGCTTTGGCCTGGCGGGAAAGCCGGCAGCTGCCGCGGCGGCGGGGGCCATCCTGCACTACGTGCGCTCAACCCAGCGCGGCGGGCTTGACCACGTCGACCGCATTGGGTTTTATGAGCGGCAGAGCGCGCTGGTGCTCGACGCGGTCACGGTGCGCAATCTCGAACTGCTGGAGCCGCTGTTTGCCGGTGGCGATGCGGTCACGCTTTTCCGCTCGCTCGACGCGACCTCGACCCCCATGGGCAGACGCCTGCTGCGGGCGTGGATGCTGCGGCCCTCGATTGACGAGAGCGAAATCGGGCAGCGACTTGATGCGGTCGAAGCCCTGGCGAGAAATACCATCGCCCGCGAAGAGCTGCGGCGCTCACTGGCTGGCATTCTCGATCTCGAACGCCTGCTCAGCCGGGTCACGCTTGAGACTGCCAACCCACGCGATCTTTTAGCGTTGGCGGCATCGCTCGCCCGCATTCCCGCGGCAAAGGTCGCGCTGGCGAATCTGAATTCGCCGCGATTGGAGTCACTGCATGAGAATCTGGATGAACTAGCCGACATCCGCGGCGAGATCGAGCGGACGATCATTCCCGAACCGCCCATCGCGCTCAACGACGGCGGGGTGATCGCAAGCGGCATCGACCCCGAACTGGATGAACTTCGCGGCCTGAGCCGCAACGGCAAGCAGTTTCTGGCGCAGATGGAAGAGCGCGAGCGCCAGCGCACCGGCATCAGTTCGCTCAAGGTGCGCTTCAACTCGGTCTTTGGCTATTACCTCGAAATCTCGAAATCCAACCTGCACCTGGTGCCGCCTGACTATGAGCGCCGGCAGACCCTCGCCAACGCCGAGCGCTTTTCGACCCCAGAGCTGAAGGAATACGAATCAAAAATTCTCGACGCTGAGCAGAAGATCGTCGAAATCGAGCGCCGAATCTTCACCCGCCTGCGGTCGAGGATAGCCGGCGAGGCCCGGCGCATCCGCCAGAGCGCGCTCGCCCTTGCCGAAATCGATGTGCTGGCAAACTTCGCTCAGCTCGCGGCTGAACGCGGCTATTCCCGCCCACAGTTTGACCAAACTGGCGACATTGAAATTATCGCCGGGCGTCACCCAGTGATTGAGCAGCAGGATTTATCCGGGCCGAACCTACCGGCTTACGATTCTTATACAGACGATTCCCATAAAAACTTCCGCTTCGTCCCTAACGATCTTTATCTGAACTCGACTACCCATACTTTGCTTCTGGTGACCGGACCGAACATGGGCGGCAAGTCCACCTACCTACGGCAGACGGCGCTGATCGTGATCATGGCGCAGATGGGCAGCTTTGTGCCGGCAGCCAAAACCAGACTGAGCGTCGTCGACCGGGTCTTCACCCGCATCGGCGCCAGCGACAACCTGGCGCGCGGCCGCTCGACCTTTATGGTGGAGATGACCGAGACCGCGGCCATTCTTAATACCGCGACTGCAAATTCCCTGATACTTTTGGACGAAGTGGGCCGGGGCACCTCGACCTATGACGGTCTGGCCATCGCCTGGGCGGCCATCGAGTACCTGCACGCGCGTACACGGGCCAAAAGCCTCTTTGCCACCCATTATTTTGAGCTCACCGAATTGGCGGCGCAGCTCTCCGGGGTGAAAAATTACCACGTGGCAGTCAAGGAAACCCCGGGCGGAATTGTCTTTTTGCGCCAGGTATCGCCCGGCCCCGCCGACCGCAGCTATGGCATTGAAGTGGCCAAACTCGCGGGTTTGCCCGACGAGGTAATCCGGCGGGCGCGCGAAGTCCTGGCCGAGCATGAAAACTCCGAATCCCGCCTGACCGCCCACATCGCCGGCGGAGATTCGGCGGAACGGCGGGCTCAGCTGACCATCTTCACTCCCCTGTCGCAGCCGGTGGTAGAAAAGATACGCGAGCTGGATCTGGACTCGCTTACCCCGCTCGCCGCCCTCAATCTGCTGGCGGAGTTGAAGAAGCAGGTTCAGTAAGTTCTTGGCCGCGGATCAACGCGGACACAAGCATATTCTTACCACGGAGACACAGAGGCACGGAGAAGATCAATGCGTCGAGTACGATACCGGGTTGCAGCCAGTCTCGATGGTTTCATTGCCGGTCCGCACGGAGAATTTGACTGGATCGTCATGGATCCGGAGATTGATTTCGCTGCCCTCGTGGCCGAGTTCGATACTCTGCTGATGGGCCGGCACACCTTCGAACTCGTCCAGAAGTCCGACCGAGGATTTATGGGTATGAAGGCAATTGTTTTCTCCCGCACCCTGCGAGCCATGGACCACGCTGACGTGACGGTTGTCGGAGAAAACGGCGCCGACCTCGTGCGCGAGCTCCGAGCGAAGCCGGGCAAGGACATTTGGTTCTTCGGCGGCGGGCAGCTCTTCTCCAGCCTGGCACAGGCAAACCTCGTGGATACGGTTGAAGTCGCCATCATGCCGGTCTTGCTCGGCCAGGGAATTCCATTGGCGCCGCAACTTGTGGAGGCAAAGAAGCTCAAGCTGGCGAGGCAGAAAATCTACAAGGCGGGAATTGCGTCTCTCCAGTATGCCATTCTCTGAGCGTTCCGCCGGCTCAAGTAAAATAACGATCATCCCATGACATTGCGATCGCGCTCCGAACCCAGAGTCGGCCAGCTCCTCATCATCGGTTTCGACGGAGTCGAAATGTCGCCGAGGCTCGCAGAACTACTCAACCGCATCCAGCCAGCCGGCCTGATTCTCTTCGCGCGCAACATCGTGAACGCCCAGCAGACGCATAAGCTCCTCACAGATTGCCAGTCTTCGGTCAAACTGCCGCTCTTCACCTGCGTGGACCTCGAAGGCGGGCGCGTGGACCGCTTTCGCAATGTGACCGGCCCCGTGCCGTCGGCCGCAGACGTGTTCGCGTCTAACGACCGCAGGCTATTTCGCAAGCATGGCCAGCTCATCGGCAAGATCTGCGCCGCGCTCGGCTTCAACCTCGATTTCGCCCCGGTGCTCGACCTGGGCTTCGAAGCCTCGCGCAAGGTCATGAGCTCGCGGGCATTTTCGACCGACCCGAAGGCAGTGGCGCTTTATGCCCGCGAATTTCTCGCCGGACTGAAGTCCGCCGGGGTGATCGGCTCGGGCAAGCACTTTCCCGGACTCGGCGAGGGCAATCTCGACTCCCACCACGACCTGCCGGTGATCAAAAAATCTTTTGCCCGGCTTTGGCAGGAGGACCTGGCGCCCTATCGCCTGATGAAGCGCGAGTTGCCCATGGTGCTGGTGAATCACGCCAATTATCCCGACATCACCCGCGATCCGCTGCCGGCGTCGCTGTCAAAATATTGGATCACGGATATTCTGCGACGGAAGATCGGCTATCGCGGCCTGGTGGTCTCTGACGACCTTGAAATGGGCGGGGTACTGGCGGCGGCGCCAATCGATGAGGCGGCTGCGCGCTTCATCGCCGCCGGTGGCGACCTTTGCCTGATCTGCCACCAGCAGGAACTCATCGAACAGGCGTATGAAACCATGCTGCGCAAGACCGAACGGGACG